>Ga0207710_10000019_pt1 | contig 339682 bp, 297 predicted proteins | sample KBSS24metaG_FD_184400 | JGI IMG/M metagenome (GOLD analysis project Ga0207710, IMG submission 184400) | Switchgrass rhizosphere microbial communities from Kellogg Biological Station, Michigan, USA - KBS S2-4 metaG (SPAdes) (version 2) | ecosystem: Host-associated > Plants > Roots >...
GGACGTAGTCGACGACGGCGAACGGCACCCCCAGCGCGTCGCCCTCGTCGTGCGCGACGGCGCGGGGCACGGGGACGTCCGTCGTGGACAGGGCGGCCGTCACGCGGTACTCGCGCAGCACGTCGTGCGCCGACGGGGTGAGCCCGCCGAGCGGCGGGCGGCGCAGCACCCAGCGTGCTGTCCCGTCGGTGAGCAGGTATGTCAGGTTCGACCGCCCCCCGGCCAGCAGAGTCGCGTCCAGCCCGCCGGAGAATCCGGGCACGTGGCCGGCGAAGAACCGCTCCAGCGCCGGAAGGTCGAGCCCTTCGACCGCGGTGGGGCTCACTTGGTCGCCGCCGGGGCGTGGCGCCGAAGGGCGCGACGGGCGATGGCCCACCGGTGCGTCTCGGACGGGCCGTCGTAGATCCGGAACGGGCGCACCTCACGCAGGAACCGGCCGAGCGGGATGTCCCCGGAGACCCCGAGCGACCCGCAGATCTGCAATGAGCGGTCCACCACCCGCCAGATCGCCTCGGCGCAGAACGTCTTGGCGATCGCCGTGGACTGGGCGCCCGAGCGGCCCTGGTCCAGCTCCCAGCAGGCCTGCAGGATGAGGCCGCGGGACGCGGCGATGTCGATCTCGCTGTCGGCGATCATCTGCTGGACCATGCCCAGCTCGCCGAGCCGGGAGCCGAACAGCTCCCGCTCGCCAGCGCGGCGGACCGCGATGTCGCGGGCGTGGTTGGCGATGCCCAGCCAGCGCATGCAGTGGGTCATCCTGGCCGGCCCGAGGCGTACCTGCGCGTAGCGGAAACCCTCGTCGACCTCGCCGAGCACCGCGTCGTCCGGCACATCGCAGTTGTCGAAGACCATCTCGGCGTGGCCGCCGTAGAGGGTCTCGTCGAGCGTCTCGATGTGCCGCACGATCTTCATGCCGGGGTTGTCGGCGTCGACCAGGAACATCGTCGCGCCGCCCTCGTCCCCGGGCTCGCCGCGGGTGCGGGCCATGCAGATCGCGAACCCGGCGCCGTCAGCGCCGGTGATGAACCACTTGCGGCCGTTGACGCGCCAGCCGCCGGGGATCCGCTCGGCGCGGGTGGCCAGTGCCCGGGGGTCCGACCCGGCTCCCGGCGCCGGCTCCGTCATCGCGAAGCACGACCTGATCTCGCCGGTCGCGAGCGGGCGCAGGTAGCGTTCCTTCTGCTCCGCGGTGGCGATCAGCTCCAGCATGTGCATGTTGCCCTCGTCGGGTGCCGCGATGTTGAGGGCGAGCGGGCCGAGCAGCGCGTACCCGGCCTCCTCGAACACGGCGGCCCGGCCGCGCATGTCCAGCCCGTGGCCGCCGTACCCGGTGGCGACGTGCGGCGCGAACACGCCGGCGCCGCGGGCGGCGTCCTGCAGCTCGCGGCGGACGGCCGCCGACGGCGTGCCGCTCGGGTGGCGTGCCTCGACCGGCAGCACCACGTCCCGGACGAACGTCGCGGTCCGCTCCGCCAGGTCGGCGACAGCCGCCTCGGGGGACAGGTCAATGGTCATCGGGTCTCCTCGGTCGTCGGCCTCGTCAGCCGCGGGGCCAGCCCGAGCACTGCCACAGCCGCTGATCCCCGTCGAATTTCAGACAGCATCCGGACCCCCAAAGCCGGACGCCGGGCTGGTTGGGACATAGGCTGCCACGAATCACTCGTCTACCGGCCGCGCACTCGGCGCGCGCAGGAACAGGACTTTCACCAGATGAGGGAACGGCGCCGGTCAGCGCCGCTCACCCGGACGCGTGCCGTCCTGCTCACGCAGCACGGCACGCTGGATCTTGCCGGTCGCGGTCTTCGGCAGAGCCGGGATGATGATGACCTGGCGCGGGCGCTTGTACGCCGCGAGGCGCTCCTTCGCGAAGGCGACGAGCTCCCCCTCGTCGGCCGTCGCGCCGTCGCGCAGCGAGACGTAGGCGGCCACCGACTCGCCGCGGTACTCGTCCGGCACGCCGACGACAGCCGCCTCGAAGACCGCCGGGTGTTCGTAGAGGACGTCCTCCACCTCGCGGGGCCAGACCTTGAAGCCGGAGGTGTTGATCTGATCCTTGATCCGGTCGACGAGGTAGATCCAGCCTTCGGCGTCCATCACGGCGACGTCGCCGGTGTGCAGCCGGCCGCCCGGCAGCGTGTGGGCGGTCGCCTCGGGGTTGTGCCAGTACCCGGGAACCACCTGCGGCGCGGTGAAGACGAGCTCACCCCCGGCCCCGGGAGGCTGCGGGCGGCCCTCGGCGTCGATGATCTCGACGTGCACGTTCGGCGCCGGCACACCGATGGAGAGTGTGCCGCTGGGCTGGTGCACCGGAGCGGTGGCGCCGGGCGGCACGGCGATGCCACCGCCCGTCGTCTCCGTCATCCCCCAGATGTTGTGCAGGTAGGGGCCGAAGCGGGAGCGGAACGCCTCGATCGTCGCCGGCGGGATCGGCGCGCCGCCAGAGAAGAGCAGCCTGATCGTCTTGAAGTGGTCGGGGCCGGCGTCCGGCACCCGGAAGAAGGCGTTGAAGGCGGTGATCGAGCCGATCGTCGTGGTCACCTCGTGCTCGCGGAAGGCGGCGAGCACGACCGCGGGCTCGAAGCGCCCGCTCATGCTGAGCGTCGCGTCGTTCAGCAGCGCGATGCCGGCGTTGAGCGACAGGCCGGTGATGTGGAACAGCGGCGCGATGGCGAAGGAGACGTCACCGGGCTCCAGGCCCAGCCAGCTGCCGTAGTTCAGCACGGCGTGCAGGTAGTTGCGGTGGGTGTTGAGCGCGCCCTTCGGCGGGCCGGTGGTTCCCGAGGTGTAGGTGATTAAGGCGATGTCGTCGAGCTCGACGGTGACGGCCCGCGGGTGTTCGCCGCTACGCGCGGCGAGGATCGCGGCGAGGTCGCCGTCCGGTGACGGCGCCGGCTCGTCCGGGCCGGAGAAGACGCGGGGGTCGTCGCGGGTCTGGAAGTCGCGTGACGAGGCGGACAGCACCCAGCCCACCCCACTGCCCGCGAGCGTCTCGCGAACCTCGCCGTCCGTGCCCCGGGCCGCGATGATCCCGCAGGTTCCCGAGTCGTCGATCAGGCGCCGCAGCTCCGGCCCGCGGTACATCGGGTTGAGCGGGACGGCCGTGGCGCCGGCCTTCCAGAGCGCGAGCAGGCTGATCGGGTAGTAGGGCACGTTCTGCAGGTAGATGCCGACGCGGTCGCCTCGCTGGACGCCCCGGTCCTGGAGCTCGGCGGCCAGCGCGTCGGCGTGCGCGTCGAGGTCGGCGGCGGACAGCGACCCGTCGAAGTAGCGCACCGCCGCCCGCTCGGGGTCCGCGGCGACCCTGGCCTGCCACGCCTCGACGACCGACCCGTGGGCGATGGTCGGCGAGGGGTCGATCCGTGGCGGGTACAGGGCCAGCCACGGAGCCTGAGGGCCGGTCGGCATTGATCACATCCTCGGTGAGGGAGAGCCGGCCGCCAGATCGCTGCCGCAGCCGGGCTCGCTGTAACCGAGACAGGCGAGGCTCTCGCCCGCGAGCAGGGACGGCAGGATCCGCTCCCGCTGGGCGCTGGTGCCGACCCGATTAATGATGCCGGCAAAGATAATAATCACCGAGAGCGCGTCGGACGGGGCCGCGGCCTTCTCCATTTCGTTGAAGAGCACCCACAGCTCGATCGGGTCGCCCTTGCCGAGGCCAGGAACGGCCCGTTCAATGTAGCCGCGCTCGGCCAAGGCGCGGTAGAGCAGGACGCAGACGAAGGAGCCGGTGGAGTGCTGGCGGTGACGTTCGGCTGGAGTAACGGTCTCGGCGATGATCCGCCGGACATCGCGGCGGTATTCCTCGACCTCGGGAGGCAAGGAGAAGTCCACGAATCAGCCCCCTTCTCGGAGCGGCGCTCGGTAACGGCGGGGGCGCCGAAGAGAGCATCGGCCAGGTCCAGGCACTCCGTGGATGGATCGCCCAGGACGAGGGGCCACCCGCGGGCCCGTCGGTAGAACAACTGGATGGCGCCTTCCTCAGCGAAGCCGTAACCGCCGTGGTAATGGAGGCTGTGATCGGTGACCTTCGCCGCCACGTCAGCCGCGAACACGAAAGCCATCCGCGCCAACGCCGGGAAATCGGTAACGTCGTTGTCGTCGACATCGATCACCGGCTCGACGCCGGAGGCGGACCGCGAGGGCGAGCGCACCGTCAAATGCTCGATCAGCTGCTCGTCGGCCGACGGTGCCAGGTCAACGCTCATCAGCTCGATCCGATCATCTCTGTCCGCACGACCAGGTCGGTCAGGGCGGTGATCGAGCTCCGGTCGAAGGCCGAGCTGCCCTCGATGACGTAGGCCGGGCACATCCGCACGATCGGCAGCGCGTCCAGCGCGGCCATTACGCGGGACGAGTGCGGAGCGTCCGCCCAGCTGGGCGTGTCGAAATGGATACGCCCAACCCCGCGCCGGATCGCCGTGATCTCCGCGGTCATCTCCAGCCGCGTAGTCTGGTGCAGGCCCCGGCCGCCCGCGATCGCGGGAATGTGCCGTACGCAGAAGGCCGTCGCCTCGGACGCCCGCGCGGCCGCGCGGCGGGCGTCTTGCTCAGGCAGCGGTTCGACCGCCGTGACCTCGCCGCTGAGCAGCCGCGTCCCGTACTCGAAAACCGCGAAAGACAGATCCCTACCCTGCTCGGCGACCGGCGTGAATTCAGCGCCGAGTTTCGCGAACCCGGAGTACTCCCGACCCACGATAAGCGGCATGACCTGATCGATCCACATGACCGGCCAGAAAGTCCCGCGTATCACCGAGCCACCGTCGGTCTGGCTCACGCGGATACCGATACACAGCTCCTCGTAACCACGTCCCGCCAGGTAGTCGACGCCGGTGAAACTGCGCCGGCTCACGGTAAGCACCGGTTCCGTCGGTAGATCGAGCTCGTACGGCACAAGCGGGCGCAGTGCCTCGTGCGTGGTCACGAAGCTGACGTCGATCGCCCGCATGCGGCCCCAGGTCGAGATCACCGGAAGTTGCGTGGGCCCGAAGACCGCGGGCATGTCGTACCGCTCGTCGGGATCGTGACGGAAGCCTGGGAGCTGAGCTGACACAGGTGACCTCACTGCGTGGTCTCGTCAGGACTTTCAGAGTGACAGACAGAATCTACTGGGGAGTCGGTATCCTGGCAAGGTTCGTGAACCGGACCATCCCGTCGAGCCACCCAGTCGCCCGAGCGGGTCGGCCCGACGACGTCAGGGAGTCGAGAGACTCGGCCTCCACTCGTCGCTCGAGAAGCAGGGGAGCACGCATGTCCGGTGGCATCACCCGGCGCACAGTCGACGCGAACGGAATCTCGTTCGCCGTCCTCGAGGCGGGCGAGGGCCCCCTTGCCCTCTGCCTGCACGGCTTTCCTGACACCGCCGAGTCGTGGCGGCCGCTGCTGGGCGATCTGGCCGCGGCCGGCTACCACGCGGTCGCGCCCTTCCTGCGCGGGTACGCCCCGAGCGGTGCTCCCGCCGACGGCAATGTCACGGTCGGAGCCCTGGTCGCCGACGCCTGCGCGCTGCACGAGGCGCTCGGCGGCGACGCTCGGGCGGTGCTCATCGGGCACGACTGGGGCGCCGGAGCTGCCTACGGAGCCGCCGCGTTCGCGCCGGAACGCTGGAGCAAGCTGGTCATCCTCGCGGTGCCGCCACCCGCGGTCAGCGTGCCTTTCATGGGTTCCTACGACCAGCTCAAGCGCTCCTGGTACATGAGCGTGTGCGCCTCGCCGTACGCGGAGGCCATCGTGTCGGCGAACGATTTCCAGTTCATCGACCGACTGTGGCAGGACTGGTCGCCGGGCTTCGACGCGCCCCAAGCCCTGAAGGCCGTCCACGACTGCTTCAGCGTTCCCGGCAGCCTGGCGACCGCGCTCTCGTACTACCGCGCGGCGCTGGACCCCTCGACCGATCCCGGCGAGCACGCGAAGGCCCACGCCGCGGGCGCGTCACTGGCCCCGCAACCGACCCTGTACCTGCACGGCGAGAACGACGGCTGCATCGGCGCCGAGGCGGTGCCCGCGGCAAGGGAGTACCTCACCGTTGCGGGATCGCAGGTGCGGGTCATCGACAGGGCGGGCCACTTCCTGCAGGTGGAACGGCCGGACGTCATCAACCGGGCGATCCTGGACCACCTGGCCGGCTGAGGAGGATCGGGGCCGCTGTCACCAGCGGCGAGCAGTTGTGCGCGACGCGCGGCTCGGCGAACAGCCGAGGATCGGCCCGAGTGCCGGCCGGATTGCCTGCCAGCTTCGGGCACGTCCGCCACGGCACGGTGCCCCTGATCGCGGCGATGAACGTGATTAGCGGCCCCAACCCAGCAGGACTAACGAGGCGCTGCACCAGACACCAGCAGCCCGAGCCGGCGGTGCCCGACGTCCTGCTCGAGGATGGCGAGCGCACGCTACAGCCGCGAGCGCCGCGACGCCCCCGCCTCGACGCCGACGCCCTCGGCCAGGCCGTCCTCACCGCACTCGCTGCCTTCTACCGCGACCACCAGCAGCTCATCACCGACGCGGTCCACCTCGCCCGCCAGCGCCACCACGACGCCCACTCCGACCGCGCCGGCGAACTCGCCACCGTCCGGACCGACCTCACCCAGACCGACCAGGCCATCGACCGCTACCTGTCCGCCTTCGAGCGCGGCACTCTCGACGAGGAGACCGTCGCCACCCGACTCGCCGCGCTGCGCACCAAGCGGAGGCACCCGCGAGCCAGGCGCGAAGCGTGTCCGACGCCTGGACGACCATGGGTCGCGCCTCGTCGCCGGCCACCAGGGTCGGCACACCGGCATCGAGGAGCGCCCGCCAAGGGCGCTCAGTGACCGCGGCTTCCCAGCCGAGCAGGGCCTCGTAAGCGTCGAAGTTCCCGCACGAGAACCCCGGCCAGCCCAGTCCGGGACCGCTCTCCGGCGCTGCCGGCGCCTCCTGCGAGGTCGCGGCGAAGAACTCGACGATGATGCTCAACCCCTCAACGGTCAGCGGGTCGGGCGCCGAACATGTCCTCTCGATCTACCCTTCACGGCCAGTTCAGGTGAAAGGGTTGCTCTCGGTCTTCGCCAGACCCTGCATGCTCAGCCCTAGCCCGATCCCGGCGTGCATGAGGCGCTTGTACTCGATCGTCAGGACCTCACGGGTGTAGCGACGTGTCAGGAAAGGCTTGGCGGCGAACTCGCGGGCTAGTTCCCAGGCACGTTCCAGCAGCCGAGCCGGCGGCAGCAGCTCGTTGACCACCCCGTAGTCCAGCGCGGTCCTGGCGTCGAGCTCCTGTCCCGTCATCAGGAAATAGCGGCCCCGATTGGGGCCCAGGAGGTGGTTCCAGACCACGTGGGTCCCGTCGCCCGGCACGACGCCGTTCCTGTAGTGCAGGTCCTGAAAGACGGCCGTATCCGACGCCAGCACGATGTCGGACATTACGGGTATTTCGGCGTGTACCCGAGCCGGACCGTTGACCGCAGAGATAACTGGGACGTTGATGGCCAGAAGATTGTTCAGAAGGTGTCGCCCATCGTAGAGGATGCGGTCCCACTCGCCTGGAGTACGTGACGAGAACGTCGCGTGGTCGAGCTCGGCGCAGAACGCGTCCCCGGCCCCGGTGAGAATGACCACCTTGTTCTGGCGGTCACCAGCGATATCGGCAAACAGGTAGGGCAGCTCATCATGTGTCGCGAGGGTCCAGACCAGGCTCCGCCCGTCGGTATTGAACGTCAGCTCGAGAATTCCATCGACGCGTCGCATCGCGACGTTACGGTAATTGGACCGGTAGTTGTCGAAGTCCGGAACGAGAGGCATCGTGGAGCTCCTTGGCTGGGCCCACCCGGCAACTTTGGCCCGCGAGGTGGTGGGCCCGGGCGGGCATCCTGTGGCTACGCCCCGTCGGCAGCTCGCCGGCCCAGAGCCAAGACCGCCCGGGCGCGCGAACGTTTGGGTCGAATTCGAGGATCAGAACACGGCGGCGCATCCTCGGGAGGCCACGGCGGGCCTGGGCTCAGTCCCGCCGGGTCGGACCGGCGAGCATGCCTCCGTCGCAGACGAAGTCCGCGCCGGTACAGTACGACGACTCGTCGCTGGTCAGGAAGAGCATCAGGTTCCCGATCTCATCGGGCGTGCCGCGGCGGCCGAGTGGCACGAACCCGAATCCGGACGCCGAGGCCGCCTGCCAGCCGCTGGAGTGATTGCCCTGGCTCATCGGGGTCTCGATGCCGCCGGGGCAGACGGAGTTGACCCGGATGTTGTGCCTTCCGAGCTCGATCGCGGCGACCTTTGTCATGCCACGGACCGCGAACTTTGCCGCGGCGTAGCCGACGATCTGCGGCAGTGCCCAGATACCGGAGGTGGACGACGTGTTGACGATCGTGCCGCCGCCAGCGGCGATCATGGCCGGGACCGTGGAGCGCATGCCCAGGAAAACCCCGGTCTGACAGACCGAGATGACCGTGTTCCAATCATCGAGCGTGGTCTTCTCCAGTGGCGCCCATCGAAAGACGCCGGCGTTGTTGATCAAGCCGTCCAGCTTGCCGAAACGTTCGACCGTCCGCTCTACCGCACTGGTCCAGTCGTGCTCCTGGGTGACGTCCAGGTGGATGAACAGCGCCCGGTCGCCGAGTTTCTTCTCGGCGGCTGCCCCCGCCTCGTCGTTGACGTCCGCCAGCACGACGGCGGCGCCCTCGTCGATGAACCGCGCGGCGATACCGAGGCCCTGCCCGCGGGCAGCGCCAGTAATCAGGACGACCCTGCCGTCGAGCCTGTTCGTCATGGCCGTCTCCCTTCTGGGAAGGATCGTTCCAGGGGCCGTTTAGCCGCCAGGGGCCGTCGAGCCGGCACACATGTCATGCGGGAGTCACCAGGACCATCGACTGCAGATACTCCTCGAATCCCTCGACCCCGTTCTTGCGGCCTAGCCCGCTGGAGCGGATTCCTCCGAAGGGAACATCGGGATGGGTGAACGGGACGGCGCCGTTCACTCCGACCGCGCCCGCGCGCAGCCGCATCGCCAGCCGCGCCGCGCGGGCCGGGTCCCTGGTCTGGATGTAGGCGGCCAGGCCGAATTCCGTTCCGTTGGCGATCCGGACGGCTTCCGCGTCGGACGAGAACTTGATCACGGACAGGACCGGGCCGAAGATCTCGCGCTGCGCGATGACCGCGTCCGGGGCCACGTCGGCGAACAGCGTGGGCTCGATCCAGGAACCGCCCTTCAGGTGGTCGTCCACCTGGGCGATGCCGCCGCCGACGAGCAGCCTGGCACCACCCTCGATGCCATCGGCGATCAGCGCCAGGATGCGGTTGCGCTGTTCATCGCTGATGACCGGCCCGACATCTGTGAGCGCATCGAACGGATCACCCACCCTGACAGCCGAGAAGTGGTCCGTGAGCCGGTCGACCACCTCGCCGTACAGCGACTCGTGCACCAGTAACCGTGTCGGCAGGGCGCAGCCCTGACCGCTGAGCATGCAGGCCATGGTTCCGCTGAACGGCAGTGCCGCGTCCAGGTCCGCGTCGTCGAGGAGGATGTTGGCGGACTTGCCGCTCAGTTCGAGCTCGACCTTGCGCACGCCTTCGGCCGCGCGCTGCATGACACGGGTCCCCGTCTTGGTCGAGCCGGTGAAGCTGAACATGTCGACTCGCGCGTCGCCGGTGAGCGCCTCACCGATCTCCGCCCGGTCTCCCGAGGTGAGGATGTTGACCACGCCGCGGGGGATGTCGGTCTTCTGGACGATGACCCGGCCGAGCTCGGTGGAGGTGTAGGGCGCCAGCGGGGAGGCCTTCAGCACGGCGGTGTTGCCCGCCGCGATGGCGGGCGTCAGCTTCCACATGTTCACCAGATATGGGGCGTTCCAGGCGGTGATGAGACCCGCCACGCCATGAGGGCGCTTGTGGACGACCCGTTCGTAGACGGGTTGAGCGCCGGTCGAACGTCCGTGCGACCGCGCGTAGGGATAGGAGGCCGCCATGTCGATCATGAACGACATGCCATCCGTGACGTTCTTGACCAGCCCGGCCGAGGTGCCGACGGTGACGCCGGCCTCGGCGATCTGGACGTCCCGGAAGTGGTCCGCCTCCTCCCGCAGAGCGTCCTGCAGTTGACGCAGGCAACGCTGCCGGAACGCGTGGTTGGTTGACCAGTCGGTCTCGTCGAAGGCGCGGCGCGCGGCGCCCACCGCGGCGCGCACGTCGGCGGGCCCGGCATCGGCTACATCTCCGAGCGGCTGCCCGGTCGCTGGCGAGAACTTGACGTATCGACGCCGCTCCGCCGCCTCGACCAGTTGCCCGTCGATCAGCATGCGGCCGTCGCATCCGGTCATGTCGACTCCGTCCATCACCGTGCGTCCCCTTCCGCGGCGGCGACCAGTTCGGGAGCGCTCACGCTCACCGCTCCCGCGGCCCGCAGGGCGGCTACGTCCTCCCGGCCGAGACCGAGATCGTTCAGGATCTGCTCCGCGTCCGCGCTGAGCGTCGGCGCGGTGCGTCGGATGGCGGGCCGAGCGCCGTCAATCGTCAGCGGGCTGGCGACCTGGTTCGGCGCATCGTCCTGGCTCGCGCTTTGCAGGATCCCCAGCGCCCTGACCTGGGGATCCCCGGCAACATCGGCCAGGGTGTTGATCGCGCTACAGACGACCCCCGCGGCGTCGAGCGTGGCGACCAGTTCCTCGGTGTCCAACCGCCTGGTGAGGCCCTCGATCACGGCGGCGAGCTCGTCCTTGCGCGCGAGGCGGTCGCTGCCGTGCCGATATCGGGGATCCTCGGCCAGCTCCGACCCGCCCAGCGCAGTCGCGCATCGGCGCCACATGTCGTCGTTCACGGCCGCGATCACGGCAGCTCCATCCCGCGTCCGGAATGCCTGGTTCGGCTGGCCGAGCATGTTGCCCGAGGCGAGGCGCACCGGGAGCTGGCCCGTGGTGAGGTAGTCGCCCAGGTGCATGCACTCCAGGGCCAGCATCCCCTCGATCAACGAGGTCTCGACGAGGCGCCCACGACCGGTCGTCGCGCGTTCGAGGAGCGCGGCCAGCACGCCGGCGACCGCGAACAGGCCCGCCGTGTAGTCGGCGACCGGGACCGGGACCCGGACCGGAGGACCGTCGGCGTCGCCGGTGAAGCTCATCAGCCCTGAGTACGCCTGGGCGATGACGTCGTTGGCGGCCTTGTCCCGTAACGGCCCACCACTTCCGAAACCGGAGATCGCGCAGTACACGATCCGCGGGTTCACCTTCCACACGTCGGTGTGGGCCAGGCCGAGACGCTCCATCACGCCGGGCCGGAAGTTGTGCACGACCACATCGGCCCGTTCGATCAGTGCCGTGAGGATCTGCCCGGTGTCCGCATTCGACAGGTCGAGAGCGATACTTCGCTTGTTGCGGTTGAGCGTCTCGAACAGGGAGCTGCGTTCGGTCGCCCCGTAGGACCGGGTCTCGTCGCCGACGAGCGGGCGCTCGACCTTGATGACATCGGCTCCCAGGTCAGCCAAGATCTGAGCGACAAACGGCCCGGCTATGACCCGGCCGAAGTCGAGGACCGTGATCCCGGCAAGCGGACCGGTTCCAGGAACGTCGGTCATGCCATTCACCTCCTGATCGGGTTGTTCGTCGGCTGGAGCGGACGGCGTTGTCGGGTCAGTCATCCGCGCAACGTCCGCGACGTACCTCGCGGAACGGCACGTTGACATCGAGCGCGGATTCCCGTGGCATCCGCAGCACGCGCTCACTGATGATGTTGAGGGCCATCTCCGTGCTTCCGCCGCCCAGGCTCGTCGCCTGGCGGAACAGGTACGCCTCGCCGAACCGGCCCGGATCCACCCGCGCTCCCGGCCGACCGGTGGCGGCGTAGCCGCCGGCGACCCGCAGTCCGGCGTCGACGCATGCCCAGTCCGTCTGCGCGTGGAACAGCCGCATCATCGAGGCGGCCTCGAGCGGTAGTGCGCCGGACTTGATCCCGCCCGTGATCCGGCGCGCGAGCTGATCGCGCACGGTCTCCATGACCAGCGCATCCACCACCGCCTCGGGGAGCGCGTCGGTGAGACCGAGTTCGCGGGTCAGCTCGGCCAGGTCGCGGGATCCGCCGACGGTGATGCCACGCGACTGCGCGACCGACTCGTCGTGGTCGCCGCTGACGTAGGGATTTCCGCCGCCGAGCGCCGTACGAGAGTAGTAGAACCGGTGGCCGGCGACCGCCCACCCGCCGTTCACCTCGCCGAGGACCGACTCGGGACCGACGACCACGTCGTCGAGGAACTCCTCGCAGAACTCGCTGTTCCCGTTGACCTGTCGTATACGCCGGACCGTGACGCCCGGATGGTCGACGGGAATGATGAACATCGTAAGACCACGGTGTTTGGGAACGTTCCAGTCCGTCCTGGCGAGACACATCGCGTAGTCGCCGGCAAATGCCGAGGAAGTCCAGATCTTGGAGCCGTTGATCACCCAGTTCGGCCCGTCGGCCTCGGCCGAGGTGAGCGCACCGGCGAGGTCGGACCCAGAGTGCGGCTCCGACAGGAACTCGACGTACACCGCCTCGCCACGCAGGGCCGCGGGAATGTGCCGACGACGCTGGTCCTCGGTGCCGAGCTCAAGGATGGTCGGCAGGCAGATGGCGAGCGAGGGTAGGTTGAGCAGAATCGGCATCTCGTAGGAGAGAGATTCCTCGGTGAACGCCAGTTGGTGCGCAAAGGAGAGCCCCTGACCGCCGTACTCGCGTGGGTAACAGATACCGGCGAATCCCCCGGAGAACAGCGTTGCCTGGAGCTGGCGATCACGTGCCCAGCGGTCATCGGACGATCGTTCCTTTCCTGCGTACTGGTCGCGCAGTGGCATCTCGGCCTTCAGCCAAACGCGCGCCCGTTGGCGGAAGGACTCGACGTCCTCCTCGCAGTTCTCGACCGCGGTGACCGGGTAGGGCATCGGCATCTCCTCAGACGGCCAGGCTGAGGCAGAGCGAACGCCGCAGCTCCTCGGGTGTTCCGTAGTGGGCGCGATTGACGGTCACGCGCCGCAGATACAGGTGCAGGTCGTGCTCCCAGGTCACGCCGATTCCACCGTGGAACTGGACGCACTCCTGGATGACCTCGGCCGCGTGGGTGTGGGTGAAGATGCTGGCGACGCGCGCGAGGCGATCCGCGACGGACGTTCGTTCCTCGACCGCGTCGACCGCGCCCCTGACGGTGGCATGCATGGCATTGATCTGCGTGACCGCGTCGCCCATGCGGTGCTTGATGGCCTGGTAGGACGCGAGCGGGCGCCCGAAAGCGTATCTGTCGAACACCCACCGCAGCGTCTGGTCGAAGACGGCCTGAGTCGCGCCGGCCGTCTCGGCGGCCTGCAGTACCAACTGGATCTGGCACTGTCGCTCGACGGCGGCGAGGGCTGTTTCCGGCGGCGTGACCATCGCGCTCGCCGGCACGACGACACCGTGCAGGGCCACCGTCGCGAACGGTCTGGTCAGATCGAGACTCCAGACCGGCTCGATCGCCAGGCCCGGGATGCCGGCTGGTACGACGAACTGTGCGAGCCGGCCGTCGAGCTCGGCGCCGACCAGGAAGTGATCCGCCTGTGCGCCGTACTCGACGCGATCCTTGACACCGGTCAACCGGAAGCGATCACCATCGCGCCGCGCGCGCGTCCGCGGACGGGTGGGAGCCCATTCGTTCGCGGGCTCGTGCGCCGCCCACGTCCCTACCGCCGTACCGTCGATGAAGGCATCGAGCAGCGCTCGGTACTGCTCGCGGCGCGGCGACTCGACGATCGCGGTGATCAGGGAGTTGACCGGGATGAAAGGACCGGGGGCGACGTGCTGCCCGATAACCTCGGCCGTGACGGCGAGATCCAGGAGCCCGCTGCCCGAGACCGAGCCGCCGCCGAGTGCGTCCGGGACCAGCAGCGTCGTCCACCCGAGCTCGGCGCAGGAGCACCACCAGCTCCGGTCCAACCCCTCGTCGTGTTCCGCCATCTCACGCAGCCGACGACTGTCAGCCGTACGTCTGAGGAACTGTTGGGTTGTGTCGCGTAACAGTTCCTGTTCAGCCGTCAGGTGCAGGTCGATCACACCGTAATCCCTTCGATCTCCGCTGTGCCTACAGTGCACGGCAAATCGCCGGCCGACAGCGTCACCGCCAGCACGTCGCGATCGGCGGACCCGTTGTCGTCGAGTGAGCACGAGCGGGGCCTGACTTCCGGCGTGGTCGCCCGCGTGGAGAGCGACGAGGTCACACCAGCTGAGCCACCTGACATCAGTTGCACAGTGCTTCCCGGCCCGAATCTGTCGCCTTGATGAGGAGTAACTCGCTCTGCGTGAGATCCAGCTCGACGGCGGCCAGGCAGTCCGCCACGTTCGTCCACGTGCGCGCCCCAACGATCGGGATGACGCAGTCGGACCGGGCGAGCGTCCACGCCAGCGCCACTCGTTGGGGCGAGACGCCCCGAGCCCGCCCGACCTGGGCGATCCCCGAGTCGACGGGGATGGCGGTCGAGCTGCGCCCGAGCACGCCCCAGGCCACGAACGCCAGACCGAGCTCGGAACACAGCGCGACAACGGGTTCGGAGCCGCGGTCGTGGAAGCTGTAGCGGTTCTGCACCGCGGTGAGCTCCAGGATCGTGCGGGCCCGTTGGATCTGGTCGACGGTGTAGTTGGAGACGGCGACCCGGTCGATCTTTCCTTCCTCGCGGAGTTCCTTGATCACCCCGAGCGACTCCTCGATCGGAACTCGGGGATCCGGGCTGTGGTGGTAGTACAGCCCGATGCGGTCGACGCCCAACGCGACAAGACTTGCCTCGCAGGCGCGGCGGATGCCGCTCGGCGTGCCGTCGCGCGAGATCGAGCCGTCCGCCGCTCGGACGTGTCCGCCCTTCGTGGCCACGAGAATCCCGTCGCGGTCGCCGTCCCACTCCGCGAGGGCCGCCCGGATCAGCCGCTCGTTGTGGCCGGTCGTCCCTGAGGACTCGCAGTACACGTTGGCGGTGTCGAGCATCGTGACGCCCGCGTCCAGACTTCGACGAATAATCTGGCGGGCAACGGGTTCCGGGGGGCGGCCGGCGTAGGACAGGCGCATGGGGCCGAAGGCGAGCGGGAACGCCGGACGACCGCCGATCCGGCGCATCAACGGCATGATCCGGACCCCGCGGTCATCGCGACGACGGCTGGCTGTGCCGCCGGACATCCGCGATATTCTGTTCGATTCCTTCCCAGATTCCGACCCGGGGCTCGTAGCCGATCTCCTTCATCGCGGTGGAACCGTCGTAAAAGAGACTGTCGCCCCAGACACCATCCTCTACCGTCAGGTCGCAGTCCGGAACGAGATCACGGACGATCATGGCGACATCCTTGAGGCTGTGGCGTTCGCCGCAGATGTTGAGCGCCGTGGCGGTGGTCTGCGTTGTCTCGGCGGCCAGCACAGTCGCCCGCGCGGCGTCGGAAACGTATACCCAGTCGAGGACGGTGTCGCCGCCGGCGACGCGCGAGACCTGGCCGAGCGCCGGCCGGTCGATGAGTTCCGTCATGAACCCGACCCTGGTACCGCGGGCGACCGTCTGGGCCTTGCCGTAGCCATAGGTGAACCCGTACCGCATGCCGACCGCGTTCAGGCCGCGGTTGCGCGCGTAGTTCGCCGCGAGCCGCTCGTTGAAGGACTTGCACGCTCCGTAGATCCCGTCGGGACGGTGCGGAGCATCGTTGGCGATCACGTCGGCGAAGACGCCACTGTTCGCGTGTGCCACACCGGGCGTCCCGAAGACACCGATGGTGCTGGCCCAGACCACCTTCTCGACGTCACGGCTGAGAGCGGCCTCGAAGATGTTCACCGTGCCCTCGCAGTTGACGCGAAGTGCGCGAAGGGGATTCTGCTCGCTCAGGCCGCTGAGAATGGCCGCCAGGTGGACCACTCGCTCGGCCCCGCACTCCGTCATGGTGCGCAGCAGGGCGAACGGGTCGGTCACGTCTCCGACCACGACACGGACGGCATCGCCGGAGACCCGGTCCTCGCCGCACACCGCGGACAGGTGTTCGAGGTTCGGCGCGATGTCGTAGAGCGTGACCGCATGTCCCGCGTCCAGCAGCTGCGCCACCACGTAGGCGCCCACAAAGCCAGTGCCGCCGGTGACCAGGTATCTCATGACATGAAGCTCCTTTCAGCTGCTTTCGCACTGGCCAGAACGCTGGCGCTGGCGCTGGCACTGGCGCGGGCCGCCGCCTACCAGGCAGGGACGAACTGCATCAGGCCCCCGTCTGGCCGCAGGTGGCCTGCCGGGCCCGCGAAGTGGGTGCCGATGATCAGTGCTCCGGTCTCCGCAAGGTGCGCGGCGAGCCGCTGACGAGTGTCGACCGCCAGGTCCGGCGACAGATCGACGCGGTTGGCCAACTGTGTCTCGACGAGCTGGATGGGATGGTGTACCGCGTCGCCGGTGATCCAGCCCTCCTGGCCCTGGGACCTGATCCGCACGCTCAGGTGGCCCGGGCTGTGCCCAGGGGTGGGCACGAGCGTCACGTCGTCGGTGAGGGCGTGGCCCGGCTCCACGAACTGATGCCGTCCCGCCCTCAGGACGACGTCGACGCCGTAGGTCAGATCGACGTTCGGATGACGGCGGTCCGCCCGCGCCCAGTGCTCGTACTCCTCGCGTCCAAAGAGGTAGGTGGCGTTGGGGAACGTCGGTACCCAGGCGGTGCCGTTGTGCGTGACGTTCCATCCGACGTGGTCGTAGTGCAGATGGGTGCACACCACCAGATCCACGTCGCTCGGCGGCACCACTGCGGTGAGATTCGCGTAGTAGTCGGTGCGAACCGTGCCGCGGTTGTTTGGAAGTGGTCGACCGTCGCCACGGCAGGTGTCGACGAGAATGCGTCGACCACGGGACTCCACCAGCAGGCTCTGGTACGCCATCCGGAGACAGTCCCGGCCCTCGAGATGGTGGGGACGCAACCAGGTGGAATGACGTTCCAATGCGTCGGAAGCCCCGACGAGCAAGCCCGCTGCCGGCATCGTGAAGGTGCGTTCGAGGATTCGCGTGATACGCACGTCACCGACGTGCCACGACCGCCGCACGGGACGTCAGGCCGATCGGCTCAGCTCGAGGTTCCGTCCTCGGTCACCGGACTGAACGCGCTTCCTGGCCTCGTGTAACGACTTGCGTAACTCGACGAAGTAGGTACCATGTTCCTCCTCCAACGCATGGCGTGAGGATTCGACGTACTTGCCTTCGATGTAGCGGCGCTTCGCCTCGATGTCGGCCCGCATCTCGTCGTCGGTCGGCAGGACGGCGCGGTTCTGGATGAACTCGGTGATCCACTGCGCCTGCCGCTCGAAGATGGCGTTCTGCGCGGTCGTCGAGTTCAACATGCCGATGAACCACAGTCCGGGCGCGGCGGGGGCGGCCATTTTCTTGTAAAGATCCATCTTGTTCGTCTCGTCGACCTTGAGGATGTCCTCGGAGATGTACGGCAGGTCGACCAGGTAGCCGGTCGCCCCGATTATCGTGTCGAACTCCTCGGTCGCGCCGTCGACAAAGTGAATCTTCTGCCCCTCGATGCGGTCGATTCCCTGCATGACCTTTATCCGGCTGTACTTGATGTGCGTGATGATGGTGGCGCTCGTGGTCCCGTGCGTGGCCTTGGTGACGGGCTTGAAGCCGTACTGCTCCATCTTTCCGTGCGCGAGCCAGGTGATGAAACCGCCGACCCACTTGCGTACGCGGGCCGGGACCCAGGGATCATAGAGATGGACCAGGTAGTCGGTGACGCACACGCCCATGAGCAGTTTCGGGACGACGATGACGCCGGTGCGCGCGACGAGGACCGTGCGGTCGGCGGTGACACAGATGTCACTGGCGATGTCCATCGCGCTGTTGCCCACGCCGACCACGCATACACGTTTGTGGGAAAAATCGGCGGGGTCGCGGTAGTTGAAGGAGTGCAGATACTCGCCCGCGAAGGTGTCCCGCAGTTCCGGCGCGTGCTTCGGATGGACCAGATGGCCGGTGGCACAGACCACCGCGTCAAACTCGTCGGAGGACCCGTCCTTGAGCTCGACGCGCCAGCGCGGCGGCTCGAGGCGCAGGTCCGATGCCGGCGTTACCGAGCTCACCTCGCTCTGAAAACGGATCCGCTCACGCACGCCGAAGCGCTCGGCGTAGTTCTCGAGGTAAAGCCACATGTCCTCGTGCGAGGGGAACGTCTGGACGTCCTCAGGGAACGGAAAGTCGGAGAACCTGGTTAAGCTCTTTGGGCTGTTTATATGCAGCGTCTTGTAGGCGGGAGACCGTCCGCTGTCATTCTCGTAGACCCACTGTCCGCCTATGTTTGAGCCCATCTCGAACACCGTCACATCGACGCCGTCCTCGAGAAGGTACTTTGCCATGCAGATGCCCGCGGCTCCGGCCCCGATTACGGCGACGCGTTTGCGTGGTGCGCCGCCCGGCGCTCGCTCGATCGCGCCCGCCATGCCTCGCCCTTGAGCCAGATGCTTGCTGATCGAAATCAACGGGTGACCCCACTCCCTGGTCGCTGAGACCGCACCGTCACGCACCTCGACGCAGGGTCTATTGTCAGACGGAATCGGAGGCTCGTCAACCTCCAACGTTAACTCGACACCTCGCGGGCCTGGTAGACGACGGGAGGCGAGGCCGGATTGGAAAATGATCTCCCGGTGGCGGCTGGTCAGGGGTCGGTTGATCGACGGCGACGGGCCGGTCGGACGGTGGCGGTGAGGCCGGGGATGTTCTCTGGCAGGCGGTGTCCGCGGCGAGTCGCGCGGGGCGCGACGCGGGCCGTGGACATTGCGGGCCGTGGACATTGCGGGCCGTGGACGAGCGACTCCGCAGAGCACGGAACTGACGGACTCTGGGACTCTGGGACTCTGGCACATATGCGCGGGCAGCCGGAGAGCTTAGGACCCGCCAGAAAACAGCTTGCGTTTTCGACTAAGGAGATGCCGGCGGTCTCGCGACAGGACCAACATCAAACATCGGAGTTATTGTCCGGCAGATCCTTACCTCTTGGCCTTCACCCCGCGGATCGCCTAACCAGACTGGCCTCGCCGGCGATATCCATCTGTCGGGTCCGATGCCTGGCGCTGTCACATTCCCGGCGGTGCCCGGGTGCTGGCAGAGGAGGCGGCGGGCGCGGGGTGAGGTCGTCCACCCCCAGACATCCCTGCGCCTGGAACTCCGGCCGCGGCACGCCGGCCTCATCGCCGTCGGCCGCGGTCGGTGACCGGACGCGGACGCGTCAGTCCGCCGCCGCCGCCGACCTGGTCCGCCCTTTGAACACCCTGTTCGCGACCGTGGGATCGACCTTGATCTGGACCACCAACGGCCGGTCCGAGCGGCCGATCCGGCGGGCGACGGCCTCGACCTCGGCGGGCGTGCGGACCAGGACGGCGTCGCACCCGTATCCCTGCGCGATGGCGACGAAATCCGGGCTGTCGAACCTGGCGAGCTCGTCGGGCTCGTGACGGTTCTCGAGATAGCGGACCTCGGCTCCGTACGCCTCGTCGTCGATGACCACGAAGGTGATCGGAAGACGATGACGGACCGCGGTGTCGAGCTCGGGCAGGCTCATCGCGAATCCGCCGTCGCCCACGACCACGACCGTGGGGCAGCCGGCCGCCGCCTTCGCCACCCCGATGCCGACAGGAACACCGAGGCCGATGGAGGCGAAGTCACCGGTCCAGACCCGTTCCCGCGGCGACGCGCAGCGCAGGTGGTCGACCGCGAAGAAGGCGAAGTGGCCGGCGTCGAGGACGAGCCGTCGCGGTGACGGGAGCCCGCGCCCGATGACGTCGAGCGCGAAGCGAGGGTCGAGCGCCGGTGTGTCGGATCGGTATGTCGTCAGCGCGGCGAAGTCCTCGGCGATGGCGCTGACGGTCTGGGCGTCGCGGAAGCCTGGCCGGGAGGTGACACCCGCGGCGGCCAGTCCGCCGCGGATCGCGCCGAGAGCGCTCGCCGCGTCCGCGCAGATGGCCACGTCGACCGGGATGGACGCGCCGAACACCTCTCGCCGGCTGTCGATGTGGATGATCCGGGCCGACGAGAGGAACTGTCCGTGACCGCTCGTGTAGGCGTTGAGCGCCGCGCCGACGACCAGCGCGCAGTCGGCCTCGGTCATGGCCCGGGCGGCGCTCGACAGCCCGACCGTGCCCACGACGCCCACGTCGTAGGGGCTGTCGAAGAAGTACTGGCCCTGCAACGACGAGCCGTACAGGGCACCCACCCGGTCGCCGATGTCGAGCAGGATCTCACGGCACGTGGTGAGGTCGACGCCGCGGCCGACGATGACGAGCGGCCGGCGGGCGGCGGCGAGTGCGTCGACCGCCGCACGGATCGCGGCGGGAGCGGGCCGGGGCGCCTCGACCTCGACGGCCGGGCTCAGGAAGCGCCAGTCGGCCTCCACCACCCTGAACTCGACGTCGCCCTCCAACAGGTCGACGGGGACATTCAGGACTGCCGGGCCCGGCCCGGACCGCGCCCGGCGCAGAACCTCGAAGGTGTCCTGTACGACTGTGTCGGTCCTGACCATCGACAGGCAGTGCCCGGCGCACAGCTCGAAGAACCGGTGCTGCTCGAACCGCTTGAGATGGTGGCGCTGCGTGCTGGGCGCGTCGGCGGCGATGACGACGAGCGGACTGCGCCGGCGCAGAGCGGTGACCAGCGAGGTGCCGACCATGGCCGCCGACGGGCCGGCGCCGAGGGCGACGACCCCGAGCTCCCCGGTCTCGCGGGCGTGCCCGTCGGCCATGCACACCGCTCCGTACTCAGTGCGCGCCCGGACGATGTCGATGCCCTTGGACTTCAACAGGCCGAGCATGCTCATCGTGTCCGACGTCATGAGGGCGTACACGGTCGAGACCCCATGCGCCAGCAGGGACTCGGCCACCGCCTCATAGACCTTCATCGTGTGGTCCCCATCAGAAGTGCGAGCTGGCTTCGCCGCCGCGCAGGGCACGTAGCCCGGCGAGCAGCACGTTGGAGTCGCGTCCGGACAGGATCAGGCTGACCCCGCGGCGGGCGAGCTCCTCGCGGGGGATCGAGACCGCCGGGTGACCAGCGCCCATCGCCCATCGCAGACCGGCCGCGGTGACGGCCTCGATGACCTGGTGGACCGCCGCCGCGACGTCGGGGTGGTTGCGCTGGCCGAAGTAGCCCATCGAGGCGGCCAGGTCCTCCGGGCCGATGAACACGAAGTCGAGGCCCGCCACCTTGACGATCTGGTCGATGTCGGCGACCGCGCCGGCCGTCTCGATCATCACTCCGACGACGAGTCCGGCGTTGGCCCGTTCGGCGCCGCCCGGCTCGCCCCGGTGAGCGCCGTAGTCCATCGTCCGGCTCGCCTCGGCGATGCCGCGGGTACCGAGCGGGGGGAAACGGGTCTGGGCGATCGTGCTCTCGACGTCGGCCCGGGACTCGACCCGGGGTACGAGGACACAGTCCACGCCGAGGTCGACGACGCGGGCGGTCAGCTCGGAGCGGGGGCCGGGGGTGCGCACCACCGTGCCCAGGCCCGACGCCAACGCCGTGCGCGCGAGGTTCTCGAGCCGTTCCAGCCCGACGGCCGAGTGCTCGAGGTCGATGAAGGCGTAGTCGAAGCCGGCCAGGCCGACGAGCTCGACCACCACTGGGTCGGGGATGTTGACCGCCACCCCGTAGGCGGGTGTCCCGGCCTCGATCAGCTCGCGGATGCGGTATCTCATGACGCCGCTGATTCTGCCTCGCCGGCACGAGCCAGGATCGCGCCGCGGAGTTTCTCCGCCAGGTCGTCCGCGGCCCGGCTCATGAGGGGCTCGATCATCGCGTTGACCACCGGGCCGGTCATTCCGCGCGCGTCCATGCGCAGCCAGCAGGCGAACGACGTCCCGCTCTCCGGCGCCGGCGCCCTCTCGTCCCCGCGCGACCGGCGGGACAGCCGCGCGAACAGCCGACGGAACCAGCCGCGCCTCTTCGGCGGCAGGCCGGCCAGGTCCGGCTGGCCGCCGATCAGGAAACTGCCCTCACCGTCGAACTGCTCGGTCTTGCCGGTGATGGTGAACCGGACACGGCTCGGCTCGATCCACTCGGTGATGTCGACCTCGAAGACGACGGTACGGGCCAGCACACCGAGTTCGCCCTTGACCGTCCACACCGAGTGCTTGTCGTCGAGGAGCTCGTGGGCCTGGTGGCCCATGATGAACTGGGCCCAGTTGTCCATGTCCTTGACGTAGTCCCAGATCTCCTGCTCGCTGACAGGAATGGTCCTCTGGCACGCGACCTCGGGCACGGTGCACCTCCAGGATTCTCGCCGCGGATCACGGCCGGGTGTGGTTGCTTCAGGAGGCGCCGACGCCGAGCAGCCGCTCGACGGCGAGGTAGCCGAACGTGAGCGCCTTGGCGTTGGAAACGCCGCTGTTGTACCAGAGGCCTTCGATGAGGTTCGCTCCGACGTTGCCGGCGACGAAGAGTCCGGGAATGCGGTGTCCGCGCACATGGACGACCTGTCCGGCCTCGTCGAAGACGACGCCGCTGTTGGTGCCTGAGGAGCCCAGGTGCAGCCGGATCGCGTAGAGCCAGCCGGACAGCGCCCGCACGCACGGGTTGGGGGTCACGGCACGGTCTCCGGTATTACGCCCGTACTTCGTGGAGCCGCGCCCGAACTCGGGGTCCTCGCCATTCACGGCGTCCGCGTTGTAGCGGGCGATGGTCCGCTCGAGCGCCGCCGGATCGACCCCGATCTTCTCGGCGAGCCCCGCCGCCGAGTCGGCGTTGACCAGCCACGACGGCACCTCACCCGGGCTGACCGGGCCGAGGGCGTAGCGGTCCTTCCATTCCTGGTCGAAGACGAAATAGGCCGTCTCGTTCGGATAGTTCTGCGCACGCACGTCGTAGCGGGCCATCTCGTGGCACAGCGACCGGTAGAACGACTCGTCGCAGAAGCGGTGCCCGGCCGCGTTCACCACGATGCCGCCGGGGTAGGCGGGCTCGCGGACGGCGCTGCGGTAGAGCGGCCGGCCGTCGGCCTCTTCGCCCGGAATCTGGAACGTCGGAGTGGTCAGCTGGCCGTCGAAGACCTGGAACGCCGCGCCGATCTCGAGCGCCATCACCAGGCCCGACCCGTCGACATGCGGTGAGCCGATCCCATGGGTGTTCGTGAACTGGTCGTAGCGGCGCTTCATCGCGTCGTTGGAGTCGTAGCCGCCGGTGGCCAGCAGCACACCCCTGCTCGCCGAAAGCGTGGCCTCGGTCCCGTCGCCCGACGCGACCCTGACACCGGTCACCGCACCGGCGGAGGTGACCAGCTCGGTGGCCTTGGTGACCAACCGGATCTCCACGCCGCGCTTGACGCAGGCGGCCAGGAGGTAGCCCATGATCGCCGAGCCCATGGAACGGTGGTCGGCGACGAGCCGGCGGGCCATCTCGTTCCAGTCCCAGGACGCCATGGAGGCGAGGCCGCCCCACTCCTGGATCTCCAGCCACGAGGCAGGCAGCCCGGCGAAGTGCGGCGAGTTGGCCAGGCGGGCCTGCCACTCGGCCGGCAGCTCGTCCCGTGGGGAGAACGTGCGGCACGACAGATGCCGGCCGCCTTCCTTGCCGCCCTCGCGGTCCGAGTAGTAGTCGGGGTAGCCGCCGAGCAGCTCGATCGGGATGTGGAGGTCCTCGACGAGCCAGCGGATGACACCGGGCGCGCGGCGGATGAACGTCCGCAGCACATCCTCGTCGTGCCGCCCACCGCCAAGGAGCCGGATGTGGGCGAGGGCCTCCTCCTCGGAGTCCTGGTAGCCGGCGGGCGCCATGAAATGGTTGTTGGGTACCCACACCAGGCCAGCGGAGTAGGCGAACGTTCCCCCGACCCGTTCACCTGCCTCGACGACCACGACCCGGGCACCGCGTTCCGCCGCCGCCAGGGCCGCGGTCAGCCCTCCCCCACCGGAGCCGACGATCACGATGTCGTACGTCTCGTTGCTCATCAGCGGTCCCTCCGAGCGCTGTCGGCCGTCACCCGCGCCTCGTTGTCGAGCACCGGTCGGATGTGGATGGCGAAGTCGTCGAGCGTGCGACAGACGTCGGCGGCCGTCGCGTCCGGCCCGCCGACGTTCAGGACGACCTGGTCGACGCCGGCCTCGGCCAGCGCGAGCAGGCGGTCGAGGGCCTGCTCGACACCGCGTCCGAAGCCGGTCGAGGTGGAGACGGCGATGGACGCCGGGTCGCGTCCTGCCGCGGCGGCCAGCCGGTCGAGCTCGCGCCGCCCGTCGCGCAGCGCTGTGAGATCACTGCCGACGGCGTGCCAGCCGTCGCCGACCCTGACCACGCGGCGCAAGGAGGCCGGGCCGAGGCCGCCGATCCAGATCCTGGGCCCGCCGGGCTGGACGGGACGCGGCAGGCAGGCCACCTCGCCGAACCCGTAATGGCCGCGCCCGCGGACGTGGCCCGACGACCATGCCTCGCGCAGGATGTCGAGCTGGTCGTCGAAGCGCGCGCCCCGGCCGGCGAACGGCGCGCCCAGTGCGTCGAACTCCTCACGCCACCAGCCCGCCCCCACCGCGACCGTCACCCGACCGCCGGAGAGAACGTCCATCGTCGCGATGGTCTTCGCCGTGAGCAGCGGTTCACGCATCGGCAGGACGAGCACGCTGGTGCCGAGGAAAACCCGATCGGTCGCGCCGGCGACCGCGGCGAGCATGGTGAGCCCCTCGAGGAAGCCGTCCTCGGGAGTGAACGGCACGCCGGCCTTCCGGTAGGGGTAGGTGCTCGTCGAGTCGGCTGGGAACACAACGTGGTCGGCGACCCACACGGAGTCGACGCCGGCGGCCTCGGCTGCGCGGGCGACGCTGAGGACTCCCTCGCGGGTGGCCGAGGCGCCCCACTGCGGGAGGTGGATGCCGACCTTCACGACTCGTGCTTGGCTGGCAGGCCGACGAGCTCCCGATACTCCGAGAAGCTCGCGACCTCGCGGCCGAGTGCGGCGGCGATCTGCTTGCCGTTCTCCAGCGCCTGGCGGTTGGAGACAAGCTTGTCGTCGCGGTGCGGCCAGCGCCAGACCGTGTCCTCCATCCCGACGCGGATGTGCAGACCGAGGGCGGCGGCGACGGTGGTCAGGTAGCTGGACGCCCGGCCGGCGCCGCACACCAGGATCCTCGCGTCGGGGTCGGTGTCGCGGATGAGCGCCGTGATGCGCAGCAGCCCGCTGACCATCTGCAGGGGGTTGTCCATCGGGCTGCAGCCAGGCAGCGCGGGCAGCAGGCACCAGACCTGGCCCGCCTCGAGCAGCCCGCTCTTGAACAGATAGCGGTCGGCGTTGCTGACGTCGGCGTCGGTGTAGACCGCGACGATCGGCCGTGCCCCGCTCTCCAGGATGAGCCGGGTCTTCTCGAGCATGAGCGGGATCGGCTTGGCGAACAGGGCGTCGCCCTGGAAGACGGCGGTCGTGTTGACCGGGACGGCATCGAGCAGCCGGGCGTCGAGGGCCTCCTTCATGCGTTCCCATTCGCCGCGTAGCGCGCACACGTAGCAGCCGTCGATCGAGATGCCCGGGAACTCGGCGCGCAGCGGCTCGACGACCGCCCGGAACCGGTCGGGATCGAGCACGTTGTAGCCGCGTTCGTCGCGTACGTGCAGGTGGATGGCACTTGCGCCGGCCGCCGCGCACTCCCGGGCGGAGGCGAGGATCTCTTCGACGCTGATGGGCTGGTTCGGGTTGCCGCGGCGGCTGAAGAACGCGCCGGTGATGGCCGTCTGCACGATGATCTTCGGCGGGACATTCCATTTCGGTTGGATGTCGGCGTCGTGGAACGCGGTGTGCCGCGGGTCGATGATCTCGGGTGCGCCGTAGGGCTTCCAGACCATCCGGTTCTCGGCGCGGGCCAGGCCCTCGTTGACCAGGTCCCAGTTGATGCGTGCGGTGTTCGTCATTCTTGTGTCCTCACAGAGTCGGGGGGAGGGCGCGCAGCGGCTCGCCGGTGTAGACGCCGTCGGTGATGTAGCGCAACGGCTTGCCGCCCTCGATCTCCTCGACGACGTGGCCGATCAGGCCAGGCAGGACCGAGATCAGCGCGAGGGCGACCACCTGCCGGGAGGTCCACCCGAGGTCCTTCCCGACCGCGGCGAGCGCGCCGTCGATGTTGATGGGCAGGATCTTGCCGCTGACCTGGGTGAAGACGGCGTTCAGCTCGGTGAGCTGCTCGACGCTCGTGCCGGAGAGTCCCTGGTCGCGAGCGACCTTGAACAGGACGTCGGCCCGGAAGTCGCCGCGCTTGTGGGTCGGGTGCCCGAACCCGGGCAGGCGTTGCCCGCGCGCGCGGAAGTCGGCGACGATCCGCTGCGCCGCCTGGGTGTAGTCGAGGCCCTCCTCGGCACGGAGCCGGTCGGCGGTCTCCAGAACGGCGAAGCTGTGCTCCGGCGAGACCGTGTTCCTGCCGGCGGCCAGCAGCCCACCGGCGACCGCGGGGACGAGTTGCGGATTACCGGAGGCGATGTAGCGCGCCGCGGTGATCGTCGAGGCGACGAAGCCGTGGTCGAGCAGGCTGTTGAGCGCGGCATCGGTGATGACGCGTTCGCCGTCGCTCGGCAGCCGCCCGAAGATCGACAGATAGGCCCCCTCGGTGTAGGAGAGCCTGGTCATTACCTCCTCGAGCGAGTACCCGCGAAGGTTGACGACGCCGTCACCGACGTGGCTGATCGAGGTCTCGAACTCGCTCACAGGGTCTGCCTCTCGTTGTCGCGGGCGTCAAAGGTGCCAGGCGTGAGCCCGGCGGCGCGGATCTTGTAGCGCTCGATCTTCCCGGTCGGGGTCCGCGGGATCTCGTCGTCCATCCGCACGTACCGCGGCGTGGCGTAAGGGGGAAGGCGCTGGGCGAGCCAGCCGCGCAGCTCGGCGGGGTCGAGGGAGGCACCGGCGCGTGGCGTGGCCACCACCAGAACCTCCTGGCCGCTGACGGTGTCGTCCACGCCGACGCAGGCGACGTCGGCCACGCCCTCGTGGGTCGCCGCCGCGGCCTCGATCTCCTCGGCGTCGATGAACTCGCCGAAACGACGGATCACGTCACCCGCGCGGCCGCGAAACCACAGCCGGCCCGAGTCGTCGAGAAGCCCGCGGTCGCCGGTGTGGAACCACAGGTTGCGCCAGGCCGACACCGTACGCTCGGCGTCCCGGAAATAGCCACTGAAGATCGTGTACGGCACCCGCGGCCGGACGCAGATCTCGCCGGTCACGCCCGCGGCGACCTCCCGGTCGCCGTGGTCGAGGACGCGTACCTCGTAGTCGGGCAGGACCTGACCGGCGGCGCCAGGCGGGCACTCGCCGGTCGACCAGACCGGGATCGTCGCCTCGGTCGAGCCGTAGCCGTGCACGAGCCGCAGGGCGAACCTGTTCTCGAACGGGCGGTGCAGCGCCTCCGGGACCGGGACGCCGTAGGCGACCCGCAGCGGGTTCGCGGCGTCGTCAGGGCGCGCCGGCGCCTGGGCGAGCAGCGAGAGCAGCCCGCCGACGAAGGGCCAGACCGTGGCGCCGCAGTCGATGACGTCGGACCAGAACCGTGCGCGTTCGAACCGTGGCGCGAGCCGGACGGCGCAGCCGGCGAGCAGCGCCGGCAGGATCCCATAGCCCTGGGCCATGTTGTGGTGCAGCGGCAGGCAGAGGTACAGGACGTCGGAGCCGGTGATCGACGCGGCCGCGCACGCCTGCCGGGCGTTCGCCAGGTGCTGGCCGTAGGGAACCATCACGCCCTTGGGCGGCCCGCTGGAACCCGAGGTGTAGAGGACCGCGCTCAGGTCGGAGGCCTTGGCCGGATGACGGCGGTAGGCCGTGGAGCCCGCGGAGAGCTCGGCGAACGACGAGGTCGTAACACCCGGGCGGGCCGCCGCGGCCCAGTCGGGGACGACGATGTGCTCAAGGGTGACCAGCTCGCCCGACAACCGCGCGATCCGCTCAGCCGGGGTGGGCTCCACCACCGCGACCCTGGCCCGCGCATGGTTGAGCACGTACAGCAGGCGGGCCCCGACCAGCTCCGGGTTGATCGGTACCTCGACGGCGCCGAGCAGGGCCAGGGCGAACCAGGTCTCGAGGAACTCCAGGCGATTGCCGAGCGCGATGACCACCGTGTCACCGGGGCCGACGCCGAGCGCGGCCAGCCCCGCCGCGCACCGGCCGGCCCGCTCGAGCATCTCGCCCCAGGAGACCCGGCGCCCGCCGTCGAGCAGCGCGAAGTCCGCGTCGGGCTGGCGGGCGGCCTGGAAGGTCAGGAGCTCTGGCACGGTGGCCGGGAGCACGGTGGCCGGGGGCACGGTGGCCGGGAGCACGCCGACGTCACGCGCCGTCACGCTAACGAACGCTTCCGGTCGATCCGGGTGCGCAGGATCTCCAGCTCGACGTCGGACGGACCGGCCGTCTCCCGCAGCGTCGGCGAGAGCGTGAACGCGAAGCCGGTCTGCGCCCGCACCTCGTCGACGGTGACGTTGGCGTGTACCGTCGCCAGCCGCGCGCCGCGGGTGTCCGGGTCGAAGTCGAAGACGCACAGGGGCGTGATGATGCTGGTGGGACCGGGGTTGCGCAGCCCGACCCGCCGCCGGTGGTCGGGTTCGCCGTCCCCGTACCCGAGCGCGGAGATGAAGTCGACCCGTTCGACCAGCACCCGTGGGTTGTGCGACGTCGTGACCAGGTGCCAGCGCCCGCTCTGCGCGGTCGCGTTCGTCGTGCCGATGGGACCCGGTCCGCGGAACGTCAGCCGGCGGTAGTCGGGTCCCACGCCGATGAGGTTCGAGTTGCCAAAGCGGTCGATCTGGACGCCGCCGCAGTAGAAGACCCCGTTGATGCGACGGCGCTGCGCGCTCAGCAGCTGGTCGTGTCGGTAGTACGCCTCGGCCCACCGCATGGCGCCGACGTCGGTGATGTACTCGTACTCCTCGAGCACCGGCTCGTCGCGCAGGTAGGCCTTGGTCATCGCGAGCATCACGGTCATGTTCGGCCCGTGGGTGAGATGAGCCAGCAGCGCTCCAGCCCGCGGAACCGGGAGGTTGGCGCCCACTTCGACCCACTCGCCGTCGCGCAGGTCGTGGGCTATGACCGCGGCCATGATCTCCTTGGCTGACGGCGGCCTTGACCGGTCCCCGTCGATCCGCTCCACGTCGAGTACCTGCTCAGTCACCTGTCTCGCCCCTCAGTATTCGTAGAGCCCGAATAGACTGCGCGTCCCGATCGTCTCGAGATAGTCGATGTGGTCGGCCGGGCCGAAGACGTAGCGCTCGAGGTAGCTGTCCAGGCGGGTGCGTGAACCGGTTCGCAGCCATTCGTCGGCGGCGGCGATGTAGGAACGGATGTGCGCCTCGTCAGGCCGGTAGAAGCCCTCCGCGGAGAACGGGTGGGCGCCGAACTGCGCCCGGACGACGCCCGTGGCCCCGTCGACGGTCGTCAGCTGCGGCGCGGCCCGTATCTGCTCCGACGGAATTATCTGCTCGACCGAGGCGAACGTCTGGGCGGACGCGGCCGAAATGGCGACGTCGCCGTATGCCGTCCCGTTGTGCTGGAGATTGCCGAACGCGTCCGCGCGGGCGACGTGCAGAAAACAGACGTCGATCTCGATGGCCGGGACCGCGATCATCGGCTCACCGGTGATCGGATCCTCGAACACCCGCAGATCGGGATTGACCTCGACAAGCGAGGTGCCCAGGCCGGCCCGCCACGGGTTGAACGGGACACGCTGCGCGGCGGCGCGCAGCCCGGCGTAGTAATGGGCCTCGTCGAGCTCGAACAGCTCGATCTCGCCGGCCTGCGCGACCCGCCGGAAGGCCGGCCCGATGCCGACCAGCCCCTCCGCGCCCACATAGGGTGTGACGATCTTGGAGGCCACGCCGGTCGCGATCAGTAGATCGATCTCCAGTCCGGCCGAGGCCGCGCCGACGACGGTGAGGTCACGCCGGCCGTCGCGGATGAGCTGGCGGACGATCGACATCGGGTGCCCGCTGTTGATGAAACCACCGATCGCGATCGTCATACCGTCCTCGACGGTCGACGTGGCGTCGCGTTCGGTGACGACCCGCCGTCGGCGGGTGTTGCTCCCGCTGCCCGTCACAGGGATCGTCATGACGCGGCCGTCCACTCGGCGTCGGACTTGCGGGTGTAGTCGGTGACGTACCACTGCGGCTGGCCCACCAGGGTCTGGCCGCCGTCGACCGCGATCGAGTGGCCCGTGACGAAGGAGGCCGCGGGGGATGCCAGGTAGGCGACCGCCGCGGCGATGTCCTCGGGACGGCCGAGGCGGCCCATCGGGGTCTCTCGGAGCAGGTAGCCGCGCTGTCCGTCGCCATTTCCAAGCATCGGCGCGGTCATGCCGGTCTCGATCACGCCCGGCAGCACGCCGTTGACGCGGATGTTGTACGGACCAAGCTCCGCGGCCATGGCCTGGACGAGCATGGCCAGCCCCGCCTTCGTGACGCAGTACGCGGACAGCAGGTTCGTGTACTGCGTCGCGCCGGAGGACGCGTTCACGACGATCGCGCCGCCGGAGCCCTGCCTGACCATCTGGCGGGCGACCACCTGGCAGACCGCGAAGGTGCCGTTCAGGTTGACGTCCACGTGGCGGCGCCACATCTTGTCGCTCTGCTCAAGGAAAGTGCCGAACTTTCCATACCCGGCGTTGGCGAAGAGGACGTCTATCGCGCCGAACTCGGCGACGACCTTGGCGACGACCTCCTCGACAGGCTCACGGCGTGTCTGGTCGGCGCCCAGCGTGAGAACGTTGGCGCCGGCCGACCGGCATTCATCCGCGATGCCCTCCACAAGGTCGGCACCGCGGTCCAGTAGCGCCAGCGCGGTGCCGGGAGCGGCGAACTGCCGCGCGGCCGCGCAGCCGATATCTCCCGCGGCGCCGGTGATGACGACGCACTTCTGTCGCGACTCGGTCAACGGTGCTCCTTGTCCGGGTGGCTGAGAACGGCCTGGCGACCGGGCCGTCATAACGCCAGACCCATGGCGCGGGCGATGACGATGGTCTGGATCTCGGAGGTTCCCCCGCCGATTTCGAGGTACTTGCAGTCGCGGTAGTGACGGGCGACGGGATAGTCCTCGGTGAACCCGTAGCCGCCGAACACCTGGACGGCGTCCCGGGCCGCGCTGACATAGGCCTCGCTGGCGTACAGCTTGGCCGCCGACGCGGCGGAGGCCGCCTTCTCGTCGCCGTTGTCGACCAACGCGGCGGCCTCCCGTACCACCGCGGCCGACGCGTCGGCCGCCAGGCGCATCCGCACGATGCGTTCGGCGACCATCTGGTGCGACCCGATGGTCCCGCCGAACGCGGTGCGGGTGGTGGCATGGTCGACGGCGCGCCCGACCAGGTCGAACAGCGCCCCGGCGCAGATCGCGGCCAGGAACAGGCGTTCCTTGGCCAGGCCCGCCCGCAGGTCGCGCCACGCGCCGTCGCGGGTGCCGAGAATGTTCGCCACTGGCACCACGACGTCGTCGAGGAAGACCTCACACAGATCGAGCGCCCGCAGGCCGACCTTGTCGAGCGGACGGGTCGTGACACCCGGGGTCGCCGGGTCGATCATGACCAGGGAGATTCCCTGCTGAGGACGGTCGGCCCGTCGGGTCCGCACCGCTGTGACGATCGTGTCGGCGACCTGGGCACCGGTGATGAAGACCTTCTGCCCGCTGATGACCAGCGTGTTGCCACGGTCATGGGCCTGGGTGCGCAGGGCGGACGCGTCCGATCCCGAGCCGGGCTCGGTCAGCGCGAACGCGACCTTGACCGCTCCGTCCGCCAGCCGCGGCAGCCACTGAGCCCGCTGCTCGTCGGTGCCGAGCCGCGCGATCGCCTCCGCCCCGAGCACCCACAGGGAGTAGTAGGCCTGGGCGACGGCCAGGCTGTGCCGGGCCAGTGCCTCGTGCAGGACGACGAGGTCGAGCGCCGAGGCGTCCGCGCCGCCGTACCGCTCGGAGACCGGTAACCGCGACCACGAGCTGGCGGCGAGAGCCGCCATCGCCTCGTGGGGGTATCGCTTGTTCTTGTCCCACTCCTCGCAGTGCGCGGGGGTGATGTGGGCGGCGGCCAGCGCGTCGATCGACTTGACGATTGCTTCGTGCTCACTACTGAGGGCACCTGACCACCACATCAGCGCCGATTCCCTTCGCTCGCACAACGCGTTCGTCGGCGACCGGTGCCCGTCGCCCCCTGACATGCCCGGGCCAAATGCCCCGACGTTTGCCGATAGCTGACGATAGCAGGCAATGGACAGATCTTCAATTGTCTGACAGACGTTTCTGTCCGTCAGTGAGCGGTGTAGCCGCCGTCGACCGCGACGATCGCTCCCGTCATGTACCGGGACGCCTCACTGGCGAGGAAGACCGCGGCCGGGGCCACCTCGCCGGGTTCGCCCAGCCGACGCATAGGGATGCGCGCTAGCAGCTTCGGGGCGAGCCTGGGATCGCCGACGACCTCCGCCGGCATGTCCGTGTTGAGGTATCCGGGCGCGATCGTGTTGACCCGGACGCGCCGACGGACGAGCTCGATCGCCAGCGCCCGGGTCAGCGCCTCGACGCCGCCCTTGCTGGCCGAGTAGGCGGCCTGCCCCGCGACACCCGCCGTCCCGGCGAGCGAGGACACGTTCACGATGCTGCGGTCGCGGTCGGGCTCCTGCGCGGCGAACGCCTGGCAGCAGAGGAAGGTGCCGGTCAGGTTGACGTCGAGCACCGACCGCCAGTCGGCTGGGGAGACCTGGAGGACGCCTTGCTCGTGAACAATCGCGGCGTTGTTGACGAGCACGTCGAGCGAGCCGTGCTGGTCGCGAAGCCGGGCGAAGGTCCCCGCCACGGCGGCTTCGTCGCTGATGTCGAGAGACACCGCGCCCGCCGCGCCGCCTCGTGACTCGATGTCCTTGGCCGTGCCCTCGACGAGGTCGAGACGGCGGCCGGCGCAGATGACGGTCGCGCCGGCGTCGGCGAGCGCACGGGCGATGGCGGCGCCCAGACCCGTACCGGCGCCGGTGACGACCGCGACCCGTCCGTCCAGCGAGAACGGCGTCATACCAGGACCTCGCGCCGGAGCAGCTCGCGCGACCAGCTCACGATGTGGTCGGCCCAGGGGCCCCAGCCGCGGACCTCGCCGTAGCGCGGCTCGTCGAAGACCTTCGGCGAGTCGATCTCGTAGACGGCGAGGTAGTGCGCGCGGGTGCCGAGCCGCTGGTAGCGACGGACCGCCTGGATTCCAGGCACGGAAAGCATGTCGGGGATGTGGATCTGTTCGTACCAGTCGTTCCAGGCCGGCAGGTCGTCGATCGGAGCGAACTCGCACGAGACGAGGTAGAGGCAGGGCGTCGGAGCCGGATCGCTGATCATGACACCTCACGATTGTCGCGAAACAGTCTGACAATTGTCGTCAGTCTTTTTGGAGCTGTCTAGCGACTGGAGGCGACGCCGCAAAGGTCCGACCGGCGGTCCTCGACCACACGGCCACCTCGGGCCCGGCGCCCAGACGTGGGAGAACGACGCCGGTGGGCCGGGCGGCGCGGCCCGTGGCCGGTCAGCTCGGCGAACGGAGTCCGCCAAGATCCAATCGGGCCTTGTCTATGCCGTTGGCGTCTATGCCGTTGACACAGTCGACGGTGGCCACGCCCCCGAAGCGGTCGGCCGTCGGCCTGTGGCCGTCTCAGCGGGCCGTCGGAGCGTCCCCATGGACCGCGTGCTCGCGGAGGTACTCAAGGTGGTATTCCATCCGCTTGGCGGCCTCGTCGGGATCCTTGGCCTTGATCGCCGAGACGATGGCAATGTGGTGGCGGACCGCGTCGCGGCCCACCTCGGCCGAGGTGATGATGTAGCCAAGTGGTTGGGTGGTCCGGTGCAGTGCGGTCACGAACGTCGCCAGCAGCCGGTTGCCTGACGCCTCCGCGACGATGCCGTGGAACTCGGCGTTGAAGTTCGGCACGTCGGGGCTGTCGAACGACGAGCTCTTCTCGCGTTCGATCACGTCGTGCAGGCGATCGAGATGCTCGGGCAGGCGGTTCACAGCCGCGAGACGGGCGCTCGGAACCTCCAGCAGATTGCGGAACCCATTCACCTCGTCGTAGGTGATGCTGCCGAGCTCGAGCGTGTTGGCCAGCCGCTCCGAGACGAAGTCGCCGAGCTTGTGGTGGTCGAGGTAGGTGACGAACGAGCCACCGCTGGCCCCGGGAACGGTCGAGATCAGGCCCGCCTCGACCAGCGCGCGTAGCGCCTCCCGGACGGTGGCCCGGGAGACCCGGAACTGCTCGGCGAGCTGGGCCTCGCTCGGGAAACGCTGGCCCCGTTCGAACACTCCGCCCAGGATCGCCGCGCGTAGCTGGGTCTCGACCTGCTGGCGAGGCCGTAGCACCGGCTCGGGCCGGAACCCGTCAGCGAGGTTGACGTTCTTGGCCCTCATCGAGCTGCCATCCGTTCGGCTCGCGGCGGGGACGCCCATGCTGCCTCCTGTGCTGGTCCGCAAGCGTGGCCCTACCAGCCGCTGATGCGGCCGGCCCGCAGCCTCGATCTGTACGATATTAACCTGAGGCCAGGCTAGTCTAACATTCCACGCCGCCGAGCCAGGCCGCGATATCGCAATATGTCGCGCGTGTCACGCCTCGACCAGATCGATGACCGACACCGGGCACACGGCGGCGGCGTGCCGGATCTTCGGCCACAGTTCTTCGGCCGGGTCCGGGTCGATCTGGGTGACGAGCCCCTCCTCGTCCAGGTCAAACACCTCGGGACACTCGAGGACGCACGCCCCGCTGCCGACGCAGTACTCGGTGAGCAGCGTTATCGACTTCACAGCATCTCCTCATCCAGGTGTCCGCGGCCGACCTCACCGGCGGGCCAACGCGTTGCCGACGCGCAGTTGCCGGCGATAGGGCATTAGTGCCTTCGGCGCGTTCCAGCCCAACGCGCCAACCAGACGATCGTCGACGTAGTAGGTGTGAAGAAACGAGTTCGGTTCGTCGCCGTCGAGAACCCGCTCCTCGGCGTCCGCGGTGATGACTCCCGCCACCTGGACCTTCGTCTCATAGTGGTCGGTCCAGAAGAAGGGCGTGGGAACAAAGGGCGCCGGTGGACCGGTGATGTTCTGCGCGACGGCCAGGCCCTGCTCGGACGCGTTGAGCCGATGCTCGATGCGGAGCGTGCGTCCGAGGCTGACGTGCTTCCAGCGGGCGACGTCGCCGGCCGCCCAGATGCCGGGCGCGGCCTGGCAGAACTCGTCGCAGACGACGCCGTCGGCGACCTCGAGCTCACTGCTTTCCAGCCATTCGACGTTGGGAACGCAACCGATCGCGACGAGCACCACCGTGGCCGGCACCGCCGAGCCGTCGGACAGCCGCAGACCGCGAACCCGGCCCGCGGGGTCGACGTCCGTCGCCTCCACGCCCACGCCAAGTCGGAACTCGACACCGCGCGACCGGTGAAGGTCGAGGAGGCGTGCCGCGGCGGAGCGGCCCAGACGGGTACGCAACGGATGCTCGACCGGCTCGACAACCGTGACTGACGCGCCGAGGTGTCGGGCGGTGGCCGCGGCCTCCAGGCCCAGGAATCCGGCGCCGACGATGGCGATACGGCCCCTACGGAGAATGTCGGCCCGCAGCGCCAACGCGTCGTCGAGCGTGCGTAGGACGTGAACGCCCGCCGGCGGCTGCCCAGGCAGCAGGCGCGGCCGCACGCCGGTGGCGATGACGAACTCGTCGAAGGGCAGAGTGCCTCCGTCGTCGAGAGTGACCTGCCGGCGGGCGACATCCAGCGCGGTGGCGGTCGTGCCGAGCTGGAGCGTGGCCGCGAGTCTGTCACGCCGCTCCCCCGAGATCAGCGCCGCCTTCTCCGGTGCCCAGGAACCGTCCAGCACCTGCTTGGACAGCGGCGGGCGGTCGTGCGGGATGTCGGGCTCCGCGCCCACGACCCTTATCTCACCCGCGTGGCCGAGCCGCCGCAGCGCCTCGGCGCAGGTGATGCCGGCGGCCGAGGCGCCGACGATGACGACACGGTTCCGGGGGTTCGCCGCCATCACATCACGCTCCGTCCACCGTCCACGACGACCGCGGACCCGTGGAAGAAGGTGGCCTGGGGGCCAGCGAGGAACGCGATCGTGTCGGCGATCTCCTCGGGGGCGCCCATGCGGCCGATGAGCTGGCGCTGGGTCATGAACTGGCGGGTGGCACCGGGGTCCTCGGCCACCGCGAGAACGGCCTGGGTGTAGGCGGTCTCGACGGTTCCGGGCAGGACCGCGTTGCAGCGGATCCCGTCCCCCGCGAAGTCGGTCGCGACCGAGCGGGTCAACGCGACGAGACCTGCCTTGGCCGAGCTGTATGCGGCCCGCTGCCGGGTGCCGCGGATGGCCGCGGTGCTGGCCACGTTTACGATCACCCCACCGCCGATCGCGATCATCGGCGGGATGACCGACCGGCACAGCAGCATGGGCGCCGTGAGGTTGACGTCGATCACGCGTTGCCAGTCCGCCAGGTCGTTCTCGACGGCGCTCGCGACCAGCGCGATCCCGGCGCTGTTGACCAGCACCGCCGGCGTGCCGACACTACGCAGCACCTCGTCCAGGGCAGCCTCGACCGAGGCGAGCTCGGCGAGGTCGATGCGCCATGGCGTGACGTCGTAAGCGCTGGCCAGCTCCTTGAGCTTCTCGTCGTCGCGATCGAGAGCGACGACGTGGTAGCCATCCGACCGCAGGCGGATCGCCGTGGCGCGCCCGATCCCGGATGCTGCTCCGGTGACGAGTGCCGTGGGGCGGCCGGAGGACATCAGGGCCTCTCCAGGATCTCGATGGCCTGCGCCGGGCAGAGCATGGCTGCCTGCCGGACCTCGGCCCACAGCGTCTGGTCCGGGTGGTCGGTCAGGACCACGACCACGCCCGTGTCGTCCTCCTGGGTGAACACCGCGGCGGCTATGTCGGCGCAGTTTCCCGAGCTGGCGCAGCGCATCCTGTCGACCACCACGCGAAGGCGAGGAGTGTTCACCACGTCACCGGCAGCGTCTCGACCTCGAAGTTGGAACCGCCTTCGAGGAAGGTGAGCTCGTCCATGTCGACGGCAAGGGCGAGGGTGGGGATCCGCTTCCAGATCTTGGCGTGCACGACCTGGAGCTCCGTGCGCGCGAGCAACTGGCCCGGGCACTGGTGGATGCCATACCCGAACGCGACGTTGGCGCGTACGTTCGGGCGGTCGAAGTCGAGCTCGTTCGGGCGGTCGAACACGGTCCCGTCGCGGTCCATCATGTTGTTGAGGACGATCACGCCCTCGTTGGGCCGGATACGTTTCCCGCCGATCTGGACCTCGGCTACCGCCACCCGGCGCCGGCCGGCATGCGTGGAGCCCAGGTAGCGGAACATCTCGTCCACCGCGCGGGTGATGAACGCGGGATCGGTGCTGTCGCGCACCTGGGCGAGCTTGTCCGGATGCCGCAGGAGCAGCAGGACGCTCAGGCCGATCATGCCGGCGGTGGTGTCGTGGCCGGCGACCAGCAGCAGCCGGCTCAAGCTCACCAGGTTGCGCCGCGAGAAGTGGCCAGGGATGACCTGCTGGTGGACCATGCGGCTGATCAGGTCGTTGGCCGGGGACTCGGTCTTGAGGTCGATCAGCTTCTCGACGTAGGCGACCAGGTCGGCCTCGGCCTCCGCCGCCGCCCCGGCGGTCGGGGCCGCCAGCAGCGCCTTGGCGCGATGGCCGAAGAACTCGCGGTCGGAATAGGGCACGCCCAGCAGCTCGCAGATAACCGTCGTCGGAACAGCGACCGCGAGGCGGGATACCAGGTCGACCGGCGGCGCCTCGGCGAGTAACTGGTCCAGGACCTCGTCGACGAGCGCCTCGATCTTGGGCCGGATCTCGGCCACCCGCTTGACCGTGAAGTCGTGGATCATCATACGCTTCTGGCGGTCGTGCTCCGGGTTGTCGATACCGCGAATATTGCGGTCCTTGCCGAGCGTGGTGAGGTAGGCGATGTTCTTCTCGGGGAAGCCGGGATTCGTAGGGTCGGCGCTGAACCGCTCGCTGTCGGACAGGACCGCCTTGCCGTCCTCATAGCGCGTGATGACCCAGGCCTCCTGGCCATCCCAGATACGCACCTTGCTGACCGGCTCCTCGCGCTGTCGCCGGAACAGCTCGGGCGGGGGGTCGAACGGGTATTCGGCAATATCTCGTGGCGGCGGAAAGTACGCAAGCGGCCCGCCCACGTCAGGTGGCACAGTGTCTCCCGACCGGTCGTCCGATGTGGATGTCTAACACTAACAGTCTGACAACCGCAGTCAACCGGTTCGGGGTCGGCCGGTGATCGCGCGGACCGCTGGATCCGGACGGGGACGGCGCGGCGACCTGCACAACAAGGGCCGATTGACGTCTGACAATTGACAAGCCACGGCATGGTCAGGCATTGTACGGGCGCGACGACGAGCGAGCGAGCGAGGCGAGCTGACCGTGACGAGTGCCGAGCTGTTCCCGGACCGCCCGCAGATCATGTGCATGACGATGACCCCGTTCCTGCCGAGCGGCGAACTCGACGAGGGCGCGTTCCGCGCCCACCTGCGGCGACTGGTCGACGCGGGCGTCGGGGTCTACCTGGGCAGCCCCGGCTCCGGCGAGGGGCACGCCCTGACGATCGACGAGACGCGCCGGGTCTATGAGATCGGGGTCGAGGTGTGCGCCGGCCACGTCCCGGTGTGCGCGAACCCGCGTGAGGCGCGGGACGCGCCAACCATGCTCGAGCTCTGCCGGGTGGCCGCATCGGCCGGCGTCCAGGCCGTGCAGATCTACCAGATCGACGGCGGCCACGGCTTCACGCCGACCCGGCGCGAGCTCGGCTCGTACTTCCGCGACGTCATCGCGGGCCTGGACCACCACCCGGTGGTGCTGGGCTGCAATCCGGTGGCAGGTTACCTGGCCGACGCCGACCTGCTCGCCGAACTGTGCGCGGACTTCCCGAACATCGTCGCGGTCAACATCTTCGAGACCGCGCCCGGGTTCGTCACCGAATGCCGCGACGCGCTGCCGGAGCGGGTCCGGCTCTTCGGCGGGCAGACGACCGCCGTGCAGTCCTGGGTACTCGGCGCGACGGGGATGCTGTCGGCGGCGGCGAATGTCGTGCCGAGGACGACAGCCGCTCTGGGCCGGGCCTTCGCCCGCGGCGACGTGGCGGCGACGAGCCTTGCCGCCGTCCGCCTGCAGCGGTTCTACAGCGCGTTCGTGCACACGATGGCCGGCGCGGCCTGGGAGAAGCTAGCGCTGAAGATCTTGGGTTTGCCGGGTGGTAACGGGGTGATCCGTCGGCCCTACCTGTTCCCCGACGAGCGGGCTGAGGAGGCCATGCGAGTCAAACTGGTGAAGCTCGATGTCCTGGCGTGGGAGCAGGAGTACGCGGAGGCCGCCGGCCAGAGGCCATTCCCTTCTTCTGGTCGTGTACCTGGAGGCTCTGGAGTTCCCACAGAGGCCTGCGCATGATCACGTCACAGGTCTCGCGGGACGTTCTCACACTGACGCTGAACAGTCCGCGCAACCGGCACGCCCTGTCTCACGAACTTGTCAGCACCCTGACGCGCGCGCTGCGCCAGGAGTCCCACAGTCGGTCGGCCCGGCTGGTCGTGCTCACCGCGACAGGCACGACGTTCTGCTCCGGTGCCGACCTCGCGACACCACCGGGCGCCGACTACCCACGCGCCATGCAGAGTCTGGTTGAGGAGATCCTGCACCTCCCGGCGCCAGTGATCGCGCGCGTGAACGGCCATGTCCGAGGTGGCGGTGTCGCTTTGGTAGCCGCGTGCGACATCGCGCTCGCCGTTCCCGAGGCCACCTTCGCGTTCAACGAGGTGCGGCTGGGCGTCGTAGCCGCCTATAACGCGGTACTCAGCCGTCGTGTGCTGCACGCCAGACCGCTCCAAGAGTTGATGCTCACCGGCCGGGTCTTCGCCGCGGCTGAGGCCGTCCGCGTCGGCCTCCTGACGGGCCAGACCGACTCGGGGTCTATGGACTCCACCATCGAACGCATTGCCGATGATCTTCATGAATGCGATCCGACCGCGGTTGCGCAGACAAAGTCCCGCCTCCTGGAGCTGGGCGACCTTTCTCGCGCCGCCGGGTACGAGCTGGTGGCCGACCGGTGCGCGAGCCAGTTTCTCGACGCACCCCGCGCCCAGGCAGCGATCGCCCGGCATCAACCAGGCGCTACACACCCGAGGGAAGGTGCCGACCCGTCCGCGCGGCACTGACGGAACCCGCGGCCCTTCCAGCACCTCGCCGACTCGTCAGGCGCCGCCCTGCGCCCGCACTCGCGCCCTTGACGGTGCTTGCCCGGTCCAACTATGGTCAGACATATACCCGATGTGTATATGGTCTGACATTATGGTATGCAACCATATTCCGCCGTCGACACAGAAAGGTGGGAGCAGTGTCAGATGTGAAGGTCAAGCCCATCGCCTATGCATTGGGCGCCGAGATCACCGGCGTTGATCTCGGCCGGCCACTCAGCGAGGCCGACCTCGGCGCGATCAAAAGCGCCGTTCAGCGGTACCTTATGGTGTGCTTCCCCGGGCAGCACCTGTCCCAGGACAACATCGTCGATTTCGCATCCCGTTTCGGAAAGGTCGACGACAACTCGACCGTGAAGCACCGGGACCCGACGAACCCCTACGTGACCATGCTGACCAGCAAGGCGTTCAAAGGGAAGCCGTGGGACACGTTCAAGAACGGCGACAGCTGGCACTCCGACCGCTCGTTCCGCCCCGACCCCACCGCATACACGCTGCTGTATGCCGTCGAGATGCCCGAGGTCGGCGGCAACACGATGTTCGCGAATCAGTACATGAGCTACGAGGCACTCTCGCCCACGTTTCGGGCTTTCGTCGACGGACTTCAGACGGTGCATCTGCAGACGCTTAAAGCGGCGGCGATGATGGCCCAGCAGTTCCCAGCGATCGTGCACCCGCTTGCCCGCGTCCATCCCGAGACTGGCAAGAAGGCGCTATATCTCGGCGAGCATGCCCGGACGTTCCTGGGAATGACCGAGGAAGAGAGCCGACCAATTCTGGACTACTTGACGCTGCTGGCTACCCGCCCCGAGTTCAGCTACCGCCACGCCTGGCACAGGAACGACTTCGTGATGTGGGACAACCGCTGCCTGATGCACATCGCGATCCGCGACCTCAACACGACCGTCGGTGGCGCCACGCGACACCTGCTCAAGTGCAGCGTCCAGGGCGAGGCCATCGGCCGAACCTACGAAGAAATCACGGGTCACAAGTATGCGCTCGAGATCGCCGAGCGTTCGGGGACCTCGAAAGCCGAAGCCATCGCGACGATGGCGTAACGGTACGTCCAGGCGAGCGTGTTCCCCGTGTATGGCGCGGCTCGGGAACCGGGCGGCGAGAAAAGGCCACACGATCACGCCCCGGCTACCGACGCGGACAATAGCCTCGGCCGTGCGACAGACCCGGCAAGGCAAAGGGAATCGAAGGCCATGATGCCGTCAATCAAGCTGCACACCGACTATTGCATCGCCACCGGCGCGTGCGCGCTCGAATGTCCGGAGGTATTCGCGCTCGACGACGGCGAGACTGTAATCCAGACCGACCCGCATCCAGCTGAGGAGCTGTGGCCGAAGATCCGTCGAGCGGCGGCGGTGTGCCCCGTGGCCGTCATCGAGATCGTTGAGGACTGATCGCGCATGGGCTTTCCGTCAGGTGAGGTGGCTATCGTTGGTGTCTACACAACGGAGCAGGCGCAGAATCACACCCGCGGCGGGTTCGACCTGGAGCGGGAGGCGCTGACCGGGGCGCTCGCCGATGCCGGGCTCACGCTGGCCGACGTCGACGGGATTGCCACCACCCGTCCGGTCTCGGAGGTTCCCGGGTCGTACGACCCGCTGTACTTCTGGGCCGAACAACTCGGTCGGCGTCCCCTTCGGTACCTCGGGTCAGGGCTCCCGGCCGCCGCGCTGGGCAAGGCCGCCACGGCGGTCGCCGCGGGGCTGTGCGACACCTTCGTGCTGGTGCACGGCAAGAGCGGCACCAAAATCAATCCGGCCAAGGCCGGCCTGCCCACCAGCGCTCCGCGAGTGGGCGCGTGGAGCGAGACCATCCACGGCGCCAGCCGCGCCAGCTGGTACGCCGCGTGGGCCCGCCGGTACATGCACGAGTTCGGAGTCACCTCCGAAGGACTGGCACAGGTTGCGGTCGACGCCCGCCACCACGCGACGCTGAACCCGGCGTCGATCATGGGTCGCAAGGGCGAGATCACGATCGACGACGTCGTCAACTCCCGCATGATCGCCTCCCCGCTCCATCTGCTCGACTGCGCCCTGGACAGCGACGGCGGATACGCGATCGTTCTGACCACGACGGTGCGTGCACGCGACCTCCGCGCCAGACCGGTCCAGATCCTCGGCGCCGGCGAGGGCGTCTACATCGACTACTACCTGAACCTCCCGTGCCCGCTGTTCCCGCCGGAGGGCGGCGCCGTGCGCGCAGCGGCCAATACCGCCTTCGGCCTGGCCGGCATCGGCAGGCACGAGATCGACGTCGCCGGACTGTACGACTGTTTCACCATCACACTGCTGCGCGACCTGGAGGAGATGGGCTTCTGCGAACTCGGGGAGGCGGCCGCGTTCGTCAAGGACGGCAACACCCGCCTCGGCGGTGCGATGCCGACCAACACCGACGGAGGGTGCCTGTCCAACAGCCACAACGGACATCCCGGGGGAATGCACGTCATCGAGGTCGTCCGCCAACTGCGCGGCGAGGTGACACCGCGGCGGCAGGTGCCGAACGCCAGGCTCGGCGTCGCCCTGAGCCAGGGAATGTCCGTCATGGGCGGCGCGGGCGTGCTCGTCATGGGGGTGGAGTAGCCGTGACCTGGGTGAAGCCGCTGCCGATCGTCACACCGGAGAGCCAACCCTTCTTCGACGGGCTGCGCGAACATCGCTTCCGGGTCCCACGATGCCGTTCGTGCGGCAGTCACAACTGGACGCCGTACCCGGCGTGCCGAACCTGCCTGTCGACCGACCAGGAGTGGGTCGACGTCTCCGGCCGCGGGTCTCTGTACACGTTCTCGGTGGTCCACGTCGGTCCCAGGGCCTTCACACAGGACGGGCCGTACATCTGGGCCTTCGCGAAGCTGGAGGAGCAGCCAGGACCCCTGATCGTCATGGGAAATCTCATCGGCCTCGATCACGACGCAGTCGAGATCGACATGCCGATCAAGATCGGGTACCACGACGTCCCAGACCACGACCTGACGCTCTACCACTTCGAGCCGGTCACCCATGACATCTGAGAAGCCCTGGTACGAGTGGGTCGGCCGCTCGGGCGAGCCCGCCGTCGCGCCGTACCCCGTCAGCGCGGCCGCGATCGGCTATCTGGCCGAGGCCACCGAGGACGAGCAGCTCGCGGCCTACGTGGCCGACGGCGGGCAGGTCGCGCCGCGGTCGTTCGTCACCATCGCGTCGCGGATCCCGAACTGGCGCCCCAGGACGGCGACCGGTCCCAGCACGTTCATGCTGGCGCTGTCGGTACCCGTCCCGGCCGACAGCGCGGTGAACACGGTGGTCGATCAGACCTACCATGCACCGTTGCGGGTCGGGGACCGGCTCACCAGCCAGAGCACAATCCTCGCCGTCGAACCCAGGCGGACCAGACTCGGAGACGGATACCTGATCACCGAGCGGATCGAGCACCGCAACCAGGACGACCTGCTCGTCGCCACGACCGACAACTCGATGTATCGCTTCCAGAAGGAGCCTGCCCCGCGCACGGGGCCGGCGCCGGTCGAGCCCCGGCGCCCGACAGACATCCCGGGAACAATGGCCGCCGGGCACACGAAGGAAGACCATTTCCGCACGCCCTTCGACCCTCTGGGCGGCCCGCCGAGGAGCGACTTCGAACCGGTCGTCCTGCCCATCACGCCGACCCGGCTCACCGTTGCCGCCGGCGCGGTCCGCGACTTCTCCCCGATCCACCACGACGTCGACTTCGCCCGCGGCGCCGGCCACCGGACGGCGTTCCTGAGCTTCAGCACGCAGCTTGCCATTGTGGTGCGGGCACTCAGGGAATGGCTCCACGGTGACGAGGCGGTGCGCCGCCTGGACCTGCGGATGAAGGTGCCGATGTACCTCGGGTCGATTGCGGCCTGCACCGGAACCAGATCCCTGCGCGCCGACGGGCCCGCCGATCGCGACGTGATCACCGTGACTCTGTCCGCCGACGACGTGCCCTGCACGGTCGGCACGGCCGAGATCGACAAAGGTGCGCTGTAGTCCACTCTCATCTCGCGGCCGAGCTGACTGGACAGCACGTCCCCGGGTCCGTTCGTCCCCTGGTGAACCGGTGACCGATGCGATCGTCGAGTCGCCGCGCCTGGAGCGGCGGCGCGTGCTCCTGGACAACGAAAGCCGGCGAGACAGTCGGGCCGAAACTATCTCGCTGTAGGTAGTCTCGCTGTAGGTAGTCTCGCTGTAGCAGTCTCGATATATGCAGTTCACAACGTGGCGACAATCACCCCAAAACATACTGGATTCGGGCGCTCAACGGCAACCGAAGGAGGGGGCCGCCGTGGCTCTGGACGCATTGCCGCACGAGGCCGGCTCGGCCGCCTTCCAGCCCGAACCCGTGATGCGGCCGCGCCAACAGGTCGAGGCGCAGCTCAGAGCGGCGATCCTGAGCGGTACGTTTGCTCGCGGCCAGCGCCTCCCGAGCGAGGCCAAGCTGGCCGAGCAGTTCAAGGTCAGTCGGGCGACGATCCGGGAGGCCCTGCGTGCCCTCGTCGAGGCCGGCCTGATCTCGACCGTGCCGGGTGCCGGCGGCGGGTCGTTCGTCATGTACTTCGACCACCACAAACTCGGCGACCTGGTCACCGAACGGCTCAGCAACACCCTGGAGCTGGGCAGCATCTCCTACGACGAGGTCGCGGCCTTCCGCAACATGCTCGAGGTGCCCAGCGCACGGCTGGCGGCGACGAACCGTACCCAGCGGCACATCGATCAGCTGCACGGACTCGTCGACCAGGAGAAGGAAACCACCATCGACGACCCGCGGATCCCCACGTTCAATGCCGCGTTCCACCGCATCGTCGCGGACGCGTCGGGTAACCGTCTGCTGGCCACCTTCGTGGCCGCCCTGCACCGCGTGACCCGACCGCTGACCTTCATCGACACCTCCGAAGAGGTCGGCCGTGACGCGGTCCGACATCACATCAAGATCGTCTCCGCGATCGAAAGCCAGGAGCCCGAGAGCGCCGAGAAGTGCATGCGCGACCACCTCGACTACCTCCGCGCGCACGCGGCCGCCCCCGAAGGCGTGGCGGTGCGCTAACCCGCCGGCCGGACCGGGCGGTGGGCGCTCGCGACCTGTCCACGCGGCCCGTCGCCTACTGCGGGGAAGCCCGTCAGACTCGAACAGTCTGACAGTTGACGCAGACTCTGAGACCTGACATATTCCCTTGATGCGTCGTAGGCGGCATGATGCCACCCGCGGGCCGGCGCCAGGAACAGCGCGCGGCCGGCCCTGCCGAGCGGGTCGTCAAGGCGGCCTTCACGCGCATGCACGGCTGCGGGATCAGGCAGGAAGGCCTGGAGGCAGGACAGTCCGGAGCCGCGCATTGCGTCAGCGCCGGCGAACCGTCGGCGGCGGACACCGCACAGGGCAGGCGAAGAGAGTCAATTGTCAGTCAGACAAATATTTGCATCGTTGCGGCAGATGAGTAACGTCCGCCTGGCGGCCAGCTCGCGCGACGCATGAGTCCGGCCCCGCCGCGGCGAGTCGCGGCGGCGGCAGGCGCGTCGCGAGCCGTCATTGCGAAGGGAGCCGGTGTGATCAACCCCGCCGAGTTCGACGTCCCGCGCGAGTACCAGCCGATGTCCGGGCTGGACGAGTATCTGATCCACAACAACAGCCTCCCCATCCGCGCCATGGTCACCAGCGACCCCCGCGCGTTCGAGCGCACCTGGTTCAGCAGTGTGGACCGCGACGGAGAACTATTGATCGTCGTCGGCCTGGGCTTCTATCCCAACCTCGATGCCGCCGACGCCTTCGCGATCGTGAACCACCGAGGGAGGCACACCACGGTCCGGGGGCAGCGTCGTCTCGGCGCCAACCGGCTGGACATGCGGATCGGGCCGATCGCTCTGGAAGTCGTGGTGCCCTTCAGGCAGTGGCGCCTGTCTCTCGACCCCAATGAGTACGGAACCGGCTTCCAGATCGACTGGTTCGACTCCAAGCTGCCGGTCTTCCGGGATGGAGGCACCGCCATCCGTGGCCTGGCGACCCTGAGTCCCTCCGCCGGCTATGAGTCGTTCGGCTACCAGCGAGGCTGGGTCGAGGTCGACGGCGTCCGCACCGAGATCACGCCCGACCGGTTCCGAGGGAGCCGGGACCATCACTGGGGGGTTCGGGAGAACGTCGGCGGCCCATCGCTCCGGCCGGGGCCGCTCGCCGGGCACGCGTACAGCGGCGAGTTCGTCGAGTTCGACGAGTTCGCGCTGTTCGCCCGAGGCATCTATTTCAACCGGGGTGACGGGCGTCAGGGGTCCTCACTGCGTCGAGCCTCTCGGCGGCTCCGGTTCGAGCCCGAAACGAACTTCGTGCTGTCCGGGGAGGTCGATCTCGAGTTCGAGTCCGGGGTGACCAAACGCCTCACGTTCAACCGGATGGGCAACCAGATCGCCTTCCTGCGCTGCGGTATGTACGGCGGCTTCGGGGGCAGGGGCGGGACGCCGGACGGCGACATCTGGCACGGCCAGTTCGCCGGCGGCGACGAGGTCGTCGTGACCGGCGAGACTTACGACGTCAACGATTCGGCCGTCCGACGGCGGTTGGCCGGCCTGGATGACTGCGTCGCGCGATTCGAATGCGAGGGCGAGATCGCCTACGGGATCGTCGAGTCCGTCCACCCCTATTCCTACGAAGCGGCCCGCGAGGGCCGGGCCGGGCTGGCGCTGCTCGGCTGAATCGCGGGCACGGCAGCGCGGCAGTCGCACGGTGTGCGAGACCAGCATCAGTTGAGCCGTCAAGGGGCGAAAAGTGAGTGATCTCGTAGTCAACGACATCTTCGTGGACGGCAGGCGTCAGCCCGCGCACGGCGCGGAACGCATCGAGGTGATCAATCCGGCGACCGAGGAGACGATCGGTCGCATCGTGAACGGCGACGAGACCGACGTCGACACGGCGGTGCGTGCCGCCCGCGCCGCCTACCGCCGGTCGGACTGGGCGAGCCTGACCGCCGACGACCGGGCGACCTTGCTCGAACGCCTGGCCGACGAGCTCGAACGGCGGGCGACCGAGGTGGGTGAGCTGGTGGTCCAGCAGAACGGTATGCCCGTATCGGTGCTCGGCGGGGTCGGAGGTCATGCGCTGGGTGCCGTGGCCGCCTACCGCTACTACGCCAAGATCGGTCGTGAGTTCACCTACGAGGACGTGCGGGCGTCAGGAACCATCGTCCGGCGAGAACCGGTCGGGGTCGTCGGCGTCATCGCGCCGTGGAACGGGCCGCAGGCACTGGTCTCCTGGAAGCTCGGCCCGGCTCTGGCCGCGGGTTGCACCGCGGTGATCAAGCCGGCGCCGGAGACCAGTCTGGACGCGTTCCTGCTGCTCGACGCCATCACCGAGGCAGGCTTCCCGCCCGGCGTGGTCAACCTGGTTACCGGCGATCGAGCTACCGGCGCCGCGCTCGTGGACCATGCCGGCGTGAACAAGATCGGATTCACCGGTTCGACCGCCGCGGGGCGGGCGATCGCGGCGGCCTGCGGCGCGGCGCTGAAACCGGTGAGCCTCGAACTCGGCGGAAAGTCCGCGGCGATCCTGCTCGACGACGCCGACCTGGACACGTTCACGTCGCTCATCCCCGAGATCTCGGCGAGGAACTCCGGACAGGTGTGTTACTCCTGCACCCGGATCCTCGCCCCGGAGTCCCGCTATGACGAGGTCGTCGAGGGAGTCGTCGCGAAGCTCGGCAGCGGCGTCGTCGGCGATCCGTTGCGCGAGTCGACCGTCTATGGACCACTGGTCGCCGAGCGCCAGCGCGAACGTGTCGAGAGCTACATCGCGGCAGGACGCAGCCAGGGCGCACGCGTCGCGTTGGGCGGCGGGCGACCTGCCGGGCTGGAACGCGGGTTCTACGTCGAGCCCACGGTGTTCGACAAGGTCGACAACTCCATGAAGGTGGCCCGCGAGGAGATCTTTGGACCTGTTCTCTGCGTGATCCCCTACCGGACCGACGAGGACGCGGTCGCGATCGCGAACGACTCGGACTACGGCCTGGGCGGCAGCGTGTTCACGACCGACCTCGACCGCGGCCTGGCCATCGCGCACCAGATCGAGACCGGCACGATCGGCCTCAACGGTTACGGGATCAGGCTGGACGCCCCGTTCGGCGGCTACAAGGCGAGCGGACTGGGCCGTGAACTCGGGCCGGAGGGCTTCGCCGCCTACCTGCAGTACAAGTCGATCTACAGGTGAAACGCCCTATGACGAGGCCCGTATCGGCCGGCGACGAGATGAGGTGACGGCGTGGACCGGGTCCATGACACGGCCGCGGAGCAGGCAGACACGGCCGCGGGGCAGGCAGACACAGCCAGTTTCGGCAACCCGCTGGCGGGCGTCCGGGTCGTCGAGGTGGGTGTGTGGCACGCCGGTCCCGGCGCCAGCGTGATCCTCGCCGACCTCGGAGCCGAGGTCATCAAGGTGGAGAGTCTGCGCGGCGACCCGGAGCGGCACAACGGGCAATTCGGCGCGATGAAAACCGATTCCCTCGACTCGGGCGACTGGACCCTCATCTTCGAGCTGTCGAACCGTAACAAGAAGAGCCTCGCGCTCGACCTCGCGACGCAGGAGGGCCGGCGGATCGTCCGCGCGCTGGTCAAGGACGCCGACGTCTTCGTCACGAACCTGCGCGGCTCGACCCGCGAGTCGCTCGGCATCGACTACGAGTCGATCCGCGAGGCCAACCCGCGCATCATCTATTCCGACACGACCGGCTTCGGTCCCGCGGGCGACCTGGCGAACACCGGCGCCTTCGACACCCTGGGCCAGGCGTATTCGGGCATGTTGTTCGTCACCGGCGGCGACGAGCCGACACCGCTGTCGGCGATAGTGCTGGACCAGCTGGCAGCGATCACGACGAGCCATGGCATCTTGGTGGCGTTGTACGCCCGCGAGCACAGCGGTGTCGGCGAGCAGGTGCACGCCTCACTGTACGGATCGGCGATCTGGCTGATGTACGCCAACCTCGTGACGACCAGCGCCCTCGGCCGCGAGATCGACACGTCGTGGAACCGGCGTGGGCACGCCGTGCTGCGGAGCACCTTCAAATGCCGCGACGGCGCGTGGCTGGCCGGAACGCACCATCCGGAGGAACCGTACTGGGCGAGGTTCTGCACGACGATCGGGCGTCCCGATCTCATCACCGACGAGCGTTACGCGACCAAGGCGGCGCGCATGGAACGGCTGAGCGAGATCTACGACATCCTCGATCACGAGTTCCTGCAACGTGACCGGGACGAGTGGCTGAAGGTCTTCGCGCGGGCCGGCCTGCTGTTCGCGCCGGTCAACCGGTTCACCGACGTCCTGTCCGACCAGCAGGCCCGCGCGAACGACTACATCGTCGAGATCGACCACCGCAGGCTCGGTCACCTGGCCGTGCCGGGATACCCCATCGGCTTCAGCAGACATGTGACCAACACCCACGCGGCGGCGCCGGGTGTCGGCGAGCACAGCGACGAGGTCCTGGCCGCGCTCGGCCTCGGAAGCGAGGAGATTCGCGGGTTGCGCGCGAGGAATGTGGTCGGCTGAGCACCTGCCGCCGACACGCACGTCAGTGAGCCGCGACGCGGCGGGCGCCCGCTCACCGCCCCGATCTGGAGCAGCAGACCATGCCGATCCACTACGAGAAGTCCGACCACATCGTCCTCATCACGATCGACCGCTACGAGAAGCGCAACGCGATGGACCTCGATCACGGTCACGCGCTCGCGTCCGCGTGGCAGGCCTTCAACGCCGACGACGACGCGTGGGTGGCCATCGTGACCGGCGTCAAGAACGCCTTCTGCGCAGGTGGCGACCTGAACTCGTTGCACACCATCGCGCAGGAGAGCCGGGCCGCCGGCGACCCCACCAAGTACAAGGCGGTGCAGGACCCCTCCGGAGTGCGGTGGACGCTGAAGGGCTATGACCTCTTCAAGCCGATCATCGCCGCCGTCAACGGCTACTGTGTGGCCGGCGGCTTCGAGATGCTGGGCGCGACGGACATCAGAATCGCGAGCACCGCGGCGGTGTTCCAGATCCCGGAACCGCGCCGCGGCCTGATGGCCATGGGTGGTACGACGGCACGTCTCCCGCGCCAGATCGGCTGGGCGCACGCGATGGAGATGCTGCTGGTCGCCGACCGCATCGACGCCGCCCGAGCGCTCGAACTGGGTCTGGTGAACGCCGTCGTCGACCCCGAGGACCTGCTGGACACGGCCATGGACTGGGCCCGGCGGATCGCCGCGAACGCGCCGCGCGCGGTACAGGCGACCAAACGCAGCGCGCTCACCGGGTTCCGCCTGACCCTCGCCGAGGCGTTCGCCCTCGAGGAGAGCATCGGAGCGCAGAACTTCCTCACCGAGGATGCCGCGGAGGGATCACTGGCCTTCGTCGAGAAGCGCCCGCCGGTCTGGCGCGGGCGTTGAGCGGAGACCGCTCCCGATGAGTTCGCCCTTCTCCGATGTCGCGATCGCGTCCGCATACAACACGACGCAGGCCCGCCGTCTGGACGGGCACACGTCGGTCTCCATCTCGCTGGAGGCCGTTCGTGGCGCCGTCGGCGCGGCCGGCCTGGCGGTGGACGACATCGACGGCGTGTTCGGCAACCTCTGCGGCGAGATGGTCTATCACCTGGGCCTGGGCGCCACGACGACAACGGCGCTGGACAACGTCGGCATCTCGGCGGTGCTCGAGGCCGCCAATGCTGTCCGGATCGGGTTGTGCGACGTGGCCGTCGTGGTCTCCGGCGGCGCGGGCTCCTACGTGGACCGCACGGCCACCGCCCCGTGGACCCGGCCGCCGAACGAGTGGGTGGTGCCGTTCGGCATGTACACCGCGGTCGAGTTCGCGCTCGTCGCCCAGCGACATATGCACCTGTATGGCACGAAGCCGGAACAGCTGGCATACGTCGCGGCCACGATCCGCAACAACGGACACGCCAACCCCGAGGCCGTGTACTTCGGCCGCGGGCCCTACACGCCGCGGGACGTCCTGGATTCGCGGATGGTGGCCGATCCCTTCCATCTGCTCGACTGCGCGATGACGTCCGAGGGCGCGTGCGCCATGGTCGTGACCACGCTCGAACGTGCCCGGGACTGCGCGCTGCCCCCGGTGCGGCTGCTAGGCGTCGGCCTGGACCGGCTCGGTCCGGTGTACCAGCACCCGCCGTCCTGGGATCTGTCGGCCGCGCGGAGAGCGAGCGAGAACAACGGCCAGGTGGGCCGCCGCGCGGCCGCGCGCGCATTCGCTCAGGCCGGTCTCGAACCCGCCGATGTCGACATCTGCGAACTGTACGATCCGTTTTCCTTCGAGGTGATACGTCAGTTCGAGGCGTTCGGCTTCTGCGGTGCGGGCGAAGGCGGTGACTTCGTGTCGGATGGCCGCATCGCGCCCGGAGGCGAACTCCCCACCACCACCGATGGCGGCCTGCTGTCGTTCAGCCACTCCGGCCGCGCCCAGATGCTGCAGCGCGTGGCCCGCGGGGTTCACCAGGTCCAGGGGGTATGCGTGAGCAATCAGGTCCTGGACGCCGAGGTCGCGCTGTGCAGCAACGGCGGTGCCGGCGCGCTGTTCACCGACGTCATGCTTCTCGGGGCAGCCCGGTGAGCGCCCTGCTCGAGCCCCAGGCCGGTCGGATCCCGACCGGAACGTCGACGGCGCTGTCCGGTCCGTTCTGGGAAGGATGCCGTCGCCGAGAGCTCCTTTACCAGTACTTCCCGCAGAGCGGGCGGGCGCAGTTCAACCCCGCGCCGGTGGACCGGGTCTCGCTCTCCTCGTCGTTCGAGTGGCGTCGCAGCGCGGGGCTTGGCTCGGTCTACAGCTGGTCGGCGGTGTTCCGGCCGCCGTCGCAGGCATTCTCGGTTCCGTACGTGGCGGCGATCATCACCCTCGGTGAGGGGTTCGAGATGGTCAGCAACATCGTCGGCTGCCGGCCGGAGGACGTGTACATCGGCCAGCCGGTACGCGTCGTGTTCCACGCGGTGAACGAGGACCTGACGCTTCCCTATTTCACCCCGCTGTCGCCCGCCGCGGGTAGATCCGATGCCCTCTGACGGCACGGTCTTCCTCGGCGGGGTCCCGCGCGCCGAAGCGCTGGCGGCCGTGCGTGCCGCGACCTGCGAGGTGACGAGGCGGCACGACGAGAAGTACTGGCTTCGGCATGCGGCCGAGGATCGCCGCCGCCGGAGCCGTTACGGGCGTTGGCGGACCGCGGCCTGACAGCAAGCCGCTCTCCACCGGATCGCCGAGCAGGCGCTCGACCTGCCTCGTAGCCACCAGCCGCCTTCACCCCGGTATCGGTCTGACTTTTAGGTGTCTGGCTATAGACAGGCCCCGGGCGCCGGATTATTGTCTTGCAAATCACACTGGTTCCGACATGAATCGCACCAGTTTTTGAACGCTCGAAGGCGAGGCGCCAACAGATGCAAGCTGCCATCTTGTGGGAGGGTGGCCGACCCATCACGGTGGCCGAGGTGGACGAGCCGCCACTCGGCCCTCATGAGGCCCGCGTTCAGGTGGAGGCCAGCGGCGTGTGCCACTCGGACCTGACCACGTCGCGGCTGCCGACCCCCGCTCCGGCGATCATGGGCCACGAGGGCGCCGGCACGGTCGTCGAGGTCGGCCGGGACGTGACCCTCGTCAGGGTCGGTGACCGCGTTATCGCCTCCTACGTGCCGAGTTGCGGCGGCTGCTTCTACTGCGTACGCGGCGAGTCGACGCAGTGCGTGCGGACAGGCGCGCTCATGGCCACCAGACGCGGAACGGTGAACGGCGAGGGCGTCCTGGCCAAGGGCGGCCTCGGGACGTGGGCCGAGCGGATGACGGTCTCGGAACTCCAGCTGGTCGCGGTGGAGACGAGCCTGCCGACCGACCAGCTCGCTCTTGTCGGGTGCGGTGTCACGACCGGGGCGGGCGCCGCGCTGTGGAGCGCCAAGGTCCAGCCCGGGGCGACCGTGACGGTCTACGGTTGCGGCGGCGTCGGGATGTTCACGATCCAGGGAGCCCGCATCGCGGGCGCCGCTCGGATCTTCGTCGTCGACCCGCTGGAGTCGAAACGCGCCGCGGCCGCGGCGGTTGGCGCGACGGACCTCATCGACCCCGCGGACGGCGACCCCGTCGAACAGATCCGCGCACTGACCGAGGGCCGTGGAACCGACTATGCCTTCGAGGTCGTCGGCAGCCCCACGACCATCCTGCAGGCGTACAACACGGCGCGGCCGCGCGGCATGGCAGTGATTGTGGGCATGGCGGCGCCAGACGCCACGGTCACCCTTCCGGCGGGGTCCATGTTCCACGCCGAACGCCGTCTGGTCGGTAGCTTCTGCGGCTCCGCCGTGGCAACCCGGGACATGCCGACCCTCGTGCGGCTCGCCGAGGCCGGGAAGCTGGACATCGGCGCGGCGGTGTCGCGGCACATCAAGCTCGGCGAGACGGCGAACGCCCTCGCCGCGCTGGAGGCGGGGGAAGTCTTCCGCTCGATCATCGTCCCCAACTGACCGCGTCCCGGGCCTGGGGCCACTCGCGACGCGATTACTCGTCTGGCGAGCTTGTCGGGCCTCCGCAGTCGAACACTCACCGGTGAGGAGTGCCCCCCATGACGACCACTGACATAGACTTCCTCGACCCGGATGCCTATGCCGACGGCCGCGCCGAACAATGGCTGGCCTACCTGCGCGACAACGAGCCGATCTGGCGCAGCCCCGATCCCACCGGCGGCCCGGGCGTCTGGATGGTGACCAAGCACGCCGACGTGGCAACGGTCAGCAAGGCGCCGCACGTGTTCAGCTCGGATCGCGATAACGGCGGCATCGACGGCCTGACCGAGGCGGAGCGGAAGCAGACCGTCACGGCCCTGGCGGGTGTGGGCCGGATGTTCATCATGATGGATCCTCCGGACCACGGCCTGCACCGCCGCAACCTCCAGCCGGGCTTCTCGCAAAGGACGATCCACACCCACATCGAGCACATCAAGGCGATCACCAACCAGGTGCTGGATCGGGCGTTGGAGAAGGGCCGGTTCGACTTCATCGAAGACGTCGCCGTGGCGATTCCGCTCAACTTGGTCGCGGACGTCATCGGCGTGCCGGAATCAGACCGTGATTCGCTCTTCGCCCACGTCATGAACTCGGAGATGCCGTCCTCACCGGAGCTCTACCGCGACCCGGGTTACATGGAGTCCAAGCGGAGGTCGATCGAAGCCGTCCGCTCGTACGGGCGGGAGATGCTCCTCGACCGGCGGCGAAACCCGTCCGATGACCTGATGACCAGGCTCGCGCAGAGCACGGTCAACGGCCAGCCCGTCCCGCTCGAGGATAACGTCTCCAATTTCTACATGCTCTGGGCGGCCGGTGCCGAGACGACCAGAACGGCGCTGGCCTGGGGCATGTACGCCTTCATGAAGTTCCCCGACCAGTACGAGAAGGTCCGTGCGAATCCAGGCCTACTCTACGGTCCCGCGACCGAGGAGATCCTGCGCTGGTCGACCCCGGTCCACCAGTTCCGCCGCAACGTGATGGAGGACGTCGTGCTGCGCGACGTGCCGATCTCGGCGGGCGAGGGCGTCATCATCTGGTACACGTCCGCCAACTGGGACGAGGAGGTCTTCGACGACCCGTACCGGTTCGACGTGACCCGCGACCCCAATCCGCATCTCACCTTTGGCGGGGGCGGGCCGCACTTCTGCATGGGGGCGCACCTGTCGCGGCTGGAGATCAACCTCGTCTTCGAGGAGATCATTCGGCGCGTTCTTGAGCCGAAGCTGCTCGCCGAGCCCGAACGGTTCAGGAGCCACCGCTTTCGGGGGCTGATCTCGTTACCGGTCGACTTCACGTAGCCGAAGAAGGGACCTACTGCCGTGCACGAAGACTCCGGGCCCGCGGCGGTCCGCGACCTGGACCAGTGCCGCCGGGCCTTTGAGCGCTGGCTCACCGCGCAGCAGCCTGCGGGCGAGAACGTGGTCGTATCACCGGCGTCGGCGCTCTCGGGCGGCTACTCAGGCGACCTGTTGGCGTTCGACGCGACGTGGACCGTCCGCGGTGAACGCCAACAACAGAACCTGGTGGTACGGTTCGAACCCGCCACGCACAACCAGGTCTTCCTCGACACGAATTTCCATGAGCAGTACCGGGTCATCAAAGCCCTCGGCGCGCGTACCGAGGTGCGTGTACCCAGAGTCATCGGCTACGAGGCGGATCCCTCGGTGCTTGGCTCCCGCTTCTACGTCATGGCCAGGATGCCAGGCACGCCTGGGCTGATCGGAGGTGAGTGGATCGATGCGGTCGAGCGTCACGGCCGCGACTCGATGTGGCGGATGTGGTGGCATGGCCTGGAGGCAATGGCAGTACTGCATCGCGTTGACGCGCACGCGGTCGAGCTGGGCTTCCTCGACCAGCCGGACCGTGGTGACGACCCGATAGCTCAGCAGCTCCACTACTACCGCGAGTACTACGCGTGGGTGGCCCACGGCCAGCGCCACGAGGTCATCGAGTACGCCCTCGACTGGCTCGAGGCCAACAACCCGAGGGTTCGCGACATCGGCGTCCAATGGGGCGACGCCCGGCGCGGAAACCAGCTGTTCTCACCCGACCTGCGATGCACCGCGATCCTCGATCTCGAAATGGTCACGCTGGGGCCGGCCGAGGCCGATCTCGGGTGGTGGCTATACACCAGCGAGATCGAGATGCGCGAGCCGCTTGGCGAGCACACGCCATCAGCCGAGGAGACGGTACGGCGCTACGGGCAGCTGCTCGGCCGTGAGTTGTCGGAGATCGACTACTTCGTGGTCTTCGCGGCGATGCGGGTCGCCGTTCTCATGATCAAGTTGCAGGAGTTACGTGGCGGACATGTCGATGGCCACGAGCGGGCCGCGGGAGACGCGAAGCTGGCCCAGGTACTGCATGCGTTGACCAATGCTCCCGCGACCTGATCACGGGCGTCATCGAGCGTTGACCGAGGTCGGTCCGACGGTTTCTGATCCGGTCCAGTTTATCCTTTCGACAGGCCACCCATGAAGCGCGTCGCACCCTTGTTGCGCGGATATACGGCGCGCAGACGCGCACAACGACAACCCGAAAACTCTTGACAGATATCTTGTGGCCATTTAGCTTTACGACTCGCCTGGGCTGGCCAGTGAACTGGCGCACGGCACAGGAATCCGGCGGCGAGTGGCGACCGGCTGGCCCGCGGAGCGGCTCGATCCCGACGAGCGGTCATGTCGTTCACCCCGGTTGTCCGTGAAACAGCGGCCGCGCGATACCAGCAATCGAGACTGCCCCGTCCCTGACAAGCGCCGACGGAGGCACTTCCGTTGAAGTTCAAGGCGATCCGGCACGGATCGCGTGTACAGAGTAGGGGCAACGATGCGACTCTCACGAGCTGGATCATCGTCGAGATGGAAGTTAGCAATCGGCTTCGTGGCACTCTTGACACTGCTCGCCGCGTGCGGCGGTAGCGGCGACGGAGCCGGGGGCAGCTCGCCCACAAGCAGCGGAACGGAGGGCGCCTTAGGTCCGGCGCCTTCGAAGTCGGAGATCAAGATCGGCGTCGTCACGTCGGTCACCGGGTCGACGGCGTCGTCCTATGCTGGCGTCATTCCGACGGCAACGGCCTGGGCGAAGTGGGTCAACAAGACCCAGGGCGGAATCAACGGGCATCCCGTGTCGATCGTGACGAGCGATACGAAGGGTGACGCGGCGGCCACGCTTTCGGGTGGCCAGAAGTTCATTCGTGACAACGGCGTGGTGGCGACGATCGTGGCCGACTCGCAGGCCGAGAGCGTGCTTGCGGGCCCGTTCGAGACGGCGGGCCTTCCGGTCATCGGCGGGTCATCGGTCGACACGAGGGTCCAGGGTGTGTCCCCGATCGTGTTCACGACCGGATCAATGAACCCGTACTACGAGCAGGGTGAGGTCCAGGCCGCCAAGGCCAAGGGCGCGACTAAGCTCGCTTCCCTGGTCTGCGCCGAATCGCCTGTCTGCGCCCAGATCAACAAGGTCTTCGACGCGAGCGCGTCCAAGGTGGGCCTGGACTTCATCGGTGGCGTCGCTGTCGCGGCCTCGGCTCCGAACTACACAGCTCCGTGTCTGAGCCTGATCGACAAGGGTACCGACTTCGTCGCTGCTGTCGTCGCCGGCGCCGTCCTCTCCCGGATCGTGAAGGACTGCAACGCCCAGGGATACAAGGGAATGTATGGGGTCTTCGGCCAGAGCGTCCTTCAACCGGTGTTCGAGAACCTTCACGGCCTGAGCGCCGCCGGAACGCTTACCGGGTTCCCGTGGTGGTCGACCGCGGCTCCGGTCCAGAAGTACCTGAAGGTCGCCGAGCAGTACATGTCCAAGGACGAGTGGAGCAAGAAGGTCTGGGCGAATCCCTCGGCGACCAACGTCTGGGCCTCGCTGGAACTCTTCCGGAAGGCTATGTCCGGAGCATCAGACAGCCCGACGCGTACCGAGGTCGTCGACAACTACCACAAGGTCTCCAACGAGACGCTGGGCGGGCTCCTGCCCAAGGCGATGACGTTCACAGCCGGACAGCCCGCACCCAAGGTGAACTGCTTCTGGAACTACGCCTACAAGGACGGCCGTTTCTCGACCATCCCGCCCGACGGCTCCGCCGGCAACGGCGCCAGCGGAGACCTGGCGTCCACCTGTTACTCACTCGACTAGGGACAGGGCCGGTGTCCGACATACCTACCGATGTCGGACACCGGCCTTTGCGCCGCTAGAGACCGAAGTACGGATGACGATCGGAACCCACGACATGCGCGGTCTACCTCCACGTACGTCACCTCGCCCGGCGGGCGACCCGGTAAGGCGGTGCGGATCATGCTGAGCTCGCTGTTGCCCTTCATCATCAGTGGCGCGGCGACCGGTGCCGTGTTCGGACTCGCCGGCACCGGCCTCGTCGTCACCTACAAGACGACCGGGGTGTTCAACCTCGGGTACGGTGCGTTGGCCACGGCTGCGGCCTACATCTTCTACTGGCTGTACGTGGACCTCGGCGTCGACTGGAGGATCGCCGCCGCGATCTCGGTCATCGGTGTAGGGACGATCCTCGGCCTCCTCATGGAGAGGATCACGCGCAGGCTGGCGCACCAGGCGACCGTCTGGAAGGTGGTCGGCACGATCGGCCTCGTACTGATCGTGCAGGGACTCGCGACGATCAAGTATGGCGTGCTGGCCGTCGAGGTGCCACGGTTCCTCGGCGACGGCACCTTCGAACTGGGCGGCGCGTTCGTCGGCCACGACCAGATCGTCGTCGCCGCCGTGTCACTGGCCTGCGCCGTTGCTCTCTACCTCCACTTCCGGTTCGCCCGGCGCGGGCTGGCGATGCGCGCGTTGGTCGACGACCCGGACCTGTTGGACATCCAGGGCACCAGTCCGACTCGCGTAAGGCGCCAGGCCTCGATCATCGGGTCGATCTTCGCGGCACTCAGTGGCGTGCTCATCGTGCCGTTCACCGGACTGGAGCCCATCGCGCTGACGTTCCTCGTCGTCGAGGCATTCGGCGCCGCCGCGATCGGATGGTTCGCCAACATTCCGTTGACGTACGCCGGCGGCGTGGTCCTCGGTATTGGCGCGTCAATCGCCACCAAGTACGCGATCGACCACCCCCTGATCGCCGGGCTGCCCGCGGGTCTGCCGTTCATCGTCCTGTTTGTCGTACTTCTGGTGACCCCGAAAGGCCGCCTCGCTCCGCCCTCCGTGCTGGTTCTGAGACCCCGGCTTGAGTATCACGCTCCGACGTCGATACGCCTCGCCACGGGAGTCGTCGTCTTCGGGCTGCTCGCGTTGGTGCCGCAGGTCGTAGGCGTGAAGCTGCCGTTCTGGACCAACGGCCTCGCGCAGGCGGTCATCCTGCTGTCACTCGGCCTGCTCGTGCGCACGGCGGGGCTGGTGTCGCTCGGCACCACCGCGTTCGCCGGCATCGGCGCCGTCGCCTTCTCGCAGTTCGTCGTCAACTTCCACATCCCATGGCTGATCGCGCTGCTGTTGGGTGCGCTCGTGACGATCCCCGTCGGCGCGGCGCTGGCGGTTCCAGCCATCCGGCTCCGCGGCGTGTTCCTCGCTCTGGCCACCTTCGGCGCCGGCATCATGATCGAGCGATTCTTTTATCCGCAGAGCTTCATGTTCACCGATTCGGCGCACGGCAAGGTGATGCCGCGCCCCTCGTTCGCGCGGGACGACGAGGCCTACTACTATTTGACCCTGGCGGTGCTGCTTGCCGCGTGTCTGCTGATCGCGGCGATTCACCGTGGCCGTCTCGGCCGGATTCTGCGTGGCCTGGGCGAGGCGCCAACCGCCGTCGCGACGCTCGGCCTCGGCGTCAACATGACCCGAGTCATCGTGTTCTGCATCGCCGCGTTCCTCGCTGGCCTCGGGGGAATCCTACACGGCTCGGCCGTCCAGTTCGCGGTCGCCACGGATGTCACGTACACGGCTTTCTCCTCGCTGGTGCTGCTGGCGCTGCTCGCGATTTCTCCCTTCCGCGAACCGTGGTTCGCGATCTTCGGTGGCGTCACCGCCGTGATTCCGGGCTACCTCGACCAGGCGAACACCCCGTACTGGATGAACGTCATCTTCGGGATCTCGGCGATCGGGATCGCGCTGCGGGGAGGACCGGTTGGCATGCCGGACAGCATGGCCGCCGTGATCGACCGAATGGTGCCGGGCCGGAAGCGCGGCGACGTCGGTACGGCGCTCAGCGACGCGGACCGGCAACAGATCCGCCGTACCCGGCACGCCGACTCCCCGCCCGGCTCGGCCGGCTCGGCCGGCCTCGAGGTGTCGGGCCTCAGCGTCCGCTTCGGTGGCGTGGAGGCTGTGCGCGACCTGACATTCGCCGCGCCACTCGGGCGGATCACCGGCCTCATCGGCCCGAACGGGGCCGGGAAGACGAGCACCTTCAACGCCTGCAACGGGCTCAACCGGTCGTCCGCCGGGTCGGTGTCGGTCCGCGGCATCGTCCTCACCAACTCCTCGCCGGCCGCACGGGCCCGCGCCGGCCTCGGCCGGACCTTCCAGACCATGGAGCTCGGCGACTCGCTGACGGTGTTCGACAACGTCGCGCTCGGCCGCGAGGCCGGCCAGGCCGGCGTCAGCCCGTTCCGGCAGATCTTCTCTCGGCCGCGGGAACTCCGGGTCCGGGAAGCGGCGACTCGAGAGGCACTGGCGTTGTGCGGGATCGAGCACCTCGCCGGGAAGCAGGCGGGAGATTTGGCCACCGGCGAGCGGCGGCTTGTGGAGCTCGCCCGCTGCCTCGCCGGCCCCTTCGATCTGCTGTTGCTCGACGAACCCTCCTCTGGCCTCCACCGGACGGAGACCGCGCGGTTCGGCGAGGTGCTGCGGCGGGTCGTCGCCGACCGCGGCTGCGGCATCCTGCTGGTAGAGCACGACATGTCGTTGGTCATGAACATCTGCCAGAACATCTATGTACTCGATTTCGGCCAGCTGATCTTCGAGGGAAATCCGAAGGCGACCGCCCAGAGCGCGGTCGTGCGGGCGGCCTATCTCGGCGAGGGCGACATCGAACACATCGCGGACGAACCGCATGAGCTCCGCGTACATGAGGATGTGGTCTGATGGAAACGCCGCCGATCTTGGAGCTGGCGAACGTCAGCGCGGGTTACGGCCGCACCACTGTGCTGCGTGACCTCAGCCTGTCCGCGTCACCGTCGTCGGTCACCGCCGTGCTCGGACCCAACGGCGCAGGCAAGACGACGTTGCTCAAAGTGATCTCGGGGATGCTGCGACCCACCACGGGCAGCGTGCGGCTGGGTGGGCAGGATGTGACCCGGCTCGACCCGAACCGACGAGTCGCACTGGGCCTGTGCCACATCCCGGAGGGCCGTGGGGTCTTCCGGTCGCTCACCGTCCGCGAGAACCTCCGCCTGCAGGCCGAACCCGGCTCCGAGTCCGAGTCTCTTGATCGGGCGGTGGAAATCTTCCCGGTCCTGGGCAGAAAGCTGGGTCAGACCGTCCGCACGATGAGCGGCGGCGAGCAGCAAATGCTCGCGATGGTACGCGCATATATCCGCAACCCGAAGTTGGTCCTTGTCGACGAGGCGTCGCTTGGTCTGGCGCCACGCATCGTGGACTCGATCTTCGAGTTCCTGAGTCAGCTCGCCGCACAGGGAGCAACCCTGATCATCGTCGACCAGTTCGTCACCCGGACCCTCGGGCTGGCAGACCGGGTCTATCTGCTCTCCCACGGGGAGATCACGTTCTCCGGGACGGCGGATGAGATGGGCGGGCGTGACCTCTTCCATGACTACGTCTTCGGCGCACTCGGCGCGTCCGAGAAACAGGTCCCCGTGGACGGCCGGTCCCCCGCTCGGCACTGACCCGTTCCGTCGCGTGGCGGCACCCGCGGGTGCCGCCACGCTCCGACCTGGAGGCAGACAGCCATGGACATGAAGATCCCGCCCGAGCAGTCCCCGATGTCAGGGCTCGACGAGTTCATGATTCACAACAGCCCGTTTCCCGTCCGCGTGATGTGGACGTCGGACCCCCGGGCGTACGAACGGGTCTGGTTCGGTTCGATTGACAGCCAGGGCGAGCTCTATGTCGCGGTGGGTATGGGTTTTTACCCGAACCTCGGCACGGCCGAGGCGTTCGCCATCGTGAACCACCGTGGCAGACACACGACGGTGCGCAGCCACCGTCTGCTCGGCGAGGACCGGATGGACATGTCCGTGGGACCGATCAAGATCGAGGTCCTGAAACCCTTCGCGCACCTGCGTCTGTCCTTGGCGGAGAACGACTACGGCATCGCCTTCGAGATCGACTGGCACGAGACGAAGCGTGCGACCTATCGCGACTACGGAGATGTCGTCGCTCACCTGGCGATGGGCCGGCCGCGCGCGGGATACGAGTCCTTCGGTTGCCAGGAGGGCTGGGTCAGGGTGGACGGCGAGACCCTGCGGTTGACGCGCGATCGCTTCCGCGGAAGTCGAGACCATCACTGGGGCACCCGCAAGGGCGTCGGAGGACCGTCGGCAGGCGGCCCGTCGCAGTTCCACAGCGATCACTACCACAGCGGCGAATTCGTCGAGTTCGCGGACTGGGGGATCTTCGCCGACAACGTCTTCTACAACCTGGGCGACAAACGGATGTCCTCCCCCGTGCGGAAGGCCACGCGCCGGCTGCGTTTCGATCCGGAGACGACGATGCTGCTCGGCGGCGAGACCGACATCCTCCTGGAGAACGGGGAGGAGAAGCGTTACTCCTTCGAGCGGATCTTCGAGCAGGTGGCGTTCTTGCGATGCGGCATGTATGGAGGCTACGGCGGTCGCGGGGGCACACCCACCGGGAACATCTGGCACGGGCAGTATGTGGCGGATTTTGCGACGAGCGGCGAGACCTACGACGTCACGGACCCGAAGGTCCAGTGGGAGCTCTCGGGCCTGGACCAGTGCGTGGCACGGTTCGAATCCGAAGGAGAAACGACGATCGGGATCGTCGAGACCGAGAACGCGGTCGTCTACCAGGCCGCCCTCGAAGGTCGTCGCGGCATGTCGGTCCTACCGTAGAACCGGCGCTAGGAGAGCAGGACGAGCACATGGAATTCGTCAAGCCGATCTCACGGGACCTGGATTGGACGCGCGGCGTCCTGGAGGGCTGGCTAGCCGAACGTCTGCCGGAGGCGCTCAATGTGCGCATCGTATCCATGCGCCAGTTCCCCCTCGGCCAGTCCGGCGACCTGCTGAACCTGGATATCGAACACGACGGGCCGGACGGCGTGCGGGTACAGCGTGGGCTGGTCGTTCGCGTCGAGCCGCGGCCGTCGTACCAGCTGTTCAAGGACACCAACTTCCTCGAACAGTACAGGGTAATCGCGGCCGTCGGGCGGGAGGGCAGGGTGCCGATACCCGCGGTGATCGGCTTCGAAGCGAATCCCGCGACCATCGGTGACCGGTTCTACGTGATGGATCGGGTGCCCGGTCAGGCCGGCGACAGCGGCCTGGACTGGGTCAAGGCGCTCGACCGCGCCGAACTGACGCAGATGTGGCAGGTCGGGCTGCGCGCCATGGCGGCACTGCATCGCACGGACTGGCGAGGTATTGGCCTGGACTTCCTCGACAAGCCGTCGAAGGGCGAGGACGCGCTGGAGCAGCAGCTCAACGATTACCAGGATTACTACGACTGGGTCCGTGACGGCGAGACCCGCCCCGTCATCGAAATGGCCTTCCAGTGGCTCTGGGACCACAAGCCGCCCGTCACCGAACCGTGCATCGTCTGGGGCGACGCCCGTCCGGGAAACCAGCTGTACACGCGCTACGACCGGTGCACGGCGATCGTGGACCTGGAACAGACCTGTCTGGGGACAGCCGAGACCGACCTTGGCTGGTGGTGCTATATCGAAGACCAGCGTCGGCGGGCCTTCGGCGTCAGCTGTCCTGACCTCGACGAAACCGTCAAGATGTACGGCGACTTCCTCGGTCGTCCCATCGACGCCATCGAGTACTACATCGTGTTCGCGGCGTTGAGGATCGCCGTGCTCCGCATCAAGCTGCACATCCTGCGCGAGGGCCAACCAGATCAGTACGGGCGCTACGACGGCGACTTCAACCTGGCACGGACGATCGAACGGTTCGTTCCCGACCAGCTGAACACCGCCGAGTTCGCGGAGCTGCACGCCGCGCTCAACGGAACGCCGTGAGCGGCGGCCCGCTCGAGGGGGTTCGCGTCGTCGAACTCGCCAGCATAGGCCCAGGCCCGTTTGTCGCGATGATGCTTGCGGACATGGGTGCCGAGGTCGTCTGCGTCGATCGTCCTGACGCACCGGCCGGCGAAGCCGCCCGTAGAAACGTCGTGAACCGTGGTCGGCGCTCGGTCGTGGTCGACCTGCGGAACCCGAACGGTCCCGAGGTGGTACTCCGGCTCGCCGCACAAGCCGACGTGCTGATCGAAGGTTTCCGACCAGGGGTCGCCGAACGGCTCGGCGTTGGACCGGATCCCTGCATCGGTCGCAACTCCAAGCTGGTCTACGGACGGGTCACGGGCTGGGGCCAGGACGGCCCACTGGCACACACGGCCGGGCACGACCTGAACTACATCGCCTTGACCGGCCTGCTCTGGGCCACCGGCCGCCCACCCGACAAGCCGGTGCCACCACTGAACATCTTCGGCGACTACGGCGGCGGCGCGATGTTCCTCGCCTTCGGTATCGTGTGCGCGCTCTTGGAGAGGCGAGAGAGCGGCCGGGGCCAGGTCATCGACGCCGCGATGGTGGACGGCGCCGCGGCACTCGGCGCGACATTCGCGGGCCTACGCGCGATGGGCCGCTGGAAAGACGCCCGCGGGGCCAACATCGTCGACACCGGCCTGCCCCACTACGAGGTCTACGAGTGTGCCGACGGCGCGTTCATTTCCGTCGGCGCGTTGGAACCGAAATTCTACGCCGAACTTGTCAGGCTGACCGGCTTCGTCGAACCCGAGGGCGACCGGATGGATCCGGCCGCGTTCGCCGAACGGAAGCGACGGTGGTCGGAACTGTTCCGTACTCGCACGCGCGACGAATGGGACAACCTGCTCAGCGGGAGTGACGCATGCACCGCACCTGTGCTCGACTGGGGCGAAGCTCCTGCGCACCATCATCTCGCGGCCCGAAACACGTACATCGACTACGACGGGGTGATCCAGCCCGCGCCGGCGCCGCGGTTCAGCCGGTCGACGCCCGCGATCCGGCGGCCGCCGCCGCGGCCGGGCGCGCACACCGACGAACTGCTGGCGGAGGTGGGGTACACCTCCGCACAGATCGCGGGACTGCGCACCGCCGGCGCGGTGCGCTGACCCGCGATCTAGCGGAGGACGCCCGCGGCTTTCAGGGACTCGATCCGCTCGGGGCCATAGCCCAGCTCGGCGAGCACCTCGCTGGTGTGTTCACCCAGGGTGGGGGCGTCGCCGCGCCGGCCCGGGGCGCCGAACGCGCTGTACGAGATGGGGAATCCTGGCAGGCGCAGCCGGCCCAGGAAGCGATGGGTCGCATCGACGACGTATCCGTTGCTGATCGCCTGCTCGTCGTCCAGCACGTCGGTGATCCGGTTCACCGGCGCGAACAGCACGCCGTTGTCGTTGAAGATCCGGACCCATTCATCGCGGGTCCTGGTCAGCAGGATCTCATCGACCATCGCGATCAGTTCCTCGTTGACCAGCATCCTGGCCCCGCGGGTGGCGTACCGGGGGTCGAACTCGAGATCGGGCCTCCCGATCGAACGGCAGAACCCACCCCAGTACTTCTCCTGGGGATGCATGGTCCCGATGATCCACTTGCCGTCACCGCACCGGTAGGTCGTCCGCAGCGGGGGGTTCTTCGCCCGGTCCCAGCTGACGTCTACTTCCTCGCCGAGGATGCTGGCGAGCATCATGTTCATCTCCATCAGCCAGATGGCCGAACCGTAGAGGGATGTACTGACCTCCTGGCCGCGTCGCCGCGGGTCCAGCTCCCGGTTGTAGAGCGCGGTGATGGCGGCGTGGCTGGCGGTGATCGCGGTCAGCTGATCGAGAATGATCGACTGGAGCAGCGTCGGTTCGTCGAGTCCAGCGAGGAAGAGCATCCCCGAGATCGCCTGGCCCATGGGGTCGAAACCGCCGATGTCGGCACGTGGACCATCCGGGCCGAATCCGGTCACGCTGAGATAGATCAGGTGCGGATTCAGACCGAGGAGGGTCTGATAGTCCAGGCCGAGCTTCGGCTTCGTCGTGGTGCGCAGGTTGGTGACGAACACGTCCGCCGAGGCGACGAGTTCGTTCAGGATCTCGCGACCCTCCTTTGTGTTGATGTCCATGCTGATACCGCGCTTGTTGCGGTTCGAGTACTCGAACAGCGGGGTCCAGCCGGGGACGCGGGCAGGAAGCTTCTCCATCGGTCCGATGTTCCCGTGGATTCGCTCTGGATCCCCGTCGAGCGTCTCGACCTTGATGACGTCGGCCCCCATGTCGGCGAGGATGGCGCTGGCGCCCGGTCCGGCGTGCCAGACGCCTACCTCCACGACACGTACACCCGACAGTGGAAGGCCGCCGGCTGGATCATTGTTGCTGCTCACGTCGATACCTCTCTGTCCCGCTCGGTGGCCAAGCCGTCACGGCGGGGCAAGCCAGCGCCCACAATGACCACAATAAATGCGTCGATACTTCGTGCAACAAATATGGTACGGTACCGGACGGTTGCCGGTACAGGGACTGTCAAAATGGAGGAGACGCTCATGTCACTCGCCGGCAGGACCGCGATCGCGGGTATCGGGTCGACCGAATTCTCGAAGGATTCCGGACGCAGTGAGTTACGGCTCGCGGTCGAGGCGATATTGCGGGCATTGGGTGACGCCGGCCTACGTCCCGCCCAGGTCGACGGGCTCGTGTCGTTCAACATGGACAACAACGAGATGACCGCGGTTGCGCGCAACCTCGGCATCCCCGAACTTCGGCTCTTCGCGCAGACGCCGTGGGGTGGCGGGGGAGGCTGCGGAACCGTCGCGCTGGCGGCCGCCGCGATCACGTGCGGACAGGCCGACGTGGTCGTGTGCTACCGGGCGATGAACGAGCGGTCCCAGCAGCGGTTCGGACAGCCCCCGGCCAGTACTGTCCCAGACGGCCTGGTGACGGGCCGGGCGCTGGACAACGCGTGGTCGCGACCATTCGGCATGGCGACAGCGGCGGCGATGATGGCGCTGAGCGCGCGCAGATACATGCACGAGTTCGACGTCACAGGCGAGGACTTCGGGCGGGTCGCGGTGCAGTCCAGGGACTTCGCCGCGACGAATCCGGCAGCGTGGTTCTACCAACGCCCGATCACCCTGGATGATCATCAGAATTCTCGAATGATCGCCGACCCGCTCCGGCTGTTCGACTGCTGCCAGGAAAGCGACGGAGCAGTCGCGCTCGTCGTGACCTCGGCCGAGCGTGCGGCCGACCTCGCGCAGCCGACGGTGCTCGTACGTGCCGCCGCCCAGGGTGCCGGGTCGAATCACGTCCAGATGGCCAGCCCCTACCGCGACATTCTCACGAGTGCGCAGGAGACCGAGGTCGTCGCCCGGCAGTTGTGGACGCAGTCCCGCCTGACGCCCGAGAACATGGACGTGGCAGTCATCTACGACCATTTCAGCTTCGCGGTACTCATGCAGTTGGAGGCGCTCGGCTTCTGCAAGCCCGGCGAGGCCGCCGACCTCGTGCGTTCGGGCGCGACAGGTCGCGGTGGCTCGATTCCGGTGAACACCAACGGCGGACAGCTGGGCGAGGCATATATCCATGGCTTCAACGGAGTCGCCGAGGCCGTACGGCAGCTGCGCGGCACCGCGGTCAACCAGGTCGACGGTGCGGCGAACGCCGTGGTGACGTCGGGCTCCCATGTACCGACCAGCGGGCTGGTGCTGGCTCGTGATTGAGAGGGCGTTGGTGACGAAACAGATCGACTGGGCGCAAGTGGTGACCGAAGGGCGTATTATTCCTGCCAAAACTCCGGACACGGAGTTCTTCTGGAACGGCCTGCGGGATCACCGGCTGCTGATACAGCGCTGTACCTCGTGCACGCTTCTGCGGCACCCGCCGGGACCAATGTGCCCGGTTTGCCAGTCGGTCGAGTGGGACGCGGTCGAGTCGGCCGGCCGCGGAAATCTGTACAGCTACACGACGGTGTACGCGCCGCTCGCTCCCGGGTTCACCCAGCCAGCCGTCGTCGGGCTCGTCGCGCTGGAGGAGGGCACGCGCATCGTGTCGAACCTCGTCGACGTCTCGCCGGAGGAGCTGGAGATCGGCATGCCGGTCGAGGTGTTCTTCGCCGACCAGGCCGAGGGCTGGACAGTCCCGCAGTTCCGTGCCCGGAGGCCCTGATGGTCGACGGTCGCGTCTGGGCCGATGCCGAGGTCGGCCTGCGGCTGGCCCCGCTGTCCTTCCCGATCTCGTTCAAGACGCTGATGCTCGAGGCCGCGGGAACGCGCGACTTCATGCCCTACCACCACAACCGCGAGTACGCGAAGGCGACCGGATCCCGCGACGCCTTCGTCAACACGATGTTCCTGCAGGCCCTGTTCGCCCGGTATGTGGCCGACTGGTCGGGACCGGACAGCCAGCCCGTCTCGGCCACACTGACGATGGTCAGCCAGCTGTGCGTGGGGGACGTGGCCGAGGTCAGCGGCGCCGTGACGCGCACGTGGATCGAAGGTCCCGACGCGCTGGTCGAGTTCCAGCTGGCGGTGGCCAGTCATCTCGGGCGGACGGCAGTCTCCACAGCGGTCATCGCCATGCCCAGGAATGACGGCGCGCCCGTCCGGGTCCGGTCCCTGACGCCGGAGCACGCCTCCGCGAGCGACGGTCACATTCCCGCGGAGGCCCGCGCACAGCTGGGCAGGGTGACCGTCACCCGAAGTCCCTACCCGGTAAGCGAAGCGCAGATCATGTACTGGTGCGAGATGGTTCGCGACGCCAATCCGCTGTTCCAGGACGCCGGCTATGCGCGGGCCAGCCGCTTCGGCGGTATCACGGCGCCGCCGGCGTCCCTGATGATCTGGTCGAAGGACCGGGCCACTCAGATCGGCGTCGACAGCATGCACCCGGACGTCGATCTGCCGGCGCAACTGCCTTGGCCCGCACCGGCGCCGGCCCCGCCCGGGGGCTATCGCATGCGGCTCGCCACCCAGGTCATCGCCCAGAACATCGTCTCGCGCTTCGGGGCTCCGATCCGGCCTGGTGATCTGTTGACCATGTCGTCGGAGATGACGAACTGCTCGCCGCTCAAACGCACGAAGTTGGGGCTCGGCTACTTCGTGACGTTCCGCGACACCTATTCGAACCAGAACGACGAAGTCGTAGGCGATGTCACGAAGACGATTCTTCAGTACGGCGTTCCGGAGAAGGGCGGCGAGGGAACGGAGCCCGCTGTCGGCCAGGATTCTGATCGGCGACGGCCGTCCTGACACCCGCCGACATGTCGACTCCGTCGAACGGTGTGCGAAGTAGTTCCACCCAGCCCGCCAGAGGGAAGGAAATATTGGTGTCCAGGATCAGCGACAGTCTCCTGACGCATCGTCTCGACGAGACCACGACAGACGTTCGCGTCGCCACCGAGGAGATCCTCAAGCGCTACGGTCGACCGTACGTCTTGGAGTGCCTCGCCCAGGACAGGTTCCCGCAGGAACTCATGTCGGCGCTCGGCAGCAGCGGCCTGCTCGGCCTCGGCGTCCCGGAGGAGCACGGCGGATCCGGTGGCGGCACGGTCGAGCAATGCTGCCTCGCCGAGACCATGGGTCGCGCCGGGATCCCGGCAGCACTTTTCCTGATCGCCAACTTCACACGCAATCTCGTGCTCAGGTTCGGTACGGACAAGCAGATCGCAGACTTCCTGCCAGCAAGCCTGACCGGAGAGGCGCGCTACAGCTTCGCCCTCACCGAGGCCGATGCCGGTACCAACAGCTTCGCGATCCGTACCTCGGCCGTACGGGATGGCGATGCTTGGATCATCAACGGAACCAAGGCATTCATCTCCTGGATCGGAGTCGCCTCGAAGGCGCTCCTAGTCGCGCGTACGAGCAAGTACGACCCTTCGAACCGGACCTCGGGACTGGCCATCTTCGCCGTCGATCTTCCCACGCCCGGCCTGGAGGCCCATCCGATGCGGATCGACCAGGGCGACTTCGACAAGCAGTACATCGTCACCCTCGATGATGTGCGCCTGCCCACGGACGCCCTGATCGGCGAGGCACACGCCGGTTTCTCCTACATCTTCGACGCGCTGAACCCGGAGCGTGCCCTCGCGTCGTCCATGGCGGTCGGACTCGGCACCTTTCTGCTGGAGAAGGCCGTCTCCTACGCCCAGACTCGCGCACCGTTCGGCTCACCGATCGGGACCTACCAGGGCGTCCAGCATCCTCTGGCACGTTCCTTCGCCTCGCTTCGCGCGGCGCGCTCGCTCATCTACGAGGCGGCGGAGGCCATCGACGCTGGTCGTCCCGCGGGCGTGTTGGCCAACTCGGCCAAATTCCTGGCGTCGGAGGCCGCGAACGCGGCATTCGACGCGGCGATGCAGACCCACGGCGGCTACGCCTTCGACGAGGACTACGACGTCGTCACATTCTATCGGCGTATCAGAGGCTCGCGGATCGCGCCACTCAACAATGAAATGATCTTGAACTTCCTCGCGGAGCGAGCGCTGGGCCTGCCAGCCGGGCGCTAGCGTCGGGGGCTCGGTCGCGCTTCAGGGACAGAGCGCCGTTGCTTCGGGCATGATCTCGGCCACGAACCACTCCGCCGGCTACGACCGGCGAAGCCCTGGCACGGGTCACGAGCGCCGCGTTCGTGGGCTTGTGCGTGCTGTGCGCGGTTACCGCTGTCGCTGCCTTCGCCCTGCCGACGGATCGGCCGCGCAAGTCAATCACGACACAGCGGACCGTTTCAGATGATCACGATCGCGCGGGGCCCGGCGGCGCATGGTGCGGTCAGGCACTGGTCACGCACCTCGGCGCGGCAAGAAAGGAATGGGCAACAATGGGACGATTTGACGGGCTGTTGGTGCTGGTTACCGGAGCGGCGCGGGGAATGGGGGCGGCGCACGCGCGAGGCTTCCATCGAGATGGGGCGACCGTCGTCCTCACCGACCTCCTCGCGTCCGGCCGCGATGTCGCCGACGAACTCGGCGCGGGGGCCCGCTTCTACGAACTCGACGTCACCGACGAACATGCATGGTCCACGCTGGTCGCCGAAGTCGAGGCCGAGTACGGCCAGGTCGGAGTCCTCGTCAACAACGCCGCTGTCATCGAACCGAAGGAGACCTTCATCGAGAACTACGACCCCGCCGCATGGCGGAGGATTCTCGATGTGAACCTCGTCGGCCAGTTCTTGGGAATTCGCGCGGTTGTCCCCTCGATGCGCCAGCGCGGCGGCGGTTCGATCATCAACATCTCGTCCGTCGGTGGGTTCGCGCCCGGTGTCGGTCTGAGCGCCTACGTAGCCAGCAAGTTCGCGATTCGCGGGTTGACCAAGACCGCTGCCATAGAGCTCGGCCGGGACAACATCCGAGTGAACTCGGTGCACCCAGGCATCACCGACACACCGATGCACGCCAGGAATCAGTCATCTGTAGCCGGCAAGCCGCACCCCGACCAGTACAAGCAGTTCGCAGTCGCGCGGGTTGCCGATCCGGACGAGGTCACCCAACTGGTGATGTACCTCGCGTCGCCCGCATCGAGCTTCTCCACCGGTTCAGAATTCATCGTCGACGGAGGCTACCTACTGGGCCCCGCAGCTCAGTACGACTGACGTGGAGGGTGTCCCGCGGGCCTAGTGCAACGTTCCTCAAAACCGGGGTAGGACAGGTCGGCCGGGGTATCACCATGTTTTGGTGAGGAGCACGACTCTGTTGCCCTTATTCGGTCACGCGACCGCGTCTGCCAAGACCTGCTCGGGACCGGCCTGGCTCGGATCGGACCACGCGCCCTCGGCCGCGGCGACTGTCTGGAACAGATCCGGGTCGGGACGAGGGGCTTCCCGCTGCTGGACGGTCAGCGCCAGCCCGGCCCGGTAGGCGGCCCAGCGCAGCCGCACCGCGATCCGCGGCAGGTCCAGGCGGACCGTGGCCACCGCTTCGAGGAACCCGGTGAGCACCTCCGCCTGCACGTCCGCCGGGTCGAGGTCGCTGTAGCCGCCGAGCCGGGCGCAGATCGCGTGCAGGGCGGGCAGCGCCATCCCGGCGGCGCCGACCGTCCACGCCCCGCCGTCGCGGCGGGAGCGACGGATCACCACCGCCCACGCGGCGTCGCGGACAGCCTGCGGGCAGGAGCCGGCCAGCAGCAGGTTCCGCGGCTCGTCCAACGCCACCAGCCGCGCCGGCAGACCTGGCACCACCGACCCGTCCAGCGCCAACGGCGCTGGCCCGGCCACCAGCAGGCCGAAGCAGTCCCGCAAGGTCGCCAGAGGCAACACGGATACGCCACGGCCGGCCGGGCGGGCGGGCGGGCGGGCGGGCGGGAAAGGAAGACATTCCGTCGGGCATTGCCGTCGTCGTTCGCTGTCACGAAAACTCGGACAACTCCAAGGACGCCACGCCGTGCCCAGCAAAAGCCAGAATGATCTCCCAGCGAATGCACAGCAAAGATCGCTGGCGCTCAGAATAGTCCCAGCGATCTTTATTCGGCACTCTCGTCAGCCTCGGAGCCGGCCCGATGCCAGCGGCAGCCCGAGCCTGCACAGCAGGGCTGTGAGCTGCGACGCTGTGACATCCAGCGAAGATCGCTGTGCATCCCAGCGGGGACCACAGCGGGCCGGCAATGATGCCAGCGGGAAAATCTTGAAAAAAGTTTCGGATGGCCTGTCCGGGCAATGCCCAGCGATCTGCCAGCGATCAATAGTCCGGTCAGACTAGGCAATGCCCAGCGAAAAAATCTTGGAAAAAGTCGCCCGGCTGGTGTCCGAGACATGCCCAGCGGACGGTCTCCTTTTACGGCCGCGAAAACGCACCGCCGTGAAAGGAACCCTCTCGATGCCCGTATCCGACCCTGACCGCGACAGGGGCGCCGTCGTCCCTGCCGGACAGCTAGCGACCGTCTGACCGTGCCCGCCGGACGGCCTCGCCCGGCCGCCGGCCGGCTGGCTTCAGGCCGCCGTCGAACAACTCGTCGCCACCCACACCCGGCCCGGCGACCCGGTCCTGCTGCTGACCCCGCCGGCCCCGGACAGGCCCGCCGGAGGCCGCCGCGAGACACCAGCGGACCGGCTCGCCGACGCCGGCGGGGCCGTGGCCCGACTCGGCCGGCACGCCAGGTCCGCCCCGCGCCCGCCACCCCGCGCCCACGGACGTCCGGGTCCGGACCCGGACCCGACACCCCCGGCGACGGTCCGGACGACGACCACCGCTCGCTGGTCGTCACGGTCGTCGACCCAACGCGGACCGGCTGGCTCCACGGTGTTCCGTGGGCCCGTCTGGTCACCCCCGGCGGCCTGCTGGCCGTGATCAGCCGCAGCGACAGCATCGCCGACTGGCTGATCGACCCCACCGCCGAGCTGACCGCCGCGACCGGCCGCCACGGGCTCGCGCTGCTCGACCGGTTCATCCTGCTGGAAGTTCCCCTCGACGAGCTCGACCAGCCGCCCACACCCCTGCCACGCGCGACAGTGGCCCGCAGAGTGCACTCCGACTTGCTGCTGTTCGCCCCGGTCACGCCCGTTGGCCCACAGGAGCGCCGGTGAGGAACCACGCCGAACGCCGGCGCCGTGGACGGGCGGTGACGGTCTGGTCGACGGGCCTGCTCGCCCTCGCCAGCCAGGACGGTACGGGCGACGGCCCGGGTGGCGCCGCGGCGGACATGGCGGTCCCCGCAGCGGTCGCTGCCCACGCCATCGCCCTCTACAGCCAGCCCGGAGACACCGTCTGCGACCCGGACTGCGCCGACGGGCCGTCCTCGTCGAAGCGGTCCTGGCTCGACGGCACGCCGTCGGCATCGCCGCGGAGAAGCGCGCCTGGCAGACCGCCCGCCACGCCCTGACCGCGGGCAAGGCGCGGGGCGCGCCCGGTGACGGCACGATTCTGGACCGCCCGCCCGACGGGTGGTCCTGGACCGGACTCGGACCGGTCGACCTACTCCTGACCGCCCTCGGACCGCCCGCCGACCCGGCCAGCCCACACAGTCTGAGGGGCGACCGGCTGGCGACCCGCCTCGCCGGCTACCGGGACCTGGCCCGGCCCGCGGGCCGCCTCGTGGTCGTGGCCGCCTACCACGTCGCCGATGGCCTCGACCCGGCCAGCCGGATCGTCGCCGCCGGCCGCCAGGCAGGCTGGCAGCCCGTGCAACGCGCGGTCGCGCTCACCGCCGTCCCGCACACCCGCGCGCTCGACGCCACGCCCGCGACCGGCCGTGCCTGGCCCGCCCACCACGACGTGCTCCTCTTCCGGTCCCGCGAGCAACCAGCGAGGCCCCCGCGCCCACCGGAGCTGCCACCGTCCAGCCCGGCGCCCGCCGCCGACCCGCCCGCCGCCGCGGCGCACCGCGCCGCCTAAGACCCGCCCTGCGCCGGCCGGCGCACCGCGGCCGGTCTTCCGCTTCCCTTCTCGCTCGCCCTTCTGCGGCTGGAGCCCCCATGTCTGACCTGTCGCCCATCCCCGCACTGCCACCCGCCCCCACCGGGCCGGCCCGCCCGCCTGGCTGGTGGTCGCGGCTGGTCCACCGCCGCGCGGCGCGCGAGGCGCGGCTGCTCGCCGCCCACCACGCGCAGACCACCGAACGCGCCCGCCTGGCGCAGATCGCCCTCGTCCGCGGCGGCTACCACCTCGGACCCATTCCCTACGGCTACCGGCAGCTGCACGTTCCGGCCCCCGGCGGCGGGCGCCACCGGGTCCGACTCGTCGTCGATTTCGGGCCCGCGTCTGTCGTCTCGGCGATCTACCACTGGCGGATCGACGACCGGCTCACCCCACGGGCGATTACGACCCGGCTGCACGGCATCCCCGACCCCACCCTCCTGCCCGTCGACCCCACCAGCGGCCTGCCTCGGCCCTGGGCCCCCGGCCGCGGTCGCCCGCATCCTGTCCAACCCCGTCTACACCGGCGCTACCGTCTGGGGCCGCACCCGCGCCGGCCAGCCCGTCCCACCCGATGAGTGGGTCATCTGCCTCGGCGCCCACCAGCCGATCATCGACGGGCGCACGTTCCACCACGCCCAGCTCCTCGCACCCCTGGCACCGGGATATTCAGCGCGCAGCTACCACCCTGGGAATTCGTCGACCCGCCGACCGACCCGGGAAACACCGACGGCCGGCAGGGGCCGATCGCATGACCCCACCGCGGCCGTTTCACGACCAAAACGGCACCTGGACGAGAAACGTTTCCGCCGGGCCGGAGACGTCGCGGTGACCCGCCGGCGGCCCCAGAACCGGGACGACACCACCCCCGCCGATTCCGACGACGACACATCGGCTGCGCCGACCGGACGTCAGGACGCGGTCAGGGACATCACTATCGAACACATCGAAACCGTCTGGATGACCCCCGAAGAATACGACACCGCGGTGTCCGTTCTGGCTGAACTTGTCCTACAGTGGGAAAGGAAAGGAGCACCGAACACCGCGCCGAAAAAGGCGGCCTGACGACCCCCGAACCTTTCTACCGGGCGGGCGGCCTGTCCCCATCGGATGGGCTGCCCGCCCGTCATCACGAAAGTAACCCTCGGAATGCCCTGCCCATTTTCAGCCCGACGAGCCGTCGCAAAGACGGGGGCGATCACCGAACCCGCCGGCCCGCCGGCCGTTTTCTACACCCGGATCGCCACCGACAGCCGCCAGCAGTCCCTCACCGACCAGTACGTCCAGACCCTGGCCTACCTCGCGGCCCATCACCCGACCTACCTCCTGCTCGACGACGACAGCAGCGAGCCGGCCCGCGCCCGATTTTCCCTCCCGTCGATGTGGCGTCGCGCTTTCCGCCGCCACCGGCGCCACGCATAAAGCCCGGCCGCCACCCACGACCAGTACCGAGAGAAAAGGAAACGCGCCATGGCCCGTGCGACCTCGCGTCGCAAGAGCGCGAACCGCACCCCCCAGCCCGCCGCCGACCCGCTCGACACCGTCCGGGTCGGGATCTACCTGCGGCGCTCCACCGACGACGAGCACCAGCCCTACTCCATCGAAGCCCAGGAAGAACGACTCCGTTCCTACATCGACTCCCAACCCGGCTGGGCCATCGCTCTGAGGTTCACCGACGACGCCTCCGGCGCCACCACCGACCGCGACGACCTGCAACGCGCCCTGTCCGCGGCCCGCCACGGACTGATCGACGTCCTGCTCGTCTACCGCGTCGACCGGCTCTCCCGCAACCTGCGCGACACCGTCACCCTCCTCGAAGAACTCGACCAGGCCGGCGTCGTGTTCCGCTCGGCCACCGAGCCATTCGACACCGCGACCCCGATGGGCCGCATGCTGCTCCAGATGCTCGCGATGTTCGCGCAGTTCGAGCGCGACACGATCATCGACCGGGTCATCGCCGGCATGGAACGCAAAGCCGCCAAGGGCCTATGGATGGGCGGCAACCGGCCCTTCGGCTACCAGGTCGACCGCGCCAACTGGAAACTGCTCGTCGACGAGAAGGAAGCGCCCGTCGTCCGTCTGATCTTCAACCTCTACGTCAAGGACCGGCTCGGCGCCCGCGCCATCGCCAAGACCCTCAACGAGCGCGGCCACCGCACCACCATCGGCGGCCCCTGGTCCGGACACCAGGTGCTCCGCGTCCTGGACAACCGCATCTACCTCGGCGAGCTGACCTTCCGAGAGATCGCCGTCACCGACACCCACAAGCCGATCATCGAGGCCGCCCAGTTCGCGGAGGCCGAGAAGATTCTCACCATCCGCAGCGACGGACACACCCACCGAGCCGCCAGCGACTCCGACTACTACCTCACCGGCCGCATGCGCTGCCCGCAATGCGCCAAAGCGATGCTCGGCTCCAACGCAGGGGGGCGCAACCGCACCTACCGCTACTACACCTGTTTCACCCGCCTGCGCTACAGCCGCGACCGCTGCGACGCCCCCCGTCTCGACGCCGACGCCCTCGGCCAGGCCGTCCTCACCGCACTCGCTGCCTTCTACCGCGACCACCAGCAGCTCATCACCGACGCCGTCCACCACGCCCGCCAGCGCCACCACGATGCCCACTCCGACCGCGCCGGCGAACTCGCCACCGTCCGGACCGACCTCACCCAGACCGACCAGGCCATCGACCGCTACCTGTCCGCCTTCGAGCGCGGCACTCTCGACGAGGAGACCGTCGCCACCCGACTCGCCGCGCTGCGCACCAAGCAGAAGCAGGTCCGCCGCCGACAGACCGAACTCACCGCCCAGATCGACGACGAACCCGTCATGCCCCCACGCGCCACCCTCCGCAAGATCGCAGGCCACATCGATACGATCACCGAAGTTGGCACCGACCTTCAGCGCAAGGCCCTCGTCGAAGCCCTCATCCACGAAGTCAAGATCCTCGACCCCGGACGGCTCCAACCGGTCTTCAAAGTCCCCAGACCCGAGCCGACCGAGGCAGCCGCAGCCGCTCTACCAGCCACAACGCCCCCGAAGGGAGCGGTTCGTACAATGCCAAACATGGTGGGGCGGGTGGGGCTCGAACCCACGACCGACGGATTATGAGTCCGCTGCTCTAACCGACTGAGCTACCGCCCCGTACAAGGTCAACTACTTGCGACCGACGCCCCTCCTCAGCGCCGAACGCCCGTGCGCGTCGAGGATATCGGCTCGTACCGCCCTCACGCGGATCCCCCTCCCCCGGTCCCGGCTGTCCTACTCTCGACACCGGCTTCGGGCGGGTGTACGGGCGGGTGTCCGGACACATGCGACGATCTTGGGATCGCTGTCGCTCGCGCGGCCGAGGCGCGCGCGGCACGGGTCGTTGTCTCGCCCTTGTAGAACCGGCGCGTCGTCTGGATCGACTCGTGACCGAGACGCTCCGCTACTTCCTCCAAGGTCTCCGCCCCGGAAGCGAGACCGTGCGTAGCCGACGAATGGCGGGCGTTCTTTAGCGGGATGTGCGAGAGCCCGGCGTGCTTCGCAATCTGACGGAAGCGGCCGCTCACGTGGTTCGGATGCCAAGGCGTTCCATCCGGGCGAGTCAGGATATAGTCGTCGATATTTTTCCACTCTGAGCCAGCGGCCAGTTTCCACCGTGCCTGCCGTATGCGGTGGCGCTGGAGAGACTCCAGCGTCGATGGTGCGAGGACGCCGTCGCGAGCCGAGTCTGCCGTCTTCGGCTGGGACGGCTCTGCGCGTCCGCCCACCGTGATGAGCGTCGCCCCCGGCTCATTGGGCAGTGACACGGCGCCCGTCTCCAGGTCGACGTACGACCACTTGTAGCCACACAGTTCGCCCCGACGCATACCCTGATCGAACAGCAGATCCCACGCCGGCAGCAGCGACACGTGCTCCTCCCGCTTCGGCTCGCTCCGCGCAACCCGGGTCATCTCCTCGGCCGCGTCTAGAAAGGCACCGATCTGCTCGCCGGTCCATATGTCGATCTTCGGCTTACGAGGGGCGGCAAGTTCGATGTTCGCGGCATAGTTGCGCGGGAGGTCGTCCGATTTCACCGCGACGGCAAGGAGAAGACGTACGCACCGATTTATCGCAATCAGGGTAGCCTGACCGACTGGACGTTTCTTTACAGCCAGCCTGGCATCCTTCTCACCGAGGATATCAGCGTACTGATCCCGCAAGACACCTTCGTCGAGACAGTCTATTGGCAGGTCACCGATTCGCGGATAGATGTGAACGTCGAGAATCTCCTGATAACGATGCAACGTCGAATTGGCGAGGCCCTTAAGCCGTTTGGCGCGCATTCCCGGCTCCAGGACATCGCGCACGGTAGGGGTCTCAGCGGCGGCCCGGTCACGGCCGCCCGCAGAAATGCCGTCCGCTTCATGAGCGGCATCCATCGCGGCCTTACGGGCGTCCCTCGCCTCCACAGCCGTGGACGCATGACCCGAGAGGCGGCGAATTTCCTTCCAGACGCCAGTCTTTGGGTCCGCCCCTGACCCGAGATCAACCCTCCAATGACACTCTCCGTGCCGGCCGTCGCGCAGCTTTGGACAACGCTTTCCAAGCTTGACCTTCCGTCCGGTACGCTTCCTTTCTTCGGCGTCGATACAACCACAGCGTCGAGTCACACCAGTATAACGTGAACGCGTGGACACTCGGCCTCCTTCCGTTGTTCGGACGGCCAACACGGTACCGAGCCGGAACAATCCAGACGCAGGGACGTACCAGCCGTCACGCAGAGGAACCGGCGTCGGACGGAGATTCGTTACCGTCCGTACCCGCACCGAGAACCTCACGAAGTTGTCGGACAGATACGATAACGAGGGCACCGTCGATAATTTTTTCGAGCGCTTCGGCGGTATTAGACGGAGCGGCCGACCTGACGGCGACAGGTAGCCCGAGGAACCTCATCAGATGGCCCGGCTGAACCCGCCACGAGGTGCCGAGCTTGAATGCGCGAATCGGTGCGGGAAGGCGGCCCTTCGCCGCGAGTTCGTAGGCAGTGGTGGCGCCGATGCCGAGGATCTTCGCCACGTCCGGCACGAGCGGAAGAGTCGCTGGCGCTTCCGCCAGCTCGCGGATCGTCAACATTCCAGGCCCTCGCAGGCACGCCCGAGCCATGGCTGGCCGATCATTTGCAGACGACGTGCACGCCTTCCACCTTCACCGCTACGCAGGCCGGCGGCCTGCCGATCAGTTCGCCCTCGCTTGTCGTTCATAGGTGTCGACGATGTCCGCGCCGGTCATCCCATGAGTCATCGCGTCAATCATCGAGGCGGTCATTGCTATACCTTCTACGTGCCCGACTGGACCGCGACGGCCGCGCTCTACAATATGACACCCAGCCGACGAACGGCAGCACGCCGGTGCACGTCGCCGAACGCAACCTGATGACCACGGCCGATGCGAAGTTGTTTCCTTGACGGTACTGTCTCGTCAGGACTCAGGAAGCATTTCCACCGGCACCTGGCAGTGGCGCAGGCGTCCCCTAGCGGGCACGGGTGTGCGGAGTGGGGCGGGATCGGCTAGGACTCAGTGATAGACGCCGGGTCCAGGCTGCCCCCAGCGTGCGCAGCAGTCGTCGGCTGGATGGACGCCGACGAGGCGCAATCGGCCGAGGTAGCCGGTCGGCTGGCGACTGGGTCGGCGAAGCCATCCAGCTCCTGGCCGGTGGCGAGCGTGACGCCGTCGACTTCCCATGCCTGGCCGGTGTGGATAGCCAGTTCTCTGCGATGGTCGGTGGGCCAGGTGCGGTTCTCCACAGTCTTGTATCCGGCGACACGGACCACACCGCAGGCCCACTGCTCGACGGCGTGGGTCTTCCCCGCCGTTTTCGATGTTCGATGAACCGCCCATCGATGTGGGCATCCCATCTTCACTATGGCGCATAACGCCCGGTGAAAGCGTCACCTCCTACATCAACCGCCTCGCCCGCGCGAACCACCTACGCCCCAGCCTCGTGCACGCCTACGTCCGCGACCCCCTCGCGCCGGGTGGCGGGGTCCGACCCGACCTGCTGGCGGCCGTCAGCGCACGCACCATCACCGCGATCGAGCAGACGTTTCCCGATCTGGCCAAGCCGACAGCCGGCGCCGGCGTTGCCCAACGCCCCGCAACGATCAGCCAGAAAGACCGCAAACAGGCCCTGTTCGCCCAGATCCCCGTGAATGCAGCCGACTGCAAAGCATCCGCGCCCTGGCCGAGCAACACCGCACCGACCGTCGGACCATCCGCGAAGCCCTCGCCTCCCGTACGCCCTCGCCGCGAAAGACCCCGCCGCCGCGCCTGGACCAGGTCCGCGACCTGGTCGACACCCTTCTGCGCGACGAGAACCTCACCGCCTGGCAGATCTGGGCCCGCCTCGTCTACGACCACGACACCGACGTTACTGTAGCTATCAACGCCCGTTGTGGTGGACCGGCCACTCGGGTATGACGGTTCCCCCGCTCACGACATGTGGGAGAGACGATGGCACCCTCGAACACCGATCCCGCCACGGCAAACGCGCCCACCCCGCTCGCGGACTGGTCCATCGACGGCACCCGCGCGTTTATGGACGCGGTGACACACGCCGGCTGGGAGCGATGGGCCCCGGACAACGCCGGCGACATGGCCCTACGAGTAGTCGTGAAATCATGTCCCAGGCCGGAGGCCGACGTGATTTCCGACGTCGAGAGCTATCTTGAAGGCTTCCTCGGCTCAGCGGAGACCATGTGGGAGGAGCCAGAGCTCCTGCACAACATCCACGGCCATCCTCTCCACGACCTCTACGACGAGCAGATGCGCGATCTCGTCCAGAAACGGTCGCGTATCGACCAGGCAGCGTCCGAACTCGGCCTTACCCCACCCCGCTCCGTCCCCGACCTCGCGGACTATCTCGTGGCGGCCGGAGTGCTCTGTCGGACAATCACGGACGGAACGACGTTCCTCGTACCGGCCTGGCCGGTGCTCCCGCCCGAGGACCGCTTCACGCTAACCGACGAGGAGTTGCAAACGGAAGACGCCGCCCGCCGGCAGGAACGCTACGACGCAACCGTCGACCGCATCACCGACCTGTTCGACCCCGACGGCAACCGGAAAACCACAATCACCACAAGCCTCCAGAACCTCGCCGCGGCCGCGGAAACACACCTCGACGAGGTTCGCCTGGCCATCCTCACCTTCCAGAACACCGAGCTGTTCGCCACCGATCCCACCATCGCCACCATCGCTGCCGACGCCACCTTCCAGTTGACCATCCGATGGGAAACCTTCGAAAGGACCCGCTGAGGTCAGGCGAACACGCGACTTTGCCAGTCCCAGCCCCCGAGTTGTCGCCGGTGAGGCGCTCAGCCGCTCCTGCGTGACCGGTCGGCCATAGAGACCGGTCGCGATACCAAGGCAGGGACCGTCACGGTGATCGTGGCGAAGAGTGCGGTGCGGAGCCTCATGGGCCATGACGACACGATGGCTCGCAGCTCCGTCCGGCCCCGGCCAGCGACACCGACGGTCTGTCGGTCCCCGACACGCTCCGTTCTCGCGCGGCCGGCACGGTCGTGGCTGAGCGATCCGCTCGCCGGGCGGACGAGACGTGCCGGGGCGCGGGTCGGCTAACCGAGCCGTCCGCGGGCGGTGGAGATCACTTCCTCACCGAAAAGCATCGTACGTTCGATCTTCGCTTCGAGGGGCTCGTCATCCGGGGTGGTGTCGTAAACCGGCCGGGGACCGGGGAAAGAACTGTGGGCGTGTGTCACGCCGAGCTCGGCCAGAGCACACAGCGCGTCGAGATCCGCGGGCGCGGCTGTGTGTATGGCGAACGGAGCGTTCTCCCGGCCCTGTTCCCGCAGCTCGTTGCGCAGCAGGTCGATGGCCGTCTCGAGCTCGGCGTTCTCCAGACCGATGGTGATCCACCCGTCGGCGACCCGTGCCGCCCGCCGCAGCATCGCCGGCGAGTTGCCGGCCACCAGAATGGGCACGGGGTTCTCAGGTACCGGGTTGATTTTGACCGGCGCGAACTCGTAGAACTCGCCCTTGTGGCCGTAGTACTCCCCGGAGGACAGTCCGCGGATGATGTTGACGCATTCCTCGAACCGTTGCGCACGCCGCTGCCAGGGGATGCCGACGACCTCGTAGTCGTCGGGCCACGGGCTTGTCCCCACGCCGAGCCGGAACCGTCCGCCGGAGAGGACGCCGAGCGAGGTCACCTGCTTCGCGAAGAGCACCGGATGGCGGATCGGGAGCTTCAGCACGAACGGCATGAGCTCGATGGTGCTGGTCGCCACCGCGATCGCGCTTAAGGCGACCATCGGCTCCAGGAACGGCATGTTCTCCAGGAACTCCCGGGACCCGTCCGGGCTGTAGGGATAGCGGGAGTCGGACTGTTCAGGATAACAGACGCTGTCCGAGACCGCGATCCCGTCGAAACCAGCCTCTTCCGCCGCCTTCGCCAGTGGCAGATACTGGGCGGGGTCAATCATCGTGATCGGTGCGACGAATTTCATGGTGTGCTCCCTGCTGCCCGCGCGCCGATCCGGCGCCGGCCGTCGAGCTTTGTCCGAAGACCGTGGGGCGTTGGTTCACCTGGTCATCTTCAGACAGGTGGCCGTCGCAGCATAGGCGGTGGCGGCACCATCCCATCCCGGCTTTCCCGTCCATCGGGACTGCTCCTACCGGACCAGCCGAGCGGTCTCGGCGGCCATGTGCGGGGCGTGTCCGCGGTGCTCCGAACCAGCCCGACTCGACGTCCACGACCTGACACTGGTCGCTCGCCACGCCTGGCCGGCCCGGCCGGCGTCTCTCGCGGAGCGGTTCAAATCTGCGGTGCCCGGTGCATAATTTGTGTCGCGGATGGGGTAGATACCCGAGCGAGGGAGTCCGACCACCACGACGGGGAGGTGAGGACGGTGGCGCCGCCGCCGACTTCCCGCACTTCGACCTGCCCGGCGTCGACCCGGACTCGGTCGACGTCACCGCCGAAAGCGGAACCCTGACCGTGCGCGCGAACCGGACACGGTTCGCTCCCGACGACGCCCAGTACCTGATCTCGGAACGGGGGACCGGCAGCTACAGCCGGCAGATCGTGCTCGGCGAGGGGCTCAGCGTCGACAACGTCGCCGTGCACTACCGCGACGGCGTGCTGACCGTGATGATCCCGGCGCCGAACACGCCAAGCCCCGGCACATCGAGATCGCCCGCGAGACGACCGACCACAAGGTCCTCGAATCGTGACGGCATAAGGCCCTCGAGTCGTAACAGCCCGTCGCGGGCAGACGACATAACGAGCCACGGCCGGTGGGCGCCACGCCCACCGGCCACCCTCGTGAAAGGCGGCGGCCAGCCTTCGAGCCGGCGGAACGAGGCGCTGACCCAGCTCAGCCTCACCCCTGCGGCAGCCCAGCGCGGTCGCCCATGCCGTCCTGGCCACCGTCCCGTGGCACGGGCGGCACGCCCTTGCCATCCCTGTCCGCGAAAGCCTCGTACACATCAGGGTAGACGGGAAGAATGTCCCCCAGGTCCGTCACGGCCAGGATGCGTCGCGCGCTGCGAGGTGGGCCGGCCAGCCGCAGCCACCCTCCGTCGGACCGCACCTGCCGCTGCGCACGTACGAGCGGGCGCAGACCACTGAGGTCGGCAAACCCCACACCGCCAAGATCAGCGACCACGCGAGTATAGCCGCCCCTGAGCAGTACGGCCAGACCACGCTCCAACGCCGGCTGGGTGGCCAGATCAAGCTCACCGTGTAGGACGACGACCCCGACCAGTCCCACCCCGCCGGAACGGACCGTCAGCCACATGGTCTTCCTCCGCGATCGACAGACAGATAACGCCGACGCGTCGACCGTCCCGGGGGCACGGTCAATCAGCCGCGGCGAAACGCCCCGCCCACCGGCAGACGCGCCAACACCTACCGGCCCATTCCCGGGCACCCGCCCTCACCACGCCGCGAGAAAGCGGAGACACCTGAACGGGCCAGCCATCCCACCAACAGCACTCTTCACAACCATCCAGGCTGCATCCATCTTCCCGCCGACCAGACCCAGCCAGGCGTCCCATCACCTCCGTCACCGTCCGCCGAGTCTCTGGTGCTCCATGTTCCCCATCTCTGTTCCTTCTACGGGTAGTGACAGCGGGCGGCCCGCCCGACCGTCCGCGCCGCCTATTCGCCCGGGCCTCACGACCGCGGGTATTAGATGTAGCCGCTCGCTCTTTAGCTGGGCGGGTGGGAGACCGTGAGCGGCTTGGGGTGGGGACCGGTGACTGTCTTCATCTCCTACGCGCGCAGTGACGACGAGGCGTTTGTCCGCCGTCTCCGCGCGGACCTGACCGCACGGGGAATCGCCGTCTGGTTCGACCGGGAGAACATGCCAAGCCGGTCCCTGACCTTCATGGACGAGATCAGGCGGGCGATCGACGCCGCGGACCGGCTGCTCGTGGTCATCGGTCCGGGCAGCGTGGCCTCGGAGTATGTGCGCAGTGAGTGGCAGTACGCGCTGGCCCGGGGGAAGGCCGTGACGCCGGTGCTACGCGCTGGCGCCTACGGATCTGTCCCGGCCGAGCTTAGCGGCGTGCACTGTCCGGATGTGCGGGTCGACCGCCCGGAGCGGGAGAGCTTCGCGGAGATCGCGCGCGTGCTGACCGAGCCTGTCCCGCCCCTGGGCCGGCTGCACGGGCTGCCGTCCCTCCCGCCCCATTTCCGGCCGCGTCCGGACGACGCGACCGCGCTGGCCGCGCACCTGCTCGCCGAGCACGCCTCGACGGCCCTGGTCGACAACTGGCGGCGGGTGACCCTCGTCAGCGGAATGGGCGGAGTCGGGAAGTCCGTGCTGGTCGCGGCGTCGGCGCGGTCGACCAGCGTGCGCAGGGTCTTCACCGACGGCATCTACTGGATCGACGCCCGGGACCATCCCGACTCGGCGGGTCTCGCGGACACGCTGGCCCGCCGGCTCGACGCGAGGGGCGCCCTGGCGGGTACCCCGGTGGATGAGCGGCTTCGAGAGGCTCTGCGCGATCGGCGCTGTCTCGTCGTCCTCGACAACGTCAGCGATGTTCGACAACTGGCCATGGTGGCGCGGTGCCTGGACCTGCCGGGTCGTCTGCTCGTCACCACCCGGGACGCCGGGCTGGTGGACGAGGCCCGGCACGTGGCGATCACCGGCCTGTCCGCTCAGGCCGGGCGGCAGCTGTTGGCCGACTGGATCGGCGCCGAGCCGGTGGGCGCCGCCGCCGACTTCCTGCTGCGGCGGTGCGAGGGGCTGCCGTTCGCGCTGGCGCTGTGTGGTGCCATGGCGGCGCACGGGACCCCGCTGGAGTCGATCGCCGACCGGGTCGCGGCGGCCGATCTCGGTTTCCTCGAGCGACGCTTTCCCGAATATCCCTACCCGTCCCTCCTGCCCATGCTGGACGCCAGCCTCGACGCCCTGCGGGAGCGCGACGCGGCGGCGGTCGGGTCGTTCGTGTCGCTCGCCGTGTTCCGCGACGGCGCCCGGATACCGACCAGCACCGTCGAGCGTTTCTGGCGGCGGCGCGGGACGCCGACGGACGCCGCGGTAGCCAAGCAGCTGTCGATCATGCATGACCTCTCCGTCATCCGGATCGAGGGCTCCGCCGGAGATCGCGCGGTGCTGGTCCACCCCCTCGTTCACGACTACGTGGCGGCTCTGGCCGGCGATCCGGCGCCGCTGCACCGTGACCTGGTGGCCGCCTACCGGCTGACGGGGGGCGGCGACCTGGCCGACGGGCCCGACGACGGCTATTACCACGCCAACCTGACGCACCATCTGCTCCGGGCCGGGCTCCCGGAGCTTGCCGTGTCGGTGCTCACTGACACGCCGTCCTGGCTGCGGGCCAAGCAGCGCGACCCCGCGCGGCGCGGTTCGTTCACCGCCGATGTCGATCTCGTGCTCCGGTCGCCCCCCGCTGGTGCCGGCGCGGACGGCCCGGCGCTGGACGCCCTGGTGCGGCTGCGGGCCGCGCGGCACGTGGCGCAGGCCGGTCCGAGCTACTGGGGCGGATCCGTTCTCCGCGCCATGGTCGCCGTCGGTGACGAGGCGTCCGCGCTGGCCAGCATCCGCGCGACCGTCGACCCCACCGTCCGCGTCCGCCAGCTGGTCGAGATCCACCGCGAGCTCGACCGGGCAGGTCGAGCCCAGCCGGAGCTGCTCATGGAAGCCCGGGCCGCGGGGGCGGCCGAGCCGGACCCCGCACGGCGGCGGCGGATCAGGGAGATCCTCGCGGAATACACCTTCCAGGCGGGCGATCTCGCCGAGGCACTGGGCGCCTGGGCCGAGTACCGGCGGGACGAACGGCCTTCGTCCTACCTACAGCGGTTGCTGCTGCAGCGGCTTCTGACCAGCGGACGGGCCGACGACGCTCGCCGCGTCGCCGCGGGTGACGTGGCGGCCGAACACCTCGTCAAGCTGGTGGTCGCCGTGCGGGAGAGCCGGTTCGACGAGGTCGACCGCCTCCTCACCGCCGACTCCGATGAGACCGACTCCGATGAGACCGAGGCCGGCCTGCTCAACAAGCACTCGGTGCTCGCCGCGCTCGTAGCGGCCCGCCAGTTCGAGCGAGCGCGCCGCCTCGCACGGAGCCTGCCGGGTGTCCAGCGTGTCCTGGCGTTGACGTCGATTCTCGACCGAGCGGCCGTGCTGGAGGCGTTGGAGCTCGCGCGGGAGCTGCCCGACCCGTGGGAGCGTTCGATCGCTCTCGCCTCCTGCGCCGAAGGGCTCGAGCAGGTCGTGAATGTTGCCCCGGCCCCCTCGGTGTCGCGTTGGTCCCGGTGGCGGCGGCCCTCCCGGCGGCCGGCGCCGAGCCTTCCGGATCCGGCGGCGATCCTCCTGGAGAGCCGGAGCCATATTGCGGCGGCTCCCGTCGGCCAGCGGGCGTCGCTGCTGGCCTTCCACGCGCAGCGAGCCGTCGCGCGCGGGGATCCCGCCGCCGATGACCTGGTCCGCGCCTGGCGTGCGGCGATCGACGCGGATTCGGATGCCTCCGGGCGCGCGGAGAAGCTGGGGGAGCTGGCGCGAACGCTCGCCGACACCCATCGTCTGGACGCCGCGCGGAAGGCCGTGGCCGACGCCGTCGCCGCGGCTGAGAGTGCCGAAGGCGTCCGGAACGCGGAGGTCGCCGTCGCGGCCGCGCTGCCTGTCCTGGCCCACGCCGGTCGCTTCTCGGTGGCGCTTGAACGCGCTCTCGCGATCATGGATGAGGATCGGCGTTCCCGTGCGCTCGCGGCGCTCGCGGTGGTGTGCGGTAACGACGGGCTGGTGGCGGAGATAGATGAGCTGACCCGGCGGAGCCCGAAGCCGTCAGATCGCCCTGAGTTCGGGATTGCGCGGGCTCGAGCGATGGCTCGGCGCGGGCGGGAGGCCGAGGCCATCCGGATCGCGGAGGCGTTGCCGGGCTCTTATGGTCCCCGCGCGCTGGCGGAGCTCGTCTCGATCCTGGCGCGGGACGGACGGTCGGCGACGGCCGGCGAGGTCGCGAACCTGCTCCTGACGACGGAGCCGAACAGCTATGCGACGGTGGTGGCCTGTTGCGCCATGGCTCGCGTCAGTGCCACCGGCTCCGCCGGTGAATCCCGCCGATGGCTCGCCCTCGCCGAGGGAAACCTGCCAGCTTCACCGTTCCTCGATTCCTCATTGGCCCGCACGGCTTTCGCCAGCGCGGTTGGCGTACTCGACCCGGATCGCCGCGCCGGCGTTTTCGCGGGTGCCGTCGAGGCGGCCCGGACCGTCGAGGAGCCGGCACTGTCGTCGGCTCCGCTTCTGGGGCCGAGCGACCGGTGGCAGGCGCTCGAGTCCGTCGGCCGGGCGCTCGTCGACACCGGCCTCATCGACCAGGCGCTCGCCGAGGCCCGCTCGCTGGATGACGACGGCGGCCACTGGGAGGCACTGAAGGCGACGCTGATCGCTTACGCGGCGGTCCACATCCGGCGGGACAGCGGGGACGGCGCGAACGCCGCGGATGCCGCGGACGCCGCGGACGCCGGGGACGCCGGGGAGGCCGCGGCGCTGATCGCCGAGGCGAGGCGCCACGTCGACGCCACGGAGAACGGCCTCATCGGCACCAACTGGAACCTGGTCGCCTCCAGCGCGGTGGCGCGCCAGATCGGTGAAGCCGGCGACTGGCGGCAGGGACTGGAGGTGGCCGATCGAGCTCACCCCAGTTTGGACGCCTATCTCGCGATCCTCGCGCACTGCTGCGCCACCGGCCCGGGCCAGGAGGGCGCGCTCACCGCCGACCACCTCGCGGCCACCATGGAGATCGTCGGCTGGGTACGGCCGGACTGGGCCCGGACGGTCGCCGAGCTCACAGCATGACCGCCGCGGACCGCCGAGCTGGGAGGCGGCGGGTTTCGGGACTTTTACTGATCTTGATCCGCTGAGCTGGTCGCGCGCGACTGTATGGGCATGAGGAGTCACGCCGATCCCGGCGCCGACGATGCGGCGTTGGTGCGTGCGATGGCCGCGGGCGACGAGGCCGCGTTGCGGGTGCTGTTCACCCGCCATCTGCCGTGGCTACGGGCCCGGTTGACACGCCGCTGCGGTGATCCCGACGTCGTGGCTGACGTCCTGCAGGACACCTTCGTGGCGGCGTGGAAGGGCGCCCGGCGTTGGCGTGGTGACGGCGAGGTCGCCGCCTGGCTGTGGGGTATCGCGGTGCGCCGGTTGGTCAGCCGGCTGCGCAGCCGGCCGGAGCGCCTGGCCGCGCCGACGGCCGAGGTTGAGGCGGTCGACGAACGCACCCTGTCCAGTGCCGAGGAGCTGGTGCTGCTCGGGGTCGAACACGGTGACCTGGCCGCCGCGTTGCGCCGGTTGTCGCCGCAGCTTCGAGCCGTCATCGAGGCCACCGTCCTGGACGGCCTGACCACCCGGGAGGCCGCGCAGCTGCTCGGGCTCGCCCAGGGCACGGTGAAGGGCCGCATTCGCAAGGCGAAGGCCCAGCTGCGCCAGGATCTCATCTCCTACCAGGCGGGGTGGTCGTGATGTCGACAACGAGCTGGCACTGCGATGCGCGGCTACTGACCCGGTACAGCGCTGGGACGGTCGATGCCGTGCTGGCCGCGTCCGTCGAGGCACATCTGGTCTGTTGCACCCGGTGCCGGGCGGCGATGGCGGTGCACGCCGATCCGGACGAGTCGGACCGGATCTGGGCCGGGGTGCGGACGGCGATCGCCCGGCCGGTGGCGCCGTGGCCCGTGCGGCTGCTGCGCCGGTGCGGGGTGAGCGACGAGGATGCTGTCCTGCTCAGCGTGTCGCGCTCGCTGCGCGGCCCGTGGACGCTGGCCACGGTCGTCGTCCTCGTCTGCGCCGCGTGGGCGTCGTTCCCGGACGACCCGCGCGGCAAGGCCGCCTATCTGCTGGTCGCCCCGCTGGTCCCCGTCCTGGGCGTGGTGGCCGCCTTCGCCTCCGCCGACCAGACAGCGGAGCTTGCCGTCACGACTCCGTACTCGAAGGCCAGGCTGGCGCTGCTGCGGACCCTCGCCGTCATCGTGACCACCGTCCCGCTGGTCGTGGCGATGGGCGCCGTCATCCCCGGGATCGGCTGGATGGCGGTGACCTGGCTCGGGCCCGCGTTCGGGCTGACCCTCACCGCGCTCGTCGGCCTGACCTGCCTGCCCGCCGAGATCGTCGGCCCGGCGGTGTTCGCCGGCTGGACCGCGGTCGTCGGCTGCGCCTATGGACGCGACACCGTCGCCACGGCCGTCGCGGCGCCGGCACAGCTCGGCTACCTCGTCCTGGCGGTCGTCACGGCCGCCGTGCTGTTCCTCCGGATCCGTTCAACCCATTTCCCAGGAGCCCGCCCATGAACGAACCGCTGGTCACGGTCGAGGCCGTGACCAAACGCTACGGGCACACCGTGGCGCTGGACGCGACAAGTCTGACGCTGCGGCCGGGTGTGACCGGCCTGCTCGGCCCGAACGGGGCCGGCAAGACCACGCTGATCCGCATCCTCACCACCGCGACGGCACCCAGCGGCGGCCGGGTCACCGTGTTCGGCCACGACGCGACCGGGTCGCTCGCGGACCGCACCGAGGTGCGCCGTCGGCTCGGGTATGTGCCGCAGGAGGTCCGGTTCCCACGCGGGCTGACCTGCTTCGCGTTCGTCGACTACATCGCCGTTCTCAAGGAATGGAGCGACGCTGGGCGCCGGCACGCCGAGGTCAGCCGGGTGCTCGACCTCGTGGGGCTGGGCGACCGGGCCACGAGGAAGATCCGCACCCTGTCCGGCGGCCAGCGCCGCCGGCTCGCGCTCGCCCAGGCCTTTCTCGGCAGCCCGCGCCTGCTGGTGCTCGACGAGCCGACCACCGGCCTCGACCCGGAGCAGCGGGCCTCGCTGCGCGCGCTGCTGTCCGAGCACGGCCGGACCGCAACCGTGCTGCTCGCCACCCACCAGACCGAGGACGTCGCCGCGCTGTGCGAGCGGGTCATCGTCGTCGACGCCGGCCGGATCCGCTTCGACGGGACGGTGGCCGAGTTCGTCGCGACCGCGGCCGGGCGGGTCTGGCTCGGCGACAGCCCGCTGCCCGGCGCCCTGCAGACCTGGCGCACCGGCACCGGCCGGATCCGCTCGATCGGCGGCGTCGCGCCGACGACCCCGGTCCCGGCGGTGACCGCCGCCGAACCGACCGTGGAGGACGCCTACCTGCTGATGCTGGGCCCTGCTGCCCGTGCTGCCGCGGAGGTGGCCGCATGAGGGCCGCCGATGTCACCGCGGCCGCGGCCACGCCCCCTCCGGCGGCCGCGCCCGCGCCCCCGGTGGCCGCGGCGGGCTCCGTGCTTCGCCGGCTGACCGGGCTGGAGCTGCGCCGCTACGCCCGCCACCCGTTGTTCCTCATCGGGGCCGTGCTGAGCGCGGCGGTCGCCGCGGCACCGCCCGACCACGACACGTCGACGTTCTTCAACCCGATAGTCCCGGCGGCGGCGCTGGGAGTCCTCGGCCTCGTCGCGACGGCGTCGCTGACTCGCTCGGCACAGGTCCTGCGCGAGTCGGCGGGCGCCGCCCCCGTGCCCGAACGGACCCAGACCGCCGCGCTGGCGCTGGCCTGTCTGCTGCCGTTCGCCGTGGGCGTCGCCTGGTTCGGCCTGTCGGTGTGGGGCTATCACCGGCAGCCGCCGGCTCCGGAAGGGTTCCCGTTCGGCGACGTCTCGTCGAGCTGGAAGTGGGCGCTGCTGTTCGGCGAGGGCGCGATGGCCGCCCTCGGCGGCCCGCTGCTCGGCATCGTGATCGGCCGGTGGTGGCCGCGCCGTGGTGTCGCGCCGATGCTCGCCGTGCTGCTCGTCGCCGTCGTCATCGTCATGCAGGGGCTGTTCGACCCGCTGATCCGCGTCCGGGTTGTCATGCCGTTCACCTACTGGGGCGGGCCCCACGGCGACCCGGGGCACTGGCGGATCCTCACCGGCTCGCCGCAGTGGTGGGTCGCCTACCTCGTCTGCCTGTGCGGGTTGGCCGTGGTCGGGGCACTGTGGCACGACCCGGGCGCCCGCGGGCGCCGGCTGTACGCGGCCAGCCTGGCCCTGCTGCTCGCCGCCGTTGTGACCTGCGGGCTCGCGATGTTCACCGGCGTCGGGAACGTCCTGACCAACCCGCTACCAAGCTGATGAACCTCACCGGGAGTCCCCGCCCGAACGCGTCCGCCCACCCGCTGGCGTGGTATGCGGCACGCGCCGTCCCCTGGCTCCTCACGGGCGCCGGCTGCACCATGATCGTCGGTCTGATGGTGCTGGTCGGGAGGTGGCCAGGGGTGATGTGGCCGCTGGAGGGTACCGCCCTCGGCCTGCTCGCCGGGGTCGTCGCCTGGGCGAACGACGAACGCTGCGCCGCGATCGTGGACACACTGCCGCGGTCACTGCGCTGGCGGACACTCGCCCGGTCAGTCGCCCTCGGGCTGGTGCTCGCCGTCTGGATCGCCTGCCTGCTCGCGCAATGGCACCGGCTGCCGCCGCACCTGCCGCTGTTCGCCCTGCAAGGCGCGGCCGCCGCGGCGGCGGCGCTCGCCGTCACCGTCTGGCGGCGGGCCGCGGGCAGCCCCGAACCCGGACGGGCCTTCGCCTCCGTCATCATCCCCGCCTCAGCCGCGCTGGCCCTGATCCGCCCCGCGGCGCGTCGCTTGCCGCTGTTCCCGATCTGGCTGGGCGAGGACTGGGCCCGCGGCACCGTCATCTGGACCGCGGTGCTCGGCGCGTCGTTCGTCATCCTCACCCTGGCCTTGGCCGACAGGGACGCCCCACCGGTGCTCGCCCGGTTGGTCCAGTCAGTACGGCCGGTCCGGTAGCCGGCCGCCAGGCGGCGGCGTCCCGTCTCCCGTTCGTAGCCCTTCCTCTCCCAGCCGTCGGCTTTGCTATGCCCTTTTGCTCTGTTCATCGCGCCATGTAGGCATCTATATCCCGGGAGTGACAGCATGATCGTGCTATCCCGCCACCGTCGACGCGCGGTTGCCGCGGCGGCCGCGCTCGCGTCGGCGGCCCTTGTCGCCGTCACCGGCTGCTCGTCGGACTCGTCCGACTCGACGAACACGGCGGCCGCCACGCCAGCCGCGAGCGACGCGACCGGTGCCAGCTCGGTACAGAAGGCATGCGAGGCCGAGCTGACCATCGACGCCGCCGACTTCCCCGGCATCGATCCGGACGCCCCCGCCCCCACCGCCGACCAGCTGCGCGCGTTCGCCACGGCGATCGAACCGGCAGCCACCGCCCTACGCGCCAATCTGCCCGCTGAGCTGGCCAGCCAGGCGGACAAACTGATCGCCGTGGTCAACGGCGCCAAGCAGGGTAAGCCGTTCGACCTCGACCGCAGCGGCATGACCGAGGCCGGCCACGCCGTCGACGCCTGGATGTACGACCAGTGCGGCTACCCACGGCTCGACGTCATCAACAAAGCGGGCACGCTCACCGGCGTGCCCGCCTCGATCGCCGCCGGCCCGGTGGCCATCCGGTTCACCAACACCGGGGACCCCAGCCGGGCGGGCTACATCCTGCTCGTCGGCAAGGCCAAGGGCGGCGCCACCGCGACCGCCGCCGACGTCGCCACCGGCCGCGCCGACTTCCAGCAGGCCGCCGACGTCATCACCGTCAGCCAGCCACTCGGCGGCGAGCCGGGCTACACCATCACCCGCATCCCCGCCGGCCACTACATCCTCGACAGCCCACTCGGCGCGCCACCCGAGTTCGGCGCCGGCGAGGCCGTCGCCGAACTCGACGCCCACTGAGCCACTGGAGGGCGGTCAGTGGGCGCTGGCCGGGCTGATCTCGCCCGCGGGGGGCATGGCCGCCCCCGCGGGTGCGGGCGTGGGTGCGGCGAGTGCGGGGAGGCCGTGGCGCAGCACGGTGACGGCGCAGGCGGCGAACCCGACGAGCAGGATCGCGCTGGCGACGGTCCCCACACCCGCGCCACCGCCGCCGGCGAAGTTGACCGGCTCGTAGACGACGAACAGCGCCGCCGCCCAGCGTGGCACGGCCCGCGACCGCCACAGCGCGACACCGAGACACACCATCGACACCAGGCCGCCGACGAGGCTGAGCAGGACGAACGACTGGAACTGCGCCGAGCCGGTCATCTGGTGCATCAGCGCGGCGCCGGCGCCATGGTCGGTCTCGGCCGCGGCGGCGCGCACGTCGTCGGTGCTGACCAGGCCGATCCAGGCGCTGCCGGAGATGATCCCGAGCCAGCCCGCGACGGCGGCCAGCCGGCGCGCCCGCGGGAAGGCCAGCAGCGCCGCGAGGGCCGTCGCGGCACCGAGCAGCACGACGAAGACTTCCACGACGAGGGCCGCGTCGACCCTGCCGGAGTGGGCGGCGAACGCCTCGACGGCGGCGATGTCGTCGCCCTCCCCGCTCGCGGGGATGAGCGCCGTCGACAGGAGAGCGGCGAGGCCGGCGGCGAGCAGGCAGGCGGCGGTGAGCAGCCGGCCGAGCAGCGAGGTGGACGACGCGGCGGGCACGGCGGAGGTGGACACGGCAACGTACTCCTTCCAGGATCTCCAGGCTTGGACGTCGGCCAGGCCTGGATGGCTGCGAGCGACGGATGTCGGCGCCGTGTTAAGCGACGCGACGACGCGGCGACGCGGTGTGGGGCGGAGGCGGTCCCGGGCTCGGCGGGCCCCGACGGTCCTGGGTTTAGCTGACCTTGAAACCGCTGGCGAGGATGGTGGTGAACCGCGGGGGCGGCCCGACAGGGGTGGAGACGATGTAGCGGCCGGGGCGCAGCGTGGCCAGGCCGTAGGCCGGGCCGGAGCCGGTGGGCTGGGCCACCGCGACGATGTCGGCGACGTCCTCCAGGTTGACCTTGCGGGACTTCACGTCGGCGGCGGTGGCGGTCTGGCCGTCGCGGACCTTGCCGAGCAGCAGGATGAAGCCGGCCTTCGTCGGGTCGGTGCCGGTGTTGGTGAACTTCATCGCGACCGGGCCGGCGGGCAGCGTCGCCGGCACGCCGGACAGCGCGCTGCCGTCGCTGTTGGTCACGTCGAGGGTGGTGTAGCCGCAGGAGTCGTGCGCCCACCCGTTGACCGCGGTGAGCGCGGCGCCGAGCGAGGCGTCCTCGGTGGAGACCGGCTTGCCGTCCTTCGCGCCGCGCACGGCCGCCGCCAGCGCGTCGACCTGGCTCGTCAGGACGGCGGGGACGCCCGCGCGCAGCGTCGTCACCTGGGGCTCCAGCCTGGCCGCCCAGGCGGCGAGTCCCGCGGCGGACGCCGGCGGGCCGTCCGGATCGATCCCGGGGACGTTCACCCAATCGCTGGCGACCGCCGCCGCGCATGCCGCCGGGGCGGCGCCGGCCGCCGTGGCCGCGGTCGCGGTCGCGGTCGCGGTCGATGATGACGCGACCGGCTCGGCGGGGCCGGACGAGGCGGAGCAGCCGGCGAGCGCGACGACGACGCCGAGGCCGAGGCCGAGGCCGAGCGCGCCGGCGGCGGTCGTCCACCCGCGTCGGCCGGCGGGCCCGCGACGGTGGGTCTGGCCGCCGATGCTGTGGGTCTTCATCGTTGTCTCCTGATCGGATCCTGGCCGGACCGGTCCGGCTGACCGGTCGCCGTGGCCAGGGCGATCATTCGGGCGTTTCGTTCCCGCCGGCACGTGTACGCCGTCCCGCCGCGGCCGGGAGGATTTCCCGGCCCGGACGGGAACCGTCATGCCCCACACTGATCTGACCGGGTGCGATCATGCCGCCGACATGCACCCGGAGGACCAGGCACAGGAAGGCGTGGATGTGACCGTCCAGGACCCGCCGCGACCGTCGCGGCCGCGGTCGCGGCGGCGCTGGCTCGCGCACGCGCTTGCCCTGGCCGTGCTGGTGCTGGTCGCCGCCGGCGTGGTGCTCGTCCTCGCTGTTCCGCGTGAGGTCACCGCGCCGGGCGGGGGCTCGGCGAGCAGCCAGGGCTGGAGCCAGCTCGCGCTCGCGGTGCCGTTCCTGGTCGCCGGCTGGCTGCTGGCGGCGCGCCGGCCGGAGGTGCCGTTCGGCTGGCTGGCACTCGCCGCGGCGTTCGCCCACGCCGCCGCCGCGGCGGGCGGCGGTTGGGTGATGGCCGCCGTGTACGGCGGGCACGACCTGCCAGGTCTGGTACCCGTGGGGATCATCAGCGGCGCGTCCGAAGCGACCGAGCCGGTCGTGCTGGCGACGACCTGGGCGACCTTTCCCTACGGCCGGTTCCCGCGCGGGCGGACCGGCTGGCTCGCCGCCATCAGCATCGGGCTGTGCGCCGTGGGCTGGCTGTCCGGGCCGCTGTGGGATTTCAAGCTGGTCGACCCGCCGCCGAAGTACGCCGACGTCACCAACCCGATCGGCGTTCCCTTCCCCGCGTGGCTGCCGGTGCTCCTGTTCTCCTCGGGACTGCTGCTCGGGTCGGTCGTCATGGTGGCGCGCTGGCTGCGAGCCGAGGGCGAGCTACGCCGGGTGCTGCGCTGGCTGGCCGTGGTCAATGCCATCGCCATCGTGGGGACGCCGTTCGTCGTGGCGCTTCCGGCCGGCGATATGATCGCCAACGTCGGCACCGTCGTCGAGCTGGTCGTCGTCGTCGCCGTGGTGCTCGCGAACCGGGTGTACGGCATCGAGGTCGTGCTCAACCGCACCCTCGTCTACCTCCTGCTGACCGCGTTCGTGGCCGCGGTGTATGCCGGCGGCGTGGCCGTACTCGCCGCGTTCGGGCAGGCAGTCGGCGGCCCCTGGACGGTGGCGGCCGCGCTCGGCGCCGCGTTCAGCCTGGCGCCGGCCCACTCGCGGGTGCAGCGGATCGTCAACCGCTTCCTCTACGGCGAGCGCGACGAGCCCCACACCGTGGCGACCCGGGTCGCGGCCCGGCTGGAAACCGCCGGCAGCGTCGAGGCACTGTTGCCAAGCCTGGTGGAGGCGCTCGCCGCAACCCTGCGCCTACCCCGGGCGACCGTGGAACTGCTCGCCGACGACGGGTCGATCCGGGCCATCACCTATCCGGACACCGGCAACGCGGGAAGCGAGGCCGACCGTTCCCCACCTGGGGCCACCGCGCGGTTTCCGCTCGTCCACCAGGGCGAGGACATCGGGGCGCTGGTAGTGGGCCTGCGCTCGGGGCAGAGCACGCTCGGCGCTCGGGAACGCCGGCTGCTGACCGACACCGCCCGGCAGGTGGCCGTCGCGGCCAGCAACGTACGGCTCACCGAGGCCCTGACACGCTCCCGGGAACGGATCGTCAGCGCCGCCGAGGAGGAACGCCGCCGGCTGCGCCACGACCTGCACGACGGCCTCGGACCGGTCCTGACCGCCGCCGCGACCAAGGTCGACGCCGCGCGCAACCTCGCCGCCCGGGACCTGCCCCGCGCGACGAACCTGCTCACCGACGTCCGCCGCGACCTCACCTCGGCGCTCACCGACCTGCGCCGGCTCGTCTACGCCCTGCGCCCACCCGCACTCGACGAGCTCGGCCTGCTGGCGGCGCTGCGCGAGACGCTGCGCGGCGCCGCCCTGCCGGTCACGCTCACCGCCCCGAACACGCTGCCGCCGCTACCCGCGGCGGTCGAGGTCGCCGCCTACCGGATCATCACCGAGGCCGTCACCAACGGCGCCCGGCACGCGAACGCCACCCGCTGCGAGGTGACGATCAGCTGCGCCGAGACCCTCGCCATCGAGATCCGCGACGACGGCCGGGCGAGCGACGCCGAGGGGAGCGCCCCCGCCTGGCGGCCCGGGGTAGGGCTGACCTCGATGCGGGAACGGGCCACCGCGCTGGGGGGAACCTGGAGCGCCGGACCCACCACTGCCGGCGGCCGGGTCCTGGCCGAGCTTCCGCTCTCCCTGTCCGGCAGCGCGGTGCCGTCGCCCACGGACCCACCAGACGAGGGCGGCGCGGATATGGCAAAGGCCGAGGACGAGACGGACGCGCCGCTGGCCGGGAGCATGGGATGACCGGGGGCATGGGATGACCGGGACCAACGGCGGCGCTGGCCGCTCAGAGACGGCAACCGGAGGTGAGGCCGAAGGCTCGGCGCCGGACATCCGCGTAGCCGTCGTGGACGACCACCGTATCGTGCTCGACGGGCTGGTCGTGCTCCTCGACTCGATGGACGGCCTCACCGTCGTGGGCGAGGCGACCTCCGGCGAGCAGGCGATCGAGCTGGTCGGACGGCTACGCCCCGACGTCGTGCTCATGGACATCGAGATGCCCGGGATCGGCGGCGTCGAGGCGACCCGGCAGATCACGGCCACGCACCCGTCGGTCGCCGTCGTGATGCTGACGATGTACGGCGAGGACGAGTTCGTCTTCGCCGCCCTACGCGCCGGCGCCCGCGGCTACCTGCTCAAGGGCGCCCAGCAGGACGACGTCGTGCGCACCGTCCACGCCGCCGCCCGCGGCGACGCCGTGTTCGGCCCCGACATCGCGCAGCGGGTGCTGCGCACCTTCACCGACCCGCGCCCGGCCACCAAGCCGTTCCCCGACCTCACCGACCGGGAACGGGACGTCCTCGGCCTGCTCGCCAACGGCTGGCCCAACGGCCGCATCGCCCGCCACCTCGGCCTCACCCCGAAGACCGTCGCGAACAACGTCTCCAACATCCTCGCCAAGCTGCACGCCCCCGACCGCGCCGCGGCCATCCTCGCCGCCCGACGCGCCGGCCTGGGCGACCCGTAAGGGACGGCTACCGCGACCGCCACGTCGGGTGCCAGCCGCTGCCCATAGCCCGGGGCCGGTGTCCATGGCCGCCGCTGCAGCGGCACCCGGGTGCCCCGGTAACGGGTGAGCAGCCGCAACCGCCGCGGCGGCAGGAAATCCCGAAGGGTTTGGGAGACTAGGCGGGCAGATCCTGGCTCGGGGGCTCCCACTGGCCGGTCGGATCGAGGCAGAAGGCGAACGGCTGGCCGGGATGGGCGGCCGACATGGCCAGTTCTACGGCGCTCAGCAGATCGGTAAGCCGGTCCTGGCGAAGGATCTGGGCGGACGGCAGCAGCGCCCACCAACGCGAGTCGGCCGGGCTCGGACCGAACGCGACCACTGGCGGCATCGCCGGCCGGGCATCAGAGGACTCATCGACGGTCATCGGGCGCCTCGCCCTCGATCTGGGCGGGGACGTCGGCGCCGGGGGGCCGGTAGCGCAAGCCGGAACGACGATGCCGCGTCCCGTAGTCCACCCGGCGCCGGGCTCGACCGCCGACGGTTTCCAGATTGGCGCTCACGCCGAGGGTGATCAGCTCCGCCGTCCGCTCGCGGTCGTCGTCGTTTAGTCCGGTCAAAAGCGCGCGCAACAGCGTGTGGTGACTGGTCATGACTGCCCTGACCGGTGGCTGATTTCGGCACGCGAACCCAACCGCCACTCCGTAGTCGGAAGTCAGGCTTCCGGGCGAAAGGCGGACAGTAGCTTACTGTCGCGCCAGACAGGAGGCGGGCGGCAAAACCGGCCGTGCCGCGCACCAATTAGTGAATTTTAACCGGAATTCATATGACGGTCCAGCCCGTACGTCGGTCCCCTGCCCCGGCCGCCACCGGCGATGTTTTTGCCCGGGGTCCGGGGGGACGGGCTGAGGATGCCAGCCCGACGCCCGCTGGCGCGCAGGCTGGGGTGGGACGGCGGGCTGAGCCAGCCGGAGGACTGATGGACGCGGTCGTGATCGGTTCAGGTCCCAACGGCCTCGTCGCGGCCAATCTCCTGGCCGACGCCGGCTGGTCGGTGGTGGTCGTCGAGGAGCAGCCGAGCGCGGGCGGCGCGGTCCGGACGGCGGAGGTCACCGTGCCCGGCTACCGGTCCGACCTGTTCAGCGCGTTCTACCCGCTGGCGGTGGCGTCACCGGTGATGCGCCGCCTCGATCTCGGCCGGCACGGGCTGCGGTGGCGGCACGCGCCGCTGGTCCTGGCCGACCCGGGCCTCGACGGCACCTGCGCGGTCCTGTCGAGGGACCTGAGCGAGACGGCCGCCTCGCTCGACGCCCTCGCCCCTGGTGACCTCGGACCGGAGTCGGCGGCCAGCGGGATCTTCGGCTGGCTGCTGGCCATGCTCGGCCAGGACGTGGGCTTCCCCGTCCCGGAAGGCGGGGCGTACGGCCTGACCGCGGCGCTGGTCAGCCGGCTGCGGGCGGCCGGCGGGACGATCGTCACCGACACCCGGGTGACCGGGGTGGTCGTCCGGGCCGGCCGGGCGGTCGGCGTCCGGACCGCGAGCGGCGAGACCATCCCCGCCCGCCGCGCGGTGCTGGCCGCCGTCGACGCGCCGCGGTTGTTCGGCGACCTGCTCGACCCGGAGGTGCTGCCGCCCGGCTTCCGGCGCGACCTGCGGCGCTTCCAGTGGGACAACGGGACGGTCAAGGTCGACTGGGCACTGTCCGGGCCCATTCCCTGGCGGGCCGAGGCCGCCCGCCGGGCCGGGACGGTCCACCTCACCGGCGGCCTGGACGCCATGACCATCCACGCGGCACGGCTCGCGACCGGGCGGGTGCCGACCGAGCCGATGCTCGTGCTCGGGCAGATGACCACGGCCGACCCGACCCGCTCCCCGGCCGGCACCGAGTCGGCCTGGGCCTACACCCATGTGCCGCAACGGATCCGGGGCGACGCGGGCGGGGACGGCCTGACCGGACGCTGGGACGAGGGTGAGACCGAGCGGTTCGTCCAGCGAATGGAAACGCGCCTGGAAAGCATGGCCCCCGGCTTCCGCGACCTCGTCCGGGCCCGCTACGTCCAGACTCCGCGCACGTTCCCCCAGGCCGACGGCAACCTGCACCGGGGGGCGCTCAACGGCGGGACGGCCGCCCTCCAGCAGCAGCTGGTCTTCCGGCCGGTCCCCGGGTTCGCCCGGCCCGGGACGCCGGTCCGGGGCCTGTTCCTGGCGTCGGCCTCCGCCCACCCGGGCGGCGGGGTCCACGGCGGTCCCGGCGCCAACGCGGCCGCGGCGGCGCTACGCCCGCACCCGCCGCTGAACTGGCCGACGAGCAGGCGGACGGGCTGGCGGACGGACAGGCGGACGGACAGGCGGACGGACAGGCTCAGGCTCGATCCGCCTGATCGTGGACCAGCCGACGCAGGCGACGCAGAGTGACCCGGTTCCGCTGGAAGACCATGAACTCGGTGAGCCGACTGTGCAGCCACCGGGCCGGTCCCCGCTCCGGCTCCTCCCCCATCGCGATCCGGGTACCGGCCGTGGTCTCCTCGAGGCGCAGCCGGATGCCGACGGTCCCCGCCGGCCAGCCCCGGGCCTCCAGCACCAGCGACCTGTCGGTCTCGACCGCCCTGACCTCGGTCACGTCCGTGAACGTCAGCGGGCCGGCGCCGACGGCGTAGCGGATCCGCGCGCCGACGGCCGGCCAGGACTTGTCCACCGCCCGGATCTCCTTCGTCCCCACCACCCAGTCCGCGTAGGACCAGCCGTCGGCCAGCACGGCGAACACGGCGCTGGGCCGCGCTCCGGGGACATCACTCGTAGTCAGCGCCATGGGCCGGCCGTGCCCGTCCACCCGGCACCAAACCGAGGTCCTGCCGCGCCGGGCGTTTTCGGCGGGTGCGGCCGGGGACGGCCAGCGGGGCGGCTGGCCAGGGCGGCCGGCGGCGCTACTCGCTCGTTGCGAGGGAGGCGGTTCGTTGCGGGGACACTCGTCGTTGCGGGGAGAGGTCGTGCTGGTCACCGGGGCCACGTCGGGCATCGGCCGGGAGACCGCTCGCCGGCGCGGGGGCGACGGTGGTCGGCGCGGCCCGGGACGGCCAACGCCTCCGGCTGGTCGGGCGCGAGCTCGAGGGATCCGACGGCGCCCGCTTCGACGGCGTCCCCTGCGACCCGCGGGAACCGGGCGACCGCGCGCGGCTGGTCCGGCACGTGCTCGACGAGTACGGGGCGCCGCGGGCCATCGTGAGCAACGCCGGTGTGGGCTGGCAGGGCTGGGTCCGAGACATGACCGGCGACGACGTCGAGCGCCTGTTCGCCGTCAACGTGGTTGCTCCGGTGGAGCTGACCCGGATGCTCGTGCCGGCGATGGCGGCCCGGCCCGGCGGGGACGTCGTGCTGATCGCGTCGGTCGCGGCCTGGGTGCCCGTCCCGCCGCTCACCGTGTACTCGGCGACCAAGGCCGCGCTCGAAGCCTACGGCGACGGGCCGCGGCGGGAGGTGTGGGCCGACGGGGTGCGGGTGCACATCATCCGGCCCGGGCCGGTGGCGACAGAGTTCCTGGCCCGCTCGATCGGCCGGCATCCGGCGGAGGACGAGCCGGGAACCCGGGCGGCCCCCGGCGTGCCGGCGGGCCGGGTGGCCGACGCCGTCGTGCACTGCCTGACGAGCCGGCGGCCGCGGCGGCGGACCATCCCCCGCGTTCTGGCCGCCGGCCAGCTCGCCCGCTACCAACCGCTGCGCCCGCTGGTCGACCTGGCGGCCAGTCGGGTGTCCGGACGGCTGGTGGCGTTCGGTCGCCGTTGGCAGTGGAACGGACGTCGCCGGCGAGCCCGTCGGAGTGAACGAGACCCATCGTGACGACCCGAACCGGCGAGAACCGCCGGCGAATCAGTCCCGGCCGGGACCGCCGGTGAACAGGCCGATGGGCCCGGGTGCCGTCCACCCCGGGCCCACCGTTCACGCCGACCGGCCCGCGAAGCCGCGCGGGTGCCAGCCGCATATCAGTAGTAGTGCCGACTCAGTAGTAGTGCCGACGCCCGCCCACGGCCCGACCGGTCTGGCCGAGCAGGAACAGGACGGCGCCCACGACGAGCAGAATGATCCCGATCGTCCACAGCACCGGGATGCTGAGCAGGAACCCGAGAATCAGCAGGATGACACCGAGGATAATCATTTCTTTCCTCCGCTGGGGAGCGAATGGTCGCGACCTGCCGGGGGGAGCCGTCCAGAAGGCGGGCGGCGCGGGGCAGCGGTCTCGACGTCAGGTACGAGCCGCGCGTTTCTGGGCGGCGTCTGATGACGACACGGAAGGTATGCCCCGTTGCGAGGCGTCCGACACCTCAGTCCGGCGAACTGACGGTTTCGCCCCGAGCTCGAATGCCTCGCCTCCACGGTCAGCATCTGGCGACGGCGTGCGAGATCCTGGGCCGCGAGCCGGAAGGGATGCTTGGTCGCTTCTGGCTCTTCCTGATTCCCCAGTCGGACTATGGGCTGTTCACCAGTTATGAGCGTGCCGTGATCCGTCACTACGGCCGTAACGGCTCCGGAAGGCTTTTTCCGTCATTGCGGATGAGATTCACCCGGCCCGGCGGCGAAATCGTGCACGTCCGGGTTGCCGTCACCTGGTCACGCTCGAACCGGTCGGCCTCTGGCACCATGCCCTCACCATGCTGGCCGACCGTCTCGACGCCGCGGGGCTGACCACCGTCGAGACGGCTGATCAGCCGCCGTGACCACCTGCCCGTGCGCCTGGCGGCCCATCACCGGGGGGTTGGGGGCGGGCCGTCGGTGAGGAAGCCGAGCAGGATCTCCAGTGCCGCCTGGGCCGAGAGCTCGACGACCGCCGGCGGCTCGCCGGCGAAACGCCGCCGCGTGACGTGGTCGGCGCGCTCGTTGGACACGGCGATGAACGTCGTTCCGGCCGGCTGGCCCTCGTCCGGGCCGGGACCGCCGACGCCGGTCAGCGCGACCCCGACGGCGCTGCCGGTGAGCCGGCGCACCCCCACCGCCATCTGGCGTGCGCACGACGCGCACACCACCGGCCCCGGCGCCACCCCCAGGACGTCGAACTTGACCCGGGGCATGTAGGCGATGACCCCGCCGGCGAACCACTCGCCTGATCCGGTGGCCGCTCCCAGGTAGGAGGCCAGGCGGCCGCTGGTCAGCGACTCGGCCACCGCGACGTCCTGATGCCGCCGCGCCAGCCGCTCGCCGACCGACGCGGCCAGGGCGCGCGGGTCCCCCCGCCGGTCGGGGTCGCCGGTCACTGCTGGCTCCGGGCCTCGGGCTGCGCGGTACCTGAGCGGGCGGCACCCGACCGAGCGGCCCCTGACCGGGCGGCTCCTGACCGGGCGGCGCCTGACCGGGCGGCCCCTGACCGGGCGGCTCCTGACCGGGCGGCGCCGCGGGCGGGCCGGCGGGGGAAGCCGCGGGTGTCGCGCGGGCGGATGTAGGGCTCGGCGTCGTCCGGGTAGCCGCCCGCGATGGCCCGCTGGCGGGCAAGCTCGGCGTCGAACTCCAGGCCGAGCAGGATCGCCAGGTTGGTCAGCCACAGCCAGACCAGAAAGATGATCACACCGGCCAGGGTGCCGTAGGTCTTGTTGTACGAGCCGAAGTTCGCCACGTAGGAGGCGAAGGCGCCCGAGGCCACGACCCAGATGACCAGGGCGAGCAGACTGCCCGGGGTCAGCCAGCGGAAGCCGGGGTGGCGGACGTTCGGCGCCGCCCAGTACAGGATCGCGATCATCGCGACGACCAGGACGACGAGGACGGGCCACTTGGCGTAGGTCCAGACGTCCAGCGCGGTGTGGCCGATGCCGAGCGCCGCTCCCGCCTGCCGGGCAACGCCGCCGGAGAACACCACGATCACCGCGCTCAGCGCGAGCAGCACCATCAGGACGATGGTGACCGCGACCCGCAGCGGCGCGATCTTCCAGGCCGGGCGCCCTTCCGGGACGTCGTACACGTCGTTGGCGGCCCGGATGAACGCGGCCACATACCCGGACGCCGACCACACCGCGCCGACCAGGCCGACGATGGCCACCACGCCGCCGGTGCCGGCGCTGTCCCGGATGCCGTTCACCGCGTTGCGCAGCACGTCCCGGGCCGAGCCCGGGGTCAGCTGCTGGAGGTTGTCGAGGATCGACGTGGTGGCCGACTTACCGATCACGCCCAGCAGCGAGACCAGCACCAGCAGCGCCGGGAAGATCGCCAGGATGGCGTAGTAGGTCAGCGCCGCCGCCCGGTCCGACAGCGCGTCTTCGTTGAACTCCCGGACCGTCCCGCGCAACACCGCCCACCACGACGTGGGCCGCAGCTCGCCCAGCCGCTCGGGTTCGGCTTCCTGGACCTCCGGGTCCGGCCCCGTGCCCACCGCGAGCTCGGTGGGCGCGCCGCGCTTCCGCCTGATCGAGACCATGCCGGTCGCTATACCCAGGCCAAACGGTCCTATTACCACCCCAATGCCGGTTGCCGCCCGGCGCTGGGTCCCGGCGCCGGGACCCGACGCTGGGGGATGCGCCCGCCCGGGCGTCGGGTAGGCCCGGCCGTGGTGGCCGAGCCGGACGGCCGAGCCGGACGGCGTCGCCACGCCGCCGCGACGTGGCCCGCACCGACAGACATCGGGCGCCACCCCTGTGGTACACAAATGCCAATTCGTGTGACCTGTAAGGCGGCCACGGGTCGCGCGACGGACGCACGACGGGGCCCGCCGCGGGGCTCGCCGGCGGGCTCGCGGACCGCGAGAGGCACTTGCGCCGTTCACAGGTCCGCCGCTCACAGGACTGGAGATCTCACATGACGTCCTCCGCGAGTCGCGTCGCGATCGTCACCGGAGCCGCCCGCGGTATCGGGGCGGCCACGGCCCGTCGGCTTGCCGCCGATGGCCTGGCCGTCGCCGTCCTCGACCTGGAGGAAGCCGCCGCCAAGACGACGGTGGACGCGATCGTCGCGGACGGGGGCAGCGCGATCGCGGTGGGCGCCGACGTGGGCGACACCGACCAGGTCGCCGCGGCGGTCGCCCGGGTGGCGGCGGACCTCGGCGCGCCGACGGTGCTGGTGAACAACGCCGGGGTGACCCGGGACAACCTGCTGTTCAAGATGGCCGACGCCGACTGGGACACGGTCATGCGGGTGCACCTGCGGGGGGCGTTCCTGATGACCCGCGCGGCGCAGAAGCACATGACGGAGGCCGGGTTCGGCCGGATCGTGAACCTGTCGAGCACGTCGGCGCTGGGCAGCCGCGGCCAGGTGAACTACTCGGCGGCCAAGGCCGGCCTGCAGGGCTTCACCAAGACCGTCGCGATCGAGCTGGGAAAGTTCGGCGTCACCTGCAACGCGATCGCCCCCGGGTTCATCGCGACCGAGATGACCCAGGGCACGGCCGAGCGGCTGGGCGTGCCGTGGGAGGAGTACGTCAAGGCCAGCGCCGCCAAGATTCCGGTCGCCCGGGTCGGCGTGCCCGACGACATCGCCCACACCGTGTCGTTCCTGGTCAGCGAGGGGGCCGGCTTCGTCTCCGGCCAGGTCATCTACGTCGCCGGCGGCCCGAAGGCCTAAAGCGGCGGCGTGCCGCGGCGTGCCGCGTCATCCCTTGGTACGGGCGTAGTCGCGCCAGGAGTGCTCGGGCCGCCAGCCGAACAGCTCGCGAGCCTTGGCGATGGAGATGCCACCGGCGTCCGGCCGGTCCAGCGCTCGCAGGGGCGGGGCGCCGGCGCCGAACGCCTCGGGGATGAGCTCGGCCAGCGGACGGCCGGCGATGTTGTCCGGCTGGGCGGCGTAGACGATCTCGTGGCCGGCGGTCTCGGCGATGCCGAGCGATGCCGAGGATCGCGCCGCCGCGCTGGTCCAGGCCTCGGCGCTCGGCGTCGTCCGGCCGGTGACGGCCGAGCGAACCGCCGTGGCCGGCGTAACTATTGTGGCCGGATGGGATGGCTGGGGGATCTGATCAGGGCCGCGTCCGACCTGGCGACGAGCGGCGGCCGCCGCCGGGACGATGCGCCCTCGCGGGAGCCGGGACCCAGGCCTCGGCGGCGCTCCACGCCACGAGCGCCAGGCCGCCCCACCCCCTCGCCCTCGTCGCCCTCGCCCTCGGGGGCGGCCGGGCGCGCTCACCCGACCCGGGAGCGGCCGCGGCCGTCCCGGTCGAACGCGTCCCGCCCTGACGGGGAGGCCTCGCCAGGCGAGTTCGGGCCGGACGCCACCACGGAGGTCGATCCACGCCAGATCGGATCGGTGCGGATGAGCTACTCGCCGCGACCGGACGGGGCCCCGGATCCGGGCGAGATCGTCTGGACCTGGGTGCCGTTCGAGGAGAACGACGGGCGGGGCAAGGACCGGCCGGTGCTCGTGGTGGCCGCCGAAGCCGCGGGTTCCTACCTGGCCGTTCAGCTGACGAGCAAGGACCATGACGGCGAGGGCGACTTCGTGCCCGTCGGCGCCGGCGGGTGGGACGGTCAGCACCGCCCGTCCTGGGTCAACCTGGACCGGGTGATCCGGGTGCGCGAGGGCGGGATGCGCCGCGAGTCGGCGGCGTTGCCGCGCGAGCCGTTCGAGCAGGTCACGGAGCGACTGCGACAGCGCTACGGCTGGCGCTGACGCGGAGCGCGGAGCGGGCCGGCCGACGCCCACCGCGACGGGGGCACCGGCCGGCGCCGGGCTAACCGATCAGCGCCTGGCCGCGCTGGACAGGGGGCTGGGGCCGGGATGAACGCGGCCAACCGACCGGGCGGCGCTAACCGACCGGCCCCGTGGCCACCGGTCGGCCGTCAGAACTGGATGACGCCGCGCAGGTTCTTGCCGGCGTGCATGTCCGCGTACCCCTGGTTGATCTCGTCCAGCGAATACCGCTGCGTGATCAGCTCGTCCAGTCGCAACGCGCCCGAGCGATACTGATCCAGAATCCGCGACACATCCGCCAACGGCCGTGTCTGCCCGAACACACAACCCAACAACCGCTTCGCCGACAACGAGAACGCCGAAATGGGCAACCGAATCGCGTCGTCGTCATACCGGGCCACCGCCGTAGTGACGATCGCCCCACCCTTGCCCACCAACTCGTTGACCTCACCAATCAACGTCCCCGTCAACACACCCACCGTGATAATCGCCGAATCCGCCATCCGGTTCCGCGTCAATTCCGCCACCATTCCCACCGCCTCCGCCACCGACGCCGCCACATGCGTCGCCCCCAGCTTCAACGCCTGCTCCCGCTTGAACTCCACCGGATCGACCGCCACGATTGTCGTCGCCCCCGCGATCCGCGCCCCCTGCACCGCGTTCATCCCGACCCCGCCGGTGCCCACCACCACCACCGTGTCACCCTCACGCACCGCCGCGATCCGCACGGCCGATCCGTACCCCGTGACCACACCGCAACTCACCAGCGCCGCCACCTCGGCAGGCACATCCCGCTCGAACGGCACCACCCGGTTCTGCCGCACCAAGGTGTACTCCGAAAACGTCCCCAGCTGCGCGTACGCACCGATGCCCTGGCCCGAGGGCGTCGAGAACGCGTACGTCCCGTCCAGCCGAAGTCCCGACATCACGTCCGCGTTCGCGTCACACAGAAAACCCCGCCCGTCCGCGCACCACCGGCACACCCCACACGTCGGCGTCGCTACCAGTAACACCGCGTCACCGACCGCCGCCCGATCCACTCCCGGACCGACCGCCACCACCATTCCGGCGCCCTCGTGACCGCCCACGATCGGCGGCGGCGCGGGGAAATCCCCGGTGATGTTGTGATCGTCGCTGCGACACAACCCCGCGTACTCCAGCTTGACCAACACCTCACCCGGACCCGGATCCGCGACCTCCAGATCCGTCACGTCCCAGGGCCGGCCCGGCTCCCAGCTCACAGCAGCCCGCGTCTTCACAGCCTGTTCCTCTTTTCTCAAGGGCGGACCTCGCGACCTCGCGACCGGTCCGTCGGTGTATTTCTTACGCGGGATCGGCCGGGCCTGACGGGCGTCGACCCCGGGCGGGGGCACCAAAGTACCCGATCCCCGACCGGTCCCTAACGGTGCTCAGTCGAGCAGGGTTAGGGCCCGCGCCGGGCCGGAGTCCACCGCCGCTCGAACGTCGAAATGATCGTTCCCGTCCTATTCGGCGCCGCGCTCCAGCCGGCCCGTGTCGTTCAGGCGAAAGGAACTCGGCGCCGCGAGGACGCACTGCGCGTGATCATCGCGGCGCTCCTAGTAAACCAATACGTCAGACATGAGTACAATCCTGCCCGACGCTGGATGATCAGGCCGACGAAAGCGGCAGGGCGCCGGTCTCGATCGGCTCCAGCAGCGGCTCGGGCTTGCCGTCGCCGGCAGCGGGCGGTCAAGGCCGGCAGCGGGTGCCTCTGAACGCGGCATTGGCGGAAACCCCACTCGCGGACGCGGTGACGCGTATGCCGCCGGCCACCGGTCGCATGGCCTCGAGATGAACCGGGGATGGGAAGCCAGGAACCGCGAGGCTGAGGCCGGCAGGGAAGTCCTGGACCTGATCCGGACCGGCCAGCCGCTCGGCCAGCTGCGCGAGAGGCCCGGCGTGGGCGAGCGGGATGGTCGCGGCGACGACGATCGAGCCGGCGGTCAGGGAACCAGGCGAAGGGGCGGTGGTCAGCCCGGACAGTGGTGGCAGACGCAGGTCATGAAAGGTGACCTTGATGTCGGTGAGCCGGCTGGGGCTGCCCAGGCCGTCGGCTGTCATGGTCACAGCGCGGAAATGACCTGTGGCAGCCTGGGTGAGGAAGGGAAAGCCGTGGATGCGAAGCGCGTGGCCGCCTGTCATCGCCGCGACGCAGGTCAGCCGGGCGGACAGGTGGCGTTCGACAACACCGACCAGAATCCGGTCGGCCGTCACCAGCGCGAGCAGCACGACGAGCGGCAGCGCCAGCAGCCATCGCCGCCGGCGCCGCCGTGGGTCGGTCGCGGCGAGCGGCCTGGGCATGGGCATGGGCTGTTCCTCGACGCTCGCTGGTCGCATGATCGGCTAGACCGAGCACGCCCACGAGATCGAGCCGGCGAGCGTCGCGGCAGGCTGGCCGGTCGGATCACCGGCGACGGTCGCCGTCGCCGCGACTGTTGTGACGGTTGGCGCGCCGGCCTGGCAGGCCGCGACCGGGAACAGCGCCGCGCCGGCAGTCATTGCCGCCGCGAGACCTCGACGGATCGGAGCGTGACGGGTCATGGAACGGGACACCTGCCTTCGGGAAAGGAAGACGCTTATTGGCCTCGACGGGCGAGCCGCCGGGAGCCAGCCGGCTAGGTGTCGCGGTTTCGCGGGTCATACCAGCTTGTGTCCGCGTCCCTCGCCAGCGCAGCGAGAACACCAGCCCAGGACGCGAGCCACTTCTCGGCGAGATGTGAGGCAGATGCGAGGTCCGACGTGACCGTGGTCGGCGCCTTCCCGAGACTGGCGCAAGGACGACCGATGTCCTCGTGCCTTCGGGTCAGGACGGCGGGGCGGGCCGGCCCGCCGCCTGGGTGCCTCCGCTACCGGCCAAGCGGTAGCAGCAGCCGACACCCCGAACGGTTTCGATCGACCATGCGAGTCGGGAGGTCCGCCTGCCGCCAGGTCCGGCCGCCATCGGCGGGCAGATCCACTCGAACCACCAGGCGGCGTTTCCCCGGCCAACGCGTGGCCGCGGGCCGCCACTCGGGCCGCCCGAGCTCCGAGGACCGGACCCGCACGCTATTGCTGGGTGGTTCGTATCCAGCCCACATGAACCGGCGATCTGCTCGACGGTATGCAGTATCCCGTCTCGAGTCCCGCTCGTCGCTCCGGCGGCGTGACCGCGCGGCTGCTCCAGGTCGGCGCGGCGCTGCTGGTGCTGCGCGCGGTCCAGGCGGTCGTCGCGGTCGCCGCCGTCGTCCTGGTCCGGATGTTCCACCTGGCGCGGCCCGTACCGGGGCTAGAGGTCACCGGCCTGGCTGAGGTCGTGCCGACCCCGCTGACCGCTGGCGCCGCGCTGGCCATGGTCGCCGTCGCGGCGGTGCTCGCCCTCGTGCTGAAGGTCGCGCTGCTCGTCGCTGTCGTGGCCGTTCCCCGATGACGACCGTCATCGCACCGTCCGGCGGCGCGGCCCACGCGTCAGCGGACGGATCAGGATCACTCGGCTCCCGATCATGGAGGTTCACAGGATGACGTCACCCGCTGCTTCTGGTCCCGCTTCGTCGGCGGCGCGGGCGGTTCCGTGGGGGCCACCGCCGCGTGCCGCGGCCGAGGTTCCCGGGCCGCCTGGCCGGGCGCTAGCCGCTGTCCGGCGGCTTCGCGCGGACCCGCTGACCAGGATGACCGAGCTGCGCCAGCGGTACGGGCCGGTCGTGCGGCTCGCCAGCTGGCCGGTGTCGGCGTTTCTGGTGTCCGATCCGGACGTGGTCGCGGACGCGCTGGTCAGCGGCCACCGTGCCTACGCCAAAGGCGCCGTCGTCCGCGGGACAGTCACCCAGCCGTTGACCTACCTGCTCGGCGATGGCCTGCTGACCAGCGCCGGCGACGTGCACCGCCGCCAGCGCCGCCTGATCCAGCCGCTGTTCCACAAGCACCGGATCGCCGAGTACGGCGAGCAGTTCGTCGCCCTCACGGACGCCACCGCCGCGGCCTGGCGGGACGGCGAGCAGCTCGACCTGCACGCGCGGATGACCGAAATGACGTTGGCGATCGTCGCCAGGACCCTGTTCGACGTCCCGCTCGACGACCATGTCGTCGAGGTGGTCCGGGCCGCCGTGGCGCGGAACATGCCGGCGGCCCGGACCGCCGCCTTGCCTGGCTTCGAGCGGTTCGAGCAGCTCCCGCTGCGCGGGCCGCGGCGACGCCGGGACAGCCGCGACGCGCTCGACCACGCGGTCTACGCGATGATCGCCGCGCGTCGCGCGGCCGGCGCCACCGGCAGCGACCTGCTGTCCCTGCTGCTCGACGCGCGGGACGCCGACTCCGGCGAGCGGATGACCGACACCCAGATCCGCGACGAGGCGATGACCCTCCTGCTCGCCGGTCACGAGACGACCGCGAACGCGCTGGCGTGGACGTTCCACCTGCTCGCGGACGCGCCGGAGGCGGCCGCCCGGCTGCACACCGAACTTGACACGGTCCTCGACGGTCGGCTGCCCACCGTGGAAGACCTCCCTCGGCTGGCCTACACCAACGCGGTGTTTTCCGAGTCGATGCGGCTCTACCCACCGGTCTGGGCGATGGCCCGCCGTCTCGTCGAGGACCGTGAGGTGGCCGGGTACCTGCTGCCCACCGGGTCGACGCTGGTCTTCAGCCAGTGGGTGATGCACCGGGATGGGCGCTGGTGGCCGGAGCCGACCCGCTTCGATCCCACCCGGTGGCTGGAGCCGACGACCGGCAAGCACGGGGGCCCGGACAGGCAGGCGGGCGAGACGCCCGCTGCCTGTCCACATGCCCCGGCCCGGCCGCGCTTCGCCTACTTCCCGTTCGGCGGCGGTCCCCGCCAGTGCATCGGGAACACCTTCGCGATCACCGAGGGTGTCCTGGCGCTGGCCACCATCGCGCGCCGTTGGTCGTTCATCGCGGCGTCCGAAACGCCGGTTGTGCCCGAGCCGCTGGTCACCCTGCGTCCCAGGGGCGGGCTGCCCATGCTCGCCCATCTGCGCGGCTGACGAGGCCCGTCTCGGTCAACCTCCTCATACGGAGCTGACATCTTTCTCAGCTGAAATGAGAAAGAGGGCGGACGTTCGAGGTCGCGCCAGCGGAGGCCGACTGGGGTCTGCGCGCGGTGGGCGCCGAAGGAGGCAGGGTGAGAAGGCCGGACGTGGCACGGGTGCCGTGTGTGCTGGTCGTGGACGACGAGCCGAACATCGTGGACATGCTGGCGATGGCGCTACGGTTCCACGGGTTCGAGGTGGCGACGGCCCGCGACGCCCGGGAAGCCGCGGCCGCGGTGGACGCGACCTGCCCGGATCTCGTCGTGCTCGACGTGATGCTGCCGGACGGTGACGGCTTCGAGCTGTGCCGTCGGTGGCGCGAGCGCGGCGTCGAGGTCCCCGTGGTGTTCCTGACCGCGCGGGACCGGGGAGGCGACAAGGTCGCCGGGCTCACCTACGGCGGCGACGACTACGTGACGAAGCCGTTCGCGATCGATGAGTTGGTCGCCCGGGTGCGGGCCGTGCTGCGCCGCACCCGACGCGAGCAGGCATCCCAGGCGGGGGAACCGTCCGTGCTCACCTTCGCGGATGTCAGCCTGGACGAGGACACCCATCTGGTCACCAGGGCCGGTTGTCCCCTCGAGCTGTCGCCGACGGAGTTCAAGCTGCTGCGCTATCTTCTCGCCAATCCGAACCGGGTGCTCTCCCGTGGGCAGATCCTCGACGCCGTGTGGGGCCAGGATTTCGTCGGGGGCGCGACCGTCGTCGACCAGTACGTCAGCTACCTGCGGCGCAAGCTGGCTCCGCACGGCCAACCCCTGATCCACACGCAGCGGGGCTTCGGCTACATGGTGCGCGCGTCCGACGCGGCCTGACGTCGCGGGACAGGGAGCGGGCTGATGTTGCGGACCCGGCTGATGCTCGGCCTGCTCGGACTCATGGCGGCGGCGCTGTGCGCAGCCGGGACGGCGAGCGCGTTCGCGCTGCGGTTCTACCTGGTCGGTCAGACTGATGCCCAGGTACGCGCCGCCCAGAACCTGATCAGCGGCCATGGATTGGCCCTGCTCGCCTCGGCCGCGCCCCTGCTCGGCGGGACGGAGCTGCGCCGCACGGTCGCGCCGACGGCGTTCGTCGTCGAGCTGCGCCGGCCGGACGGAGCGGTCTTGGCGGTCGCCGGCGACACCGACACGCCGATACCGAACGGTGAGCTGCTGGCTCATGTCGACCATCTCGACAGTCGGGTCAAGGCCGGCGCTCCGTTCCCGCTGAAGGTCGGGCACGTCTCCTACCGGGCTGTCGTCGGGACCCTGCCGGGCGGCGTCACGGACCTGATCGCCCTGCCGATGCGACCGGTCACGGGCACCACGATCCGACTCGTCCTGGTCGAGGTCGTCGCCGGCGCGGCGGTGCTCGCGCTGGCGGGGGCGGCCGCCTGGTTCCTGCTCGGCCGGGGGCTTCGCCCGCTGCGGGAAATCGCCGTTACGGCCGCCGCGATTGCCGGCGGCGACCTGGCACGGCGCGTCCCGCCCGGGCGGCCAAACACCGAGACAGGCCAGCTCGCGGCCGCCCTCAACAGCATGCTCGGCCAGATCCAGGCGGCCTTCGAGGAACGACGGCGATCCTCCGACCGGCTGCGCCGCTTCGTCGCCGACGCCTCACACGAGCTCCGCACGCCCGTTACCTCGATCCGCGGGTACATCGACCTGCTGCGCCAGGGCATCGTTCCGCCCGCCGGCCGAGACGACGCGCTTCGCCGCGTGCAGGACGAGACCAGGCGGATGGGCACGCTCGTGGACGACATGCTTTACCTGGCACACCTCGACGAGGCCCGGCCGCTCGACTGTCATGTCGTCGACCTGGCCGCCCTCGCCCGCGACTCCGTCGCCGATGCCGCCGCGGTCGAGCCGGACCGCCCGCTGACGGTCCACGCCCCCGAACAGTGCCCGGTGGTCGCCGACGCCGACGCGCTGCGTCAGGTGCTCGCCAACCTCCTGTCCAACGTCCGCGCCCACACCCCACCCGGCACGACCGCCGAGGTCAGCGTGACCAGGCAGGCAGCTGGGTCGGTGTGCCTGGAAGTCCGCGACCGCGGGCCTGGGATGAGCCCCAGCGACGCCGGACGGGCCTTCGACCGTTTCCACCGGTCGGCCGGCAGCCGTGCCGGCGGACGCACCGGCAGCGGCCTCGGCATGGCGATCGTCGCCGCGATCGCCGCTGCCCATGGCGGCACCGCCACCCTGGACAGCACGCCCGGCGTCGGCACCACCGTCCGCGTCGTCCTGCCACCGGACGCGATGCGGGAACCGGCCACGAGCGGACCGCCCACCACTGCCGCGGGGATCGGGGCGCCACGCGCCCAGTAGCCTAACCTGTGCCGGCCCGTCGAAACCCGGCACGCTCAAACCCGGCACGCTCAAACCCGGCACGCTCAAACCCGGCACGCTCAGGGCACTGTGACCCTAGGGCACGGTGACGAGGGGGATGCCGTCCCGGATCACCCGGCCCAGCGGCCCCCGGTGGGGGCGGGTCGCCCGGGCAGCGCCGAACCCGGCCACGATCAGGTCGGGAGCACGCCCGAGGACGGCGTCGAGCACCAGTCCGACGGGATGTTCGCTGGACATCACGTAGGCCTCGACGCCGCGGTAGGCGGCCTCGCTGCGCAGCAGCGCCACCTGGTCGTTCAGCCCGAAGTCCAGGGCGCCCTCCAGCGGCCCGTTGACGTCGGCCACCGCCAGGTGCCGCCACACCCCGGCGTCGACGACCACGGTGATCAGCACCGCGCCCGGTGTCCGGGCCACATAGCCGCAGGCCCAGGCGAAGCCGCGCACGCCGCGGGCGCCCTGGTCGACGACAGCGATCACCCGGGCCCGGTCGGTGCCGATCCGGGGCAGGTCGGGCAGGACCGGCGCCGTCAGCGGGCGCGAGGTCCTCTGGGTGCGCGGCACCTTCAGGGGACCCGGCGTCCCGCTCGGGGCCGGGGCGCTCCCGGAACGTCGGAAAACCACCGTGATCAACAGCCGTTCTGTCAGGAACCCGAAAGGGGTTTCCGGGTCTGGTCACGGGCCGCTGACGTAGCGGCCACGTGCTCACCGGTCGCTCGCCCGGCGTTCTCCGAATGATCCCCCGGGCAGCCCGGTCCCGGCCAACTTCCACGCCTTTCAGTCTTTCTCCCCCTCGCTCAGCAGGGCTGTTGAAGGCGGCTTCGGGCGCCAGGTGGCCTGGCTGGTGGAAGCCGGCCACCGGCTGGCCGGGCGCTCATCGGACGGGCGCTCATCGGACGGGCGCTCATCGGACGGGCGGCGCACGAGCGCAATCAGGATCGCCAGGCCCTGAGCGGGCCGCTCAAGCACGACGTAGCTGAGGTACCCGGCGCCGATGCCGCAGGCGACGAGGGTGAGCGCGACCGCCGGGAAGGCGCTCGGCGCGTGGCTCACCAGGTGATGGCGGTCGAGGACGAGGATCAGGATCGGTTCGTGCCAGAGGTAGGCCGAATAGCTGATCAGGCCGAGCCAGACGAACACCGGGAAGGCGAAGAAACGCCGCCACCGAGACTGCCGGGGCGCCAGCACCGAGCTGGCCAGGACCAGGGCGAAACCACCGGTGTTCAGCAGGTGGAACGCGCCCAGGCCGGGCAGGCCGTCCCGCCGCGCGAGCTCCCCGGCCACGATGGTCGCCAGGCCACCGAGGCGGACGGCGGTCGCGGCCCGGGCGGACAGCGCCGGCCTACCGTCCCTCCGGGCGTGGATGACAGCGACGATCATGCCCAGGCCGAAGTCGGCGGCGTGGTTCTGCGGGCTGAACCACGCGGCCCAGTCCGTGGCGGCGAGATGGGCGATCCCGACCGCGTAGCCGACCCAGAGGAGGTTGACGACGATCAGCGCGACGGCCGGTGGGTAGAGGCGGCCGTAACGGCGCTCGGCCGGCAGCCGGCGCGGTGCCCGGCGGGTCAGCCAGAACCCGACGGCCGCGAGGTAGGCGTAGAAGGCGACCTCGACGGCCAACGACCAGGCCGGCCCGATCGTGAAGAAGATCCGCTTGCTGTCGAAGACCTGCGTGAAAGTGAGGTGTTCGATCAGGTCGCGCCAGTCACCGGGCAACGTCGGGTTACGCGCGGCCCATACGAGCAGGACCGCGACGTAGTACAGCGGCAGGATCCGCGTCCCGCGCCGCGCCAGCATGCGGCCGGGGCTGGCCTGCTGGCCGCCGGCCACCGCCCGCCGGATCATCGGCCGGTACAGCAGGAACGCCGACACCAGGAAGAACCAGCTGATCATCCCGTCGAACCCGGTCAACGCCGCGCCGAGCAGGTGACCGGCATACGGCGTCCGCCCACCGTCGCGGCAGAACTGGAAGGCGTGGAAGACCATCACCGACACCGCCGCCAACCCGCGGAAGCCCGCCAGGTCGGCCAGCTCCGAGCGGCTGTCGGACCAACCTGCCGCCCTCCGCGACCGGGGGCTCCGCCCATTCTCCCGATCGCTTCGGGCGGGTGGCCGCCCCGCGTCGCGGGCGGGCGCCGGAGCTGGGGCCCGGGCCGAAACTGACGGAAGACGGCCATCAGCGCGGGCCGGCGGCGACGACGACGGGCGGATCGCGGGCGGCCCGGGCGGTGGGACGGACGGCGGCCGGGGCAGCACGGCCAGTGGCGGCTGCCCGTCCGGGCTGACGCCGACGGCGCCGGCCTCGCCCGGCAGCGGGCCAGAACGCGGCGTGACGTGCCAGGCGTTGTCCCGCAGCAGCCCCTTCAGCGGCGCCAGCCGGGCGATGACGTTCTTGAACTCGCTGTAGGCCACGTTCACCAGGCAGAACCGGACGAACCAGCCGGGGTGGCGGCGGATGCTCCCGTCGGCCAGCGCGTAGGCGAACAGCGCCTGAAGCGGCCCCACCATCGTCGAGAACAGCGCGGTGAACAGGTACAGCGAGACATTCAGCCGAGGGCCGTGGCCACCGTGGTGGTACAGCAGGCTGACCAGGATGAGCGGGTACATCTGGAGGGACAGCCAGGGATAGACCTCCCGCCAGCCCAGCAACCAGACCAGCCCGGCCTTCTGCCGGACGCTCAGGGCCGGCGAGCACACCGCCTTCCACAGGTGGCGGTGGGAGACCTGCGCCCAGCCGTGGGCCCAGCGCATCCGCTGCCGCCACAGCGCGGGAAGCGTCGTCGGCGCCAGCTCGTAGGACAGCAGGCGGGGGTCGGCCACGATCCGGCCGCCGGCCAGGATCGCGCGCAGGCTGGCGTCGATGTCCTCGGTCAGCATGGACGCGCGCATCCGGATCTGGTGCAGCGCCTCGGTCCGCCAGTAGCCGTTGGAGCCGCCGAAGATCCCGAATCCGTGCATCCGGGCCCGGCCCGGGTGACTGACCGCGTAGATCGACTCGAACTCCACGGCGACGGTCCGGCTGATCACCGACGCGTCGCCGTTACGCACGACGCAATGGCCCTGGACGACCGTCGCCCCGTGGGACAGCCAGCGCCAGGCCCGGGTGAAGGCGTCGGGCGCCGGCTGGTGGTCGGCGTCGAAGACTCCGACGAACTCGCCGGTTACCGCGGCCAGGGCCGCGTTGACGTTCTGGGCCTTCGAGGTGCTCCCCGGGACCCGCATCGGCAGAAAGCGAGCGTCGGCGGCGGCGATGCGCGCCAGCGCGTCCTCGACCGGCAGACGGCGGGGGGTGTTGTAGGCCAGGACGATCCGCAGCGGTCCCGGGTAGTCCAGGCGCAGGAAGGCCTCGATCGTGTCGACGATCGTCGCCGACTCGTTGGGCAGGTAGGCGGCGATCACAGCGGTCGCCGCCGGGTACGGCTCGGCCGGGGTCTCCGGGCAGGGCTCCGGTTCCAGCGCGGCCAGTTGCTCCAGATAGAGCAGGAGCGCGGTCGTCACCACGGCCACGACGGTGACGGCGAACACGACGGGCATCGGGTCGACGCCCAGCGCGAACAGCGCGCTGTAGGCGCCGAACGGCACGCCCAGCCCGAGGGCGGTCGACACCGCGATCTGGACGTCGGTCCGGTCGCGCAGCCGGGTCCGCGGCCGGCGGCGGGCGCCGGAGCGGTGCTGGCTACTACTGTGCTGGGTACCACTGCGCTGGCTACTACGGCGCTGGCTGTGCGCCGCCGCCGGGCGGCCGGGCGCGTCCCGCTCAGGGGTGTAGCGGACGGGCACGAGGTCGAGTGCCGCGGTCGCCCTCGCCGTGGCGGCGCGGGCCCGGCGCAGGGCCTCCGCGTCGCCGATCCCCTCCTCCACCAGGGCGTAGCCCGGCAGCGGTGTGACTCGGAGGTGCTCGGGTCGGCCGCCGCCCGCGCCCACGATGAACGCCCGTTCCGCCAGCGCGTCGACGATCTCGCCCATGACCGCCTCCGCGGCCCGCCCGGCGCGGGCCGGCAACGCGACCACGACCTCGCCGTCGCGGCTGAGTCCGATCAGGCCGTCCCGGGCGGCGACGGCGGGAGCGGCGGCCGCCAGGACCTGCGCCAGCAGCGCGTCACGGGCGGCCGAGCCAAGCATCCCCCGCAGCCGGGACAGCTCGGCCAGCGCGACGACGCCGACCAGGTGGGTGCGAGCCAGCCGCTCGGCGCGCAGCCGGCCGATCAGGCCGAGGACGTCCCGGTCCCGGTTGGCCTCGCCGAGCAGGCCCGGGCGCGGCATCGCCAGGCGCCAGCGCGCCGTGTCCCGGCGGGGCTGCTCCCGAAGCCCTGAAGCCCAGGGCACCGAAGCCCAGGGCACCGGCTCCGGCGGCGGGCCCGGCGGCAACACCGTCGCTGGTCGCGCCGCCTCCGGCGGCACGGCGCCGGCCGTTCGCCACGAGCCCGCCCCCGGCGGGTCGGTCTCGTCCAGCGCGAGGTCCGCTGGTGGTGTCATCCGCGCCATCCCGGGCCCGCGACGGCGCTCCCCAACACCGTGCGTCCCCCGTCGACCCCCCAGAGCGGTCAACGCCTGGCACGATAGCGCCAAGCCCGCGGCGGTTGAACCCCCGGGGCGCGGCGGCGCCGTCAGCTGAGCGCGTCGGCGGCACGCGCCAGCAGCGGCACGTGCGCGGGGTAGACGCGGTCGCCGACCGCGCCGACCGCCGCGAGCAGCGGGTCGACGCCGGTGAACGGCCACCACCGGGCCGCGCTGGCGTCGTCACCCCCGGCCGTCGGGAGCGGCGCGGGCAGCCGGAATAGCACGGCCGTCGTCGCGATCCACGACCAGTCGGTGTTACGAGGATCATCGACATAGGTCCGGGCGAGGACTACCCGCGGGTGCCCGGCCAGGTCGAGGTTGGTCTCCTCGCGCAGCTCGCGGGTGGCCGCCGCCGGCGCGGCCTCGCCCGGCTCGACCATGCCACCGGGGATCGCCCACTCGCCGGCATCCGCACGGCGGACGAGCAGGATCCGCCGGTCGAGTCCCGCGCCGACGACGACGACGGCGTCAGCGGCCGCGTTCTCCCCCCAGTAGTACAGGTGGCGGCCGGTGCGCCCGGTCGGGCCGCCCGGATTGACCGGCACCCCGCCGGCCACCGCGAACGGCACGACCGCCGCCGCCTGGCGGGCCGGCCAGTCGGTCACCGCGCGTGGGTCGTCACCCTGGTCGGCCATCGACACCCATCCCTTCCCGGTGTTCGCCCATATTGGTCTTTCACCCGCGCCGCCTGTTCACTCCCGCCGCCAGCGGGCCTTCCGGGCGCGTTTCTGTCGGCGGGAGGCGCGACGATGGCGGGGTGAGCTCGCCGACCGATGGTCCGGGCGCGGCCGGCGGGGCGGACGCGGCCGGCGCGACCGCGCTCGCAGCGCTGCGCGCGGGCCGGATCGGCCGGGGCGACCTGGTCGCCGTGGTCGCCCTCGAGCGGGTCGGGCTGGCGCTGGCCTGGGCCGGCGGCTCATGGGCGTCCCTGGCCGGCTCATCCTCGGTCCTCCCGGCGGTGGAGGCCGTGGTCGCGCCGCGGTGGGTGTGGTGGTCGGCGCACGACCCGGGTTCGCCGGTGGCCGGCGACGGCGAGCCCACCGGGCCGGAGCGGTCCGCGGGGAACGGGTCCGGCCCGCGCCGGTGGCGCCCCGCCACCTGCTGGGATCTCGCGGCCGCGCACCGGCTCCTGCACGGCGGGCGCCGCGACGACCCGGCGGCGGTCTGGGCCGCCGCGGCCGGCCTGCCTCCGCCCGCGGAGGCGAGGCCGATCCGGCTCGACGGCCAGCTCGATCTGCTCACAATCGTCGACCATCCCGACGACCCCGCGGCGGCCGACGACCCGGTCGGTCCGGACGGCCAGCTCCGCCCCGGCTGGGCTGAGGAGACCGCGCGCGGCCTGGGACCGGGCGGCCCGGCCGCGCGGCTGGCCCGGGCGGCCCGCCTGGCCGTCCTCGCGCTGACCGTCCAGGCGGCGCAGGAACGCGCGCTGCGGGCGCTACCCGACCCGCGGCCGCGCCCGACCGGCGTCCCGCTGGCCATCCTTACCGCCCGGGCCGAGTCCGGAGCCGAGCTGCTTGCCTGTGAGCTGCGACGGGACGGCCTGCCGGTGCATCGGCCGACGGCCGAGGCGACACTGGCCCGAGCCGTCGGGCCGAGGCCGCGAAACGAGGCCGAGCGGCTGGCCGCCCAGCGCGCCCGGGACGCTCCGGTGCTGCGTCACCTCGGGTCCTCGGTCGATCTGCGCAACCCGGCCTCGATCCGGGCCGGGCTGGCCGCGCTCGGCATCGACGTGCCCAACACCCGCTCACATCGGCTGGCACCGCTGCGCGGCGTCCACCCGGTGATCGAACCGCTGCTGGCCTGGCGCAAGGCCGAGCGGGTCGCCACCACCTACGGCTACCGCTGGCTCGACACCCACGTCGGGCAGAACGGCCGGCTGCGGGGCGAGTGGCGCGGCAGCGACGGCGCGGCCGGGCGGATGACAGCGGGCGCCGGACTGCACAACCTCCCGGCCGACCTGCGGGTGACGGTGGTGGCCGAGCCGGGCTACCGGTTCGTCCGGGCCGACCTCGGGCAGATCGAACCGCGGGTGCTAGCCGTCGTCTCGGGTGACGAGGAACTCGTGCGGGCAACCCGCCAGGACGACCTGTACGCGCCGGTCGCCGCCCGCCTCGGCGTGGACCGGCCGACGGCGAAGGTGGCGGTGCTGGCCGCGATGTACGGGCAGACGACCGGAGCGGCCGGGCAGGCGCTGCGCCAGATGCGCGAGACCTATCCGGTCGCGCTGGCCTACCTGGACGCGGCCGACGCCGCCGGCCGATCCGCCGCGCTGGGCCTCCCGGGCACCAGGCCCGGGCCGAGCGCGGGCACGGGGCCGAACGCGGGCACGGGGCCGAACGGCGGGTTACGGACCTTCGGCGGCCGGCGGATCCCGTTGCGGGCGCTCGCGCTCGCCGACGGCGCCGAGGCGGACGCCGCCGGGGGCGCCAGCGCGGCCTGGGGCCGCTTCGCCCGCAACGCGGTCGTGCAGGGCGCGGCGGCCGAGCTGTTCAAGGCCTGGGCCGTCACCGTCCGCCAGGCGATCGACCCGCTCGGCGGCGCGATCGTCCTGTGCCTGCACGACGAGCTGCTCCTGCATGTCCCGGCCGCGCGGGCGGATGCCGCGGTGGCCGCGACCCGCGCCGCGCTGGACGCCACCGCCGCGTACTGGGCCGCCGGCAGCGGCGTCCGCTTCGTCGTCGACGTAACCGTCGTCCAGCGATGGTCGGACGCGAAGGACTGAACCCGCTTCGCGTAGTGCGCCCGGGGTTGTTAGTGTGGTGCGGGATGACCGTGACCGCGGAGAGCTCCGCATTCCCCGTCGCCGTCGACCTCCACCTTCCCGGGCCGCACGTGCCGACCTCGGCCGCGCCGCTGCTGGTCAGGGACTGGAGGACGATCGCAGCCCTCGCCGGTATCGTCGCCGCGCTCGCCGTCGTGGCGCACTGGGCCGACCCGACGCTCGTGCGCCTGTTTGACCACCCGGTCGAGCAGTGGGTGATCGACCACCGTTCACCCGCGCTGGACTGGGTGTTTCGCCGGGCGTCGTTCATCGGCTCGTCCGAGGTGGTGTACACCCTCGGGCCGCTGCTCGGCCGCTGACCAGGCCTGGTTGGCTCAGCTGGGCTTGGCCCGGGCCCGACTGGGCTGGACGCGGGCCGGCTCGCCTTCCATCTTCGGATGGTCCGGCGGGTAGGGCAGGTCACCCAGGCCGCGATCGGCCTGGTCACGCTCCCACCACTCCAGCAGCGGGCTGAGGTCGGCGGCGGTCGCGTCGATGCCGGCGTGCAGGTCACCCAGATCGGCGAAGCGGGCCGGGACGGTCTTCACCGTGAACTCGCGGGGGTCGAGACCGGGCAGCTCGTCCCAGCGCAGCGGCGTCGAGACGGGCGCGTGCGGCCGGGCCCGCACCGAGTAGGCCGAGGCGATCGTGCGATCCCGGGCGTTCTGGTTGTAGTCGACGAACACCTTCTCGCCGCGCTGTTCCTTCCACCAGGCCGTCGTCACCTGCCCGGGCAGCCGCCGTTCCAGTTCCCGGCCGAACGCGATCGCGGAGTAGCGCACCTGGGTGAACGTCCAGCGCGGCTGGATGCGGACGTAGATGTGGACGCCGCGACCGCCGCTGGTCTTCGGCCAGCCGGTCCAGCCGAGCTCGCCGAGCATGTCGCGGGCCACCGCCGCGACCGCCGCCGCGTCGGCGAAGTCGGTACCCGGCTGCGGGTCCAGGTCGATGCGCAGCTCGTCGGGATGCTCGGTGTCGGCCCGGCGCACCGGCCAGGGGTGGAAGGTAATCGTGCCGAGGTTGGCCGCCCAGGCCAGCACGGCCGGCTCGGTCGGGCAGACCTCGTCCGCGGTGCGCCCGCTGGGGAAGGCGATGCGCGCGGTCTCCACGTACGGCGGGGCGTTCTTCGGGACCCGCTTCTGGTAGAAGGCGTCACCCTTGGTGCCGTCCCGCTGGGCCAGCGTCGCCCCCTCGACGACGCCGCCGGGCCACCGCTCGAGTGTGGTCGGCCGCTCCCGCAGTGCCCGCAGCAGCCCGTCGGCCACCGACACGTAGTAGCGGACAAGATCTATCTTGGTCAGGCCCGCCGCCGGGAAATACGGCTTGTCCGGGTTGGAGACACGCACGGTCTGCCCGCCGACGTCCAGCTCGACCGGCTCGCCCTGCCGCGAAGGGGCCACCGGGCGACCATAGCCCGTCAACTGGGCGCGGCCCAGCCCCCGACCGCTCTCAGCCCATCCCGGGCAGGCAGTCGAGGACGGCCGCGGGCACCTCGTCGCCGGCCAGCCGAGGGCCGAGCGCGACGAAGCCCGGCGCCAGCCAGGGCTGGTCGGAGCGCGGGCTTCCGTCCGCCTCGAAGCCGTGGAACGCGCCGCCGCCCGCCATGACCAGCATCGCTCCGGCCGCGACATCCCAGGGGTGGATGCCCCAGTTGACCGCGACGTCGGCCGCTCCGGCCGCGACCAGGGCCAGTGCGAGCGCGGTCGACCCGATCCGCCGGACGTCGTAGCGCTCGACCAGCCGCCCGTACGCGGCCAGCCGCGCGGGCGGGCACGGCTGCCCGCTGTAGGGAACGTCGGTCAGCACCGCGATCGGGCCGGCGCGGTCCACGGCCGGCGCGGGCCGGCCGTCCAGGCGCAACCCGGAAGGGTCCGCGCTGTACGCCCGGCGCCGCGACGGGTCGTACACGCAGCCGGCGATGAGCTCGCCCGCGGCCTCGGCGCCGACCGACACGCAGAACAGCGGCAGGCCGTGGACGAAGTTGTTGGTGCCGTCGATCGGGTCGACGTACCAGCGGCGGCCACCGTCGCCCGTGCCCCGCGCGCCGCCCTCCTCGCCGATGACCAGGTCGCCGGGATGATCGGCCAGGATGATCTCGGTGACGAGCCGCTCCGCGGCCAGGTCGTAGTCGGTGACCAGGTCGTAGGCGCCGGACTTGGTCCGGGCGCCGGCCCCTTCGCGCCGCCCGGCCAGCAGCTCGCCGGCGGCGGCGCCGGCGCGCTCGGCCGTGACGCGCGGCGCGGGTGAGGGTTCGGGGCTGGCGGGCATCGGCGCGGCTCCTGGTGGCCTGACGGCACGGGGGATGGTCGGCATCGGCCTGGTGTCGGTCAGAAGCCGGGGGTGGTCGCGCCGACGCCCGGGCCGCCGAGCGGCGGGGCGTCCAGCGACGTCGACGGCGTCCCGGCCGTCCCGGGGCCGCTCAGGCCGGGTGTCGGCGAGGTCCCGGTGACGGTCGGGGTCGGGGTCGGGGTCGAGGTGACGCCAGGGCTCGGAGTAGCCGTCCCGGTCGGGCCGACCGGAGTGGGGGTGGGCGGCGGCGCGGTGGGCGGCGGCGAGTGGTGGCGGGTCGGCGTCGGCGACGGCTCGCCGGCCGGTTCGGACACCCGTACCGTCGGGATCCTGTCCCCGGCGGCGCTGGGCGCGGGCCGGACCAGCACCCACAGGGCCAGCACCAGCAGGAAGGCCGCCGAGAGCACCACGGTGGAGCGGCGGGGTCGGCCCTGGGTCATTCGGGAGTCCTCATCCGGGGCCTCCTCATGACGACGTCGGCTCGGCCGTGTCGAGATGGGCCGGGACGATGATGCCGGCCCGGGGCAACGCCCGGCTGATCCGGACCCGCAGGGCCCGGCCGACCTCGAACTGCTTGCCGGGCTGGGTGCGGGCGACCATCCGGACCTGGAACTCGTCGATGGAGATGCTCTCGACGCCCATCACGGTCGGTGGGTCGAGCAGCAGGCCGTGCAGCTCGTCGTCGGAGAACGCCTCGGAGCCGACCTGGCTGAGTACGTCGCTGACCACGTTGACGTCGGCCGTGGCCGGGACGGGCACGTCGACGACGGCCCGGGCCCAGTCCCGGGAGAGGTTGATGACCTGGACGATCTGGCCGTTCGGTGTGATGACGACCTCACCGTTGGAGGTGCGGACGCGGGTGATCCGCAGCGTCAGCTCCTCGACGGTGCCCGTGATCTCCGCCGACGAGCCCTGGACCGCGAACCGGACCAGGTCCCCGAAGCCGTACTGGCGCTCGGTGATCACGAAGAACCCGGCCAGCACGTCCTGGACGATCCGCTGGGCGCCGAAGCCGAGCGCGACCCCGACCACGGTGGCCGGGGCGACGAATCCGCTCAGCGGCACCCCGGCCCGTTTCAGGACGAGGACCGCGGCCAGGCAGTAGACGACGACCAGGACCGTCCACAGCACGACCTGGGTCAGCGTGTGGCGGTGCTTGGCCGCCTCGGTCCTGACCAGGCTGTCGCCGCCGGCGGACACGTCGATGCGCCGGGTGACCCGCGCCCCGATCCAGGTGGCCAGGCGGGTGAGCAGAACCGTGCCGATCACGATCAGCACGATCTCCAGGCCGCTACCTCGGGCCCAGTGGCTGACGTCCGTCAGCGGGGCGGTCGCCGTCACCATGGCGGCTCCGCCGCGGTGATCCACGTGTCCGGGAGGCAATCCATCAAGCGTTTCCGGAGGGGACTGCCGCGTTCAGGCGGCAGGGGAATCCGATATGGACAGCTGTCATTTTATCTCCGCGGATCCGGTCGGTTATGATTGGTTTGTGCGACGGACTTTCAAGTTCCTGATGCGCCCGACAGCGCGGCAGGCCGCCGAGCTGACGGCAATGCTGAACGACCACCGCGACCTGTACAATTCCGCCCTTCAGGAACGCCGTGACGCCTACCAGATGGGCGGGGTGAGTATTCGTTACGGTGACCAGTCGGCGCAGTTGACGGACATTCGCGCCGACGACGCGGATCAGGCGCGCTGGTCGTTCTCCTCCCAGCAGGCGACGCTGCGCCGGTTGGACCGGTCGTTCGCCGGGTTCTTCCGCCGGGCGCGGGCGGGTGGGAAGCCGGGCTATCCCCGGTTCAAGGGTCCGGGCTGGTTCGACACGGTCGAGTGGCCGAAAGACGGAGACGGCTGCCGCTGGGACTCCCAGCCGGACAAGCCGTCGACCCGAGTCCGCTTGCGGGGGGTGGGTCATGTCAAGGTGCGCCAGCACCGGCCGGTCACCGGCCGGGTGAAGACAGTGTCGGTGAAGCGGGAGGGCGACCGCTGGTATGTGCTGCTCTCCTGCGACGACGTGCCCGCCCGGCCGCTGCCGCCCACCGGCAGAGCGGTGGGAGTCGATCTGGGTGTGGTGTCGCTGGCCACCCTCTCCGACGGCCGTCAGGTCGGCAACCCCCGCTTCCTGGCGCGGGCGGCCGGCCAGCTCGCCGCGGCCCAGCGGGACCTGGCCCGGAAGAAACCCCGCTCGAGGCGGCGGCGGAAAGCGGCCGCCCGCCTCGCCGCGGGGCACCGGAAGGTCCGCCGCCAACGGCTTGACCTGGCGCACAAGACCGCGCTCGACCTGGTCCGCGGCCATGATTTTATCGCGGTGGAGGCGTTGAACATCGCGGCCATGACCCGCCGGGCCCGGGCCGTACCCGATCCTGACGATCCCGGGAGGTATCTCCCCAACGGCCAGTCGGCCAAGGCTGGCCTGAACAGGAGCATTCTGGACGCGGGATGGGGGGTGTTCCTCAGTGTGCTGTGCGCCAAGGCTGAAAGCGCCGGGCGGACGGTCGTTGAGGTCGACGCCCGTCATACCTCCCAGCGCTGCGCCGCCGGTGAGCAGGTCGCGCCGGGAAACCGTGTCACCCAGGCCGAGTTCCGATGTACCGCGTGCGGGCATGCCGCGCACGCGGACGTGAACGCGGCCGTCAACATCCTTCGGGCCGGGCTGGCCCGTCAGGCTGACGCTCAGGCGGCCTGAGAAGCCGACGGCCTCGGCCGTCCGAGTAGTCACCGGTCCCAACTTACCCGGGACAGCGCCGCCAAGACGGACCTAAAGCCCGTATCGGACGGGCGCGGATAACAGCGTGGCCACTGTCACTAACCGCCGGGCCCAGCGGCCGAACGGCCGGGGCTGACCGCGCCGGCCGCGGGGCCGCTGAGCCGTTGAGCGTTGATCCTTTGAGCGCTGAGGCGTTGCGCGCTGGGGCGCTGGCGCTCGCCGGGCGACGTCTGCCGCCGGTCTACGGCCGGGGGACCTCGCCGCGCCAGGCCCCGGTCTCGCCGCCGCGGCCGCGCTCCTCAATGAACCGCTTGAACCGCTTGAGGTCGGCCTTCACCCGCCGGTCATCGACGCCGATGGTCGAGCCGATCTTCTCCGCGGTGCTTTCGGGCTGCCAGTCGAGCTGCACAGTCACCCGGGTCTCGTCCTCGCCCAGGCGGTGGAAGGTGACGACGCCGGCGTGGGTGGGACCGTCGGTGCTCTTCCAGGCGACCCGCTCGTCGGGCAGCTGCTCGGTGATCGCCGCGTCGAACTCTCGTTGCTGGCCGCCGACCTTGACCCGCCAGTGGGTGTGGGTGGGGTCGACCTGCTGGATCGACTCGACCCCCTCCATGAAGTTCGGGAACGACTCGAACTGGGTCCACTGGTTGTAGGCGGTGTGGACCGGTACGGCGACGTCGATGGACTCCGCGACCGTCGTGGTCATCCTTGACTCCCTCGGTTCGCTGTCTGTGATCGCTGACTGTGATGGACGGACAGGGACCCCTCCTCCCTGCCCCGTTCGAGCCGAACAACACGGCCTGGTCCGGAGCTGGAGGAAAGGCGCCAGAACGGGTAGGACCCCACCGGGACGGACGAGAGGCGGCGGATCGATGACAGACGGCGGCGCGCGGACCGACAGCGCGGGCGGGTCGTACACCCGTGCCTACCGGGACGGGGCCCTCGCCGAGGAGAACTTCCCGCTGGAGAAGCTGCACCGCTACCGGGAGGAGACCGACGTCGTCGTCTGGGTCGACCTCGTCCGGCCGGGCCAGGACGAGATCCGCCTGGTCGCCGGGGAGCTGAACCTGGACCCGCATGCCGTCGAGGACGCGCTGTCGGCCGGCGAACGAGCCAAGATCGACCGCTACCCGAGCCACCTCTTCCTCAACGTCTACGCCGTCCGTCTCGACGTCGACTCGGGCGAGCTGGCCAGCGAGGAGATCTCCGCCTTCATCGCCGAGCGCACGCTGATCACCGTCCGGCCCGATCCACGCTTCGACATGAGCGCGGTGGCCTCCCGCCTGGGCCGCGCGGAGCTGGCCGAGTACGGCGTCGGCTACCTGGTGCACGGCCTGATCGACGTGATCGTCGACGGCTGCTTCACCGCCGTCCAGTCGCTCGACGCGGCGATCGAGGAGCTGGAGGACATGCTCTTCGACACCGACGTCGCCGAGGACGCGGTGCACCGGCGCAGCTTCGAGCTGCGCAAGAGCCTGGTCCTGCTGCGCCGGGAGATCCTCCCGATGCGGGAGGCGGTCAACACGCTGATGCGCCGGGACTTCGGGCTCGTCGCCGACGGGCTGGTCCCCTTCTACCAGGACGTCTCCGACCACGTCCTGCGGGCGACCGAGTGGACGGACAGCCTGCGGGACATGGTCAACTCCGTGCTGGACACGAACCTGACGATCCAGAGCAACCGGCTGAACGTCGTCATGAAGAAGCTCACCGGCTGGGCGGCGGTCATCGCGGTCCCGACCCTGGTCACCGGCTTCTTCGGCCAGAACGTCCCGTTCCCCGGCAACGGCCGGAGCTGGGGTTTCGGGGTGGACGTGGTGATACTCGCCGTGTCGATGGTGATCCTCTACGTCGTGTTCAAGCGTAAGGGTTATCTGTAGGCCGGCCGGACACTGGACGTGGCGAGGCCCCGGATCCTGGTCGGATCCGGGGCCTGGGGCCGCCCGCGTACCGGGTCGCGGGGTGCGGGCGCTCAGTCCGCGGGCCGTCGGCGGTGAGCCACCGGCCCGGTCCGGGGCTGACTACTTGCGGCCGTTGGCCTTGCGGCCGTTCGCGGCCTTGCGCCCGCCGTTGCCGTTCGCCCGGTTGCCGGAGCCGCCGGAGCCGCCGCCGAACGCGTCCCGGGCCCGGTCGACCATCGCGGCGAACGGCCCGACCGTCCACTGCGCGGCGGGCGAACCGGCGGCCATCGGATGCGGGTGGGTAGGCGCGAGCTGCTCGGCCGCCCGCAGCCGGCGGCCGAGCTTCTGGAGGTCCTGGCTGTTGCTCTCGCCTCGGACGGCCGGGAACTCCTCGCGCTCCTCGGCCTCGGCGTGGTCGGAGACCATCTGCTCGAGCTCGGCCAGGTCATGCTCGAACTCGGGGCTGGAGACGTCCATCTTCTCCATCCGCCCCAGCATCCGGGTGGCCTTCTGCTCCTCGTCGTTGCGGGCCTTGACGACCTCCGGGCCGGCCGACCTGCGCGAGACCGGGCGAAGGATCATCTCCTCGCCGGTCTCGTGCACCGCGAGCAGCGCGCGCAGGTCGTCGAACGCGTGCTTCCTCGCCTCGCCGCGGGAGTCGCGGACCTCTGTGAACAGGTCACGTATCCGCGCGTGCTGGGTGAGCAGGATGCCGATGATGTCGTCCTGGGGCAGCCGGGCCGCCTCCGCGCGCTCGCGTTCCGCCAGTTTGCTCACCATTTCTTGTCTCCCATCGGTCGAGACGAACGAGTGAGGAACGAGTTTTTCCAGGAAAGGCCGGTCGGGTCAGCGGCGCACCTCCTCGGGGCACTGGCTCCCTACCCCTGGCACCGATCCGAACACCTACCGCCGCGGGGGCGGACATTCTTGGCTCGTCTTGGGCGGCGGCGTCGCCTTTTCCCAGCGCCGGCCGGCCACCGGGTCGCCGGGACGATGCGGACGGGCCGACGCCCGCCCTCGGCCGGAGACCCGGCTCACTCGACCGCCGGCTGACCTGGCACTAGTCTGAATGCCCGAGATTTCTCCGGTTCCCGCCGTCGGCTCTCGGACCGCTCATCGGCCCGCTTCGGGCGCTGGGCGTCGACCTCAACCGGAGCCGAGGAAAAATGATCACATCCGCGGCCGGGGCAGCCCCGGACCTGTTGCTCGTGGACGACGACGACGCGGACGCGCTGATGGTCAGGGAGGCGCTGGCCGAAAGCGAGCGTGACTACAGCCTCCACACCGTCCCGGACGGGGTGCGGGCCGTCGAGTACCTGCGCGACCCGAGCCGCGAGCTGCCCGACCTGATCATCCTGGACCTGAACATGCCGCGGATGGACGGTCGGGAGTTCCTGACTTTCATCAAGAACGACGCGGACTTCAAGGCCATCCCGGTCGTCGTGCTCACCACCTCGTCGGCGCCCGAGGATGTCCGGCACTCCTACGTGCTGCGAGCGAACGCCTACGTCACGAAGCCGACGGGGTCCGACGACTTCTTCTCCGCCGTCCGTCGCATCGGCGACTTCTTCTTCGACGTGGCTCGGCTGCCCCGGGCGGCGCGGGACTGACCCGCGCCGTTCCCACCGCCCGCTTCCGTTCGTCGATATTTCCCTGTCAGCGCCGGTCTGGCGGGACGACGGCCGGATCGATGGACGAGACTGTCCGGTGTGGGCGGGGACAGGAAGGGGTCAACCTCGGTCCTGCACAGCGAGGACTTCGGCCCCGAGCAGCGGCAGAGCCAGTTCGAGCTGGGCCGGGACGGGCCCAGCACGATCGTGACCGGGGTCGACGGTTCCCGTACGGCAATGCGGGCCGCCGCGTACGCGGCGGGCCTGGCCCGGCGGCAGAGCTCACGCCTGGTCGTCGTGTTCGTGGCGACCCGCCCGCCGGTCGAGGGCATGTCGTTGGGCCCGGCGCCGCTGTCGATCCAGGAGCTGTTCGGCGAGACGATCGCCGAGCTGCGCGCCGAGATCGAGCGGCGCCATCGCGAGCTCGGGATCCCGATCACCTTCGAGGTGCGGCTCGGCGATCCGTTCACGGAGCTCAAGCAGGCAGCGGCCGACGCCCGGGCGGACGTGGTCGTGGTCGGGGCGTCGGAGAGCGCCGGGCACCGCCTGATCGGCTCTCTGGCCGGCCGGCTCGTGCGCGCCGGCCGGTGGCCGGTAACCGTCGTCCCCTGACCGGGCCCGAGCGGCGGCGAGCGTCATTCCAGCCGAGCCAGCGCGCGGACGGCCTCGATCGTGTCGGCTTCGGCGGGCGGTTTGTCGGGACGGTGGCGCAGGACGCGGGCGAAGCGCAGGGCCAGGCCGCCCGGGTACCGGGAGCTGGCCTGCAGGCCGTCGAAGGCGACCTCGACAACGAGCTCGGGGCGGACCTGGACCACCCATTCGCCGCTCTCGGCGGGCGGGCGGACGGCCAGCCCGGTCAGCCGCTCGGTCTGCCAGCGCAGCATCTCGTCGGTCAGGCCCTTGAACGTCTTGCCGAGCATCACGAACCCGCCGGCCGGGTCCCGCGCGCCCAGATGCAGGTTCGACAGGTAGCCGCGGCGGCGGCCGTGGCCCCACTCAGCGGCCAGGACGACCAGGTCCAGGGTGTGGCGGGGCTTCACCTTCAGCCAGCCGGCGCCCCGGCGGCCTGCCTCGTACGGGGCGCTCAGCGACTTGACCACCAGGCCCTCGTGGCCGCGGGCCACCGCGTCGGCGTAGAACGCCTCCGGGTCGCCTCCGCCCTCGCCCGCGGCTGGGTCCGGTCCCCGACCGGTGACGAGCCGGGGCACCCGCGCGGGCGCCGGGACCATCCGGCCCAGGATGGCGTGCCGGTCCGCGCCTGCCTCAGCCAGCACGTCCGTCCCGTCGGCGTGCAGCACGTCGAACGCGAACACGCTCAGCGGCGTCTCGGCCCGCATCCGCTCCGTGCCGCCGCGGCTGCCAACCCGCCCGGCCGTCACCTGGAACGGCCGGGGCCGCCCGTCCGGGCGCAGCGCGATGACCTCCGCGTCGAGGACGAACGCGTCCGCGTCGAAGGCGAGCGCGGCGTCGACGACCTCGGGTAACCGGGCGGTGATGTCGTCCAGGGTCCGGGTGAACACCGCGACGTCCCGGTCCCGGCGGTGGATCTGGGCCCGTACACCGTCCAGCTTCCACTCCAGGGCGGCCGGCGAGATCCGCTCCAGCGCCGCCGCCAGGTCCGGGGCCGACTGGGCCAGCATCGGCTGGACCGGCCGGCCCACCTCGAGCTGGAACGCGGCCAGCCCGGCCGGGCCCTCACTCAGCGCCGCCGCGGCGACCGGGCCCAGCTCGCCGCGCAGCATGACCGCCCGCCGCAGGTCGGCTAGCGTCACCGGCCGCCCGGCATCGACGCTCGCCCGGGCGACGGCCTCGACCATGACCGCCGCCAGCGCGCCCTGGCGTAACTCCCCGGACAGCAGGCGGCGCAGGAATGCCTGCTCCGGCGCGGTCGCCGCCGCGAAAAGCTCGGCGAGCATCGCCCGCCGCTGCCCGGCCGAGCCGGGGCCGGCCCGGGCCCCGATCCGCCCGAGCCGGTCGTCTACCTCCATCACGGTGAGCGTGGGCTGGACGGCCGGCGGTGGGACGTCCCGCAACGCGGCCCAGCCCACGCCGATCTGGCGCTGGGTCAACGCGCCGGACAGCCAGGCGACCACGATCAGCACCTCGTCCGGCCCAGCCCGGCGCAGACAGGCGGCCAGCGCCTCGATCTTGCCTCGGCGGGCCGCTCCCCCGGCGACCGCCGCCGACACCTCCGCGACCTCGACCAGCAGCATGACAGCATCGTCCCCCGGCCCACCGACACTTTTCCGCCGGCCCGCCGCCGCGGTATCCGTGGTCCGATCGACGTCACAGGGCCAGGCCCTGGAGAGCATTATTAGGACGCCCTACAATCTGACGTACGCGGTCGCGAGGGGCGGGCCGCGGCGTGGACGCACGACGGGAAGAGGCCCGGCTGGGCCGGCACATCAACCGGCCGGACCGCCACATCGAGGAGAAGGCGCGGTCACCGTCGATGGACCCGACATTCGACACCTACCGGCTCACTGACGAGCACGACGTCCTCCGCGAGACGATACGGACGCTCGCGGAGAAGGAGATCGCCCCGCACGCCGCCGACGTCGACGAACGTGAGCGATACCCCGAGGAGGCGCGCCAGGCGCTGGCCCAGTCCGGCTTCGCCGCGGTCCACATCCCGGAGGAGTACGACGGCGCCGGCGCCGACTCGGTCGCGACCTGCATCGTCATCGAGGAGATCGCCCGGGTCTGCGCCTCCTCGTCGCTGATCCCGGCGGTGAACAAGCTCGGGACGATGCCGATCATCCTGGCCGGCTCGGACGAGCTCAAGCGGATGGTCCTGCCCGCGGTCGCCAGCGGCGAGGCGGCCGCGTCCTACGCCCTGTCCGAGCGGGAGGCCGGCTCGGACACCGCGTCGATGCGGACCCGGGCCGTCCGCGACGGCGACCACTGGGTGCTCAACGGGACCAAGGCCTGGATCACCAACGCCGGCGCCTCTACCTGGTACACCGTCATGGCGGTGACCGACCCGACCGCGGCGAGGCCGGCCGACGGCATCTCGGCGTTCGTCGTCCACTCCGGCGACCCGGGCTTCGAGGTCGGCGGGAAGGAACGCAAGCTCGGCATCAAGGGCTCCCCGACCCGCGAGATCCACTTCGTCGACTGCGCGATCCCCGCGTCCCGGATGATCGGCGAGCCGGGGACGGGCCTGCGCACCGCCCTGCGCACCCTCGACCACACCCGCCCGACGATCGGCGCGCAGGCGGTCGGCATCGCCCAGGGCGCCCTGGACGCGGCCGTCGCCTACGTAAAGGAGCGCCGGCAGTTCGGCCGCGCGATCGCCGACAACCAGGGCGTCCAGTTCATGCTGGCCGACATGGCGATGAAGACCGAGGCCGCCCGGCACATGGTCTACGTCGCCGCCGCCCGGGCCGAGCGGGGCGAGCCCAACCTGGGGTTCATCTCCGCCGCGGCCAAGTGCTTCGCCGCCGACGTGGCCATGGAGGTCACGACCGACGCCGTCCAGCTCTTCGGCGGCGCCGGCTACACCCGCGACTTCCCGGTCGAGCGCATGATGCGCGATGCCAAGATCACGCAGATCTACGAGGGCACCAACCAGATCCAGCGGGTCGTCATGTCCCGCGCCCTCCTGCGTGGCTGACCAGGGGCGTTCCTACTGGTAGTAGCCATGATCCGCGAAACCTGTTTGATCGCGGCTCCGCGGGCCCAGTCACGACGGGCGCCGGTTGATCATGGCTACTCCCGGCTATCTGTGGACGTGGCGTGGATTCGGTCAAGAGGCCGAGCCGTCGCCTGACGGTTCGGCGTCGCTCCCGAGCCCCGACTCGGCCCCGTCGCCCCGCGGTGAGCCGTCATCGTCGTCCAGGACCAGGTATCGCCATGATCCGACCCTACGCCCTGAATGTTAGAGCGCGCCTTACCACTGTCAGTCCGCGTGATCTGACCCCCACTCGCGGTCCGGATCTACACGTTGCTCACGTTCCTTCCAGTTCCCACCTCGACGAACCCTGCCGTCGCACTGGCGGCGATCATCCTCGTGGTCGTGGTCGTGGTCGCCGGATCGCCGCTGAAACGACGGGTCATGCGTTCCGGTGCGTACGCCGTTTCTGACGAGTTGTCGTTGGCGCACCTCCTGTCCGGCTGGCAAATCTCCACATTGGACGAAGGCGCACCGGCGGAATACGGTGTACCATATTGGCCGATTGCCCCAAACACGGTGATGCGGGAGGTTCGCGGATGGGCAGGGCCGAGGCAACGGCGCACGCGGCGCGAGACAGGGCTTTGTCATGACCACATCCACGACGCGTGAGTTGCCGCTGGCGGGCCGCCGCGCCGTCGTAACGGGGGCGGCGACGGGAATCGGAGCCGCGGCCGTCGAAGCCTTCGCGGATGCCGGCGCGAGTGTCGTCGCGCTCTACCATTCGACGCCGCCGCCCGAACGGCTGAACGCACGGGCGGAATGGCTGCGTTGTGACCTTCGTAATCGCAATGCCGTTGCGGACGCTTTCGGCAAGGCGGTCGAGGCCGTGGGTGGTATTGACGTCTTGTTGCACGCGGCGGGTTTATGGCGCCCAGCGACGCCGGAGACGTTGTCGGACGAGGAATTCGACTTCCTCGTCGACACCAACTTCAAGGCGACGGTGTTGACCAACCAGGCCGCCTTCGCCCTCATGCGCGAGCACGGTGGCCGGATCATCAACCTGGGTTCGACTGAGGTGGTCCGCGGCAATCCCCAAGCACCGCACTATGCGGCCACGAAGGCCGCCGTGCAGGCCTGGACGCGCTCGGCGGCGTCCGCTTGGGCAAAATACGGGATCACGGTCAACGCGCTCGCGCCGGCCGTCGAGACGCCTGGTGCGCAGCGACTGCGGGATCACCTGGGCCCCGAGCGAGCCGAGCTGCTCAGCCAGAAGCTCAAGGGGACGATCCCGATCGGTGGCGCATTGGGCGATCCGCTGCACGACCTGGGGCCGGTCATGGTCTTTCTGGCAGGGCCGGGGTCGCGGTTCGTTACGGGGCAACTGATCGCCGTCGACGGTGGCCTGCTCATGCTCGGCGCATGAGCGCACGCCCCCCCACCGCGTCGCCCGCTACCTGCGCCCGGGGTGGCTGGGTACGCGCCAAAGCCGGCGCTACGGCGAGTCCCACGGCCTTCCGCCAACAGCGGAACCGGAGACCCGACCACGCCCTACCCGTGGGCGGGTGCGCCTCACGTCCTGAGGTCGGGGAAGTCGTCCTCCCGGAACTCGCCCGACCGGCGAGACAGACCGGCGGCGGTCTCCAGGGCCCGCAGCTCGACCCGGCGGATCTTGCCGGAGATGGTCTTGGGCAGGTCGGCGAACTCCAGGCGCCGCACCCGCTTGTAGGGGGCAAGCTGAGCCCGGGCATGACGCAGGATCGCCTCCGCCGTCGCCGCGTCCGCCGGGAAACCCGCCGCCAGCAGGACGTACGCCTTGGGCACAGCGAGCCGGACCGGGTCGGGCGCCGGGACGACGGCCGCCTCGGCCACGGCCGGGTGCTCGATCAGCACACTCTCCAGCTCGAACGGGGAGATCCGGTAGTCCGACGCCTTGAACACATCGTCCGAGCGGCCGACATAGGTCAGGTAGCCATCGTCGTCGACCATCGCGATGTCACCGGTGTGGTAGTAGCCGGCGCGCATCGACTCGGCGGCCCGCGCGGCGTCGTCCCGATAGCCGGCCATCAGGGCCAGCGGCCGGTGCGCCAGCTCGACGCAGATCTCGCCGAGTGACCCCGGCTCGCCGCTGACCGGGTCGACGAGGACGATCGGGTAGCCCGGCATCGGCCGTCCCATCGAGCCGAGCTTCACCGGCTCCCCCGGCGGGTTGCCGATGGCGAGCGTCGTCTCGGTCTGGCCGAAGCCGTCCCGCACGGTCAGGCCCCAGGCGGCCCGGACCTGCTCGATGACCTCGGGGTTCAGCGGCTCGCCGGCCGCCACCGCCGCGCGCAGCAGCGGCGGCCGGTGCGCGGCCAGGTCGGCCTGCACCAGCATCCGCCAGACGGTCGGCGGCGCGCAGAACGTCGTCACCCCGCGCTCGGCCATCACGCCCAGCATCGCGGCGGCGTCGAACCGCTCGTAGTTGTACGCGAGCACGCCGGCCCCGGCGTTCCAGGGCGCGAAGAAGCTGCTCCAGGCGTGCTTGGCCCAGCCTGGCGAGGAGATGTTGAGGTGCACATCGCCCGGGCGCAGGCCGATCCAGTACATGGTCGTCAGGTGCCCGACCGGGTAGGAGACGTGCGTGTGCTCGACCAGCTTCGGGCTCGCGGTCGTCCCGGAGGTGAAGTAGAGCAGCATCGGGTCGCCGGCGCGGGTCGGCCCGTCGGGGACGAGGACGGCGGACGCCGCGTCAGCCTCGGTGTAGGGGGTCCAGCCGGCGGGGGCGGGACCGCCGCCGGGCGGGGTCACCACGGTCCGGGTGACGTCGTCGGCCAGGCCGTCGAACGCGGCGGTGTGGGCCGCCCCGGCCACGACGTGGCGGGCCCGGCCCCGGGCGATCCGGTCGGCCAGGTCAGCCGGCCCGAGCAGGGTCGAGGCCGGGATCACGACGACGCCGAGCTTGATCGCCGCGAGCATCGTCTCCCACAGCTCGACGGTGTTGCCGAGCATGAGCACCAGGCGGTCGCCCCGGCGGGCGCCCCGCTCCCGCAGCCAGTTCGCGACCTGGTTGGACCGGGCCGACAGTTCGGCGAACGTCCGGCTCCGGGCCGACCCGTCGGGTTCGACGACGGTCAGCGCCGCCTGGTCGTTGCCGCTGGCAAGGACGTCGAACCAGTCGAGCGCCCAGTTGAACTCGGTCAGCTCCGGCCAGCGGAAGCCGTCCCGGGCGCAGGCGAAGCCCTGCGCCTCGAGCAGAGAGTCCCGAGCCGCGCGGAACCGCCGCGTCGCCTCACCGGGCACAGCCCCACCAGGCACCGCCCCACCGAGCACAGCCTCGCCAGGCACCGAATCACCGGGCACTGTCGCCCACCTCCCGAAGCCGGACCAGCAGCGTGGCACCCCGCCCGGCCATCGGCAAGAAACCCGCCGACGCCGGAAAAAACGGTTCGCTGACCGGCCCGCCGGGGCTGTACGGTCCGGATCGTGGACGACGAGCCGGGCCGCGAAGCCGACCGGGCGTACGAGCTCAACCAGGCGTTCTGGAACGAACGGGTACCGCTCCACGTACGCAGCGCGTTCTACGACGTCGACGGCTTCCGCCGGCGCCCCGATGCCCTGCGCCCATTCGAGCCGGTCGAGGTCGGCGAGGTCGCCGGCCGGACGCTCCTGCACGCACAGTGCCACTTCGGGCTGGACACGCTGTCCTGGGCCGGCCGCGGCGCCCGGGTCACCGGTCTCGACTTCGCCCCGGCCGCGACGGCCGCCGCCCGGGCGCTCGCGGCCGAGCTGGCCATCGCGGCGGAGTTCGTCACCGCCGACGTCTACGACGCGGTCGCGGCACTCGGCGGGAGGACGTTCGACATCGTCTACACCGGATTCGGCGCGCTGGTCTGGCTGCCGGACATCGAGCGCTGGGCCGAGACCATGGCGCGGCTGGTGCGCCCGGGCGGCTTCCTCTACCTGGCCGAGTTCCACCCGTTCGCGACTATCTTCGACGAGGACGACGGCCGCCACGTCGAGCTGGACTACTTCTCCTCCCGGGCGCTGGTCGATACCGCGCCCGGCTCATACGCCGACCCGACCGCCGAGACTCGGGCCAACACCGTGGTCTCGTGGATCCACCCGATCGGCGAGGTCGTCTCGGCGATCGCGGCCGCCGGGCTGCGCGTCGAGTTCCTCCACGAGCACGACGTCAGCCTGTTCCCGATGTACCCGGCCATGCGCCGCGGGCCCGACGGGTACTACCGGGCGCCCGAGGGACGGCCGCGCGTTCCGCTGGCCTACACGGTGCGGGCGTCGAGACCGGTCTGAGCGTCCGGGCGCCGAGCCGAGAGCGGTCGGGCGACGGCCGCCGCGGCGGCGCTAACTGACCTGCGCGGCCAACTGCCGCGGCGCGACCAGCTGGTAGGAGGTCCGGATCCACTCCCGGATCTGCCGCCACCGGGCCGTGCTCTCGTCGGCGGCGATGGTGACCGCGATCCAGCCGTGGCGTCCCAGCCCGTATCCGGCGTCGCTGACGGCGGGGTCGGCCGCCGTCATCGCCTCCGCCTCGTCGGCGGTAAGCTTGATCGTGATGTGTGAGCCCGCCAGGTCGCTGAAGAGGAAGTTCTTGCCGCGAACCTGGAAAGTTGGATGATCATCCCAGGCCTCCACGTCGACACGTACGGCTTCCGGCAGTTCTGACGCGATATTTTCCAGACGGCTGAGGTTGTCCAGGGTCGCCTTGGTCACGACAAACGAGCATGCCATACGAACCGCGGCAAGCTGCCCGTTGCGCGAAAATCACCGTTTATATCGTGCGGCTCGTTATCTTGTCAGCAAAGTATCTGGCATCCGACGCCAGATCCACGGCCGCCCGCCCATCCGGGCCACCAGGCCGGCCGTCCCTACCCGGCCGTCTCCTACCGGGCCGTCCCCCCGGCCGTCTCCTACCGGGTCGGCGCCTACCGGGTCGGCGCCAGCCCGGGCGGCCGTGCCGCCCGCAGGCCGGGCGCGTCCACCGGGCAACAGGTCGGGTGGTCCGCCGCGGCCGGCCGCGGCCGCGGGCGCGGTGGGTTCCGGATCAGCCCGGCGGCCAGCAGCCCGCCGGCGACGCAGGTCAGCGCGCAGATCACCATCGCGACGGTGAAGCCGTCGTCGAACACCCCCGGGTCGCGATAGGCGTCGCCGGTCAGCCCGGCCAGGCTCGGCAGCAGGGCCACCGCGATCAGGTTCCCGGTGCGGGCCACGTCGTTGTTGACGGCGGAGGCGGCCCCGGCGTGCTCGGGGGCGACAGCGGCCAGCGTCGTCGCGGTCAGCGGGGCCACACAGATGGCCAGGCCCAGCCCGAGGACCACCGCCCCCGGCGCGACGGTCGTCAGGTAGGGCGACGACGGCCCGGTCCGGGTCAGCAGCCACAGCCCGGCCCCGGCGACCAGCGGGCCGACGGTCATCGGCAGCCGCGGACCGATCCGGCTGGCGAGCGCCCCGGCCCGGGCCGAGAGCAGCAGCATCATGACGGTCACCGGCAGCAGCGCGGTGCCGGCTCGCACTGGGCTGTAGCCGGCGACCTGCTGCAGCTGCAGCGGCAGCAGGAACAACGCCCCGCCGAGCGCCGCGTACATGATCAGAGTGACCACGTTGGCCGCGCTGAACTGGCGGGAGGCGAAGATGCCCAGCGGCAGCGTCGGCTCGGCCACCCGCCGCTCCCAGCCGACGAAGGCAGCCAGCGCGGCCAGGCCGAGCACGATGGCCGACAGCACCGGCGGCGAGGCCCAGCCGGCGTTCGGCCCGTCGATGAGCCCGTAGACGACCCCGACCAGCCCGACCGTCACCAGCGCGCCGCCGATGAGGTCTGGCCGGCCCGTCTCCGGCCGCCCGGCCGCGTCCAGCGTGCGGCTTTCCGGGACGTGGCGGTGCGCGAGGACCAGCACGGCCAGGGCCAGCGGCAGGTTGATGAAGAAGATCATCCGCCAGGACACGGCCTCGACGAGCCAGCCGCCGAGGAACGGGCCGGCCGCTGTGGCCACCCCGCCCAGGGCGGTCCAGGCGCCGATCGCGCGGCCGCGGTCGTCGGGCGCGAACGACGCCTGCAGGATGGCCAGGCTGCCCGGGACGAGCAGAGCCGCGCCGACGCCCTGCAGCGCCCGGGCGACGATGAGCGTGACGGCGTCCGGAGCCAGGCCGCACAGCGCCGAGGCCAGGGCGAACCAGGCCACCCCGATGAGGAAGACCCGCCGTCGCCCGTAGCGGTCGCCCAGCGCGCCGCCGACCAGCAGCAACCCGGCCAGGGTCAGCGTGTAGGCGGTCACCACCCACTGCAGCGGGGCGAGCGAGACGTCGAAGTCGCGCCCGATCGCGGGCAGGGCGATGCCGACGACGGTCGCGTCGATCGCGGCGATCGCCGACCCGCCGACCGCCGCCGCGATGACCCAGCGGCCCTGAGCCGAGGAGAACCGCAGGCCAGCCGGTTCGGGCCCGCCCGGGCCGAGGCCGCCCGGTTCGAGCCCCGCGGGGTCGGGGGCGCCGTTCACCTCCGCGACGATACCGCCGGCGCCTGTCGCGGGGGCGACGGTTGACGGAGCGGGGCCCTCGAGTAAAAGTGATATCACTTTGATACTGGCGGGACATCCCGTCGGGCAGGAGGGCACCATGACCACGAACACCACGGGAAGCGGTGGGGCAGCCCCCGTCACCACCCCGGACGCCGCGGCGGACCCGGTCGACATGCCCCGGCCTCGGGTCAGCGAGCGCCTGGTCACCGGGCACTCGGGCGCGGGCGCCTTCTGGCTGACCGTGCTTGCGCTGCTGGCCGGGATAGCGCTGGTCGCGGCGGGCGGGGTCCTGGGCGGCCTCGCGGCGGCCGTGCTCATCCCGCTCGGCCTGCTGACCGTGATCGCGGCGGTGATCTGCTTCGGCGGGCTCACCGCCGTCGCGCCCGGCCAGGCCCGGGTGATGACGCTGTTCGGCACCTACGTCGGGACCATCCGCGCCACCGGGCTGCGCTGGGTGAACCCGTTCACCCGCCGGCGGCGGGTCTCGACGCGGATCCGCAACCACGAGACCGGGACGGCGAAGGTCAACGACTCCGACGGCAACCCGATCGAGATCGCCGCCGTCGTGGTCTGGCGGGTCGAGGACACCGCGCAGGCGATCTTCGAGGTGGACGACTTCGTGGACTTCGTCGCCATCCAGACCGAGACCGCGGTCCGGCACATCGCGACCAGCTACCCGTACGACGCGACGGGATCGGAGACGATGTCGCTGCGGGAGAACGCCGACGAGATCACCGGGCGCCTGTCGGCCGAGATCGCCGCCCGGGTCCACTCGGCCGGCGTGCGCGTCATCGAGTCCCGGATCACCCGGCTGGCCTACGCGCCCGAGATCGCCCAGGCGATGCTGCGCCGCCAGCAGGCCGGCGCGGTCGTCGCGGCCCGCTCGCGCATCGTCGAGGGCGCCGTCGGGATGGTCGAGTCCGCCCTCGAGCGCCTGGAGGAGCACAACGTCGTCGACCTCGACGAGGAGCGCAAGGCGACCATGGTCAGCAACCTGCTCGTCGTGCTGTGCAGCGAGCAGTCGACCCAGCCGGTCGTCAACGCCGGCTCGCTGTACCAGTGAGCGCGACCGCGAGGCGCCGATGACGGAGCGGAAGAAGATCCTGCTCCGCCTGGACCCCGCCGTCCACGACGCGCTGGCCCGCTGGGCCGGGGACGAGCTGCGCAGCACCAACGCGCAGATCGAGTTCCTGCTCCGCCGCGCGCTGGCGGAGGTGGGGCGGCTGCCGGGCAACGCCAGGCGGATCCCGCGCCGCGGCCGGCCGGCCCGCGACCGGCCGCCCGAACCGGAACCACCAGAACCCGAGACCGAAACGCCCGAAACAGCCGAAACAGCCGGAACAGCCGAGACGGCCGAAACCGAACCACCCGAAACCGAACCGACCGATTCACCCGAGCTGACCGAACCATCCGGCTCCTTCGATTCGTCCCACGACACAGAACCGCCCGACCAGACAGAACCGCGCGGAAAACGAGGACCTGATGGACATCGACAGTCTGCCGGCCCGCCTCTATCTCCTGACCTATGACGAGGGCAAGGACTGCCTGCGCCGCCAGTCCAACCTGGGCCTGACGCTGCGGGCGGCCGCCCTGACCGAGCTGTACCTGACCGGGCAGATCAGCGACGCCGACGGCCGCCCGCGGGCCACCGCGCCGACGGCCGCGGCCCGGCGCGAGCGGGCCGGACGCGACAGGGCCGGACGCGACAGGGCCGGACGCGACAGGACCGGACGGCCGGGCGAGGAGCTGCTGGCCGCCCTGCTGAAGGAGATCGCCACCTCACGCCCCCGCCGTTGGAAGACCTGGGTCCGGCGCGGCGCCCGGCGCTGCCCAGGCCAGGTGCGCGCCGAACTGGCCGCGCGGGGCGCGCTGCGGATCGACCGGTCGACCGTTCTGGGTGTCATCCCGCTGACCCGGGTCGAGGCCCGCGATCGGCGCGCGGTGAAAGCGCTGGTCACGCAGACCCGGCGCACGTTGCGGGGGACCTCGATGTCACCGCCCCGCCCCCGGGAGGCCGCGACGGTCGCGCTGGCCGCCGCCGGTGGCTTCCGATCCGTCGCCACCCGCCGTGAGCTGCGGGCTTACCGCTCGATCGTGAACGAGCTGACCGCGACGGCCGGGCCGGCGGTGCCGGCGCTCGTCCGCGCGATCCGCGACGAGCAGCACGCGGGCGGATGACCGCGACGGCGGCTGACCCGGGCGCCGCCGCCGACGGCCCCTCGACAATGCCCCCCGCCAGTGCCTGACCTGGTTGTCGACCCTGTGACAAGGGTCGGAACGGCCGATCTCGGCTGCTAGCTTTCGGTCATGTCCCGATTCGGCCGCCGCGCGATGGCCCTTGTGTTCCTGTCGGCCCTCGCGCTCGGCGCCGCCGCCTGCGGCGGCGCGAACGCCGCCGGGTCGGCCCGCGCCAACGCGGCGGCCGCCGCGGGCGGGCAGCCAGCCGGCTCTCAGCCAGCCGCCTCTCAGCCGGCAATGTGCACCCCGGCGAAGGCGACCCCGGGCACGGACCCCGCCCAGAGCCTGACCTTCGCCTACAAGAACACCACCCGGGCCTACCTGCTGGCCCTCCCCACCGGCTACGACGGTGTGACGCGCTATCCGCTCATCATCAACTTCTCCGGTTTCAAGGCGTCGAAGGAAAACCAGGAGACGAACACCTCGATGGGGTCGATCGCCTCGGCCCGGGGATTCATCGTCGTCACGCCGGACGCGCTGGGAAACCCGAAGCGCTGGAACACCCCCGGTGACCCGGCCAAGGCCGACGACTTCGGGTTCGTCCACGCCCTGGTCGGCGACCTGAGCAACCGGCTGTGTGTCGATTCGGGGCGCGTCTACGCCGCCGGGCATTCCAACGGGTCGCAGTTCGCCGCGCGGCTGGTCTGCCAGGCGCCCTACATCTTCAGCGCCGTCGCCCTGGTATCCGGCACGACGCCCAGCGAATGCCCGTCCGGCGTCACCCCGTCGGTCCTGTCGATCCACGGGACGGCGGACAAGTCCGTCCCGTACAACGGTGGAATGGTCGGGCCGGACCGCTTCCCCAACGTCCCCAGCGTGATCACCTACGACACCGGGCGCTACCGCTGCCGGCCGGACGCGGTGACGGACAGCCCGGCCCTCGGCGTCGGCCGGGCCCGCTACACCGGCTGCGCGGGCGGCGCCGAGATCGACTTCGACACGGTCGTCGGCGGGACGCACCCGTGGCCGGGGGGCCCGGTGGCGGTCGCCGACAAGACGGACTCGCTCGGCGGCAAGACGTTCCACGCCACCGAGGCGATCGTCGACTTCTTCGCCGCCCGGAAGGCGACCGTCGAGGTCCCCGGCCGCTGAGGCGGCTGGAGCGAGCCAGGATGCCTGTAAGGGCGAGGAGAGCCAATAGAATGACCCCTGTGACAGACGGCGCCGAGGGGGACTCGACACGCTGGCTGACCGACCGCCAGCAGCGCGCGTGGCGCGCGTTCATCCGGGCCAAGCTCCTGCTCGACAACGAGCTCGACCGCCAGCTCCAGCGGGACGCCGGCATGCCGCATACCTACTACGCGATCCTGGTCAGCCTGTCCGAGGCGGAGAACCAGGCGCTGCGGATGAGCGACCTGGCCGCGACCCTGTGCTACTCCGCCAGCCGCCTCTCCCACGCCGTGAGCCGCATGGAGGCCGCCGGGTGGGTCCGGCGGCTGGCCGACCCGGACGACCGGCGCGGCACCCGGGCGATCCTGACCGAGGAGGGCTTCGACACCCTGCGCGCGGCCGCGCCCGGTCACGTCGACTGCGTGCGGGAGAACATCTTCGACCGGCTGACCGACGAGCAGGTCGAGGTGTTCGGCGACGCCTGCGAGGCCATCCTGGCCGGCCTGTCCCCGGGGGCCCTGTCCCCTGGTGCGCCGCCCCCCGGCACCCTGCCCCCTGGTGCTCTGCCCCCCGGGGCCGTGCCCGCGCACGAGCCGGTCCGGCGCGCCGGATAGGACTACCGTCGCCGGCGTGCGGGTCGCGTCGTTCAACCTGATGCACGGCATGTCGCTGGCCGACGGCCAGGTCGACACCGACCGCCTCGTCGAGGCCGTCGCCGCGCTCGACGCCGACGTCGTCGCCCTGCAGGAGGTCGACCGTCACCAGCCTCGTTCGGGGGGCGTCGACCAGGCGGCGCGGATCGCCGCCGCGCTGGGCGCCGCGGCCGGCGACTGGCGGTTCGCCGCGACGGTCGTCGGCACCCCGGGTGAGAAGTGGTGGCCGGCCCGCCGTGACCCGCCGCCCGGCCAGCCCGCCTACGGGACGGCGCTGATCAGCCGGCTGCCGGTCCGGAGCTGGTCGCGGGTGGCGCTGCCGGCGGCCCCGGTCCGTTCGCCGATCGCCGTGCCCGGCCCGAACGGCCGGCCCCGGCTGATGCTCCTGCCCGACGAGCCCCGGGTCGCGCTGGTCGCGGTGCTGGAACCCCCGGGCGGGGCCGGACCGGCGGTGACGGTCGCCGGCACCCACCTGTCGTTCGTCCCGGGCTGGAACGTGACCCAGCTGCGCCGGCTCACCCGCGCCCTCGAACGGCTGGCGCCCGCGCCGCCCCGGCTCCTGCTCGGCGATCTGAACATGCCGGCGCGCGTCGCCCGCGCCGCGTCCGGCGGGCGGCCGCTGGCGCGGCTGGCCACCTATCCCTCGACCGGCGGCCGGATCCAGTTCGACCATGTCCTGGCCTGGGGCCTGGCCGGCCCCGCCCGCTCGGCCCGAGCGGTCCGCGCGGCGGTCTCCGACCACCTGGCCGTCGTCGTCGACCTCGATCCCGCCCCGGCCCCGGACACTGGCCGCGGCGCCCGCGGTGGGGCCTGACGTCAGCCGGGGACGGCCAGCGTGAGCCCCACGATCGCGACGCCGAGCCCGCTCAGCCAGGCGGCGTCAAACACCCGGCCCCGCACGGCCAGCGAGCCCATGAACCGCGCGGGCAGGACGAGCCGCAGCGCCGCAGCGCCGAACAGCGGGATGCCCATGCCGAGCAGCCCCCGGCGCCAGTAGTCGTCCGCCACCAGTGCCATGCCAATGACGACCGCGACGAGCAGCGCGGTGAGCGCGGCCTCCCGGACATACCAGGGCGCCTCGGCCCCCGGAAGCGGCCCGGGGCCGGCGGCCGGTCCCGGCGGCCGCCCCGGGATCGGCCCGCCTCGGGGGGCCTGGGCTCGGCGATGCCCGGTGCGGGAGCCAGCCCGCGGCGTTCGCCCGGGATCGGTCGGGACGGCGCTCACGGCGCGGATTGTAGTGGCCCGCTTGAGGGCTCGGGGAGCGGGCGGTCCCCGTTTTCTCGCCGACTCCCCATGGGGGGTGGCGCGAACGGCGGACGGTATCTACTCAAGACCCCCCGAGTGCACACGTCCGGCACGACTAGGGGACACTGCCACGGCGGGATCACAGCGGGAGGGAGCGGCCGTGGCCGACGATTCGCCACACAGCAAGAAGTTGCAGGAACTGATGTTCCGGGCCTGGGAGACGTTCGGGGACGCGCGTCACCTGGACAGCGACGACCGGGTCTTCGTCCAGGCGCTCGCGCGCCAGACGGCCGACCGTATCTCGGTCCTCTACGGAGCGTCCTGGCGCGAGGCGCTGGACTGGGTGTCGCAGCGGTACGTCCCGAACGGGGACGTGCCCGGTGGCGCGGCGGCGGCCAGCGCCGGCACGACAACCGGCACCGGCGCGAGCGCGGCCACCAGCACCCCGAGCGGCAACCGCCGCGGCGCCAGCGCCGCGGAGTCGACCTCGCTGAGCTGACGCGCCCGGCCCGCTGGCTGGGACCACCCGGAGATCGGGGCGGTCCCAGCCAGCGCCGGTTCTGGGTCCCAGCCAGCGCCGGTTCTGGCCGGCAACCGGCCCGGTCAGTGGTAGAAGTGCCGGACGCCGGTGAAGTAGAGCGTCACCCCGGCCTCCCGGGCCGCCTCGACCGAGAGCCGGTCCCGGATCGAACCCCCGGGCTGGGCCACGGCCCGCACCCCGGCGTCGATCAGGACCTGCAGGCCGTCCGGGAACGGGAAGTAGGCGTCGCTGGCCGCCACCGAGCCCTTGGCCCGGTCACCGGCCCGGGCGACGGCCAGCTTGGCGGCGTCGACCCGGTTCACCTGGCCCATGCCGACTCCGACGGTCGCCCGCTCGGCGGCCAGCAGGATCGCGTTCGATTTGACCGCGCGCACCGCCCGCCAGGCGAAACGCAGGTCGGCTAGGGTGGCCTCGTCCGCCGGCGCCCCCGCCTCCAGGGTCCAGCCGGACGGCTCGTCCCCGGCCTCCTCGATCATGTCGCGGGACTGGAGCAGCAGCCCACCCGAGACCTGGCGCAGCTCAACCCCCCGGCCGGGCGGCTCGGCCGCGCACTCCAGCAGCCGCAGGCTGGCCCGAGCGGAGAGGATCTCCACCGCCTCGGGCTCGAAGCCGGGCGCGACGATCACCTCCGTGAAGATGTCCGCGATCTGGCGGGCGAGCGCGGCGGTGACCGGCCGGTTGGCCGCGATCACCCCGCCGAAGGCCGACGTCGGGTCGCAGGCGTGGGCCTTGCGGTGGGCCTCGACCAGGTCACGGCCCAGCGCGATCCCGCACGGGTTGGCGTGCTTGATGATCGCGACGCACGGGTCGGCGAAGTCGTAGGCGGCGCGGCGGGCGGCGTCGGTGTCGACGTAGTTGTTGTACGACATGGGCTTTCCGGCCAGCTGGCGGGCACTGGCCAGGCCGGGCGCGGCGTCCTCGCTGACGTAGAGCGCGGCCCGCTGATGCGGGTTCTCGCCGTAGCGCAGCACCTCCGAGCGGCGCCACCAGGCACCCAGCGCCGCCGGCCAGCCGGTCTCGCGCGCGGTCTCGTCGGGCGCCAGCGCCCCGGCGAACCAGGAGGCCACGGCCACGTCGTAGGCGGCGGTGTGGGCGAAGGCCCGGGCGGCCAGCCCCCGGCGGGCGGCCAGGTCGAAGCCGCCGGCGGCCAGCGCCTCGATGAGCGCCGGGTAGTCGCCCGGCGAGACGATCACCGCGACCGTCGGGTGGTTCTTGGCCGCCGCGCGGATCATCGCCGGCCCACCGATGTCGATCTGCTCGACGGCCTCGTCCGGGGACGCTCCCCCGGCCACCGTCTCCCGGAACGGGTAGAGGTTGGAGACGAGCAGGTCGAACGGTTCGATCTCCAGCTCGGCCAGCGTCTCGGCGTGCTCGGCGTCGCGCAGGTCGGCCAGCAGGCCGGCGTGGACCTTGGGGTGCAGCGTCTTGACCCGCCCGCCCAGCACCTCCGGGAAGCCGGTTACGACGCTGACGGGGATGACCGGCAGGCCGGCCTGGGCCAGGACGTCGGCCGTCGAGCCGGTGGAGACCACCTCGACACCGGCCGCGGCGAACGCGGCGGCGAGCTCGGGCAGACCCGTCTTGTCGTAGACGCTGACCAGGGCGCGCCGGATCGGGCGCCGGCCGGTCGCGACCAGCTCGCCCCCCGCCTCCGCCGCGGCTTCCGCCGCCGCTTCCGCCGCCGCGCCCGGTGCTGGCTGTTCGGACGTCATGTCCCCTCCTCTGACCGGATGATCCGGCCGATCGTCTCCGGGTAGAGGACGCGCTCGACCGCCTGTATGCGCGCCCGCAGCGTCTGCTCAGTGTCGGACGGTTCGACCGGGACCGCCGCCTGGGCCAGCAGTGGCCCGGTGTCGACGCCCTCGTCGACCCAGTGGACGCTCACCCCGCTGACCCGCACGCCGTAGGCCAGCGCATCCCGGATCGCGTGCGCGCCCGGGAATGCCGGCAGCAGCGACGGGTGCGTGTTGACCGCGCGAAACCGCTCGATGACCTGCTTGCCGAGAATCTTCATGTACCCGGCGAGGACGAGGAGGTCCGGCTCGTGAGCCGCGATGAGACCGGCGGTCAGCTCGTTGAACTCCTCCCGGTCGGCGCAGTCCTCGAGCCGGACGGTGAACACCGGGACCCCGGCGGCGCGGGCCCGGGCCTCGGCGCCGGAGTCGAACCGGTCCGTCCCGACCGCGACGACCCGGCCGCCGAAGGCGGGGTCGGCGCAGGCCTGAAGGATCGCGGCCAACGTGGTACCGGCGCCGCTGGCGAGTACGACCAGTCGGGCGGACACGGCTCTCCCTTCTCCGACGGTGGGGCCTTGCTCGACGCCGCCGGCGGGGGCGTGGCACGACGGATTGCGACGGAAGCCCCCGCGCCGGGAGCCCGCCGCCTCGCGCGAGGCTCGCCCGGACCGGGCCGAAGCGGCCCCTGGACAGAGACTGTACTGATCCGCGCGTAATCCGGCCGTCCCGTCGGCCGAAGGGCGCGCGATCATGGCGAAGCCGCGCGCCCGGAGGCCCTGGGATGCCGTCGGCCGAAGGGCGCGCGATCATGGCGAAGCCGCGCGCCCGGAGGCCCTGGGATGCCGTCGGCCGAAGGGCGCGCGATCATGGCGAAGCCGCGCGCCCGGAGGCCCTGGCGGCGCGGACGGTCAGGCGGCTGGTTCGGTGATGACGCTCCGGCGCGGCCACCGGCCGGCGACGATGGCGCGCGCGCCCGCTCCGGCCAGGGTGCCGAGCGCGGCCAGGGCCCCGGTACGCAGGGGCTCCGGCCCGAATCCGATCAGCTCGCCCGAGCCGATCGTGCCCCCGGACAGCCGGGCGGCGGCCATGACGAGCGCGCCGCACACTGTCGCGCCCACCAGGATGCGCACCACGGCCGCCCCGGCGTCGGCCGACCGGGACGAGCGGCCTAGCACGCCGCCGAGCAGACCGCCCGCGACCAGCGGGACGACCAGCAGCAGCGGCAACATGGGCACCGGCATCGGCGACGCCGGCACCGCGGCCAGGATCGGCAGGTCCCCCGGCGCGCCGGCGTGCACGTCCAGCGGCGAGACCGAGCCGGCCACGCCGGTGGCGAAGCCGGAGCCGGTGACGTAGGCGGCGGCCCAGATGACCAGGTTGGGCAGGAGCGCGACCTGGGTGAGCACGAGCCCGACGCCGCCGACGCCGCCCGGGCGCAGCGCTGACATCCCGCGCGCGATCCCGCCGGCGTGGTCGACCACGCAGACGGCGAGCCCGAGCGCGCCGGCCCCGAGGTAGACGGCGGCGGCGACGGCGCCCGCCGCCGCCGCGCCCCGGGCCGGCTGGGCCTCCCCCAGGATCCGGCGGGAACGGCCGACGGCCAGGGCGATACCGGCCAGTGCGCCGATCACCGAGACGAACGCGGCGCCGACGCCCGCGCTCAGCGGCCCCGTCCGCGCGGCGCGGTCGTCGGCGACCAGCGCGACGATCATGACGATGGCGACGTAGGGCACGCTGACCCCCGCGACACAGCGGCGCAGCGTGGCGCGGCGGGAGACCGGTGGCACCGGCAGGGAGTGGCCCAGCCCGGCCAGCGCGGGCGCCAGGCCCGCGTCCACGGCGAAGCGGAACCCGGCTCGCGCCGTGAGCAGCAGCGGGATCGCGGTGATGCCGAGCGGGATCACGGTGACCGGCCCCTCGGGCAGGTGCAGCCGGCCGCCGTGGCCCAGCAGCCACAGATCGGCTCCGACCCGCAACGCGGTCGGCGCGCTCGCCTGGCTGGAGCGGTCGGCCAGCCACACGACAAGCACGACGATCTCGACCAGCACTATCCCGGCCGGGGCGGCGAGCAGGGCCTGAACGGCGCCGGAGAGGTCCCCGTCGGCCCGCGCCGCCGCCCGCGCCCGGACCCACGCGGCGCGGGCGGGCCGCGCCGCCGCCCGCGCCCAGACCCGCGCGGCGCGGACGGGCCGCGCCGCGCGGCCCAGCCGGTCCGTCGGGCGACGATTGCCCACCGGCTGGTGGCCCTCGCCCGAGCCAGGAGGATCCGGCCGAAATGATTCCGGGCTGCGCGCGGCCATATCGGCACGCTCGCATGCCGGCGCCGCGTGAGCCGCCCAACACGCCGGAGATGTCCGCGACAGAAGTATGTTGACTCACGCACAGCGACGGCCCCCCGACTCGACGTACGTCGGAGGGCCGTCGCGATGCCGCCCGCGACCGCCGCCCCGCCGGCGGCTGGGTCGCGTGGCCGTGCTGACCTGGCCGCGCTGACCTTACTGGTCGCGCTGGCCCCGGGAGGGGTCGTAGCCGCCGGAGGCGTCCCGCGCGGGCTGGCCGTAGCCGTGGTCCTGCTCGTCGGCGCCGGGCTGGCCGTAGCCGCCATGCTGGCCGTAACCCTGCTGACCGTAGCCGCCCGGCTGGCCATAGCCGCCCGCCTGCTGGCCATATCCCTGCTGGCCATATCCCTGCTGACCGTAACCCGGCTGCCCCTGCCCCTGATCCGCCTGGCCGTAGCCACCCGACTGCCCATAGCCGGGCTGCGCCTGGTTGGGACCCGACTGGCCGTAGCCCTGCTGCTGGCCGTAGCCGGACTGCGCGTAGCCCTGCTGGCCGTAGCTCGGCTGCGCCGGGCTCGGGCCCGAGCCCTGCTGGCCGTAGCTCTGCTGGCCGTAACCCTGCTGTCCGTAGGCTGGCTGACCGTAGCCGCCCTGCTGGCCGTATCCCTGCTGGCCGGCCGGCTGCCCCGCGGACTGGCCGTAGCCCCCCTGCGCGTAGGGCCCGGACTGTCCGTAGCCCGGCTGGGCAGGCTGACTGGGCTGGCCGTAGCCCTGCTGGCCGTAGCCCTGCTGTCCGTAGCCCTGCTGTCCGTAGGGCTGCCCGTAGCCGCCCGCCGGCGGGTACTGACCGGGCGGGTTCGCTGCCTTGACGCCGGGCCGGGCACTGGAACCGCCGCCGACGCCGGGCAGCGGCTCGCCGCTGGCCTTGAAGTTCAGGCCGGCGAACACCGTCTGGACTATGGCGGCGATCAGCGCGAGGAACGTTCCGACCTTCGCCCCGCCGGACACGCCCGCGGGCACGTCGGGATAGGTCAGCCAGCGCAGGAGCACCACCAGGACGGCGACCGCCGAGACCGCCAGCGTGACCAAAGCGGGACCGATCCCGCCCACAGCCGGAATGGTCAGCCCGCGAAACACCCGCGCGGCGACCGATGCCGCGACGACAAGACTGAGAAGGACGGCGAGCCAGCCCCAGTCCGTACCCCAACTGTTGCGACTGGCGCTGAAGCCGCCGATTGACGCGCCCCACCAGGGCAGGAAGCTCGCGATGAAGACGACGAGCCCTGAGGCCATTATTCCTAGATCGTTGGTTGCGACGTCGCGGCCGCCGATCCGTGCCACTTACTCCACCTCGTTTGCCTCATGCTGCCTGGCATCCTCTGCGCCATCCGAACCGTGGGGGGAAACGCGGGACGTTTGGGGGGCAGAGGATACGGCGCGGGACGGCGGGCCGGCTGCAGATGTCACGAAGCTACCAGACCTCGCTCGGGGCACAAGTGGGGCAATAGGTGACGTAAGCCAGACAATGCGCGACTTAGCTACGTCATCGCGGTCACCGATCCGATGCTCGCGGTCGCCGAACCCGGCCCCGGACGCGTCAGGCGCCGCGGAACCTGTTCGCTCCGCGGCGCCTGACAGCGACCATCAGCGCTGACTACAGCGCTCCCTGACTACAGCGGTTCCCGACCACAGCGCTCCCCAGCTACAGGGCGCGCATGATGTCGGCCATCAGCCGGGCGGTCTCGGACGGCGTCTTGCCGACCCGGACGCCGGCCTTCTCCAGCGCTTCCTTCTTCGCCTGCGCGGTGCCGGACGAGCCGGACACGATCGCGCCCGCGTGACCCATCGTCTTGCCCTCGGGCGCGGTGAACCCAGCGACGTAACCGACGACCGGCTTGGAGATGTTGGCCTCGATGTGCGCGGCGGCCCGCTCCTCGGCGTCACCGCCGATCTCGCCGATCATCACGATGGCCTTCGTCTCGTCGTCGGCCTCGAACGCGTCGAGCGCGTCGATGTGCGTCGTGCCGATGACCGGGTCACCGCCGATACCCACGGCGGTCGAGAAGCCGAACTCGCGCAGCTCGTACATCATCTGGTAGGTCAGCGTCCCGCTCTTGCTGACCAGGCCGACGTGCCCGCGCGGGGTGATGTCGGCCGGGATGATGCCGGCGTTGGACAGCCCGGGGCTGGCGATGCCCGGACAGTTCGGCCCGATGATCCGGGTCGTGCCCTTCGACTGCGCGTAGGCGAAGAAGCTGGTCGTGTCGTGCACCGGGACACCCTCGGTGATGACGACGGCCAGCGGGATGGCCGCGTCGATCGCCTCGACCACCGCGTCCTTGGTGAACTTCGGCGGCACGAACAGCACCGACACGTCCGCGCCCGTCTCGGCCATGGCGTCGGCGACGGTGCCGAACACCGGTACGCCCTCGACCGACTGGCCGACCTTGCGCGGGTTCACCCCGGCGACGACGTTGGTGCCGGCGGCCAGCATCCGCCGGGTGTGCTTGGTTCCCTCGGAACCGGTGATCCCCTGGACCACGATCTTGCTGTCAGCGTCCAGCCAGATAGCCATCGGAAGACGTCCCCTTCAGTTCCAGAGTCTTCTCAGGCCGCGGCCGCGGCCAGCTCGGCGGCGAGTGACGCCGCCCCGTCCATGGTTTCGACCGGCTTGACGACGGCCAGGTCCGCGTCGGCCAGGATCCGCCGACCCTCCTCGGCGTTGTGCCCGTCGAGCCGGACAACCAGCGGCGTCGAGACGTCACCGAGCAGGTCCACGGCCTGGATGATGCCGTTGGCCACCGCGTCGCAGGAGGTGATGCCACCGAAGATGTTGACGAAGACGCTCTTCACGGCCGGGTCGCCCAGGATGATCGACAGGCCGTTCGCCATGACCTCGGCCGACGCCCCACCGCCGATGTCGAGGAAGTTCGCCGGGCGCATGCCGCCGAACGGCTCGCCGGCGTAGGTGACCACGTCGAGGGTGGCCATCATCAGACCGGCGCCGTTGCCGATGATGCCGACCTCGCCCTCGAGCTTGACGTAGTTGAGGCCCTTCTCCTTGGCCTTGGTCTCGAGCGGGTCGACCGAGCTGGTGTCGGCGAACTCGGCGTGCTCCGGGTGCCGGAACGCGGCGTTCTCGTCCAGGGTGACCTTGCCGTCGAGCGCGACCACCCGGCCGTCGCCGGTCAGGATCAGCGGGTTGACCTCGACCAGCGTCGCGTCGGAGGCGACGAAGACGTCCCACAGCTTGACCAGCAGCTCGGTCGCGCCGTCCAGGGCGGCCTCGGGGAGCTTCGCCGCGACGGCGATCTCGCGGGCCTTCGTCGCGTCGACGCCGGCGGCCGGGTCGAGCAGGATGCGCGCGAGCGCGTCCGGGTTGTTCTCGGCGACCTCCTCGATCTCCATCCCACCTTCGCGGGAGGCCATGGCGAGGAAGGTCCGGTTCGCCCGGTCGAGCAGGAACGAGGCGTAGTACTCCTCGGCGATGTCGCTGGCCTGCTCCACCAGCACGCGGTGGACGGTGTGGCCCTTGATGTCCATGCCGAGGATCGCGCTGGCCTTGGCGTAGGCGTCGTCGGGGCCGTCGGCGACCTTCACACCGCCCGCCTTGCCCCGTCCACCCGTCTTGACCTGGGCTTTGACGACGACACGTCCGCCGAGCTCGGCGGCGATGGCGCGAGCTTCGTCGGGGGTCGCGGCTACCTTGCCGGTGGGCACGGGCACGCCGTGCGCGGCGAACAACTTCTTCGCCTGGTGCTCGAAGAGATCCACGGTCCGTCCAGTCGGATGCTAGGTGAGCGGGTGAGTTCGGTCAGCGGGTGCGCTGTCGTCGGTACGCGGGGCCGGCGGACGGCCCCGGGGTCACGGGCCTCGGCGGGCCGAAGCCCGGGAACCACGCGTCGCGCCGGGCGAAGGGCGCCGGTGCGTCCCCGCGCCTGGGCGCCGCCGACCGGCGGCTGGTCAGAGTTCAATGAAATCGCCTTGAGCCTACTGACACCGGGTCCCAGGTGCTGGCGGCGTGATCTGAACCACTGATCGCGACCCGCGCCAGCACCTCCATCCCGATCAGGACTGGGCGATGACGACGAGTAGGATGATCAACGCCTCGAGGAGTCCGACGGCGCCGAGCGCGATGCCGGCGGAGGCCTGGCCCGCCCCGCTCTGTGGCCGGCCGGCCGCGCTGGCCTGGCTGATCTGATCGCGAGCCCGGCGCCCCAGGACGAGCGCGAACACGGCCGCCACCCCGAACACGATCGTCCACCCGAAGACGGCGGAGATGACTCCGAGGACCAGCGAGGTCTGCGCCTGGCTGTTGCGGGGCGTCACCGGGTACGGGTAGCCCGGCCGGGGGCCGGGCGCCACCCCTGGCGGTCCCGGCACCCCTGAACCGTGCATCCCTGGGCCCTGCACCGGCGGTCGCGGCACACCGGGGCCAGGCATGCCGGAGCCTGGTGGGTGCCCACCCCAGGACGCCGGCGCGGGGGCTCCCGTCCCCGCCGTGGCGGCCCAGGACCCGGCGGCGGGAGCGGGCGGCGCCTTCACCGGGCGCGACGGCTGGGCGGACCAGGCCCCGGGCGGGCCCGGCCGGCTCGGCGGGAACTGGCCACCGGGCGGCGGGGGCGCTGACGGCGGGGTGACCGGCGGCGGGGTGGCGGCGGAGGGGGGCGTCGCGCCCGGCACCGGCGGCCAGGCGCCGGGTGGGGTCGCCTGGCCCGTCCGCGCCGGCGGTCCCGCCGGGCCGGTGCCGGCCGAGCCGGGCCGACCGGCTCCGGACGGGGTGGGGTTCTGGGAGGACCACCATGATCCGCTGGCGGCCGCCGCGGCGCCGGTGCCCGGTCCGCCCGCGGCCCGCCCGGGACCCGAGCCGCCGGGGCCCGGACCGCGACCCGAAGCGCCAGACCCCGAACCGCCAGACCCCGCATTGCCAGACCCCGAACCGCCAGACCCCGAACCGCCAGACCCCGAGCTGGCCGACCCCGGACCGGCCACCTCGCCGGACCGCACGCTGTACCAGGGCACCTCGCGCCCGGCGCCGTCGCTGGGCGAGGACGTCACGATGGCGCGGGCCGGGGTCGAGCCGATCCAGGTCTTCTCGATCAGTTCACCGGCGGCCTGGTCCACGTCGACGCCGCGCCCGACCATGTCGGCCATCAGGTCCGCCGCGGTCGGGCGCCGCGCGACGTCCTTGGTCAGCGCGGCCGAGACCGGGCCGACCAGGTAGCCGGGCAGGTCACCGAGCTGCGGTTCCTCGGCCTGGACGCGGTAGGCCAGCACTTCCTGGCGCTCGGCGTGGAAGGGATGGCGGCCGGTGGCGGCGAACGTCACGCAGGTGCCCCAGGCAAACACGTCGGTGGCCGCGACCGCCGCGTCGCCGCGCATCTGCTCGGGCGCCATCCAGGCCAGGGTGCCGATGACATGGCCCGTCCTGGTCAGGCCGACCGCGTCGACCAGATGGGCGATGCCGAAGTCGATCACCTTCGGCCCGTCCCAGGACAGCAGGATGTTCGACGGTTTGAGGTCGCGGTGGACGATGCCGGCCTCGTGGATGGCGATCAGCGCGTCGAGCAGGCCGACGGCGAAGCCGCGCACCAGCGACTGCTCCAGCCTGCCCCGGCGGCGGACCGCGTCGGCCAGGCTGACCCCGTCGACGTACTCGGTGGCCATCCAGGGCGCGGACGCGTCGGTGTCGGCGTCGATGACGTTGGCGATGGCCTTGCCCCGCACCCGCTGGGCCGCGGTGACCTCCCGGCCGAAGCGTTCGCGGAACTCGGCGTCGTCGGCCAGCAGCGGGGAGGCGACCTTGACGGCAACCGCGCGGCTGTCGGCGCCGAAGCCCAGATAGACGGTACCCATGCCGCCGGCGCCGATACGGCCCTGCAGACGGTACGGACCGACCTCACGGGGGTCGTCCGCCGACAGCGGTGCGAGCATGGCCGTCACTGTATGCCCACGGGAAGGGGGCGCCGGACGCGCAGGGGGGCCTGGCCGGGCCGCGGCCGGCGGACCGCGACGAGCGCGAGACCGCCGGAAATACGCCGCCGGGTACGCATCCGTCCAGATTTTTCCCGTTCGTCGCGGCAGTCGGCCGGGCACGATACCGACGACATTCCCGGGCGGCCTGGCCCACACCGCCCGGACTGGGTTTACCGAACCGTCGACAAAACGACATGACGTTTGTAACGTCGGTGACCGCGCGTGGCGAGCGCGGGCAGTGAGTAACCACAGCGGCGAACGCGCGACGGACCAGCGACCCGGTCCGATACCGCGGGCCGGGGACGCGAGCGGAGGGCGGATGACGGCGGGCGCCAGGTGGTCCGGTGCGAGCCGACCCAGGGGCATGGGTGCCGGCGCGACGACGGGCGGCGGGGCGACGGACGCCGACGCGGGGCGCGGCGGGGCGACGGGCGCCGACGCGGCTACGGGCGGCGGGGCGGGCGACCGAACAGGCCACGGTCCCGACGTGTTCTCCCGCGCCGGGACGGCGTTGCGGGCGACCACGGAGGCCCTGCCCGCCGCCGTCTGGGGCACGGCGGCCGAAGCCGCCTGGCTGGCCACCCACCTCGTCTGCTACCCCCTGGCCGCGATCACCCCGACCGGGAGGCTGGGCGGCCTGATGCCGGTGGTCGGGCGGGCGTCGACGGCCGCCGGCGGCAATCACGAGCGAGGCCGGTACAGCCTTGACGGGCTCGCGCCGCGACGGCGGGGCCTGCTGGTGCGCGACGTCGAGGCGGCCGCGACCCCGGTCCTGCTTGTCCATGGCCTCATCGACAACCGTTCGGTGTTCGTCCGCCTGCGCCGGTCGTTACACCGGCGTGGGTTCGACCGGGTCAGCACGGTCCCCATCCCGCTCTACGCACGGGATGTGGACGACGCCGCTCGGCGGCTGGCGGAGACCGTCGAGGAGCGCTGCGCGGCCACCGGCTGCCCGCGGCTGAACATCGTCGCCCACTCCCTCGGTGGCCTGGTCGCCCGTTACTACGTGCAGAAGCTCGGCGGGGACGAGCGGGTCAACATCCTGGTGACGCTGGGAACCCCGCACAGCGGCACCGTCCTGGCCCGGCTGGTGCCGCCGGGCGTCCCCCACCGGCTCCTGGCCGCGGTGCGCCCTGGTTCGCGGCTGATCCGCGAGCTCGACGAGCCGGCGCCCGGCTGCCGGACGGCCTTCGTGGCCTTCGCCGGCGAGCTCGACTCGGTCGTGCGGCCCGTCGCGGCGGCCCACCTGCGCCACCCGGACCTGGCCGTCCGCAACATCACCGTGGCCGGGGCCGGCCACCACGGCCTGCCGTTCAGCGGCGCCGTCGTCCACGAGATCGGGATGCTCCTCGGCGGCGCGGCGCGCACCGGGGCGGCCCGCACCGGGGTATCCGGCCCGGGCAAGCCCTACCCGTCCGAGCCGGTCCCACCGGGCCGGCCCCGGCCGGCGGCGATCCCGACGCTGGCCGGGCGCCTGACCGGCGGGCCGCCCCACCAGGACAGTGCGTAGTCCACCGCGAACAAGGACCGGCGCCGACAACCGACACCGACAACCGACACCGACAACCGGCGCCAGCAAATCGGTGCCGGGAGGCGGGGCGGGCGCAATGCCCGGGTCCGCGCTCGGAGCCCACCCTGACGGGTGTAGCGTTTGCCAGCGCCCTTCAGGTCCGCGTCAGACCGGTCCACGAATCGAGCACCGATTCACGGACCGCCGTCGCGGTGCGCGGGGCACCCAGCGGATGTCCACCCTCACCCGGCGGTTACGCACGCCCGGGGCCGCGACCGCCGGAGCGAGCCTTTGTCAGACGCCACCTACCCCCTGGCCGGTCACCCCTTCGGTGATTTCAGCGCGAGTTGGAAGCCCACTCGGCATCGCCACCGCGCGGTCAGCTCGGCCCACGTGCGCCGCACGGGCATCGCCACCGCGGTCGTGTCGACCGTCGGGATCGCGCTGGTCAACCTCACTGGTCTGACCCACGCAGAACCGACCACGCTCACCGGCACGCAGGCGGCCACGGTGACCGTGCCCAGCCAGGTCACCTCGAGCGGGACCGGCACCTCAGGCGGCACCGACGACCTCAGCGAACCCAGCCTCGTCAACGCGCCCGGCCAGGAGTCGCTCGCCGTCCTGGCCCAGCGGGCGGCCCAGGACCAGCTGCTGCACGACCAGGCGGTCGCCCAGTCGTCGCTGAACGATCTGACCAGCCGCGAGAACGCGGCCCGGGCCGCCATCGAGCGCGCGGCCGAGATGCACTGGGCCGCTCCGATCGCCGCCCGGCTGACCCAGCGCTTCGGCGGAGCCGACGGCCACCCCGGCATCGACCTGGGAGCGCCGATGGGAACCCCGATCAACGCCGCCCACCGGGGGAGGGTGATCTACGCGGGCTGGGAGTCCGGGTACGGCAACTTCATCCAGATCATGCATGAGAACAACGTGGTGACCTGCTACGGACACCTGTCGAAGATCCTCGTGCAGGTCGGCCAGTACGTGGACACCGGTCAGGAGATCGGCCTGGAGGGCTCGACCGGGCACTCGACCGGTCCCCACCTCCACTTCGAGGTCCGCATCGGCGGCCAGTACGGAACAAAGATCAACCCGCTGATCTGGCTCAACGAGCACGGCATCAACTACACGCCGACCAACAGCGGGCCGATCGTCTCTGACCAGGACTCCTAGGCTCCTCCGAGCGTCCGAGCGTCCGAGCGTCCGAGCGTCCGAGCGTCCGAGCGTCCGAGCCTCCGCGCGCCCGGGCTCCCTCCCCCGGCGGGGGCACCCGAGCCCTCGCCCCCGGGCGGCGAGGGCGGGGAGGGCGGCGCCGGCTCGCCCAGGCATCTCCGTCGCTCGCGTGCTCCGTCGCTCACAGCTTCTCGACCGGGGCGTAGCGCAACAGTAAGCGCTTGGTGCCGGCGTCGGCGCCGAAGTCGATCGTCGCCTCGGCGTTGTCGCCCGCCCCGGCGGTCGCCACGACCAGGCCCAGCCCGAACGTGTCGTGGGAGACCCGGTCGCCCCGCTCCAGCGTCGGGATGGGCCGCGACGGGCGCCCGGCCGCTCCCCCGGCGCGACCCGGCCGGCCGCCGCCCGACCGCGCGCCGCCGCCGCCGAAGCCGGCGCTCCCAAAGCCGCCGCTCCCGAAACCACCGGCGCCGAGGCCGCCGCCGCCCGAGCCGGCGCTCCGGGAGGACACGAACTCGCTCGATCCGTGGAAGCCGCTGGAGCCGCTGTTCGTCGTGGCCTCGGGCAGCCGGCGCCAGTCGAGGAGGCTGGCCGGCACCTCCTCCAGGAAACGCGACGGCGGGTAGTACTGGGGCGCACCCCACGAACCGCGCACCTGGGCCCGGGTCAGGTAGAGCCGGGACCGGGCCCGGGTGATCCCGACGTAGGCCAGCCGGCGCTCCTCCTCCAGCTCGCGGGGCTCGCCGAGGGTCCGCATGTGCGGGAAGACGCCGTCCTCCAGCCCGGTCAGGAACACGACCGGGAACTCCAGGCCCTTCGCGCTGTGCAGAGTCATCAACGTGACGACGCCGGCCGAGCCCTCCTCGGGGTCGGGAATCTGGTCGGCGTCGGCGACCAGTGAGACCCGCTCGAGGAACTCGGCCAGGCCGCCCTGTGTCGTCTCCGGACCTGGCGTCCGCTCGAGAAACTCCTGGGCCACCCCGACCAGCTCGCGCAGGTTCTCCACCCGGCCCTGGGCCTCGATGCTGTCCTCGGCGGTCAGCTCGGCCAGGTAGCCGGTGCGTTCCAGGGTCGCCTCCAGCACGGCGACCGGCCCGTCGGGCACCACAGCCCGCAGCTCAGCCATCATCGCGGTGAACTCCCGCACCGCCTTGGCGGAGCGGGTGGCCACCCCCGGCACCTCGTCGATGCGGGTCAGCGCGTCGGCGAAGGGCACCCGCTCGCGCTCGGCGAAGGCGGCCAGCATCGCCTCGGCCCGGTCGCCGATCCCGCGCCGCGGCACGTTGAGGATGCGCCGGAGGTTGACCGTGTCGGTCGGGTTGGCCAGCACCCGCAGGTAGGCCAGCAGGTCGCGGACCTCCCGGCGCTCGTAGAAGCGCACCCCGCCGACGACCCGGTAGGGCAGCCCGACCCGGATGAAGATCTCCTCGAAGACGCGGCTCTGGGCGTTGGTGCGGTAGAAGACGGCGACGTCGGCCGGGCGGGCCGCCTCGTCGTCGGTCAACCGGTCGACCTCGGCCGCGACGTAGGCGGCCTCGTCGTGCTCGTTGTCGGCGACGTACCCGACGATCTTCTCCCCGTCGCCGGCGTCCGACCACAGCCGCTTGGGCACCCGGGAGGCGTTGTTCGCGATGACCGCGTTGGCCGCCGACAGGATCGTCTGGGTCGACCGGTAGTTCTGCTCGAGCAGGATCGTCGTCGCGTCCGGGAAGTCCTCGGTGAACTCGACGATGTTGCGGATGTTCGCGCCCCGGAAGGCGTAGATCGACTGATCGGCGTCGCCGACGACGCACAGCTCGGCCGGGCCGGGGCCGGGGCTGGACGCCTCGGCGCCGCCCGGGCCGTCCGGACCGGCGTGGTGCGAGCGGCCGACCAGCTCGCGCACCAGGACGTACTGGGCGTGGTTGGTGTCCTGGTACTCGTCGACCAGCACGTGCCGGAACCGGCGGCGGTAGTGCTCGGCCACGTCCGGGAACGCCTGCAGCAGGTTGACCGTGACCATGATCAGGTCGTCGAAGTCCAGCGCGTTGGCCTCGGTCAGCCGGCGCTGGTAGAGCTCGTAGACCTCGGCCGCCGCCCGCTCGATGTGGTTGGACGCGGAGTCCCGGGCGGTCTCCCAGTCGATCAGCTCGTTCTTCCACGCGCTGATCCGGGTGGCCAGGCCCCGGGCCGGGTGCCGCTTGGGGTCGAGGTCGAGGTCCCGGGCGACCAGGGTGATCAGGCGCTGGGAGTCGGCCGCGTCGTAGATCGAGAACCCGGTCGTGTAGCCGAGGCGCTTGGCCTCGCCGCGCAGGATGCGCACGCAGGCCGAGTGGAACGTGCTCACCCACATGGCGCGAGCCCGCCGCCCGACCAGGGCGGCCACCCGCTCCTTCATCTCGTTGGCGGCCTTGTTGGTGAACGTGATGGCCATGATCTCACCCGGCCGGACGTGCCGGGCGGCCAGCAGGTAGGCGATGCGGTGGGTCAGCACCCGGGTCTTGCCGGAGCCCGCGCCCGCCACGACCAGCAGGGGCGTTCCGCCGTGCACGACGGCCTCGCGCTGGCGGGGGTTGAGGCCCTCCAGCAGCGTGTCGAGGTCGATGGCCGGCGCCGCCGGGCGGGGCGGCGCGAGGACGGCCGGCCCGTACGGGTCCTCGGGCCCGTACAGATCCGCCGGCGCGTCCGCGTCGAGCGGCGGCCGGTCCAGACCCGAGTCCGCGCTGCCCGTGTTCGCCATCCCGTTGTCCTCCCGCGTTCCGGTGTCCTCTCCGGGGCGATCTTTCATGCAACCTCGATCATAGGTTCGACCGCCGACAGGTCCGCGCTCGGGTCGCCGCGCCACCGGCGCCGGCGCGAGCCGCCCCTTCATCACACCATCCCGGTGTGCCAGCCCGGCGCGCCAGTGCGACCGAGAGCGACACCGGTTTGACAGACCGACCGCGGCGAGAGCACCTTTGAGAGGTGCAGCGGCACCAGATGCTTATTACGTAGGCGCGCGACCCACCCGCCCCGGGTCAGCGCGCCAGCCCACCTGCCTGTTCGGCAGGGGGCTTTTTTGTTTGCCGCGGCCACGGGACGGACACCGCCATTGGCCGCCCACCGTGAGGAGGCCACCATGAGCCCACAGAACGAGAGCACCGGGAGCACAGTCAGCGGGAGCGCCCCCAGCCGGACGCCCGAGAGCGAGACCTCCGACGGCGGGGACGCCGACGGAACCGGCGAATCCAGCCGGGCCGAGGGAGCCGGGACGGCCGAGGGCGCGGGAAGGCTCAGCCCCCCGACGACGGCCGACGTCGACCGCGCGGCCGCCGCCCTCGACGGCGTCGCCCGCCGGACCCGCCTGGTCCCCAGCGTCGCGCTGAGCGCGGTCACCGGCGCCCCGGTCCACCTCAAGCTGGAGAACACCCAGCACACCGCCTCGTTCAAGCTGCGCGGCGCCTACGCCCGGGTGGCCCTGGCCGGCCCGGCCGCCCGCGACCGCGGGCTGGTCGCCGCCAGCGCCGGCAACCACGCCCAGGGGGTCGCCTTCGCGGCCGCCCGGTTCGGCGTCCCAGCGACGATCTTCGTGCCGGATGGCGCGAACCCGGTCAAGGTCGCCCGGACCCGGCGCTGGGGGGCGACAGTCCACCACGTCGCGGGGGGCGTGGACGCGGCGCTGGCCGCCGCCGAAAATCACGTGGCCACCCGGGGCGGCCTGCTCGTCCACCCGTTCGAGGACCCGCTGGTCATCGCCGGCCAGGCCACGATCGGCCTGGAGCTGGCCGAGCAGTTGCCCGCGCTGCGCACCGTCCTGGTCGGGGTCGGCGGCGGCGGGCTGGTCGCCGGGATCGCGCTCGCCCTGCGCGACCGCCTCCCCGGCGCGCGGATCATCGGCGTGCAGGCGGCCGGGGCGCCGGCGTTCGCCCGCTCCTGGCGGTCCGGTCGGCCGACGTCCGCGCCGGCCGAGACCATCGCCGACGGGATGGCGGTCCGCCGGGCCGGCACCCTCACGCTGCGCATGGCGATGTCGCTGGTCGACGACGTCGTCACCGTCAGCGAGGAGGCGCTGTGGGCCGCGATGGCCCTGCTCGCGGCCGAGGGCCACAGCGTCGAGCCAGCCGGCGCCGCCGGCGCCGCGGCGCTGCTGGAAGATCCGGCGCTCGCGCTCGGCCCGACCGTCGCCGTCCTCTCGGGCGGCAACATCGACCCGGCCATGGCCGAAGCCGTCCGGGCCACCCTCGCCCTGCCCACGCCGAGCGCGCCGGCAACGCTGACCGGGCCGACCGAGCCGACCGGACCGACCGGGCCGACCGGGGCGCGCGCCGGAGCCGTCGTCGCGGCCGGACCGCTCTACTCCCACTCGATGGTGCCCGGCGGCTTCGAGGTCACGTCGTAGACGACCCGGTTGACCTGCGCCACCTCGTTGACCACCCGGTTGCTGACGCGCTCAAGCAGGTCGTAGGGCAGCCGGGCCCAGTCGGCCGTCATCGCGTCCTCGCTGGTCACCGCGCGCAGGACGATCGGATGGCCGTAGGTGCGCTCGTCGCCCTGCACGCCGACCGAGCGGACCTCGGCCAGCAGCACGGCGAAGACCTGCCAGATCTCCCGGTCGAGGCCGGCCCGGCTGATCTCCGCCCGCACGATCGCGTCGGCGGCCCGCAGCAGCTCGAGGCGCTCCGGCGTGACCTCGCCGATGATCCGGACGGCGAGCCCAGGGCCGGGGAAGGGCTGGCGCCAGACGATCTCGGCCGGCAGGCCCAGCTCCTCGCCGAGCCGGCGCACCTCGTCCTTGAACAGCGTCCTCAGCGGCTCGACCAGGCTGAAGGACAGGTCGTCCGGCAGGCCGCCGACGTTGTGGTGGGACTTGATCGTCGAGGCGGTGGCCGAGCCGGACTCGATGACGTCCGGGTACAAGGTGCCCTGGACCAGGAAGCGGATGCCCTCGGCGTCGCCCTCGGCCGCCGCGGCGGCGTCCAGCTCCCGGGCCGCGGCCTCGAAGACCCGGATGAACTCGGTTCCGATGATCTTCCGCTTGCGCTCGGGGTCGGTCACCCCGGCCAGCGCGGACGCGAACCGGTCGGCCGCCTTCACGTGGCGCAGCGCGACCCCGGTGGAGGCGACGAAGTCGGTCTCGACCTGCTCGGCCTCCCCGGCCCGCAGCAGGCCGTGGTCGACGAACACGCAGGTCAGCTGGTCGCCGACCGCGCGCTGGACCACGGCGGCGGCGACGGCGGAGTCGACCCCGCCGGACAGGCCGCAGATCACCCGGCCCGAACCGACCTGGGCCCGAACCGCGGCCACCGCCTCCTCGGTGATGTTGACCATGGTCCAGTTCGGTCGGCAGCCGGCCCCGGCGAACAGGAAGTGGCGCAGGACGTCCAGGCCGTACTCGGTGTGGGCGACCTCGGGGTGGAACTGGACGGCGAACAGGCGCCGCTCGGCGTCCTCGAACGCGGCGACCGGGGTGGCGGCTGTGGCGGCTGTGACCGTGAAGCCGGGTGGAGCCTTGGTCACCGTGTCGCCGTGGGACATCCAGACCTGCTGGTCACGAGGTAGCCCGTCGAGCAGGACGCCCGGGCCGTCGGGCTCGAGCGCCAGCCGGGTCGAGCCGTACTCGGCGACACCGGTGCGCTCGACCGTCCCGCCCAGGCCGCGCGCCATCACCTGGTGGCCATAGCAGATCCCGAGGACGGGGACGCCGGCGCCGAACAGCGCCGGGTCGACGTCGGGGGCGCCGGGTGAGTACACCGACTTCGGGCCGCCGGAGAGGATGATCGCGCTCGGGCGCCGGGCGAGCAGCTCGGCGACGGGCGTGTCCCAGGCGACGATCTCGGAGTAGACGTGCGCCTCCCGGACGCGCCGGGCGATGAGCTGGGCGTACTGCGCGCCGAAGTCGATCACGAGGACCGTGTCGTGCGGGGGGCGGGAGGACTCACTCGGCGAGGTCACCGCCCCAGCCTACGAAGCGCCGACGGCGCCCGGCAGCACGGCGCGGCGAGCACGGGCCGCGGGCAGGCCGCGGGTGACGGCGGCCGGGCCGACCGGCGCGCCACGGGTGACGGCGGGCGAGCGGGCGGGCGCGCCGCGCGGCCGTCAACCGGCACCCCAGGGCGATACGGAAACGGCCGGCCTCGAGCCCGTGGGACAATTCAGGGACAAGATGATTACCGAGAGCTACTACCACCGGAGTAACACGGTGACCTCGCCGATCGGACATCTGTCGCAAGTCCGGACAAGAACATCAATGCCCGGGAGCTCATGTCACATCGTCATAAGCCCAGCGGACGCCAGCCATCGGCGAGAAGGGGCCGGCCAGGAGGACTGAAGCGGCCCCGGTGCCCAGAAGGCTGACATCTAGCGTACGGTAGGCGCCTTTCAGCGCACCAGTCACTACCGCTAAGGTGCGAGTCGAGAACATCCGGGCCCGATACCAAGCCATCCTGGCACGAACGGTTCCAGGGGGCTGGCCGAGAGGTTGCGAAGGTACGTGCGTAGACAACCGATAGCCAGCACGGGCATCGACGCTCCCGCCCCGCCAACCGAGGCGCCAGGCGAGCCCGCGGGGGGCGGGTCACACGGGGAGACGGCCCCCATTCCACCCGGCTCCTCGGGTGGGACGCGCCGGATGACGTCGATGCTCAGCAACCCGTCCAACTGGCGGGTGCGAACGAAGCTGATCGCCATCCTCGCGGTGCCGGTGATCGCTATTCTCGTCAACGCCGCGCTGGGTGCCAGCTCGGTGCTGCACAGTACCCGGAACGTCAACCGGGCCCGCGATATGACCCAGATCAGCCGGGCCGCGTCGGCGCTCGCGTACGACCTCAGCAAGGAACGGACGTACACGGTCGGCTACGCCGCCTCGAACCCGAGGGTCCCGCTGAGCAACGTGTACGCCCAGCGCCTCCGGGTCGACCAGGACGCCCAGGCCTTCAAGGACGCCGTCAACGGCCGCGCGACCTCCTTCAACCGGGCCGGGAACGATGCCATCGCGTCGGCGACCGACCGCTTGTCCCGGCTGGCGAACATCCGTGCCGTGGCGCTGCGTACGACTTCCCCGGAGTCGATCCAGGCGTCGTATTCACAGCTCACCGACGGCCTGCTGGCCCTGATTCCGACCATCACCCAGGGTCTTGACGACGCCACGTTGTCGGCCGACGTGCAATCCGCCAACGCGCTGATCAACAGCACCGACATTCTGTCTCTCCAGCAGTCGCTCGTTAACTCCAGCCTCCAAAGCAAGCAGTTCGACAACACCGACTACCGGCAGTTCCTCGGTTACGTCACGGAAGCCGAGAACGCGGCCTCCACCTTCAGCGCCTCGGCAACGCCAGCGCAACAGCGGCTGCTCAGCTCAACCGTCACCGGACCCGACGTGGCGCGAACGGGTGAGACCATCCAGGAAATTCTGGCGGCCCAGAGCATGCCGATCGATTTGCAGCCGACCTCCTGGCTTCAGTCGATCCAGGCGAACATCGACCTGAACAACCGGGTCGCGCAGTCGGTCCTCAACGACGTCGGCACCCGCGGCGGTCAGCTGCGGACCCACATCCAACGTAACGCTCTGCTGTCAGGCCTGCTGATCGTCCTGATCCTGGCTGTCGCCCTGATCGCCGCCGTCGTCGTCGCCCGGTCGCTGTCCCGGCCGCTGCTGGCCCTGCGAGGCGCCGCCCTCGACATTGCCGGCAACCGGCTGCCGGAGGCCGTCCGCCGGTTGCGTGACTCGACCGACCAGGACATTGCGGCCAGCGTCGAACCAGTCGGTATAGATACCGACGAAGAGATCGGTGAAGTGGCGCGGGCCTTCGACGAGGTCCACCGTGAGGCGGTTCGGCTGGCGTCCGAACAGGCCATGCTGCGAAACAACGTCAACGCGATGTTCGTGAACCTCTCCCGCCGCAGCCAGGGACTGGTCGAACGCCAGCTTCGCCTCATCGACGACCTGGAGAACCGCGAACAGGACCCCGACCAGCTGTCGAACCTGTTCAAACTCGACCACCTCGCCACCCGTATGCGGCGGAACAACGAAAGCCTGTTGGTCCTCGCCGGCACCGACACCGCCCGCCGCTGGACCCACCCGGTGGCCCTCAACGAGGTCGTGCTGGCCGCCATCTCCGAGGTGGAGCAGTACACCCGGGTCAAGCAGACGTCGGCCGCGCCGGTCTCCATCGCCGGCCACGCCGTCAGCGACGTCGTCCACCTGATCGCCGAGCTGCTGGAGAACTCGACGTCCTTCTCGCCGCCGGCCACCGACGTCCTGGTCACCTCGCACTCGCTCGGCCCGGGCGCCGGCGCCATGATCGAGATCGAGGACCGCGGTATCGGTATGCCGGCACGTGACCTCGAGCGGGTCAACGAGCGGCTGGCGAACCCGCCGGTCGTCGACGTGTCGGTCTCCCGGACGATGGGTCTGTTCGCGGTCGGCCGGCTGGCCAGCCGGCACGGCATCCGGGTCACCCTGCGCGAGTCGGCCTCGGGTGGCATCACCGCCATGGTCCGCCTGCCGGCGAAGGTCGTCACCGGCGAGGAGTCGGTCACGGGGATGCCGGCCAAGCCGGCCCTCGGTTCCACCGGCGCCCCAGCCCGCGGGCCGCAACCGGCCCGGCGAGCCGCCCCGTCCAACGGCTCGGGCCCGGGCCACGGCCCGGGGGGCCGGACGACGACACCCGCCGGCGACGCCCGGGGCGGTTCGCCACTGTTCGAGCGGGCCAACGCCGACTCCCTCGCCGCGTCCGCGGAAAGTGAAGCCTCGCAGGACCTGCGGCTGCGTCCGTTCGACGCGCCGCCCCGCGGTGGCCGGGGCGACGAGCCGGATCGTCCCGGTCCCGACCGGCGGGAGCCGACGCTCGACCACGACGAGCCGACCTCGGTCGACGGCGCGGCGACCGGCGCCTTCCCGATCCGGCCGACCACTCCGCCCGGGCGAGGAGTACCGGGCCGGCCGGGCGGCGCCGCTCCCGCCGATCCGCCCCGGCGCCAGCCCGGCGACGACCTGTCGACGCGCGGGCGCCCCGACGACGCCCGGCCCACCGCGTTCCCGTCCGGCCCGACCAGCTTCGGCGGCCCCGTCCCTGGCGGTCCTGCCCCTGGCGGTCCCGTGCCCGGCGGCCCGCTCCCCGGCGGTCCGGCCACGAGTCGTCCGCTCCCCGGCGGGCCAGGGCTGCCAGCCGAGGGCGGCGGAACCGGTCCGTTGCAGGCCCGGCGCCGGCCCATGTCCGACCGGCCCGTCCCACCTGGCCCGCGACCGCCGGCCGACGCCACGCCCGGACCGGGTCGGCCTGACGCGCCGATCCCCCGCCCGATCCGCCCACTCGGGCCCCGGCCGACCCCGGCCAGCCCAGGGGCCGAGCCGAGCCCGCCGTCCCCCGCCGCCCAGGACGCCCGCGAGACCGACTCCCGCAACGACGGCGGCCGGGACACCGGCAGTCCGATCGAGAGCGACACGACGGTCATGCGGACGCGACCCGGCGGCGAGCCGGCGGGCCGCCCGCGCACGGCCGACCCGCTGGACGACCCGTCGTACGCGGCTCCGGCCGCGGCCGGAGCCGAGCCTGGGCCCGAGGTGGAGGACGGCGACACCACGCCGATCTTCGATTCGGTCTCGGCCTGGTTCCAGCGGCGTTCCCCGTCCTCGCCGGGGGCGAGCCGGCGGCCGAGCGGCCCGCAGCGGCGACCGGCCGGACCGGCGGGCCCGGCCGCGCGGCCGGCGACGCCGGGCCGACCCGGCGCGGGGTCGCTGCCCGTACGGCGGCCCGGCCGCGGTCTGGACGAGCTCACCGACGCGGGCGTCGGCGGTGCTCCGCGCGGCGAGCCGGCGGGCGGAAACGGGCCGAACGGGCCGAACGGGTCGAACGGGTCGAACGGCGCCGGAACGAACGGCGCGGGCGCCGGCGGTCCCGGGCTGGCCCCCGTGGCCGCCTCGGGCCGGGGGATGTCCGGCCCGAACCCGACGGTCACGTCGGCGAACGGACCGGGCACCGGCCCGACGGCTCCGGCCATGAGCGGCCCGAACCCGATCGTGACCGACGCCGAGCCCCGGCGCTGGTCCCCCGGCAACGAGCAGGCCACGACCGGCCCCCGGGCCGCGTCGTGGGTCTCGGCCGGCGACGCCGGCTGGCAGGCGGCGGAGGCCGCCCGCCAGCCCGTCACCGGCGGCACCACCCGGGCCGGCCTGCCGGTCCGCATCCCGATGACCCATCTCGTCCCCGGCAGCGCGGAGAACGCTCCCCAGCGCCGGCCGGCGGACGTCCCCACCCGTACGCCGGAAGCGGTCGGCGGGCGGTTGGCCAGCTTCTACCAGGGCGTTAGGCAGGGACGCGATCTCAACCAGGAGAACGCGACCGGTCCCCGCCGAGATAACCAGGAGGACTTGTGACGCCTTTGAGTTCCGACGCACAGAACCTTAACTGGTTGATCAATAACTTCGTCGAGCGTGTACCCGGCGTGGCCCACACGGTCGTCGTGTCGGCTGACGGTCTGCTTCTCGCGGTCTCCGACGGCTTCCCCCGCGACCGCGCGGACCAGCTCGCGGCGGTGGCCTCCGGCCTGGTCAGCCTGACGCAGGGCGCGGCCCGGGTCTTCGAGGCCGGCGGTGTGACCCAGACCGTCGTCGAGATGGAGCACGGCTTCCTGTTCATCATGGCGATCAGCGACGGCGCATCGATGGCCGTGCTGGCCGCCCCGTCCTGCGACATCGGCCTGGTCGGCTACGAGATGGCCCTACTGGTGACGCGGGCCGCCGACGTGCTGACCCCGGCGTTGCGGGCCGAACTACAAGGGACATTGCCGAGATGATCGAACAAGCCCGCGCTCACCGCGCCGGCGGAAACTCGCCCGGCGAGCGCGGGCGGCCCACCGGCGGCCGCGCTCTGGCGCCGCCGGGGCGGATTGAGAGGCGGTCAGGGTGAGTATCGAGCCGGAAGGCCCCCCTGGCCCCGTGGTCCGCCCCTACGCGATGACCGGTGGGCGGACCCGCTCCCGTTACGAACTCGCGATCGAGGCGCTCGTCATCACCACGCCGCTGGGTGAGGACCGGGCGTTCGAACTCGCGCTGGAACAACAGACAATCGCGGCAATGTGCAGGCAGGTCCGTTCGGTCGCGGAAATCGCGGCCGGCCTGGCAGTTCCTCTCGGAGTCGCGCGAGTGCTCGTGGGCGACATGGCCGATGAGGGTTTCGTTCGAGTTCACCAGCAGGCGGACCGCGATGAGGCGCCGGATCTCGCTCTGCTCGAAAGGGTGCTCAGTGGCCTACGAAAGCTCTGACCAACGACGGATCAATTCCGCTGTCGCCACGACATCGGTAAAGATCGTCGTCGCGGGCGGATTCGGCGCCGGCAAAACCACATTCGTGGGCTCGGTATCGGAGATCGTCCCGCTGCGCACCGAGGCGGTGATGACCGAGGCCGGCGTCCACGTCGACGACCTGACCCACCTGTCGGACAAGCGCACGACCACCGTGGCGATGGACTTCGGCCGGGTGTCCCTGGACGAGGACCTGATCCTGTACCTGTTCGGCACGCCCGGCCAGTACCGCTTCTGGTTCATGTGGGATGACATCGTGCGGGGCGCGATCGGCGCGATCGTGCTGGCCGACACCCGCCGACTGGCGGACTGCTTCGCCGCCGTCGACTACTTCGAGCAGCGGCAGCTCCCGTTCGTGGTCGGCGTGAACTGCTTCGACGGCATCCTGCGCCATTCCGTGGACGACGTGCGGGAGGCGCTGCAGATCTCGGCCGCGGTACCGATCATCACCTGCGATGCCCGCAACCGGGACTCGACCAAGACCGCGCTGATCGCGGTGGTCGAGCACACCATGTCCCGGGCGGTCGCGCGGACCTGAGGCCGGACGCGTGTGAGCCCCCACCACCCGGCGGGGGCTCACACGCGTGTGCGCCGGAGCGGGTGGGCCGGGGGATCGGGCCCCGGCCCACCCGGTCAGGTCCCGGCCGGCTGGTAGGGCATGAGCCCCTCGCCCGAGGTGGGGATGGACTTGTTGCGGGTCGGGTTGGACACGATCTCGAGGTTGTAGGCGTCGCCGTTGAGGGTCCACATGCCGCCGGCGAGCGTGGTCGTGGCCACGTTGCGGGGCACCCCGGGCTGGGCCTGGAAGGAGATCGGGCCGACGATCGTCGACTTGTTCGTCCCGGCGATGGCCCGGGCGATGCCGGCCCGGTCGTCCGGGTCCGCGACCCGGGTCAGGGCGTCGGCCGCGACCTCGAAGAGGGCGTGGACGAAGCCGAGGGTCTGCACCCATACGTCACCGGTGGACCGGGTGTAGGCGGCGGCGAGTTCGGCCGCGCTCTGGTTGGTCAGGGAGCTCGTGTAGTGGTGCTGCGGTGACCACCAGACCTCGGTGCTGAGGTGGTTGCCGGACAGGCCGAGCAGCTTCAGCGATTCGGGGAACAGCAGCGCCTTGGCCATCGTGACGACCTTGGGGAAGAAGCCGGCCTGGTTCGCCTGCGTCCAGAACGTCTTGAAGTCGTCCGACCCCGGCACCCCGGTGATGATGTCGACGTTTGCCGACTTGAAGGTGTTGATGGCCGCGCCGAAGTCCTTTGCCCCGTTGCTGTACTGGGCCGGGTCGGGCGACACGATCTCGTAGCCGGCGGCGCGCAGGGCGGGCGGGAAGCCGCTGGCCGCGTCGGCGAAGGCCTTGCCGTCCGCGTCGTTCGGCCACAGGACGCCGACCTTGTGGTTCGTCTCGAGCTCGTTCCACATCGACAGGTAGACGTTGATGAGGTCCTGGATGCCCCAGAAGAAGTGGTACGTCCACTGGAATGTCTGCTGGGCGGTTCCACCCCGGCCGAAGTACCACGACTGCCAGGGCGCGATCGTGGAGATGCACGGCACGCCGTTGGCCTCGCACAGGTCGGACACCGGGTTCGTGGTGTCCGGGGTCGAGCCGACGAGGACGATGTCCACCTTGTCCTTGAAGATCAGGGTGCTGGCGGCGTCGGCGGCCCGGTTGCGGTCCGACTCGCTGTCGCGGACGACGATCTGGACCGGGTAGGTGCGCCCGCCGATGGACAGCCCGTGCTGGAAGTGGTCGCTGCTCAGCGCGCCGACGACGAAGGAGTCGGCCACGCCGAACGGGTTCAGCGAACCGGTCTGCGGGCTGACATAGCCAATCTTGATCGTCCGCTGACCGCTCGAGGATGACGAACCACCGCAGGCGGCCAGCGGGATGGCCGCGGCGGACAGGCCGGCCAGAGAGAGCAGGCGGCGTCGGTTGAGCCTGGCGCTCGGGAGCGAGGCCGCGGTCACCAGGCCGCCGCCTGGCCCCGAGGGGGCCGGCGAATCGTCGCTGGAGATCGTCGGGTGGTCAGACCGGTGCATGGTTCCCGATACTCCCGCATCTCGTTCTAAACGTCGGCATCGGGTCCCCCAGAAAGGGACGCCGACGACCGGTGCGACACAATTGCCCGAATCATCGCCCGTCCGCGGCGGCGTCATCGACCGAAATAGCTCCGTCGCCAACCCGCTGCGCGACCAGATCGTCGCCCGGCGCACACGAAAGCCAGGCTCTCCAGCCGCCGTCGACTGGAATATGGCTCTTTCGATCAGTTAACCGCGCACAACCGCGCGGAGTTGTCCTGGAAAAACACGCTTCCGCTGTCGACGCCGTCCGGCTCGACATTGGCTACGATCGTGATCTTTATGCCGGTCAGGGTGCCCGTCGTGAAGGTCACGTCGCTGTAGACCTTGGTGGGGATGCTCAGCGAGCTCTTCTTGATCGTGTATGCGCCCTGCACGCCGTTCCAGATGTAGACGCCCCGTTGGTTGGGCACCACCAGCTTGTCCGGCAGGGCGATCGGAGCGCTGGAGTTCTCCGGGCTCTTCCAGCACCGGTACGTTCCGTTGATCATCATGAGGCCGTTCGCGGCGTCCGGGTTGGTCGTGGCGGGCGTCAGGGTCGTCGTGGGTCGCGGCGCCGCCTTGGCATGTCCGCCGTCTCCCCGCGCGTGGAGCACGTAGAAACCGATGCCGATCAGGGAGACGAGCGCCGCGACGACGATCGGCCCGACCCAGCCCCGGCCCCGCCGGGTGCCGTCCTCGTCATCGCCGCCGATCTTCACAGCCTTGGACGAGCCGCCACCGGCCGGGCCGGACTTCGTCTTGGCGGCCCTGACCGTCGCGCCGGCCTTCGGCCGGGGCGACGTGCTGGCCTTCGGACGCCCCGAGCGCGTGGAGGGGCCGGACCTGCCGCCGGACCGCTCATGCCGGGCCTCGCCGTCCGCCGGCGGCGAACCGTCCCAGCCGTCGCCGGGCGCCCGGCCCGCGCGCCCCGGCCGCCGATCGCGGTCCGGGGCGTCGAGCGGATCCAGGCCCGGCGCGTCCATGGGTTCAAGCTCGCCCGCGCGCCGGCGCGGGTCACGCCGGGGCGGCTCGCGGCGCGGCGGCTGCTCGCCCGGGCCACCCGGGCCAGCCGGGACGCCCGGGCCACCGAGGCCACCTGGCCGAGGACCAGACGGTCCGGCCGAGCCCGGCCGCGCCGGCGGGCGGGCGGGCGGAGCGGACACGGCGCTGGTCGCCCCCGACGGGAGGCCCAGCGCCGTCGTCGCGGCCCCGCTCTCCGGCGCCAGCGCCCGGGCCGAGTCCGCCGCGGCGCCCACCCCGACCGGCGCGGCGCCGAGGGCGGGTGCGGCGGAACCGAGCGCTCCGGCCGCCGCCAGCGGATCGACCGGCCCGGCCACGGCCCGATCCGGCGGGCCGCCCGGTCCCGGCCGGCGCCGCGCCGCCCCACCCGGCCCGGTCGGGTACGCCGGGGGTAGCTCGGGCGCGGGGGCTCGCTCCCCCAGACCGCCGCGGGAGAAGATCCCCGTTCGCTCGCCCGCCTTCCGGCCCATGGCCAGGACACTGGTCGGGTCGGTGCCCACGGGCTCGGCCGGGCCCGGGCCGTACGGCGCGCCGGGACCGGGAAAGCCAGCCGCCTCGGGTGAGCCGGGTGGTCGGGCCGGCCCGGGGCCCGACGGATGACCCACGCCCGGGACGAGACCACCCTCGCCGGTGCCGGGCGACGGCCGGCCTTCGGTCCGGCCACGTCCTCCGGGGACCGGTGCCGCGTAGGCGGCCGCGTCGCCCCCCGCGTTGGGGGATGCCGGCCGAGGGGCGGGCCGGCCCGGCGCGCCGTACGCCGACACGAGATCGGCTCGCGGCGCGGGAGCGGGTTCCCGCGGCGGCCCGTAGCCGCCGGCCGGGGAACCTGGCTGGCTGGCGCCCGGGCCGGCGAAGGCGTTCGGGCCGGCGTTCGCCTGGCCACCGCCGGACATGCCCCCGCCAGGAGGGAGTCCACCGGGCTGGCCGGTGCCGGCGGAGCCGCCGCCCGGATAGGGGGTCGGCGGACCGGTGACGGTCGGACGCCGAACGGTCGGGCCGGCCAGCGGATCGGGATAGCCGGTTCCGTTCGGGCTGGTCCCGTTGGGGCTGGCACCGAGTGGACGCGAGCCGTTCGGGCCCGACCCGTACGGACCGGGACCGGTGCGCGGCGGGCCACCGGCGGGAGCGGGCCCGGCGGGCTTCCCGGCCGCGTTGGCGCCGCCGACGAGGCCGTTGCCGACGCCAGTGCCGTTCCCGACGCCAGTGCCGTTCCCGACGCCAGTGCCGTTCCCGACGCCAGTGCCGTTCCCGACGCCAGTGCCGTTCCCGACCGCGAGGCCGTTCCCGACCGCGAGGCCGTTCCCGACCGCGAGGCCGTTCCCGGCTGGCATGCCGTTGCCGGGGACCAGGCCGCCACGCGCCGGGCCGCCGGGGCGCCCGGCGGCGCTGAACGGATCGTGCGCGCCGTATCCCGGCGGGCTGGTGGGCGTCTGAACGCCGACCGAGCTCGTCGGGAAGCCCCCCGACGGGGGCGCCGCGGGCCGCGGGCCGCTCGCGGCCGCCCGGGGGGGACCCCCGGATGGCCCGTCGCCAACATTGGACGGGCCCGCCCCGGGCCGGCCACCAGCCGGCTGGGGGCTCCCGTACGGCGATGGGCCGTAGGCCGGAGGGGGCGCCGCCGAGGACCGGGCAGCGGGAGCATTCGCGGGCGGGCCCGGCTGGGCGTAGGGGCCCGACCCGGACACGCCGGGACGGCCGCCGGGGGGCTCGACCGGATAGCGGCCGTCGGGCCCGGCGACGGCCGACGGCCCGCTCAGGCCGGACCGCGACGCCTGCGCGCCGTAGCCGGGCCCGGCGTTCCCGGACACAGCGTTCCCGGACACAGCGTTCCCGGGACCAACGGGCCCACGAGCCGGGCCGGCGACATCGGAGTACCGAGTTGGCCCAGAGATCGACGCTGGCCCGACCGCGAAGCCGACCCCCGGATCGGACCCGGCCGAGCGGTCCGGGCCGACGGCGACCGGGCCGATGCCCGCTGGGCCACTTCCGGGCCGGCCGGACCCCAGTGGCCCGCTGTCGGGTCGGCTGACGTTGGTCGGGCCGGACAGGCCGATCGGTCCCCGATGTCCTTCGACCGGCCGCGGCGCGAAGGGATCATCGACCGCGGGGCGGCCGACGTTCTGGGGGGTCGGGCGGGCAGCTGGGCCGGTACCGGGGCCGCCGACCGTGAAGCCCCCGGCGCGCATTCCAGCGGACGGCCCGGACGGCGGGAGCCCAGTCGAGCGGGTCTGCGCGGAGGGCGCCTGGTCGGACTGGCCTCGGGGGCCGGCGGGCGGGACGGGCGCGGGCGGGACGGGCGCGGGGGGGCCGGCGGCGGGCTGGCCGCCGATGGTCCAGGCCGAGCCTTCCGCTCCGGAGCCGGAGGCCGGGCGCGGGATGTCCGGGCCAGTTGGGTTCGGGCCAGCCGTGTTCGGCCCGACAGGATGCGAGCCACCAGGATGCGGCCCGGCGGGATGCGGCCCTGACGGCCAGCGTCCGGTCGGGGCGACCGGGGCGGGGCCGGAGCCTGCCGGGCTCGGGCCGGCCGTCCCCCACCCGGGTTGGTCCCAGTCGGTGGACACGTCGAAGAAGTCCCGGACCGGGTAGTCCGTGGGCGGCGGAGCCGACGCGGTCGGAGTGTCCCAGTCCGAGGGCCCGGACGGGGCCGGCCGACCGACGTTGACGCCGACGGCCTCCACCGCGAAGAAGTCATCGACGCGAGGGGGGGTCGCCGGAGACCCAGCCTCGCCGTTCAAGGTATGAGCCTGGATGTCGCCGGCGCCGTTCCGGGGCCGCCACTCGTTCGCGGCGGCGTCCCACACCCAGGCTCCGTCATCACTCAACCAGCGCCCAAGGTCGTCGGCGGGCATCTGCTCCCCGCTTCGTCGGCGACAGTCACCGGCTGTAGGTAGCAGTCAGCATTACGCCATGTTACACGAAATCGTCTCATTTCGACCCAGCGCATTTGTGGGAGATGTTCTGCACGATCTGACGGGACTCCGCCGAGGTCGCGTTCTCGTTGAAGGTCACGAACTGGGCCTCGGAGTAGCTGGCCTCAAGCGTGTCCAGCGTGCACGCGCAGTATGCACTCTTGCCCTCGCTGACTCGGACGCACTGATCGAGGTACGCCGCGCGAAGCGAGGCGTTGTACTTCCCCGGACTCGTCGATGAGGCCGCGGTCGAGTGGCCTTTCGAACCACCGCTGGTCGCCAGGAAGATCCCTAAGACCACCAGTACCACAAGTATCACCGAAGCCCCAACGGCCAGCGACGGGGGTACCGCCGACAGGCCACGGCCACCGCCACCGCCCGCGCCGCCACCCGCGGCGCGCGCGCCGCCGCGCCCTCGTGCCGGCTCCTCGTCTCGGTACTCGTCGCCGTAGTCGTCGCCGTAGTCGTCCGGGTCACCCAGGTCGAACGCGGCCGGGGGGAGGTCCGGCTCCCGAACCGCCGGACCCGCCGGCGCGACCGGAACGGGTGTCTGGCGACCCGCCGCCGGCACGGGCGCCCCGTATGGCGCGGGAAACCCGACCGGGGACGCCGGCGGCTGGGACCAGGCGTCCTCGGGCCGGGATGGGTGGCCGGCCGGCGCGAAGTCGGGGCCGGCCGGCGCGGCGGCGACCGATCCGGTCGGCGGGGACGCCAGGCCGCGTCCGACCGGCCCCACGGCGCCCGCGGGCCGCTCTCCCAGCGAGGTGCCGAGGTTCAGCGTCGCGCTCGTGTCGATGAAGGACGACTCCCGCGATCCGGCTGGTCCGGGTACGCCAGCCGGGTTCCCGGGGCCGGCCGCCGCCGGGGACCAGTCGGCATCCAGGGGGGTACCCCGCGGCCGGGGCCCGGACTCGACCCGGACGTCGGGTCCGCTCCGGCTCGCCGCGGCCAGGTGCGGGCCGGCCGCCGCCGGGTGTGGGCCCGATGCGGCCGCCGGCTGGGGCGTCGAGACTGGTTGCGGAGCGGGCGTCCGCGACACGGACACCGGCTGGGCTACCGGCGCGGCCGCCGCCGGGGACACCGACCGCGGCGCGGACACCGGCTGTGGGGCCGACACCGGCTGTGGCGCCGACACCGCTTGCGGCGCGGACACCGGTTTGGGAGCCGGCCCCGGACCCGACACCGACTGGGACGCGGACGGAGCGACGGTGACCTGCCAGTCCGCGGCGCGGGCGTCGGGCCCGCGCGTCCAGGGATCGACGCCCGCGCCGCGGGGCACGACGCCCGCGCCGCGGGGCACGTCGCCGCCCCGGGGCACGTCGCCGGCCCTGGGCACGTCCTCGCCGGGATCGTCGCGGGCCGCGGCGGCCGGTTCCGGGGCCGCGCCGCCGAACGGCGCGATCGCGACCGGCTGCCAGACCTGCGCGGCCTCGTCCCAGACGTAGGCTCCGTCGTCGCTGACCCAGCGACCGTGCTCGTCGATGCGCATGTGTGATCCTTCAGGGCGAAACCGACCGGACCAGAGTGCCATGCGGCCTCGGCGACAGGTACCCCGGCTAGGACCACAACCAGAGCACTCGGGCGCCCGGACGGTGCCCGCTTCTGACTGTGACCGTCACCGTACTGTGGCGGTGACCATCACCTCAGCTTTCTGGAATTCCTTCACCGACGCGTAACCCGTCGTCGCCATGGCCGCACGCAGCGCTCCGGCCAGGTTGAGCGTTCCGAGGTTGACCGGTGCCGGACCGTGCAGGATCCGGTCCAGGGTGCCCATCGGCGGCGCGGGTTGCCACCGGCCGCGGGGCAGGCTCGAGTGCAGCACGTCCATCGGCCAGTAGCCGCCCTGGCCGGGCGCGTCCACGGCCGCCGCGAAGGGGGCGTCGGCCATCACCGCGTCGGCGCCGCAGGCGATGGCCTTCGCGATGTCGCCGCCAGTCCGCATCCCGCCGTGAGCGATCACGTGGACGTACCGGCCGCCGGACTCGTCCAGGTAGCGCATGCGCGCACCGGCGGCGTCGGCGATGGCCGTCGCCATGGGCACCCCGACGCCGAGGACGTCCCGGGTGGTGTCGGCGCCGCCCGGCCCGACCCCGACGATCACGCCGGCCGCGCCGGTCCGCATGAGGTGCAGCGCGGTGGAGAACGACGCGCACCCGCCGACCAGCACCGGGACGTCGAGCTCGCCGATGAAGCGCTTGAGGTTGAGCGGCTCCACGCGGCGCGACTGGTGCTCGGCGGAGACCGCCGGCGCGTGGATGACCAGCAGGTCGACGCCGGCGTCGACGAGGACCGGCGACAGCGCGGTCACGTGCCGGGGCCGCAGCGCCGCCGCCGCGACGATGCCGGCCGCGCGCATCTCGCTGATCCCGGCCGCGACGAGTTCCGGGTCGACCGGCGCGGCGTAGAGCTCGCGCAGCCGGGCCGTTGCCGCCTCGGGGTCGAGATCGAGCAACTCGGCGACCAACGGAGTCGGGTCGCCGTGCCGGGCCCACAGGCCCTCCGCGTGCACGATCGCCAGCGCGCCGAGACCGGCCGCCGTGATCGCGGCGGCCGGCGAGCTGATCGCGTCCGCCGGCGCGATCACGATGGGCAGGTCGAAGCGGTAGGCGTCGATCTCCCAGGCCAGCGAGACGTCCGCTGGGTCGCGGGTGCGGCGCGACGGGACGATGCCCACCGCGTCCAGGCCGAAGGCGACCCGCCCGTTCTTGCCGATCCCGATCTCGACCTCAGCCACCCCGACCTCTTCGTTCCGACCCGAAGGCCCCAGCTCGAACCGGGGACCACGATGCCACGAACGGGAGGTACGCCGACGGGCGGCGCCGGCCGGCCCGTCTACCGGGAGCCGTAGTTCGGCGCCTCGACCGTCATCTGGATGTCGTGCGGGTGGCTCTCCTTGAGCCCGGCGGCGGTGATCCGGACGAGCTGGGCGTCGCGCTGCAGGTCGGCGATGGTCGCGGCGCCGGTGTAGCCCATCGCCGCCCGCAGGCCGCCGACGAGCTGGTGGGCGACGGCGACGAGCGGGCCCCGGTAGGGCACCTGGCCCTCGACACCCTCGGGGACGAGCTTGTCGTCGGAGAACACGTCGTCCTGGAAGTAGCGGTCCTTCGAGTAAGACCGCTCGCCGCCCCGGCCCCGCATGGCACCAAGCGAGCCCATTCCCCGGTAGGCCTTGAACTGCTTGCCGTTGATGAAGATCAGGTCGCCCGGGCTCTCCTCGACCCCGGCCAGCAGGCTGCCGAGCATCACCGAGTCGGCACCGACGGCGATGGCCTTGGCGATGTCACCCGAGTACTGCAGACCGCCGTCGGCGATCAGCGGCACGCCGGCCGGACGCGCCACCCGGGCGCACTCGGCGATCGCGGTGACCTGCGGCACACCGACGCCGGCCACCACCCGGGTGGTGCAGATCGAGCCCGGCCCGACCCCGACCTTGATCGCGTCCGCGCCCGCCTCGATCAGCGCGGCGGCGGCCGACGCGGTGGCGATGTTGCCCGCGATGACGTCGATGGTCCGGCCGTCGACCCCGCCGGCCATGGCCGCCTTGATCCGGCGCACCATGTCGAGCACGCCCCGAGAGTGGCCGTGGGCGGTGTCCACGACCAGGAAGTCCACCCCGGCGGCGGCCAGTGCCTGGCCGCGCTTGTAGGCCTCCTCGCCGACGCCGATCGCGGCGCCGACGACCAGGCGGCCGTCGGCGTCCTTGGTCGCGTTCGGATACTGCTCGCGCTTGGTGAAGTCCTTGACGGTGATCAGCCCGCGCAGCCGGCCCCGGCCGTCGACCAGCGGCAGCTTCTCGATCTTGTGGGCACGCAGCAGGGCCAGCGCCTCGTCGGCCGACACCCCGACCTTGGCCGTCACCAGCGGCATCGGCGTCATCACGGCACGCACCAGCCGGGAGTGGTCCCGCTCGAACCGGATGTCCCGGTTGGTGACGATGCCGAGCAGGAGCCCGTCCGGATCGGTCACCGGCACGCCGGAGATCCGGTAGCGGGCCATCAGCTCGTCGGCGTCGGCGATCGTGGCGTCCGGCCCGCAGGTGATCGGCGAGATGATCATCCCGGACTCGGACCGCTTGACCAGGTCGACCTGCTGGGCCTGCTCGTCGACCGAGAGGTTGCGGTGCAGGACGCCGACGCCCCCCTGGCGGGCCATGGCGATGGCCATGCGGGCCTCGGTCACCGTGTCCATGGCCGAGGAGGCCAGCGGCACGGCCAGCGTGATGCGGCGCGTCAGGCGTGTCGAGGTGTCGACCTCCGAGGGCACCACGTCGGATGCCGCCGGCAGCAGGAGGACGTCGTCGAAGGTCAGTGCGTCCATGATGACCTTGGTGGGAAGGCTCCCACCCGGGATACCTCGGTGATCCGGCTCTCCTGACGTGCCCATGACACCTTCCCGTCCGCTGGTGGGTCACGCGCCAATCGCGTACCCCATGGTAGGGCCCGGTTGGCGTCATACGCACCGCTGCGCCGGCCACATCGGTGCCCTCCTGTCGCCCGCCGGGCCGGCCGACCGCCGGCCGACCACCGGCCGAAGGGCGCGCGATCATGGCGAAGCCGCGCGCCCGGAGGCCGCGAGACGATCCCGCCGAAGGGCGCGCGATCATGGCGAAGCCGCGCGCCGGGGCCGATCAGGGCCACAGGACGCCGCGGCCGGCGTAGCGTGTGTGTTGTGAACGACGAGCCTGCCGATCCCTTCGCGGGAGATCCACTGGATCCCGCCGCCGAGTTCGCGCGGCTCGATCCCGGTGACGAGGACGACGAGCCGCTGTCGCTGGACGACCGGGAGCAGGTGCTGGGCGACCTGGGCGACCTGGACGTCTTCCGGACCCTGCTGGAGCCGCGCGGCTACCGAGGGCTGGCCGTGGAGTGCGAGGGGTGTGGCGAACCACACTTCTTCGACTGGGACCTGCTGACGGCCAACCTGCGCCAGCTGCTGGAGTCGGGCCGGGCCCGGGTCCATGAGCCGGCCTACTCCCCCGACCCGGCGGCCTACGCGAGCTGGGAGTACGCGCGGGGCTACGCCGACGGCGTGTACGAGACCTCCCGTGCCTCGGAGGCGGACAGCCGCTGACGGCGGCCCCCGACCACCGCGCGCACCCTGACCGCGCGGAGGCTCTGGCGACGCGCCCCGGCCCGGCTCGTGGCGGCCCGGCTCGCGGCGAATCAGCGGTCCGGCCGCGGTCAGTGTGGTTTGGACCTGGGCGGGTACCGGCACCTTGTCTGAGCGCGCCAGCCAGCCCACCCGGGCCGGTGCGCGGCCGGACGCGACCCGCGACCTCGCGTCCCCACACCGGGGCCGGCGAGGCCGCCCGCGGCCGCGCCGCCTGGACCCCGCGACAAGTACACAGTGTGCCGCCCCGAGTGCATGAACACCAACTCGGCGACACGCAACGGACGATCAGTGACTTACAGTACTTCGATCATCGTCGGTATTGATAGGCCCGGCACTACGGTAGGCGAGCGACGGCAACGGTCACCGCCGAAGCCGCCGGACCCTCGGCGAAGCCCGCCGGCGCGGTCAAGCTCGAAAGGGGGGCCCAGGAACATGACGGACGTCCGACGACTTCCGGGACCCGGCGCGGAGAAGTGGGAGTGGCAGCTCCACGGCGCCTGTCGCGGCGAGAGCACAGAACTGTTCTTCCATCCGGAAGGCGAACGGGGGCCGGCGCGCGCGGCCCGTGAGGCGGCGGCCAAAGCCATCTGCGCGCGGTGCCCGGTGATCCGGGCCTGCGCGGAGCATGCCCTGGCCGCTCGGGAGCCCTACGGCGTGTGGGGCGGTCTGAGTGAGTCCGAGCGGGAGAGCATCCTGACCGGCCGCTCGCGGCGCCAGGGCGGGCGAAGCGGGGTCAACCGGCCCCCGGCCGGCCGGCCGGGGCTGCCCGCGGCCTCGTGACGGAGGCCGCCGGCGCCGGTGGGCCAGCCCACCCCCGCTCCGCGGGGTTGGGCCAGCCTGACCGGGCAAAGGCGGTGATGGCCGGCGCTCGCGCCGGCTCACCCCCGACGGGTGAGAGATCGACGGACCGGAGCTGACCGCGTGCCGCCTGTCCTGCCCCAGCAGGCCAGACCCCCCTTCTCCGGCCGAGCGGGAACCGCTCGGCCGGAGCGAGCGCAAACCGCGCCGTCCGATCACCCCGTCCGAGGACCCGACCCGAGGACCTGACCCGGCCCCGCCCGGTCGCCCCGCACACCGCGACGGCCCGGCGCTCGACGATCAACTCGTCGCGCGCCGGGCCGTCGGTGTTCCGGCTGTGCCGTACGGGTCAGACTGTGCTGCCCAGGCCAGACTGTGCTGCCCAGGCCAGACCGTGCTGTCCGGGCCAGACTGCTGTCCGGGCCAGACTGCTGTCCGGGTCGAACTGTGCTGTCCGGGTCAGAAGCCCGGGCCGTGCGAGTGGCCGTGGCCGTGCGAGTGGCCGTGGCCGTCGTCCGCCGGCGCCTTCTCCGGCTTGTCCACGACCAGGCTCTCGGTCGTGAGCAGGAGCGCGGCGATCGAACCGGCGTTGGCCACCGCCGAACGGGTGACCTTGACCGGGTCGACGACGCCCTCGGCGATCAGGTCGCCGTAGGTGCCGGTGGCCGCGTTGTAGCCGTGGCCGGCCGGGAGGTTTCGGACCTTGTCGACCACGACCGCGCCCTCGGCGCCGCCGTTGCGCGCGATCCAGGTCAGCGGGGCGTCCAGCGCGCGGCGCACGACCTTGACGCCGGTCAGCTCGTCCCCGCTCAGGCCCAGGCCGTCGTCGAGGACCGCGGCGACCTGCACCAGCGAGGCACCGCCGCCGGCGATGATGCCCTCCTCGACCGCCGCGCGGGTGGCCGAGACGGCGTCCTCCAGGCGGTGCTTCTTCTCCTTGAGCTCGACCTCGGTGGCCGCGCCGACCCGGATGACCGCGACGCCGCCAGCCAGCTTGGCCAGCCGCTCCTGCAGCTTCTCCCGGTCCCAGTCCGAGTCGGTGGTCTCGATCTCGGCCCGGATCTGGCGGACCCGGTCGCTGACGGCCGAGGCGTCGCCGCCGCCGTCGACGATGGTCGTGTTCTCCTTGTCGACCACGATGCGCCGGGCCTTGCCCAGGTCGGCCAGGGTGGTCGACTCGAGCTTGAGGCCGACCTCGGCCGCCACGACCTGACCGCCGGTGAGGACGGCCAGGTCCTGCAGCATCGCCTTGCGCCGGTCACCGAAGCCGGGCGCCTTGACCGCGACGACCTGGAAGGTCTTGCGCATCGCGTTGACGACCAGGGTGGACAGCGCCTCGCCGTCGACGTCCTCGGCGATGATCAGGAGCGGCTTGCGCTCCTGGACGACCTGCTCCAGCACCGGGAGGATCTCGGCGACAGCGCTGATCTTGGCCGGGTAGAGCAGCACGTAGGCGTCCTCCAGGACGGCCTCCATGCGCTCGGCGTCGGTGACGAAGTAGGGCGAGATGAAGCCCTTGTCGAACTGCATGCCCTCGGTGAGCTCGAGTTCGAGCCCGGACCGCTGGCCCTCCTCGACGGTGACGACACCGTCCTTGCCGATCTTGTCGAACGCCTCGGCGATCAGCTGACCGACCTCGGGGTCCTGGGCGGAGATCGCGCCGACCTGGGCCACGCTCTCCTTGGAGTCGACCTCGGTCGCCCGCTCGAGCAGCGCCTCGGAGACGGCCTTGACCGCCGCCTCGATGCCGACCTTGAGGGAGACCGGGGAGGCCCCGGCGACCACGGTCTTCAGACCGGTGGCCACCATGGCCTGGGCCAGCACCGTCGCCGTCGTCGTGCCGTCGCCGGCGACGTCGTTGGTCTTGGTGGCGACCTCCTTGACGAGCTGCGCCCCGAGGTTCTCGCTCGGGTCGGACAGCTCGACCTCGCGCGCGATGGTCACACCGTCATTGGTGATCGTCGGCGCGCCGTACTGCTTGTCGATGACCACGTTGCGGCCACGTGGGCCCAACGTGACCTTGACCGCGTCCGCGAGGGCGTTGACGCCATGCTCCAGGGCGTGGCGCGCGTCCTCGCTGAACCTGAGGATCTTGGGCATCTGGGTGTCCTGTCCCTGTGGCGAGCGGGCCGGGCGTGACCGGCCGGCCGCGGTCGCCGAAGCGGCCGCGACCAACCGAGCACGCCCGGGACCGACTACTTCTCGATGATCGCGAGGACGTCGCGCGCGGACAGCACGAGGTACTCCTCGCCCGCGTACTTGACCTCGGTGCCGCCGTACTTGCTGTACAGCACGACGTCGCCGACCTTGACGTCCAGCGGGACACGGTCACCCGCGTCGGTGAACCGGCCCGGGCCGACGGCGAGGACGGTGCCCTCCTGGGGCTTCTCCTTCGCCGTGTCCGGGATCACGATGCCCGAAGCGGTAGTGGTCTCCGCGTCCGAGGGCTGCACGACGATGCGGTCCTCGAGCGGCTTGATAGCAACCTTGGTGGCGGTCGTCACGATCGACCTCCCCCTTCCTTCGATGGATGAGAGAGCGACCCTGGCGGCCTGCCGTCGCGGGGAACAGGCGCCTGTCGCTGGCACTCTCACGTGCCGAGTGCCAACTTAGCACCAGTGTGGCCGTCGTCAACCAGCCTGGTCAGACCTGTCAAGACGTCATCAGCTCGTCAGGGGCACGTTGCTTTGGTAGATCCCGCCTTGATCTCACCATGCGATCCCGCCTTGATCTCACCATGCGATCGCGGCACGGCCGCCAGGATGACGTCTCGGCCTCAGGATGACGTCTCGGCCTCAGGACGCCGGATGACCTCCGGATGGTGGCGGAACCACGCGATGGTCCGCTCCAGACCGGCGCGCAGGTCCACCACCGGCTCCCAGCCGAGCTCCCGACGAGCCAGCGCGATGTCGGGCTGGCGGATGGTCGGGTCGTCCTCCGGGCGCGGGATGAACACGATCTCGGACTCGCTCTTGGCCACCTCGCGCACCAGCTCGGCCAGCTCGATGATCGACAGCTCGTACGGGTTGCCGATGTTCATCGGGCCGGGATGGCCGGACATCGTCAGGCGCAGGATCCCCTCGATGAGGTCGTCGACGTAGATGATCGAGCGGGTCTGGGAACCGTCGCCGGCCACCGTGATCGGCTCACCGCGCAATGCCTGGGTGGCAAACGCGGGAATCGCCCGGCCGTCATGCGGGCGCATCCGCGGGCCGTGGGTGTTGAAGATGCGGACAATCGCGGTGTCGACGCCGTGGGAACGGCGGTAGGCCATCGTCAGGGCCTCGCCGAAACGCTTCGCCTCGTCGTAGACCCCGCGCGGGCCGACTGGATTCACGTGCCCCCAGTACGTCTCCGGCTGCGGGTGCACCTGCGGGTCGCCGTACACCTCTGACGTGGAGGCCAGCACGAACCGCGCGCTCTTCTCCTTGGCCAGGCCCAGGGCGTGCAGGGTGCCGACCGAGCCGACCTTCATGGTGTGGATCGGCAGGTTCAGATAGTCGATCGGGCTCGCCGGCGAGGCGAAGTGCAGAACGTAGTCAACCGGTCCGGGAATGTGCACGTACTCGGTCACGTCGCAGCGGCTCAGCCGGAAACGGTCGTGACCGGTGAGATGCTCCACATTCGCCGGCGTCCCGGTGACGAAATTGTCCAGGCAGATGACTTCGTGGCCGTCCGCGATCAGACGTTCGCACAGATGCGAACCCAGAAAGCCCGCCCCACCTGACACAACACTGCGCGGCACAGAAATGCCCCCTCGACGACCGGTCGCGACGGCACCGACGGTACGCGACGCCCGCGCGGCCCGAAGCGAGGGTGGGTGAGGGTGATGGTCGTAGCGCCCCCAACCGGGTCAACTCTCACCACAATCGAGGCTCACGCGCACTCAGCGCGGCGATCCCGGGGGTCGGTGGCCGGCCCGGCTCACCGGGCCGCCGCTGGCGCCGCCAGGTCCAGGGTCGAGGAAGCGCCCAGCTCAAGGGGGGTAGGCGCCGCCCCGGCCGCGACCCGCAGCGAGCCCAGCGCGGCGACCATCGCGCCGTTGTCCGTGCACAGGCCCGGACGGGGGACGCGCAGCGTGATACCCGCCGCCGCGCACCGCTGCCCGGCCAGGGCCCGCAGCCGGCTGTTCGCGGCCACGCCGCCGCCGATCACCAGCGTGTCGACCCCATGGCGGCGGCAGGCGGCCACCGCCTTCGCGGTGAGGACGTCGGCCACCGCCTCCTGGAAGGAGGCGGCCACGTCGGCCACCGGCACCGGTTCGCCCGCGCGGGACCGCGCCTCGACCCACCGGGCCACCGCGGTTTTCAGGCCGCTGAAGGAGAAGTCGAACGTCCCGTCGCCGGCCTTTCCCCGGGGGAAGTCGATGACGGGCCGCCCGTCGCGGGCGGCCCGGTCGATCGGCGGCCCGCCGGGGAAGGGCAGGCCCAGCAGCCGGGCCACCTTGTCGTAGGCCTCACCGGCCGCGTCGTCCACGGTCGCGCCCAGGCTGGTCACCTCGGTGGCGGCCAAGTCCTCCACCAGCAGCAGCGACGAGTGGCCGCCGGAGACCAGCAGCGCCATCGCCGGGCTGGGGAGCGGGCCGTGCTCGAGCGTGTCCACCGCGACGTGGGCGGCCAGGTGGTGCACGCCGTGCAGGGGGACGCCGAGCGCGAGCGCGTAGGCCTTGGCCGCCGCCACCCCGACCAGCAGTGCCCCGGCCAGGCCGGGGCCGGCGGTCACCGCGACCGCGTCCACGTCGCTGTGGCGCAGCCCGGCGGTGGCCAGCGCCCGCTCGACGGTCGGGATCATCGCGTCGACGTGGGCCCGGGCCGCGATCTCCGGCACGACGCCGCCGAAGCGGGCGTGCTCGTCGACCGAGGAGGCCAGCGCGTCGGCCAGCAGCACGCCGCCGGCGACCAGGCCGACGCCGGTCTCGTCACACGAGGTCTCGATGCCCAGCACGACCGGCGCGCCGCCGGGTGCCCTCTTCTCCGGCGTGGTCGGCTTCTCCCGGGTGGTCAACGTTGCCCGCTCCCGTTCTGTTCGATCTCGGCCAGCCTGCGGGCGTAGGCGGGCGCGCCGATGTCGCGGACCTCCATCACGTACGCGTCGGCCCCCGAGGGCTGGTAGTAGCCGCGGCGGTACCCGACGTCGACGAAGCCGAGGCGTCCGTAGATCGAGCGGGCGGCCTGGTTGTCGGCGCGGACCTCCAGCCCGCACGTGTGCGCGCCGGCCAGCCGGGCGTGCCGCAGCAGAGATATGATCATTCTGGTGCCGACCCCGGTACGGCGGGCCTCGGTATCGACCGCCAGGGTCTGGATATAGGACTCGGCGTCATTGATCGCAAGCCCGCCGTAACCGACCACGGTGCCCTCGGCCAGGGCGACCAGGTAGTGCCGCGAGCGGCCCTGGGCCAGCTCCGACCAGAACAGCTCCGGGCTCCAGGAGTCCATCCCGAAGACCCGCCTCTCCAGGCGTCCGACCTCGCTGATGTGCCACCAGCGCATACGGGCCAGCACGGGGCCGGCCGCCGCCGACAGCCTGGCGGCCGCCGGACCGGGATCCGGCGCCGGACCGGGATCCGGCGCCGCGGCGGGCGTCTGGCCGGGACGGATACTCACAGCCCCAGCCTATGAGCGCGCCGCGCCGCCACCGGCGCCGGCGGCGGCCGGGGGGCGGGGCGGCGTCGCGTCCGGACGGCGCAGGTAGAGCGGGGTCGGCGGCGGCGGACGGTGGCCGGCCAGGATCGCCGGCGCGGCCAGCCGGGCCAGCTGGCCCGGGTCGGGATAGGCCCGCCCACCGGCCGTCGTCCCGGCCGGTGCCCCGGCACGGGTCTTGTCCACCGCGCTCAGCTGGGGCGGGAAGACGGCCGGGTAGATCTCCACGCCCTCGCCGACAATCTCCGTCACGCCGAGCTCGCTCATCGCCGCCAGCGCCTCGTCGGGCCGGTTCACCTCCGGCCCGGCGATCCGCCCACCCTCGTCGTAGACGGCCCAGAACACCTCACGCCGACGGGCGTCGGTGACGGCCGCGACCCGCCCGGGACGGCCGGGACGCCCGGCGGCGATCCCGTCCAGCGAGCAGACGCCGTGCACGCCTATGCCGAGGGCGTCCGCCAGCGCCGACGCGGTGACGACGCCGACCCGCAGGCTGGTGAACGGGCCCGGCCCGATGCCGGCGACGACGGCCGCGAGGTCGGTCAGGGCGATCCCGGCCCGCGCCGTGACCTCGGCGATCGACGGAGCGAGCAGTTCACCGTGCCGGCGGGCGTCCACGGCGCTGGCCGCGGCCAGTACCTCGAGCGCCGGGTCGCCGGCCGCGGGGCCGGGCTGGACGTCGACGACGGCGACCGAGCAGGCCGGCGTGGCCGTGTCGAGCGCGAGTACGAGCATGCCGTAACCCTACGGAGCCGCTGGCGCGGGGCCGCGATCACTCCGGCCGGCCCGGCTGTCGTGGCCGGCGTCCTGGCCCGCCCCGTCGGGCCCCGAGCCGCCGGGTCCCGGGCGGTCGCCCAGACCGAGGGCGGCCAGCCGGCCGGCCCAGTCCGGCCCGTCGGGGACCAGGGTGACCAGCCGGGTCTCCCCCGCCTCCGCGCCGCTCGGCCGGGCGATCTCGATCCGCAGGCTGGAACGGGCGAGATCCTCGACCAGGCCCGTGCCCCATTCGACGAGCGTCACCGCCCGCTCGACGTCGGCGTCCAGGTCCATCGCGTCGATCTCCTCCGGGCTGCCCAGCCGGTAGGCGTCGACGTGGGCCAGCGGCAGGCGACCGCCCTCGTGCACCCGGGCCAGCACGAAGGTGGGGGACGTGATCGGCCCGGGGACGCCCAGGCCGCGCCCGACGCCCTGGGCGAAGACGGTCTTGCCGGCGCCCAGCGGGCCGGCCAGCACCACCAGGTCGCCCGGGCGCAGTGCGGCGGCCAGCCGGGCGCCGAGCGCGCGCATGCTCTCCGGCGTCTCGACCGCCACCGGCGCGGGCCGGCCCGGCCGGGGCCCGTCGCGCTCGGGCGCCGTCAAGACGCCTCCCGCCCGCGCGCCGGGGCCGCCGGGTCCGCCCGGATCGGTCCGGGGGCCAGCTCGGCCCCGGACCGGTCCAGCGCCCGGCGCACCAGCGTCCGCAACGCGGCGGTGACGGCCTCCGGCCGCTCCAGGACGATCATGTGGCCCGCTCCCTCCTCGACCACGAACTCCGCCGCCGGCAACGCCTCGGCCAGCCGGGCACTGTGCTGGATCGGCGTCATCAGATCGGCGTCACCCACCATGATGAGCGTCGGCGTGCCGGCCAGGACCCCCGCCGCGGCCAGCTTGTCGTGGTCCAGCAGTGTGGGCAGGAACGCGGCGATCACCGGCAGCGGTGTCGCCGCGATCATCCGCTCCAGGAACGACACGACCGTGGCCGGGACGTCCGTGCGGCCGAAACCGACCTTGCGGGTGGCCAGCCAGGCCAGGTCGCCGGCCCGGGCCCGGGCCGCCTCCAGCCCGCCGCCGGTGTGACGCAGCCCGAGGCTCACGCCGGGCAGCAGCCGGCGCAGCCCGGCCGTGGCCAGCGCGGGCAGGCCGAAGGTGGCCCGGGCCAGGTCGCCGGCTGACGTCGAGAGCAGCGCGACCCCGGCGACCCGGTCGGCGAACAGTTCGGGCCGCGCCGCCGCCAGCGCGAGCAGGGTCATCCCCCCCATCGAGTGGCCGACCAGGATGATCGGACCGCTGGGCGCGGTCGCGGCCAGGACCGTGTAGAGGTCCTCGGCCAGCGTGTCGATCGTGCAGGCGGCGGCGGGCGACGGGCCGGAGCGACCGTGGGCCCGCTGGTCGTAGCAGATCAGGCGCGTCCCGGGCGGGAGGTCTCCGCCGTCGGGCTCGGCCCGCTTCTCGGCCAGTTCCTCGGCCAGGTCGGCCATCAGGTCGGCCCACTGGAAGGTCCAGGAGTCGAGGGTCACGCAGAAGCCGTGCACGAACACGATGGTCGGTGGGGGCGGTCCGGGCGGCGCGGACGGCCCGGCGGGGCGCCCGCGCAGCGGCGGCCCGGCCGTCACGACCCGTAACAGGACGCCGTCCGCCGTCGCGACCGCGCTCTCCCGGCCGCTGACCGGCGCGACGTCGTCGCCGGGCAGCTCGGCCCGCCGCCGCAGGGCGCGCACCGCCCGCCGTTCGACGACGGCGCCGACGGTGACCGCGGCCGCCGCGATCCCCACCGAGCCCGCGACCCGGGCCAGCCGGCCGCGCGGTACGGCGGCCCAGTTGGGGGCCGGTAACCGCCGGCCGCCCCCGCCGCCCGACCCCGCACCGCCCGACCCCGCACCGGCCGTCACGGCGCCGCCGTCTCGCCGAGGTAGACCCGCGGGATACGCGGGCCGATCCGGGCGACGATCTCGTAGTTGATCGTGCCGAGGGCGTCCGCCCAGTCCTGCGCGGTCGGCTCGCCGCGATCGCCCGGCCCGAACAGGACCACCTCGTCGCCCAGGCTCGCGTGGTCGTCGCCCAGGTCGACGACGAACTGGTCCATGCAGACCGTCCCGGCGATCCGCCGGCGCGCTCCGGCCACCAGCACCTCGGCCGTGTTCGTCGCGGCCCGCGGGATGCCGTCGGCGTAGCCCAGCGGGACCAGGCCGAGCGTTGTCTCCCGGTCGGTCGTGTAGCGATGGGCGTAGGAGACTCCGCTGCCCGGCGGGACCCGCTTGACCAGGGTCAGCCGGCCGCGCAGGGACATCGCCGGACGCAGGCCGAGCTCGGCCGGCGTGCCCAGCGCCGGCCCGGGCGACAGGCCGTAGACGGCGATGCCCGGGCGGACCAGGTCGAAGTGGGCGCGCGGCTCCAGCAGCGTGGCCGCCGAGTTGGCCAGATGCCGCAGCACCGGGCGCAGCCCGTAGCCGGCGGCCAGCTCACAGCCCTCGCTGAACCGGCTGATCTGGGCCTGGACGGTCGGATGGCCGGGGGCGTCGGCGAACGCGAAGTGGCTCCAGATCCCGACCACCTCGAGACGGCCGTCGGCGGCCAGCTTCGCCGCCGCCTCGCACAGGGCGGGCCAGTCCGACCGGCTCGCGCCCTCCCGGCCGAGCCCGGTGTCGAGGGTGAGGTGGACCCGGGCCGGGCGGCCGGTCTCGCCGCTGGCGGCGGCCAGCGCGGCCAGGGTGGCCGGCGACCCGGCCGCCAGGTCGACGCCGGCGGCGATCGCCGCGGCCAGCGGCGCGCCCGGCGCGATCAGCCAGGCCAGGACGGGGGCGTCGATACCGGCGGCCCGCAGCGCCAGCGCCTCCTCGATCACCGTCACGCCCAGCCAGCTCGCGCCGGCCTCGAGCGCGGCTCGGGCGCAGGGCACCATCCCGTGGCCGTAGCCGTCCGCCTTGACGACGGCCATGGTCGCGGCCGGGCCGGCCCGGCGGACCAGGGTGGCCACCGACTCGCGCACGGCGTCCAGGTCGATCAGGGCGTGGGCCTGGGCCGCCTCCGGCGGCAGGGCCGGCGGCGGCGGGACGGGGCTCGGTGTCATGGACACATCGTCCGCTTGCGCGGGGGCCGATGGCGGGTAGGGGGTCAGCTTGGGTGCGCCGTGGCCGCCGTGCTGGTCGCGGTGCCAGGATGACGGTGAGGCGGACGGAGGTCCAGGTGGCGGTCCGGCGAGGTGAGCGGCGCACCGGGGCCGGGGCTGGCGGACCAGCGATCGGCGACCCGGCGCCTGGCGCGCCAGCTCTCAGGGCCCGCGCGGGCGGTGACCCGGCGGGTGGCGGGCCGGCGGACGGCGGCGCGGTGCCGCCGAGCGGCGCCCTGGAGTTCGTCTTCCGCGAGGTCAGCCCGGACGCGGCCCGCCGGATACTGATCGCCGCCGCCCAGGCGTTCGCCGCCCGCGGCTTCCACGCGACCACGACCAGGGACATCGCCGGCCGGGCCCGGATGAGCCCGGCAGGGGTCTACGTCCACTACCGGTCGAAGGAGGCTCTGCTCTTCCAGATCTCCCGGACCGGGCACGAGCTGTCGCTGCGGATCGTGCGGGACGCGGTGGCCGGCTCGGCGGCCGACCCGGCCGCGGCCATCCGCGCGGTCGTCGCCGCGTTCACCGGTTGGCACGCCGAGCTGCACGCGGTAGCCCGGGTCGTCCACTACGAGCTGGCCGCGCTGCGGCCCGACCACCTGGCCGAGATCACCGAGCTGCGCCGCAAGGTCGAGGAGACGGTCGGCTCGGTGATCGCCGACGGCCAGCGCCGCGGCGTGTTCACAGTGACCGACGTGGGGGCGGCGACGGTCGCCGTGCTCTCGCTGTGCATCGACGTCGCCCGCTGGTACCGGGCGTCGGGCCGGCGGCGGCCGGACGAGATCGGCGCGGGCAACGCCGACCTGGCCCTGCGGATGCTCTCCTTCCGCTGACCGTCGAACCGCTGGCCGTCGAACCGCTGGCCGGGCGGTCGGGCGGTTCCTCGCCGGTCAGCCCGTGGACCGCTGACAGGTCAGTCCGGAGGCAGCGGGATCGCGAGCAGGCCGGCGACCGTCGCCGGCAGCGCCGTCAGCAGGTCCGCCGCGGCCAGCGGAGCCCCGGCCCGGCGGGCGGCCAGCCCATGGACGTGGGCGGCCACGGAGCCCGCGTCCAGCGCGCCCAGGCCGGCGGCCAGCAGGGAGCCGGCCAGCCCGGTCAGGACGTCGCCGGTCCCGGCGGTGGCCAGCGCCGGGACGCCGGTCGTGTTGACCCGCGCGGCGCCACCCGGCTCGGCCACGATCGTCCGCGAACCCTTGAGCAGCACGGTCGCGCCGAGCTCGGCGGCGGCGGCCCGGGCCAGCCCGAGCCGGTCGGCGCGCAGCCCGGCCGCGACGTCGGCGTCCGACCAGCCCAGCACCGCCGTGACCAGCCGGGCGAACTCGCCGTCGTGCGGGGTGAGCAGGGTCGTGCCGGCGCGGTCGCGCAGCGCGGCGGCTGGGCCGGACGCGCCGCCGGCGGCCAGCGCGCCCAGGGCCCCGGCGTCCAGGACGACCGCGGTCTCGGTGGCAAGTACGGCCGCCACCAGGGCGGCGGTCGCCGCGTCCGGGACGAGCCCGGAGCCGACCGCCCAGGCCTGGACCCGGCCGACACCGAGGACGTCGTCCGGCCGGCCCGGCTCGGCCCCGCTGGCTTCGACAGCCGTCACCACCGCCTCGGGATGGGCGGCGCGGACCGCGGCCGCGGCGCCAGCCGGCGTGGCGACCCGCAGGTAGCCCGCGCCGCCGCGCAGCGCGCCGCCGACGGCGAGCACGGCCGCGCCCGGGTAGGCGTCCGAGCCGACGGCCAGCCCGAGGACGCCCCGGGTGTACTTCGAGTCGTCGTCAACGGGGCGGGGATAGCGGGCGGCGACGTCGGCGTCGTCCAGCGCGGTCAGGTCGGGGCCGGGCAGGGTCAGGCCGATGTCAACCAGCTCGACCTGGCCGGCGTGCCCGGCGCCCGGGGCGAGCAGCAGGCCGCGCTTGTAGGTGCCGAAGGTGACGGTGCTGCTGGCTCGCACGGCCGCGCCGGCGACGGCGCCGGTGTCCGCGTCCACACCGCTGGGAACGTCGACGGCCACGGTGACGGCCGGGTCGGCCAGCGCGGCCAGCGCGGCGGCCGGCTCGCGCAGGGCGCCGCGCCCGCCGATGCCGAGCAGTCCGTCGAGGACGAGGTCGGCCCGGGCCAGCAGCGCGGCCGCCCCCTCAAGCCCGGTCGGGTCCCGGTCGGTTGCCTCCCGGCCCGCGCCGCCGGGAGCGGGAACGGGGCCGACGGTGCGCAGCCGTCCGCCGGCCCGCCGCAGCGCGGCCGCCCCGGCCGGATGGGCGCGGCCCGGGGCGAGCGCGTCGACCCGGGCGCCCCGGGCAGCCAGCCGGGCGCCGGCCCACAGCGCGTCCCCGCCGTTGTCCCCGCCGCCGGCCAGCACGACGACCCGGGCGCCGTAGACCCGACCGAGCCGGCCCGCGGCGTGCGCGGCGAGCCCGGCCACGGCCCGCTGCATCAGCGCGCCCTCGGGCAGGCCGGCCAGCAGCGGCGCCTCGGCCGCGCGGACCTGGGTGACGGTGTGGGCGTACCTCATCGGCCTATCCTCCCGCCCGCTCGGCCCGCCCACCCGACAGCCCGCCCACCCGACAGCCCGCCCACCCGACAGCCCGGCGCCCGCTCGGCCCGCACACCCGCCGGCCACGCCCGGCGCGACCCGTCAGATCGGCGAGCGAAGCGCGTCGACGAGCTCGCCCGGCCCGAACGTGTCCGGCGCGGGCCGCGCCCAGGCGTCCCGGCCCCACAGGGCGAGCAGGACCGGCACGGCCTCGCCCCGCAGCACGGCGTCGCCCTTGAGATGCCCGGGGCTGACCTCGACCTCCGGCCCGGCCAGCCGGACCAGCCACTCCCCCGGCGCGTCGGTCAGGTGAACGTGGACGGTCCCGTCCGGGCCGGCGCCACCGCGGCGGCGCTCGCCCGGCAGCAGGACGGCGAGCCGCTCCTCGACGGCGTCGACGACTCGCTCGGGCAGGCTCCGCCACGGCGCCGGCCCGGGCAGGCAGGCGTCCCAGTGATGGATGAGCAGCTCGGCCGCCAGCCGACGGTGCCAGAACTCGACCCGCGGCGGGGCGCCGAAGGGGTTCCAGGCCGGGGCGGCCGGGTCGGTCGCGGACAGCACGTCGAGCAGGTCGTCCAGGGCCCGCCGGTAGTAGTCGAGCAGCGGCGCGGTCTCGGGCGACGGCGCCGGCACCCGCTCGGGCGGTTCTAGGGACTGCCTCGGCAGCATCCGGGCGCAGCTGTTGAGCAGCCGGCCGGTGTGGCGGACCAGCCGCCGCCGGTCCCAGCCGGGGCAGCTCGGCACGGCCGCGTCGAGATCGTCGGAAGCCGCGGCGAGCAGCAGCGCGCCCTCGGCTCCGATGGCCGCCAGGTAGTCAACGGGGGGCATCTCCACAGCGGGCAAGTCTGCCGCCGCGCGCCGCCCGGCGCCCGAACTGGCGCGGCTCGGCGCTCATCCGGCGCCGATCCGGCGCTACCTGTTCTTGATCCAGTCGGCGGTGAAGGCGCGCTCGGCCTCGATCGCCTCCTCGGTGCGCCGGGCGACGAGGGCGGCGACGCGCCCGCCGACGACGGGGACCCGGGCCCGGACCGTCCCGTTGATCAGGACCTGGCAGCCCGTCCCGGCGGCGTCGGGCACGATCTCGCTGGTGCCGTCGATGGTGACCGGCGTGTTCGAGCCGCGGACGCTGAACGTGCCCCGGTGGCCGGGGGGCCCGGCCTCCTCCCACCGCTCGACCTGGGTCAGCCGGGTCGTCTCGCCGAGGACGGCCCGGGCGAAGGCCGGCAGGTCGGTGGCGATCGTGCGCCGGGTCTCGACCTCGTTCGCGCTCGCCCGCACCACCTCGACGTCCCGCCCGCCCCCGGCTCGCAGCTTGGCCGCCAGGAAGTCCGGGTCGGTCACGACCCGGTGGACGGTGGCGGCGTCCTGCTCGTAGGCGCAGGCGATCCGGAACTCGGCGGTGGCCATCGGGACTCCCAGAGGTGGCGCGCGGGCGGCTCCCGACGGATGGTGCCCGTCTGGTCACCAAGAGCGCAAGGGCAACGCCTTGGCTGGCGCTCAGGCTGGGCTGAACGTCACCGGCAGCGCCGTCAGCCCCCGTACCCACAGGCTGGGCAGCCAGGACAGTTCCGCCGGCTCGACGGCCAGGGCGACGTCCGGCAGGCGGTCGAGCAGCACCTCGATGGCGGTCTGCGCGATGACCTCGGCGATCTCCTGCGCGGCGTACGGGCAGCGGTGCTCGCCGTGGCTGAAGGCCATGTGGGCGTTGTTGCCGCCGGGGCCGGCGTGGGCGTCCGGCCACAGCGCCGGGTCGGTGTTCGCCGCGGCGTAGGACAGCACGAGCATGTCGCCCGCCCGGATGTGCTGGCCGCCGAGCTGGGTGCCGCGCGCGGCCCACCGGTTGGCGTAGTTCGCGAACGGGGGGTCCTCCCAGAGGACCTCGCTCAGCGCCTGGCCCACGCTGCGCCGGTTGCCGGCCAGGGTGACCGCGAACCGGTCGTCGGTCAGCATCAGGGCCAGCGTGTTGCCGATCCAGTTGGCTGTGGGCGACGCGCCGATCCCGGTGAGCGCGATCAGGTCGGCAACCATCTCCTCCAGGTCCAGGTTCGCCGGATGGGTGACCAGACGAGTCGGGACGTCCGCCCGCGCGGCCCGCTGGCGGTCCTCCAGGATCTCCCGCGTGCGCCGCGCCATCGCCTCGTACGCCGCGACGGCGTCCGGGCTACCGTTGACGATCGTCGCGACGTTGTCCAGCAGCGCCGACGTCTGCGACTCGGTGAACCCGAACATGGCCGCGCAGGTCAGCAGGGGGATCGGCACCGCGTAGCTGGCGATGAGATCGGCCGCACCGGCGCCGGCGAAGGAGTCGATCAGCCCGTCGGCCAGCCGTTCCACCCGCGTCCGCAGGTCGAACTGGTCGACGCCGGCCAGGGCCTCCTGGATGGCCCCGGCCCGCCGCTGGTGTTCGGCTCCCTCGGTGAACACGATCGACGGCACCCAGCCGACGATCGTCTGCAGCGGGCTGTCCGCCGGGAGGAGATCGCGCTGGTTCCAGCGGCGCGAGTCGCGGGCGAACAGGTCTGAGTTGCTGGTGACGTAGTGCACCTCCCGGTAGCCGAGCACCAGCCAGGCTCGCAGGCCGCCCTCGAGCAGGATGGGCGCGACCGGCCCGTGCCGCTGGCGCAGCATCCGGTAGTAGCCGGCGGGGTCGCCAGCCAGCACCGCGTCGTCGAGGCGCGCGGCAGAGGCGAACGGGTCGCGGCCGCCGGCGGCACCCGGGTGTGCGGGCGCCGGGGTGGGCCCGGCGGCGGAACTGGCTGCGATCACGACGCGTTCTCCCGGACGGACAGGTCGTAGATGTGGTGGACCAGGCTGATCAGGACATCCCGGCTGGAGGTGCGGACCCGTGCGTCGCAGTCGACCAGCGGTACCGTCGGGGAAAGCGACAGAGCGTCACGCACCTGCTCCAGATCGTGGACGGGTGGCCCGAAGCTGTTGCGCGCCACGACGAACGGGGTCCCGTGGTGCTCGAGGCGGTCGATGGCGTACCACGAGTCGGCCAGCCGGCGAGTGTCGACCAGGACGACCGCGCCGAGCGTCCCCGCGAACAGGCGGTCCCACAGGAACCAGAACCGTTCCTGCCCCGGGGCGCCGAACAGGTAGAGCACGAGCTGGCTGTTCAGGGTGATGCGCCCGAAGTCGAACGCCACGGTGGTCGTCGTCTTGCCGGTGACCGCCGTCGTGTCGTCGATCGCCTCGCTGGCCTGGGTCATCACCTCTTCGGTGCTCAGCGGCCGGATCTCGCTGACCGAACGGACCATCGTGGTCTTCCCGACCCCGAAGCCACCGACGACTATGATTTTGAGGCCGCGTTTCACGGTGGCCGCGAGCGGCGCGCGGCTCGGTGTCCGGGCCATCCCGACCGCCGCCGGGTCAGAGCCTCTTGAGTCCAACGAGCACCTGTTCCAGGGTTTCGAGATCGGGGAACCGCCCACCGGAGGCTCCCGCCGAGGGATGACGGGCCGAGATGTGGCCCGCGTCGAGCATGTCGCACAGCAAGATCTTCACTACGCTGACTGGGAGGCGCAGGTCGGCCGACAGTTCGGCCACCGCGGTCGGGGCCCGGCACAGGATGAGGATCCGCGCGTGCTCCGACTGCATGCCCGGGACCGGATCGCGCTCGCTGACGATGAGTGTCACCAGGTCGAAGTCGTTCTCGCCCGGCCGGCCTCGCCCGCCCGTGATCGTGTACAGGCGGTCGGGGTTCTCATCGTCGAGGGGTCGTCTGACCATGTCGTTCACTCATCCGGTCGGTCGGCTCATTCCCCGTCGTTCGCTCATGGCCAGTCGTTCGCTCATTCCCAGTCGTTCGCTTATGCCGGGTTGTTCACTCGCGCATGTCGCTCACTCGTCCGCGGGCGCTTCGCGCGGCGGAGCGGCCAGGTATTCGCCGATCTGCTCCACCAGCTCGTTCATGTTGTGACCGATGACGCCGGCGTCGGCGTCATCAGCCGCCACGACGGCCAGGTGGGCGCCCTCGCCGGCCTCGACGATGAACAGCAGACCGCCGTGGAACTCCGTCATCGACTGGCGCACCCCGCCCGTACCATCGCCGAACTCGACGGACGCGCCGTGGGCCAGGCTCTGGATGCCCGAAGCGATAGCGGCCAGCTGGTCGGCCTGGTCGACGCCGAGACCGGCCGAGTGGAAGAGCTTGAGGCCGTCCTTGGACAGGACGAGCCCGTGGCGCGTCCCGGGAGTCTTCTCAAGAAGCCTGTCCAGCAGCCAGGCCAGATCATGATCCATTGATGTCACCATGCGATCTCGGGCTCGGTCCGGCCCAGCCGGAACGCGCCTGCCCTCCCTCCGTTCAGGTCCGGACCGGTCACCGCGAGGTCGAGCTCCCGGTGGGGGACGCGCGTTCCTCGGTGGCCGCGGCGCTCGCCTCGGGCGTCGCCGGCCCGGGCACCGCGCCCGCGGCCGCCGGCTGGCCGGCAGTTTCAGGCACCTCAGGCGTCTCAGGCGTCTCAGGCGTCTCAGGCGCCAGCTGGTCGGGCGCGGGCTGCCCGGACACCGGCCGCGCGGCGGCCACCCCACGGACCGCCTGGCGGAACGCTCCGAACCGCGCGCCGGCGTCGCGGGGCATCGTCCCGGCCGGCTGGCGCGGCGAGCCGGAGGAGAACGACTTCGGCGCCGATGCCAGCGTCTCGCCCCGGCGGCGCTTGGGCAGCTCTGGCGGTAACCCGGCGGCGGTGGCGGAGCCCGCGTCAGTGCCGGCGGAGCCCGCGTCAGTGCCGCCCGGCGCCGGCGCGCTCGCGGGCGCGGCGGGGCTCTTTCCCCGGGCCGGGACGGACGCCGACGGCGAGCCGGCAACCGCCGGCGCGGGCCCGGTGGCCAGGGGCGGCGGGCCGGCGGCGACCGGGGCTCCCGACACCGGCTCGGTGACCAGGCGCTGCGGGATCATCACCACGGCGCCGGTCCCGCCGCGGGAGGAGGGCCGGAAGGAGACGGTGAGGCCGTGCTTGCGGGCTAGCGCGCCGACGACCGCGAGCCCGAGCCGGGTCCCGGACAGCGCGGTCAGGTCGAGCACCCCGGTCGAGACGGCCATCCGGGCCCGCTCGAGCGCGGCCGGGCCCATGACCAGGCCGCCGTCCTCGATCGTGACGACGATGCCGGCCTGGACGGTCTCCACGTAGACGTGGACCTCCTCCGAGGGCGGGGAGAAGTTGGTCGCGTTGTCCATCAGCTCGGCCAGAGCGTGCATCACGCCCTCGGCCGCGTGGCCGACGATCGCCGCCGTGCTGGTCGAGTGCAGGCGGATCCGCTGGTAGGCACCGATGCGGCCCAGCGCGCCGCGCAGGACGCTCTCCATGGTGATCGGCTTGGTCCAGCGGCGCCCGGACCGGGCTCCGGTCAGGACGGCGATGCTGTCGGCCAGCCGGCCGGCCTGGGCGGTGTTGTGGTCCAGTTTCAGCAGGTCAGGCAGGACCTCCTCGCCGAGGCGGTCCTCCATCTCACGCAGGTCCGCCAGCATGCTGGTGGTCAGCGCCTGCACCCGGCCGGCAGCGTTCGCGCAGGCCGCCATGGCGGCCGCGCGGGTGCGCTCGACCCGCGCGACCTCGTCGGCCACCAGGCGCAGCACCCGCCGGTCGGCCGGGCTCGCGCCGGAGGTCGCCTCCGCGACCGCGGTCTCGGCCGACGTCCCATCCCGCAGCCTCTTGATCATCCCTGGGATGATCTCGTCGACCAGGCGGACCGAGTCGGCCTCCTGCGCGGTGAGTGCGCGCCGCAGGCGGCCATTGGCCGCCCGCGTCGAGCCGACGATCGCCACAGCCAGAGCCAGCAGCACCGTGGCGGCCGCGCCGAACGCCCCGACCTCGACCCCGGCCGAGCCCGGACCCGTGAAGGCCGTGCCGAGGGTGGCTCCCGCCCCGATCAGAACGACCGCCGCCGGCGCCAGCGCCCACCCGGGTCGGGGACGAACTGGCCCGCCGGCCATGTCATCCACTGCCATTCGCTCGATCCCTCGGTTGTCCCAGTCATCCCCAGGCAAAACCACGCCCAGGCAGGGGACACTAGCCGTCAGGAACCGCGGGAAGACACAAGCGAAGTATGCCAATTAGGCAGACGAATAAGGACGCGTAGACATGTCACAGCCGGCTACCTCGAACTACTCTCCGCTAGCCGGACAAACCGCCCTCAATGCGAAACATTACCCCGAGCTGCGGTAAAAGCCATGCACCGGCTCAGTGGTTGTAGTTGAAGTCCTCCTCACTCGCCTACCGCCCTCCGGCCCTATGATCCGCGAGAGGCGGGACCGTTCAACAGAAGGCGACCATCTCTCGCAACCACGTGGTCAACCGGGCGATCTCGCCGTCAGCGGCGGCCCCGAGCGGCGCCGACCGGACAAACCGCTCGGTGGACACTGCCGTGATCTCCTCGGTACGGGCGAAGCTCGGCCGGTTCAGCCCGCTGCTCGGTGAGTCGATACGGACATGATGCTCAAGACCCCGATCGCGCGAGGTGAGCGGCACCACCAAGGCCATGTCGATCGGGAAGCGACTGTGCGTAGAGGAACCGACCACGATCGCTGGGCGAATTTCGCCTTGCTCGTGGCCCACCGGCTGACCGAAGTCGACCAGCCACAACTGCCAGGGCAGGGGCCTCGATGGCCTGCTCAAGCGTTGTACTCCGGGTACTCCTCGCTCGCCGCGGGCAGCCGATCTCCGGCCACGCGGTCGGTGAGACTCGCCTCGGCCTGGTAGTCAGCCCATGCCTCAGGGTCCGCGCGCAGGTCCTCGTACTGACGGATGATTCGTTGGATCTTGTACTCCCGGACGAGGCGACCCACAACCTCGCCAAGCGCGGCGCCGCGAAAATCCTGTTCCGCGATTTCGGCCAGCTCATCGCGCAGCGACGAGTCGAGCTGCATGGATGTAGTAGCCATAGGGATCATTATGGCACACGCCATAGATCACACAAGTCGAGTCGCCAACGGCAGGGCCCGTGCAGCACGTCGTCGTGGTCGGACCGTTCGATCCGACCGACAACATCGCGGCTACACGGAACGGCGCCGCGAGGGCCCCCTGAGGCCCTGGCGCTTGCTCGGCGAGCGTAGATGCCGGCGAACCCTGGTCAATGTGGCTATTGGTATAGCTATGTCGATCATCGAGCAGATGCCTCTGGCGGATGTCAAGAACAGGCTGTCCGAGGTCGTGGACAACGTCGAACGAGAGCATGGCCGCGTGGTGATCACGCGGCACGGCAAGCCCGCCGCGGTAGTCCTCAGCATCGAGGACCTCGAGTCCCTTGAGGAGACTCTTGAGGTAGTGGGCAACAGCGCCCTGATGGCGGACATCCGCGAGGCACTCGGCAACTCCGGCGACGCACCTGTGATGACCAAGGAAGAGGCCCTCCGGCTGACCGCCGGGCGGTGACAGGCGCCGGCGATTTCGAGATCGCCTTCTCGGCGCCGGCCCAGCGGGCCCTGCGCCGCCTACCGGAGAAGGCCGGCACCGCGATCGTCGAGTTCGTCTTCGGCTCGCTCGCGCACAACCCGCACCGTGTCGGCATGCCCTTGCGCCTTGAACTCGCGGGCCTCCATAGCGCGCGCCGAGGCGGCTACCGCGTCATCTACCGAATCGACGACATCTACCGAATCGACGACGCCGGCCACCGAGTCGAGATCACCGCGATCGAGCACCGTGCGGACGCCTACCGCCCGCGCGGGTAGCGCGGTCCGCTCACCGCGGTCCGCCTGCGCGGGCTCACGGTTGCGGACTGGCCGCCGGAGCCGGGCGCGGTGCGCGCCGGATGCGTCCGCGAGCACCGCGCCTGGTGACAAGCCGGCCGCCGGTCGTGGGCGGCCGGCTGATCAGCCCTCGGCCGCGCCGACGCCCACTGGACAGCTCACTCCCGTGCCGCCCAGGCCGCAGTAGCCGTAAGGGTTCTTGGCCTCCGACAGGTACTGCTGGTGGTACGGCTCAGCGTAGTAGAACTCCCCGGCCGGGGCGATCTCGGTCGTGATCTCGCCGTAGCCGGCCGCGGCCAGCCGCGGCGCGAAGGCGTCCCGGGACCGCTTCGCCGCCTCGAGCTGAGCGTCGGAGAACGTGTAGACCGCCGAGCGGTAGACCGTCCCGACGTCGTTGCCCTGCCGCATCCCCTGGGTCGGGTCGTGGGACTCCCAGAAGACCTTCAGCAGGTCCTCGTAGGACACCACCGCCGGGTCGAACACGACCAGGACCGACTCGGTGTGCCCGGTCAGCCCGGAGCACGTCTCCTCGTAGGTCGGGTGGGGCGTGAAGCCGCCCGAGTAGCCGACAGCCGTCGTGTAGACGCCGGGGATCTTCCAGAACGTCCGCTCCGCCCCCCAGAAGCAGCCCATCGCGAAGACAGCTCGCTCCAGGCCGGCCGGGAACGGCCCGGCCAGCGGGTGGCCGAGCACCTCGTGGCGCTCCGGGATCGGGAACGGGGCCGCCGCCCGCCCGGGCAGCGCCTGCTCGCGGGTCGGGAGCTGGGCCTTCGCGCGACCGAACAGCATGATCGCAACACCTCCGTCTGTCTCGTCGGGGTCCGGCCCGACAGTGATGAGTGTCCCCGACCGCCCAGGCGTTACAGGCCCGGGCCGGACCCCGCCGACCCCCACCGGCCGTGGCGGCCGGCTACAGGACGAGGTCCTCCAGCATGGTCGTGACCAGCGCGGCGATCGGCGAGCGCTCCGAGCGGGTCAGCGTGACGTGGGCGAACAGCGGGTGCCCCTTGAGCGTCTCGATGACCGAGGCCACGCCGTCGTGCCGGCCGACCCGCAGGTTGTCGCGCTGGGCGACGTCGTGGGTGAGCACCACCCGCGAGCCCTGCCCCAGCCGGGACAGCACGGTCAGCAGCACCCCGCGCTCGAGCGACTGCGCCTCGTCAACGATCACGAACGAGTCGTGCAGCGACCGGCCGCGGATGTGGGTGAGCGGCAGGACCTCCAGCATGTCCCGGTCGACGACCTCGTCGATGACCTCCGGGGAGACCAGCGCGCCCAGGGTGTCGTAGACGGCCTGGGCCCAGGGAGCCATCTTCTCGTTCTCGCTGCCGGGCAGGTAGCCCAGCTCCTGGCCGCCGACCGCGTAGAGCGGGCGGAACACCACCACCTTGCGGTGCGCCCGGCGCTCCATGACCGCCTCCAGCCCGGCGCACAGGGCCAGCGCCGACTTGCCGGTGCCGGCCCGCCCGCCGAGCGAGACGATGCCGACGTCGGGGTCGGCCAGCAGGTCGAGGGCGATGCGCTGCTCGGCCGAGCGCCCGTGCAGGCCGAACGCCTCCCGGTCGCCGCGCACGAGCCGGACGGCCTTCTCCGGGGTGACCCGGCCCAGGGCCGAGGCGCTGCCGCCGGCCGCCGTGAGCACCAGGCCGGTGTGGCAGGGCAGCTCGGCGGCGGCGGCGATCGGGTGGTGCTCGCCGGCGTAGAGGCGGTCGAGGTCGTCCTGGCCGACGGTCAGCTCGGCCATCCCGCTGAAGCCGGTGTCGACCGGCTGCAGGGCCCGGTACTCCTCGGCGGCCAGGCCGACGGCGGACGCCTTGACCCGCAGCGGGAGGTCCTTGGTGACCAGGACGACGTCCGCGCCCTCGCGGGCGAGGTTGAGCGCGACGCACAGGATCCGCGAGTCGGCGTCGGTGGCGCGGAACCCCGGCGGCAGCACCGACGGATCGGTGTGGTTGAGTTCAACCCGCAGGGTCCCACCGTCACCGAGCGGCAGTGGCTGATCAAGCCGGCCGTGCCGGATTCGCAGATCGTCGAGGATGCGGAGTGCCTCGCGCGCGAACCAGCCCAGCTCCGGGTGGTTCCGCTTCCCTTCGAGCTCCCCTACGACGACCAAGGGGAGCACGACGTTGTGCTCCGCGAACCGCAGCAGCGCGCCAGGATCAGACAGCAGCACGCTTGTGTCGACGACATGCGTACGTGGCACACGCCCACCCGCTTATTCGGAGGAAGTCCGGGACGGCCCCCAGCGGAGACCGACACCGGCCTCCGGACGTTGTCGCGACAGCGGCACCGAGGGGCCTCCCGAGCGGCCCGGCCCGACGCCGGACCACAAGTGGTGACGGGGGGCCGTGCCGTAGACCGCTCTGCCGTAGATCGCGTCGCTGCCTACGTCCACGTGCCCCGTGGCTCACACGGTAGCTGCGCAACCAGGAAAACGCGACCAACTTGACTGAACACCTTCAGCTACGGAAAGTAGCCCCTTGGTGGTATGCGTGGTCTCTCCACCACCGTCCGCGCCACCGGTCTCTTCCGCCTGTGATGATCGCATCGACAATGACGGATAGTAACTGACGAGGGCCGTCCCGGACGCGTCGACGCCGCCGCCCGGCCAAAGGGGCCGGGACGGCGGCGTCGTGAGGCGGGCTACTGCTCGTTGAGCCGAGCCACCAGCGCCTCGTGCTCGGTCCACAGCTCGGCCGGCAGGCGGTCCCCGAAGGTCTGGTAGTGCTCGGGGATCAGCGCCGCCTCCTGCTTCCAGACCTCCACGTCCAGGCTGAGCAGGGCGTCCAGGTCGGCCGGGGCGACGTCCAGGCCGTCGGTCGGCAGCGCGTCGGGGGTGGGCAGGATGCCCAGCGGCGTCTCGACGCCGTCGGCCTCGCCCTCCAGCCGCCCGACGATCCAGGCCAGCACCCGGCTGTTCTCACCGAAGCCCGGCCACATGAAGCGGCCCTCGGCATTCTTGCGGAACCAGTTGACGTAGTAGATGCGGGGCAGCTTCTCCTGCTCGGCCTTCTGCCCGATGGTCAGCCAGTGCGCGAAGTAGTCGGCCATGTTGTAGCCGCAGAACGGCAGCATGGCGAACGGGTCGCGCCGCAGCTTGCCGATCGCGCCGGCCTGGGCCGCCGTCGTCTCCGAGGCGACGATCGAGCCGAAGAACACCCCGCGACGCCAGGTCGGCGCCTCGGTGACCAGCGGGACGGCGCTGGCCCTGCGGCCGCCGAAGAGGATGGCCGAGATCGGCACGCCGGCCGGGTCCTCCCACTCGGGCGCCATCGTCGGGGCCTGGCTGGCCGGGACGGTGAAGCGGGCGTTCGGGTGGGCGGCCGGGTCGGGCGAGGCCGGGGTCCAGTCGCGCCCCTTCCAGTCGGTCAGGTGCGCGGGCTTGTCCTTGGTCAGGCCCTCCCACCAGACGTCGTTGTCGTCGGTGCGGGCGACGTTGGTGAACACCGCGTTGCCCCACAGCGCCTTGACGGCGTTCGGGTTGGTTTCCTCACCGGTGCCCGGCGCGACGCCGAACAGGCCGGCCTCGGGGTTGACCGCGTAGAGGCGGCCGTCTGCCCCGAAACGCATCCAGGCGATGTCGTCACCGACGGTCTCGGCCTTCCACCCGGGCAGGGTGGGAATTAGCATCGCCAGGTTCGTCTTGCCGCAGGCCGACGGGAACGCCGCCGCGATGTAGTGCGCCTTCCCGGCCGGGGAGGTGAGTTTGAGGATCAGCATGTGCTCCGCCAGCCAGCCACCGTCGCGGGCCATGACGGAGGCGATCCGCAGGGCGTAGCACTTCTTGCCGAGCAGCGCGTTGCCGCCGTAGCCGGAGCCGTAGGACCAGATTTCCCGGGTCTCCGGGAAATGGGTGATGTACTTGGTCGTGTTGCACGGCCACGGCACGTCGGCCTGGCCCGGCTCCAGCGGCGCGCCCAGGGAATGCACGCACGGGACGAAGAAGCCGTCGTCGCCGAGCTGCTCGAGGGCGGCCGCGCCCATTCGGGTCATGGTCCGCATGGAGACGGCGACGTAGGCCGAGTCGGTAATCTCCACACCGAGCGCGGAGATATGCGAGCCGAGCGGACCCATACAGAACGGGACGACGTACATCGTCCGGCCACGCATGGACCCGCTGAACAGACCCGTGAGCGTCGAGCGCATCTCGGCCGGGTCCATCCAGTTGTTCGTCGGACCGGCGTCCGCCGCGTCCTCGGAACAGATGTAGGTCCGGTCCTCGACCCGGGCCACGTCGTTCGGGTCCGAAGCCGCGTAGTAGCTACCAGGGCGTTTGTCCTCATTGAGCCGGACAAAGGTCCCCTTGTCGATCAGCAGCTGCGCGAGGCGATTGTATTCTTCGGTCGAGCCGTCGCACCAGTAGACCTCGGCCGGCTGGGTGAGTTCCGCGATTTCTCGCACCCAGGCGATCAGCTTCGGATGACTCGTCGGGGCCGCATCAAGCCCCGGGATACGCGCCGCGGTCGTCACAGCTCACACCTCCGGTCGAGTTGGCCTGCCGCGGCTTCCCGCCGTTCGACCACGGTGGGCGAAAAGGCACGGCCGGCGCCGCGGACGGCGAACCGACGACACCGCGCCTGTGACTGTGCGCTCACCAATGAGAACGATTCGAAGCCGCGTTCAGGATCATTCGACTGTACCGTGCGGCCTTCGCACAGTCGCGAGATGCGACGGGGGGTTTACGTCAGATCGGTCACGAGTCGGAGCCGGCCATCGACGTCAGCTGTTTGACGCGGAGTGACCCCCGGCCGGCCGGCTGGTGACCAGCGCCACGGGGACGCTACTGTTACTCGGTGACATCGGCCGCGCCCGCCGGCGCCTTTGATGACCGTGATCCGCGCCCCATCCGCCCTCGCCTGCGCGGCTGGCTCCACACGGTCGCCTTTCCGGTCAGCCTCACGCTCGGCATCATCGCGATCACGCTCGCGGCGTCCACCCGGGCACGACTGGCGGTGACGATTTATGCGGTAAGTATCGCCGCGCTGTTCGGCACAAGCGCTCTTTATCACCGCCGCCTGTGGTCGACATCACGCGCGCGGGCCCTGATGAAGCGGCTCGACCATTCCATGATCTTTGTGTTCATAGCCGGCACCTATACACCGTTCGCATTGCTGACGCTGCCCGCCAGAACGTCCCAGATCGTGCTGACCGTGGTCTGGCTGGGCGCGGCGCTGGGGATCGGGCTGCGTATGGCCTGGCTGAGCTCGCCGCGCTATCTGATCGTCCCGCTCTACATCGCGCTGGGCTGGGTCGCGGTATTCGTGCTGCCGGAAATCCTGCACCGTGCCGGAGTTGCGTCTTTTGTTCTCCTGCTGACGGGCGGTGCCCTCTACAGCCTGGGCGCGCTGGTCTACGCCACCCGCCGGCCCGACCCGTCGCCCCGGGTGTTCGGCTACCACGAGGTGTTCCATGCGTTCACGCTGGTCGCGGCGGTCTGTCACTACCTCGCGGTAATGTTCATCCTGTTCTGATCCTCACACCGACCCGACCCGACCCGGGGCCCGGCCGGAGACCGTGTCCTCCGGCCGGCTTTCCCGGCCGGTCCACAGCGCGGGTCAGGTCTAGAGCGCGGGTCGGGACTAGAGCGCGGGTCGGGACTAGAGCGCGGGTCGGGACTAGAGCGCGGGGCCCCTCGGCCTACAGGGCGGGGCCCTCGGCCCGGACCTGCTCAACCTGCTCCATGGCCTCGCGCAGCCGTCCCAGCCAGGCCTCGGTGTTGTCACCGACCAGCCGTACGCACCAGGCCAACGCGTCGCTGCGGCTGCGGGCCACGCCGGAGTCGACCAGGGTGTCGAGCACCCGGCGCTCCGGCTGCCGCAGCCGCGTCATCACCGGGACCGACAGATTGGTGAACAGTTCCACCTCGTCGCCGATCCGGACCCCCCAGGCCACCGAGCGCCCGTAGCGCGCCTCGGCCTCGTCGGCGATGGTCATCCGGGCGCCGCGGGTCTCCTCCCGGAAGCGGTTGGCCCGCCCGGCCCGCGCGGCGGCCTGGCCGGCCTCGTCCGCCTCGGGCTCCGGGATCGAGCCGACGACGGTGATCTCCTCCCGGTCGACCGTGATCTCCGGCGGCCCGGTGAACCACTCCGTCGGCAGCCGTCCGGTGAACCAGGCCGCGACGTCTGTCGCCGCCGGCGGCTCGCCCCGCTCGGCCCAGCGTCCCTGCCCCCGCCCGCGCGCCATCGCCAGCCCCCCTGTCTTCCCGTGCCCTGTCGCCATTCGTCCGTGTGCCCGCATCAGTGCCCTCCCGAGTAGGCGATGCCTCCTGATTACGCGGTGCTCGTTGATTACAAACTTACACCGATACACACGCAACGGTGGCACGGGTGGCGCCGTTCCGGCGGGAGCCCCCGTTCGCCTCCGGCGTAGCGGGGCGGGCGGCTCTGGCCGGGGGAGGCGGGCAGGCAGGCAGGCAGGCGCCGTCCGGGGTCAGGCCGACGCGCGCACCGCCAGCGCGGACCGGACGGCCTCGGCGCTCAGCGCGGGCCGCTCGCAGACGAAGTTCCGGCACACGTACACCCCGGGAGCGCCCCGGCCGTCGGTCAGCGGGCCGGCGGTAACCACCACCGCGCCGGGCGACGTCGTCATCCGGGCCAGGTGCTCCAGATCGGGCCGGTCGACGACGGCGACCTCGGCCGGGCCGGCCAGCAGCGCCTCCGCGACCGCGGCGGCGTGGCCGCCGAACGTCGGTGCGAGCGGGAAGGGCCGGGCCAGCGTGGCCAGGGTGGCCTCGGCCAGGTCCCGATGACGCGCCGAGCCGGTGATCGCGGCGTAGGTCAGGGCGGCGCCGGCGAAGGCGGCCTGGCCCGAGGGGGTCGGGGCGTCCCCCGTGTCGCGGGGCCGGCGCAGCAGCTCCTCGGCGTCGTCGGCGGTGTCGTGGTAGCCGCCGTCGCCGGCGGCGAAGCGCGCCTCGACGGTGGCCAGCAGCTCGCCGGCCAGGTCGAGCCACTCCTGCTCGCCGGTCACCTGGTGCAGTGTGAGCAGGCCCTGCGCCACATCGGCGTAGTCCTCCAGCACGCCCGGGTTCGTTCCGGGCCGCCCGGCCCGGCTGGTCCGGGTCAGCCGGCCGTCGCTCAGATGCACGTCGCGCAGCAGCCGGGCCGCGCCCGCCGCGGCGTCGACGAAGGACGGCTCACCCAGCAGTGCCCCGGCCTCGGCCAGCGCGCCGATGGCCAGGCCGTTCCAGGCCGCGACCACCTTGTCGTCCCGGGCCGGCTGGGGCCGCCTGCGCCGGGCGGCCAGCAGCCGGGCCCGGGCCGACTCCAGGCGGGCGGCCGCCTCGGGCGTCGCCGGGTCGAACGCCCGGGTGAGGACGGAGGCGCCGCGTTCGAAGTTGCCGGCCGCGCTCACCCCCAGGGCGGTGGCGGCGAAGGCGGCGTCGTCCGGGCCGAGCACCTCGGCCAGCTGGGCCGGCGTCCAGACGTACGTCGCGCCCTCGGCTCCGTGCGGGCCGGTGCCGGCGCCGGCACCGGCACCGGGCTTGGGCTCGGCCGGCTCGCCGGGGTCGGCCGGGGTGTCCGCGTCCAGGGCGGAGGCGAACCCACCCTCGTCGGTCCGCAGGTCACGCAGCAGGAAGCCGGCCGTCTCCCGGGCCACCCGCTCGGCCAAGGGCGCGCCGGTGGCCCGCCACAGGTGCAGGTAGACCGAGAGGAGTTGGGCGTTGTCGTAGAGCATCTTCTCGAAGTGCGGCACGGTCCAGGTCGCGTCGACGCTGTAGCGGGCGAACCCGCCGGCGAGCTGGTCGTAGATGCCGCCCCGAGCCATCCGGTCGCAGGTCAGGGCGACCATCTCCAGCGCGGCCGCGTCCTGGGTACGGGCGTGGCGGCGCAGCAGCAACTCGGCCACGGCGGCCGGCGGGAACTTGGGCGCGCCGCCGAAGCCGCCGTGACGGCGGTCGAACAGCTGCGCGAGGTTCGCGGCCCCGGCGTCGAGGACGTCACGGCCGAAGGGCTGGGCCGCGCGCGGGGTGTTGAGCAGCGCGAGCTGGCTGGCGATGTCCTCCCCCGAGGCGACGAGCTCCGCCCGGCGGTCGGTCCAGGCGCTGTGGACGGCGGCCAGTACCCGGCCGAACGACGGCATGTCACCCCGGGGCCGGGGCGGGAAGTAGGTGCCGGCGTAGAAGGGCCGGGCCGCCGGGGTGAGGAAAACCGTCATCGGCCAGCCGCCGTGGCCGGTCATCGCCGTCGCCACCTCCATGTAGACGGCGTCGACGTCCGGCCGTTCCTCCCGGTCGACCTTGATGTTGACGAAGTGCTCGTTCATGACGGCCGCGACCGCCGGGTCCTCGAACGACTCGTGGGCCATGACGTGGCACCAGTGGCAGGACGCGTACCCGACCGAGAGCAGGACCGGGACGTCGCGCTCCCGGGCCGCCTCGAACGCCTCCGGGCACCACGGCCACCAGTCGACCGGGTTGTCCGCGTGCTGGAGCAGGTAGGGGGAGGTGGACTCGCGCAGCCGGTTCGCCATGCCTCCACCATGCCCGTCCGCCGCCCTCCGCGACCGGGGGCTCCGCCCATTGTCCCGGTCGCTTCGGGCAGGCCCGTCCGCCGCCCTCCGCGACCGGGGGCTCCGCCCATTGTCCCGGTCGCTTCGGGCAGGCCCGTCCGCCGCCCTCCGCGACCGGGGGCTCCGCCCATTGTCCCGGTCGCTTCGGGCAGGCCCGTCCGCCGCCCTCCGCGACCGGGGGCTCCGCCCATTGTCCCGGTCGCTTCGGGCAGGCCAAGGCGGCCGCGTCAAGGCGCGCCCTGTACCCCGGGCGGGTGTCCGGCGCTGGGCGGCACCGGGATCTGTCGCGGACCCCGGATAGGCTCGAGGCGGCGATCCGCTGACAGCGGATCGCCGACCACTGATCCGGAAGACCACGATCCCCCGGTCCGTAATCCAAGGACGATGAGCATGACGATGAGCGCCGGAACGCCGGAGGCGGCGACGGCGGCCGGAGCGGCCGGTTCGGACACCGACCGCCCCCACCGCTACAGCGCCCCGCTGGCCAACGAGATCGAGGAGCGCTGGCAGGCCGCCTGGGCCGCCCGCGGCACCTTCAACTCGCCGAACCCGGCGGGGGCGCTCGCCAAGGGCTTCGACGCGGTGGCCGGCCGAGCGCCGTTCTACGTGCTCGACATGTTCCCGTATCCCAGCGGCACCGGGCTGCACGTCGGCCACCCGCTGGGCTATATCGGAACGGACGTCTACGCCCGCTACCTGCGGATGACCGGCCGCCACGTCCTGCACACCCTGGGCTACGACGCGTTCGGCCTGCCGGCCGAGCAGTTCGCCATCAACACCGGCCAGCACCCGCGCATCACCACCGAGGCCAACATCGAGAACATGCGGCGCCAGCTGCGCCGCCTCGGCCTCGGGCACGACACCCGGCGGGAGATCGCCACCACCGACGTCGAGTTCTACCGGTGGACGCAGTGGATCTTCCTGAAGATCTTCAACAGCTGGTACGACCCCGACGCCGACCGAGCCCGCCCGATCGAGGAGCTGGTGGCGGAGTTCGAGGCCGGCACCCGGGCGCCCCGCTCGGCCGCGAACCCGGCCGCCAAGGCCTGGGCGGACCTGACCCCGACCGAGCGCCGACGGGTGGTCGACGACCACCGGCTGACCTTCATCGCGGAGCAGACGGTCAACTGGTGCCCGGGCCTGGGCACGGTGCTGGCCAACGAGGAGGTCACCGCCGAGGGCCGCAGCGACATCGGCAACTACCCGGTCTTCCAGCGCCCGCTGCGCCAGTGGGTCATGCGGATCACCGCCTACGCCGAGCGGCTGATCGCCGATCTGGACCTGGTCGACTGGCCGGAGTCGATCAAGCAGATGCAGCGGAACTGGATCGGCGCGTCGGACGGCGCCCGGGTCGAGTTCCCGGTTGTGGGCGCGGACGAGCGGATCGAGGTCTTCACCACCCGGCCCGACACCCTGACCGGGGCCACGTTCCTGGTGCTCGCGCCCGACCACCCGACGGTCGACGCGCTGACCGCCGACGCCTGGCCGGACGGGACGCCGAACGCCTGGCGCTTCGGCCCGGCCGCCGGCGGCCCGGCGGCGGCGGACGCTTCTCCGGCCACGGCGGTCGCGGCCTATCGGGCCCACGCGAGCCGGCCCGGTTCCGAGGTCGCCGAGCTGAGCGAGCGGCCGCGCACCGGGGTGTTCACCGGCGCATACGCCACGAACCCGACGACCGGTGCCGCGCTGCCGGTGTTCATCGCCGACTACGTGCTGATGGGCTACGGTACCGGCGCGATCATGGCGGTGCCGGCCCACGACGAGCGCGACTTCAGCTTCGCCCGGGTCATGGGCCTGCCGGTACCGCCGGTGCTGGCGCCGGGCGAGGAGTGGCTGACCGCCCACGGACTGGAGCCGGATGAGGCGGCCGACCCGGGCCGCTGGCCCGAGGCCTACGTTGGCCAGTCCGGCTACCTGCCCGCGCCCGGGGGCGTCCCCGGCCTGCCGAGCCTGGTCGGGCTGGCCAAGCCGGCGGCCGTCGCGGCCGTCGTCGAGTGGCTGGAGCGGGTCGGGGCCGGCCGTGGCGCCCGGTCCTACCGGCTGCGGGACTGGCTGTTCTCCCGGCAGCGCTACTGGGGCGAGCCGTTCCCGATCGTGTTCGACGACGAGGGCCTGCCGGTCGCGCTGCCGGAGTCGGCCCTGCCGGTGACGCTGCCGGAGATGACCGACTTCCGCCCGACGCCGATGGAGCCGGACGACCCGTCCGACCCGGTTCCGCCGCTGGCCCGGTCCCAGGACTGGGTGGACGTCACCCTCGACCTGGGCGACGGGGAGCGCCGCTACCGGCGCGAGACGAACACGATGCCGCAGTGGGCCGGCTCCTGCTGGTACTACCTGCGCTACCTGGACCCGCTGAACGCCGACCGGTTCGTCGACGCCGGCGTCGAGCGCTACTGGATGGCCTCGCCCGACGGTCCGCCCGGCGACGGCGGCGTCGACCTGTACGTGGGCGGCGTCGAGCACGCGGTGCTGCACCTGCTCTACGCCCGCTTCTGGCAGAAGGTGCTCTACGACCTGGGGCTGGTCTCGACCAAGGAGCCGTTCAAGCGGCTGTTCAACCAGGGCTACATCCAGGCCGACGCGTTCACCGACGCCCGGGGCATGTACGTCCCGGCGGCCGAGGTGACCCGGGACGGCGACGGGCGCTATCTGTACAAGGGCGAGCCGGTCAACCGGCGCTCCGGGAAGATGGGCAAGAGCCTCAAGAACAGCGTGACGCCGGACGAGATCTTCGCCACCTACGGGGCCGACACGCTGCGGGTCTACGAGATGGCGATGGGCCCGCTGGACGCCGACCGGCCCTGGCGCACCGATGACATCGTCGGCGCCCACCGGTTCCTGCAGCGGCTGTGGCGCAACATCGTCAGCGAGGACACCGACGCGGTGACGGTGGTGGACGATCCGGACCGGCCCCTGGACGACGAGGCGGGCCGGGCTCTGCACCGGACCATCGCCGCCGTGCGGGCCGACTACTCGGCTCTGCGGTTCAACACCGGCGTAGCCCGCCTGATCGAGCTGACGAACTTCGTCAGCAAGCGCTATGGCGGGACGGGCGTGCCCCGCGAGCTGGCCGAGTCGCTGGTGCTGATGGTGGCGCCGATCGCCCCGCACATCGCCGAGGAGCTGTGGTCGCGGCTCGGGCACCCGGAGTCGCTGGCGATGGCCCCGTTCCCCGAGGCGGACCCGACGCTGCTCGCGGCGGCCAGTGTCACCCTGCCGGTGCAGGTCAACGGCAAGGTCCGGTTCACCCTGGAGGTGCCGGCCGACGCGGACGAGGCCGCGGTGCGGGAGCTGCTGGGCGCGCGGGAGGAGTTCGCGGCGCACACCGACGGGCGCACGATCAAGAAGATCATCGTCGTGCCGGGCCGGATCATCAACATCGCGCTCGCGAAGTAGTCCTTGGGGGCCGCGGCCGCGCGACGGCCGCGGCCCGACCTCTCAGGCCGGCTTGAAAGGGTGTCAGGCCGGGTTGAAAGGGCGCCAGCAGCCGGACGCCGACGCCGCCTGCTGGCGCGGCGGCCTCCCGCTGCGCGAGAGCGTCTACTTCTCGGCCGTACGCGGGCCGGGCACACCAGCTGATGCCGGTTGGTCGCCCGCGGCCCCAGCCTTTGCTCCGGTCACCTGCCCGCTGGCAGCCTTCCCGCCGGTGGCCGGATCGGGGGCCTCGCCGCCGTCGGGCGCGCCGGCCTCGTCCCCGCGGCGGGCGGCGGCGCCGAACTCGCCGGAGTCGACGTTGCCACGCAGGCGGCGGAGGCTGCCGAACATCAACACGAAGATGCCGACGGCGGCCAGGCAGAGCAGAACCACGATGAGGAATCCGCTCGTGCCCGCGCTGACGTCGAGCGCGAGCACCTCACTGGCAACTACCACAACTCCACCTTACTCACGCCCTGGCTTGCCCCGCCCGCCTCGGGCCGCCCATACCGGGCCGCCCATACCGAGCCGCCCATACCGGCCGCCCACCCCAAGCCGCCCATCCCAAGCTAGGCCGCGACTCCCCGCGCCGAAACCGGGATCCCGACGAACAGGTCGTCCTCTGGCAGCGTCCCGACCTCGACGAGGGACCGGGCGAGCTGGTAGTCCTCCGTCGGCCAGGCCGCGCGCTGCAGATCCAGCGGCACCCGGAACCAGGCGCCCTTCGGGTCGACCTGGGTCGCGTGGGCCAGCAGCGCCGCGTCCCGGGTCGGGAACCAGTCGGCGCACTCCACGCTCGTGGTGAGCCGGCCGGTGTCCTCCGCCCGGTCGATCCAGGCGTCCAGCCGCTCGGTGTAGGGCGAGTCGAGGCCGGCATCGAGCATCGCCTGGTGCAGGGCCAGGATCCGCCGCTTGTGGAAGGTCAGGTGGTAGTAGAGCTTCAGCGGCTGCCATGGCGCCAGCCCGGCCGCGGCGCCGACCTCGGGATAGCGGTCGGGATCGCCGGCCGCCTCGAACGCCTCGACCGAGATCCGGTGGGTCATGATGTGGTCCGGATGCGGGTAGCCGCCCTTCTCGTCGTACGTGGTGATCACGTGCGGGCGGAACTCGCGCACCAGGCGGACGAGCGGCCGGGCCGCGTCGGCCAGCGGCGTGAGCGCGAAGCAGCCCTCGGGCAGGGGGGGCGGCGGGTCGCCCTCGGGCAGCCCCGAGTCGACGAAGCCCAGCCATGTCTGCCCGACCCCGAGGATCCCCCGGGCCCGCGCCATCTCCTGACGCCGAAGACCCGGCATCTGGGCCCGCACCTCGGGCGTGTCCATCGCGGGGTTGAGGATGCTGCCCGCCTCGCCGCCGGTGCAGGTGACGACGAGGATCTCCACCCCCTCGTGCGCGTAGCGCGCCATGGAGGCCGCGCCCTTGCTGGACTCGTCGTCCGGGTGGGCGTGGACGGCCATCAGGCGCAGCCCCGCGCGGCCGGGCACGCCCCCGGGCGGTGGGGCGAGCGGCGGAGTGATCGGCGGGGCCCCGACCGGCGGGGCGAGCGGCTGGGCGACGGGTGGGGCGGCATCGTGGCTAGCGGCCATGCCACCATTCTTATCGATGGCTACGACATCCTCGCCGGAGGCGGAACCGGCACCCGCGCGCCCGGGCGGCGCCGACCCGGCGCGCCCACGCCGCCGGCTCACCCTGGAGACGCTGGGCGGACGCCGCCCGATCCTGCTGTTCCTGCTTGGAGCGGTGGTGATCGTCATCGTGGCCGCTGTGGGCTCGAGCTACATCCAGAACCACCCGGACCGCCTCGACTACGCCACGCGGGCCTACCAGATCCTGCCTCGTGAGGCGCGGCTCACATTCGATGTGGAAAAGTCACCCAGTGCCGTGGCACAATGCACCGTCAGCGCACTTGCCCGGGACAACGAGGTCGTCGGGCAACGATCCGACATCGTCGTCGGACCGACGACCGATGGGCGGAAGGTGACGACCGTAACGGTGAGCGTTCCCACGTCACGGGAGGCGACCGCGGTCGAAGTCGAGGACTGCGAGATCGTTCGGCCGGGTTGATCGCCCGGCGTGGCCGTGGGGCTCACAGCGGACGGGCGCGGCCCGAACCGCCCGGAACGTCGCTGTGCGCCGCAAGAAGACCAGCGTCAGGTATTCTGGACCACCATTTTCTTCACGTATTGTGAGCAGCGATACATGATCCCCTAACAGCCCCTGGCCGACAGCCGTCGCCGGTGAGGTGGCCCGGCGTCGCGGACGTGTCACCACGGGGCCGAGGACGAACGAGCTCGCCCGCTCGTTGGTCTGGGGTAAACGGGGTCTGGGGTACCCGAGGTTCGGAGTGCGCGGAGGTCCGGGTACACGGGCCCCGGGTATACGGGGTCTGGAATGCGCCGGACCCCGGGAGTCCCGGAGCCCGGAGCGGTCCGGCGTGATCGCGCGATCACCCGGGTATCCGTGGCGGCACAGGCAGTAACTGAGGCGGCGCGGACCACCGCCACCCGGACCGACGGTCACGGGTGCCGGACTGGTCCGACCGCGACCGGCTGGTGGAACGGCGAGCAGTGGAAGGGCACTGTGCCGCCGGATGTCCCCGGCCCGGCAACGACAAGGAGTGAGGCGTGGCGGAACAGACGTGGCTGACTCAGGAAGCCTACGACCGGCTCAAGGGTGAGCTGGACCACCTGACCGGGGTCGGGCGCACGGAGATCGCGAACAAGATCGAGGCGGCGCGCGAGGAGGGCGACCTCAAGGAGAACGGCGGCTACCACGCCGCCAAGGAGGAGCAGGGCAAGCAGGAGGCCCGCATCCGCCAGCTCACCGATCTGCTGCGCGACGCGCGCGTCGGCGAGGCGCCGAGCTTCGCCGGCACCGCCGGACCGGGCACCGTTGTGGAGGTCCGCTTCCCCGGGGACGACGACGTCGAGCGCTTCCTCATCGGCTCACGCGAGGACCACAGCACCACCCTCGAGGTGTACTCGGCGCAGTCCCCGCTGGGCGGCGCGGTCACCGGTCACCGCAAGGGCGAGACCGTGAGCTACACGCTGCCCAACGGCCGGACGGCCAAGGTCCAGATCGTCTCGGTCGCCCCGTACGGGGCCTGATTCCTCACCCGGCCGGGCCGGCCATCCGGCCGGCCCGGGCCGCCGGGCGGGCGAGCGGCGCGCGGCGGCCGGGGTACGCCGTCAGCGGAAGGAGTCCGCGACTCGGCCGCGCGTGGGTCTGGTTACGACGTACCGTCAAACGGTGGCCGATCTCCCCTCCGTCCCTGGACGGATCCCCGCGCCGGCGTCGACCAGCGCGCCCGGCAACGCGATGTCGACTTCGGCGGCTCTGGCTTCGGCGGCCTCGACCGCGCCGACGACCGCCACCCTCGGCGACCTGCGTGCCAGTGGGCACAGGTACCGCTCGGTCAAGAGTGAGCTCCGGGAGAACCTGCTCGCCCGCCTGGCCGCCGGCACCGACCGTTTTCCCGGCATCGTCGGCTATGACGAGACCGTCCTGCCGCAGGTCGAACGGGCCCTGCTGGCCGGGCACGACATCATCTTCCTCGGTGAACGTGGCCAGGGTAAGACGCGTCTCATGCGCACCCTGACCACGCTGCTGGACGAGTGGTCGCCCGCCGTCGCCGGCTGCGAGATGAACGACCATCCCTACGAACCGTCCTGCGGACCGTGCCGGCGGCTGATCGCCCAGGAGGGCGACGCGACCCCGATCGTCTGGCGCCATCGCGACGACCGCTACGGCGAGAAGCTCGCCACCCGCGATGTCAAGGAAGCCGACCTGATCGGCGACGTCGACTCCGGCAAGATCGTCACCGGGCACTCGCTGAGCGACGAGGCGACCATTCACTACGGCCTCATGCCGCGCTCGAACCGGGGCGTGTTCGCGGTCAACGAGCTGCCCGACCTCAACGTCCGCATCCAGGTCGCGCTGTTCAACGTGCTGGAGGAGCGCGACGTCCAGGTCCGCGGCTACCGGCTGCGCCTACCGATGGACATCCTGCTCGTCGCCTCGGCCAACCCGGAGGACTACACCCACCGGGGCCGGATCGTCACGCCGCTCAAGGACCGCTTCGGCGCGGAGATCCGCACCCACTACCCGTTCCGGCTGGCCGACGAGATCCGGCTGGCCCGCCAGGAGTCGGCGCTGGGCTGGGGCGACTCGGCCTACGGCGACCCGGTGCTGCCCGACCACCTGGTCGAGGTCGTCGCCCGCTTCACCCGGCTGGTCCGTGAGGCGCCCCAGGTCGACCAGCGTTCGGGGGTGTCCGTGCGGCTGGTGGTCAGCGCGACCGAGACCGTCACCGCCTCGGCGGTGCGCCGGGCCGCGCTGGCCGGCGAGGACACGGCGGTGGCCCGGGTCGTCGACCTGGCCACGATCGTGCCGGCGGTCCGGGGCAAGGTCGAGTTCGACCAGCTCGAGGAGGGCCGCGAGGAGGAGATCCTGGCCCACCTGCTGCGCCGGGCCGTCGCCGACACCTACCGGGCCCGTCTGGCCGGCACCGACCTGTCCGGCCTGCGCCGACGGATCTCCTCCGGCGACCCGGTGGAGACCGGCGACCTGGTCGCGGCCGACGAGCTGCTGCGCCGGGTCGGCCGGGTCGACGGGCTGGGCGCGATCCTGACCCGCCTGGGCATCGACGCCGCCGAGTCGCCGGGCCTGGCCGCGGCCGCGCTCGAGTTCGCTCTCGAGGGCCTCTACCTCAACCGCCAGCTGTCCAAGGAAGAACTGCCCGGGCGGACCGTCTACCACTCTTGATCTCATGCCCGTGAGGGCCAACTCGTGATCGGGGACTGAGAATGTCCGGTCTTTACCGCTACGGCCCCTACGGCGGCGGGCCGGACCCGCTGGCACCGCCGTTCGACGTCGCCGGGGCGCTGGACGAGATGACCGACTCGATCCTGGACGGCCGCACCCCCCGGGAGGCTCTGGACGCGCTGCTGCGCCGGGGCGCCGAGGGGCGGGCCGGCCTGGACGACCTGCGCCGGCGGGTCGAGCGCCGCCGCCGGGAGGCTCGGGAACGCGGCCGGCTCGACGGCACTCTCGACGAGGTCCGCCGGCTGCTGGACGAGGCGATCGGCCAGGAGCGGGCCGAGCTGTTCCCCGACCCGTCCGACGAGGCCCGGATGCGCGAGGCCGAGCTGGACGCGGTGCCCAGCGAGCCGGCCCGGGCCGTGCGGGCCCTGGCCGACTACGAGTGGCGTTCGGCGGCGGCGCGGGCCACCTACGACAAGATCCAGGCGCTGCTGCGCCGCGAGGTCCTCGACCAGCGGTTCAAGGGCCTGAAGGACGCCCTGAGCGGGACCTCGCCCGAGGACGTGGCCCGGGTCAAGGACATGCTGGCCGACCTCAACGCGATGCTGGAGGCCGACGCCCGCGGCGAGGACACCGACGCGATGTTCGACGAGTTCATGCGCCGGCACGGCGAGTTCTTCCCGGAGAACCCGTCGTCGCTGGAGGAGCTGGTCGACACGCTGGCCCGGCGCTCGGCGGCGGCCGAGCGGCTGATGGCCGGGCTGAGCCCGCGCCAGCGCCAGGAGCTGGCCGACCTGATCGCCTCGACGCTGGACGACATGGACATCGCCAGTGAGCTCTCCCGGCTGTCCGACGCGCTGCGCGCGGCCCGGCCGGACATCAACTGGGGGCAGCGCGGGCGGGGCCGGCGAGCCGGTTCGGGCCTGACCGGCGACACGCCGCTCGGCCTGTCCGACGCGACGAGCGCGCTGGAGGAGCTGGCCGAGCTGGACGAACTGGCGGCCGCGCTGGGCCAGGACTACCCGGGCGCGTCGCTGGACGACATCGACCCCGAGGCTGTCGCGCGGGCGCTGGGCCGCTCGGCGGTCGACGACGTCCAGGCCCTGGCCCAGATCGAGAAGGAGCTGGAGCGCCAGGGCTACCTGTCGCGCCGCGCCGGCCGCCTCGAGCTCACGCCGCGGGCGGTGCGCCGTATCGGGCAGGCGGCGCTGGCCCGGATCTTCCGGGACCTGGACACCCGGGGGCGGGGCGAGCACGACGGGACCGACTCGGACAGCGAGCCGGCCGGCACGTCCCGGCCGTGGCGGTTCGGCGACACCGAGCAGATCGACGTCCTCGCCACCGTGCGCAACGCGGTCCTGCGGGGTGGCGGGCGATCATCTGCTTCGGGGCCTCCGGCGACGCGGGAAGAGCATGATCGCGCCGCCGTCGGCCCCCTGCCCGGCGGCGGCGTCGACATCGAGACCGAGGACATCGAGGTCGAGGAGACCGAGGAGACCACGTCCGCCGTGGTCTGCCTCTTGGTCGACCTGTCGTACTCGATGGCGCTGCGGGGGACGTGGGGGATCGCCAAGTCGACGGCGCTGGCGCTGCACACGCTGATCAGCACCCGCTTCCCGGCCGACACCATCCATCTGATCGGTTTCTCCGACTACGCGCGGACGCTGCGACCGATCGAGCTGGCCTCGCTGGACTCGGAGGTCGTGCAGGGGACCAATCTCCAGCACGCGCTGATGATCGCCGGGCGGCTGGTGGCCCGGTACCCGGACGCCGAGCCGGTCATCCTCGTCGTCACCGACGGTGAGCCCACGGCCCACCTGGTCCGGGACGGGTCGCCGGCCTTCGCCTGGCCGCCGGCCCCGGAGACACTCGAGCTGACCCTGGCCGAGGTCGACCGGCTCACCCGGCGTGGGGCGACCATCAACGTGTTCATGCTGGACGACGAGCCACGGCTGGTCGAGTTCGTCGAGGAGGTCGCGCGGCGCAACGGCGGGCGGGTCCTCTCTCCGGATCCGCGGCAGCTGGGCAAGTACGTCATCCGCGACTACCTGCGGTCCCGGGGCGGGCGGGCCGCGTACCGCTGAACCACTGAAGCGCTGGGTCACTGAAGCGCTGAACCGCTGGAGCGCGACTGATCGCCCTGGCTCGTCCCGCCGAGGGCGATGGCTCGCGTATCCCTGGACGTCGCACAAGGGACACCAGCGAGAACACACCGTGGTTACTGAGCGCGTCGACGCTCAGATGATGGACTCAGCGCACTTGAAAAACTACTGTTGGCAGTCGTTTTGATCTGAAGGCGAACGCCCCGCGGCGCGCGGTCACCCCCGCTCTCCTCGTCGCGATCGGTCAGCCCGATGTGATCAACCCGACGTGATCAGTTCAGCCGATCGGTAGACGGTTGTCGATCCCCGCAGCCGAGGCAGGGACAGTGCGTACAGACCATCGTGCCGCGCGCGCGCTCGCCGTGACTGTCGCCGCGGCGACCGCGCTCGTGCTCACCGCAACCGCCGTGGGGGCAACGACTCTGGCTGACGAGCCCGACGGGACGTCCGTCCCGGCCGCTACCGCCTCGACCGGCTCCAGCTCGAACACGGCGTCTCCGTCGTCCTCATCGGCGCCGGCCGGCCTGGTACCCGGGCCGCCCAGAGCGGATCCCGGCCTGGGCTCGGGCGGCGGCGCGGGCTCAGGCAGCGGATCGGGCGCCGTCGACGCCGCGCGGACGGCGGCCGAGCAGTCGGCGGTCCTCCGCTACTGGACGGCCGGTCGCCGCCTGCACGCTCGCAAGGCCGACACCGCCACCGTCACGGCGGGCCCCTCCGGGAGCCCGGCGGCGCCCAGTTCGTCAGGCCAGCCAGCGCTGCCCGGCCAGCCCTACCAAGTCGACCAGCGCGACCAGCCCGCCCTGTCCAACCGGATCACTTTGCCCGACCGGGGCGCCCCACCCACCGAGCCCGACCAAGTCGACCGGCCCGGCAAGGCCGAGCAGCCCGACCAAGTTGGCCAGCCCGACCAAGTTGGCCAGCCCGACCAGGTTGACCAGCCCGCCGTGGCCGTCCCGCCTCGCCGTACCGACCAAGCCGACCGGCAGGACCCGACGGACCGGCAGGACCCGACGGACCTGCGTGACGAGGCGGTACCGGCCGGCCCGGCGCCGGCTCGCGTTCCGCGCTCCTTCGCGGTGCCCGCGGCAAGTGCTGAGCCGGGCGGGCCAGGTACATCGCCGGAGCGGCTGGCGGCGCCCGCCCCGCGGCGCCTGGCCGCGGCCGGAGCGGAGGCGCGCGGCGCCACCAGCGCCAGCCCCTCCACCGGCGCGCCCTACAGCGGGACCGGCGAGGTCATCAAGGCCGTGGGGCGCCTGTACTTCACCCTCAGCGGCGTCGACTACGTCTGCTCCGCCACGTCCATCAGCAGCGCCAACCGCGACCTGCTGGTCACAGCCGGCCACTGCATTCACGGCGGCGGCCAGGGCCAGGCGTTCGCGACCAACGTCTCGTTCGCCCCGGGCTCCGTGGCCGGCGCGCTGCACTACGGCCTGTGGACGGCCAGGCGTCTGATCGCGCCGCAGAGCTGGACAGCCAGCCAGGACTTCAACCATGACGTGGGCTTCGTGGTCCTCAACACCCGGAACGGCCGGCACTTGGCCGACGTCGTCGGGACCGAGAGCATCGCCTTCGACACTCCGCGCTCGTGGCCGCTGTACGTGTTCGGTTACCCAGCTCAGCCGCCCTACAACGGTGGGACGTTGGTCTACTGCAGCGGAACGCCGGGCCGCGACCCGTATGGCGGCACGCAGGACAGCATGGCCTGTTCGATGACCAGCGGCGCGAGCGGCGGCCCCTGGCTGGCCAAGTTCGGCTCAACCCGGCCCGGCGGTGGCTACGTCGTCAGCGTGATCAGCTACGCCTACGAAGGCGACCCGAACCACCTCTACGGGCCGTACTTCGACACGATCATCGGCATGGTCTGGTTCAAGGCCCAGGCAGCCTGACCCTCGGCGGACTCCCTCCGACTGCGTGACCGTCGGTGCCCTGGCTGTCGGTGCCCAGCCGGCCCCCGCCTGGTGGGAGCCGGCTGCCGCGCCGATAGGGTGCGCACGTGCCATATCGCGGAGGTTTCGGTGTCGTCATGACGCTGCACATCCTTACTGCGATCTTCATCATCGGACCGCTGGCCGCGACGACCGTGACCGCGCCCCGGCTGGTCCGACTAGGCCGTCCTGGCCTGGCTGGGCTGCGCGGCGCCCTCGCGACCGTTCGCTGGCTGTCGGCGGGCTCGATCGTGACGGCCGGACTCGGCTTCAGCCTGGTCCACAAAGGCTCGTTCGGCAGCGTCCGCTCGCTGTCGGACACCTGGCTGAGCGCCTCCATCGTGCTGTGGGTGGTGGCGGTTCTGGTGAACCTGGGCGTGGTCGCGCCCGCGCTGAACCGGGCCGCCCGGGACGTGGAGGACTACGGCGACGGCCGTCGGCACCTGCCGGCACTCGTGCTCGGCGGCAGCCTGACCGCGCTGTGCTGGGCCCTGATCGTCGTGCTCATGACGGTCAAGCCCGGCACCTGACGCTGGCCCGTCCCCTGCTTCTTGACCACCTGACCAGGCCACCCGTGACCTGATACAGCCTCTCGACATCCGCGCCTCCGATCGTTCTATCCAGAGGCGTTCCAGTCGAGAAGCTGGATGACCACACCGTTGGGATCACGGACCTGGAAGGCACGCTCTCCCCACTCCTCGCTGGTCAGCGGCATGGTGATCTTGACGTTCTCAGCTTGCAGCCGGGCGAGTTCTCCTTCGAGGTCCTCGACGGAGAAGGCAAGGATCAGCCCACCAGCATGGTCGTCACGCTGGTCGGCGGGGAGCGTCGTGAGCCCGCGGCGCAAGAAGATCACGTTCATGCCGGCGTCGTCGCGGGCCAGGGAGACGAAGCCGTCCGCCGCCATCTCCTCGTGGAACCCGAAGTGCTCGACCAGGAAGGCACTGGAGGCGGCCACGTCCTCGACGTTCAGCGAGATGGCGGACGATGCGATCTTCACGATCATGCTCCTCACGGCGGCGGTCAGCGGTGGCTCACCGGCCACGTTCAACTCCGTACGACGTACAATGTACTTTGTACGGAGTTGGAAGCGCAAGAATGCGGTCGTGGCTACTGATGTGACCGGCACCGGTGACCCGGCCCGAACTCTGGCGCTGCTGTGGCGGGACCCGTCGGCCGCCCCTCGCCGGGGCCCTCAACGGGGCCTGACCGTCGATGCGGTGGTCAGCGCGGCGACCGCGCTGGCCGACGAGGAGGGATTGAGCGCCGTGACCATGCGCCGAGTGGCCCAGATCCTGGGCGTAGCCGCGATGACCCTCTACACCTACGTCCCGGGGAAGGCCGAGTTGCTCGATCTGATGCTCGACGCCGCCTACGGCCGGATGCCACGCGCGGACACCAGCGGACAGCCCTGGCGCGCGCGGCTGACCGCGGTCGCGGACGAGAACCGGGCCCTGTTCGACGCCCACCCATGGACCGCGGCGCTCGCCGCGGTGCGCCCCCCGCTCGGCCCCGGCTCAATAGCCAAGTACAACCACGAACTGTCAGCGTTAGACGGGCTCGGTCTCGCCGACGTCGAGATGGACGACTGCCTGGCCTACCTGCTGACCTTCGTACAGGCCAACGCGCGGACACTGATCGACGCCCAGGCGACCGAGCAAGCCAGCGCGATGACCGATGCGCAGTGGTGGGCAACCGCCGGCCCGCTGCTGGCCGAGGTCCTCGACCCGAGCAGCTACCCGCTCGCCGTTCGCGTCGGGACGGCGGCGGGCTCCGCCCACGGCAGTGCCCATGATCCAACTCACGCCTACTCCTTCGGTCTCGACCGCGTCCTCGACGGGCTGGAGACCCTCATCGGCCGCCGCGCCTGAGCGGCGCCCGCGCCATTCGAGCTGACCGGACCGCCGATCAGAACAGGAGCTGTTTATCGACTGAGTCAGTTGGAGCGTGTCCCACGCGAGTTCAGAGGCGAACAACGACAGGGGCCGGTCAGGCGGCGGAGCCCTGACGGGCCAGTTCGCCCCGGCTCACCACGTCGTCGAGCTTGTCCAGGATGCGGTCCCACACCGGCCGGGGCAGGTCGTGCGCCATGTTCTCGATCTCGAGCAGCTCGGCCGCCGGGATGGCCGCCGCCGTCGCCCGCCCGCCGGCGACGGGCAGCAATGGGTCGACGGTGCCGTGGACGACCAGCGCCGGGACGGACAGGGCGGCCAGCTCGGCCGTCCGGTCGGGCGCGGTGACCGCCGCGACGAGCTGGCGCCGATAGCCCGCCGGCCGGTAACCGCGGTCGTAGGCCAGCCCGGCCCGGGCCAGCACCCACTCGCGGTCGTAGCCGAACTCGGTCGAGCCGATGACCTGGAACGACCGCTCGGCCCGGGCCAGGTAGCCCTCCCGCCCGGGCGCGGTCGGGCTGAGCAGGTGCTCGACGGCGAGCGGCGTCGGCTGGGAGACGGACGGCTCGTTGGTCGTCGAGGAGATGGAGGTCAGGCTGCGGGTCCGCTCGGGGTAGGCCAGCGCGACGATCTGGGCGACCATCCCACCGAGCGAGATGCCGACGACGTGCGCCGAGTCCAGCCCGAGCGCGTCGAGCAGGCCGACCGCGTCGGCGGCCATGTCGTTCAGCGTGTAGGGCGGCGTGAGTGTGCCCTCGAGCAAGGCCATCAGGTCGGGGTCGCCGAGGTGGTCGAAGTCGGACGACAGGCCGACGTCCCGGTTGTCGAACGTGACCGCCTGGAGTCCGCGGGCGACGATGGCCGCGATGAAGTCCGGATGCCAGCCGACCAGCTGCGCCCCGAGACCACTGATCATCAGCAGCGGCGGCGCGTCCTGGTCGCCGTGCCGCTCGTACTCGATGTCAATACCGTTCGCGCGCGCCTGGGCCATGAGAGCGACGCTATCGGCGATTTGAGTGTTACGCACCTGTGTCGTCGCACACCGGTCGGATGACCCACGCGCGATGGCGTCCGGTTCCGCTTCGGGCCCGCCCGGGCCGGACAGGCGCCGGCCGACGCGGGTCGCGCGGAAGGCGGCGGGACGCGCCCGTCGACCAGGATGAACTACCTTAAGCCCCTGTTCTACTACGCTCAGTAGTTCCGACGGTAGAGCGCATGGTCTGGAGCTGCCCGCGTGATCTTCCCGACGGTCGAGTTCGCGGCGTTCTTCATGGTCGTGCTCACCGTGTCGTGGCGTCTGATGCCCTGGCCGCACTGGTGGAAGCCGTTCATCCTGGCCGCGTCCTACTTCTTCTACGGGTACGCCGACGTCCGCTTCGTCCCGCTCCTGGTGGCCTCGACGCTGCTGAACCAGGGCTGCGCGGTCGCGATCCGCCGGTGGCGGCGCCGGCCCATCCTCGTCGCCGCCGTCGCCGGCAACCTGGGGATCCTCGGCTGGTTCAAGTACTACGGCTTCTTCGCGCTGTCGGTCGACCGGGCGCTCGACTCGGTGCATCTCGGCGCTCCGCTGCCGCTCGTCCAGGTCGCGCTGCCGGTCGGGATCTCGTTCTTCACCTTCCAGGCCATGGCCTACGTGATCGACGTCTGGCGGGGCCGGTTCGCCCCGGCGCGGCTGCTCGACTTCGCCGTCTACGAGGCGTTCTTCCCGCATCTGGTGGCCGGGCCGATCGTGCGGCCGGGTGAGTTCATCCCCCAGCTGGCCGAGCCGCGCGACGCCTTCGCCGTCCAGACAACCCGGGCGGCATTCCTTATCGCCGGCGGAATCGTCAAGAAGGTGGTGCTCGCCGACTACCTGGCGACCCGGATCGTCGACCCGGTCTTCGACTCCCCCGCGCACCACTCGTCGCTGGAGATCCTCACCGCGCTCTACGGCTACGCGGTCCAGATCTACTGTGACTTCTCGGCCTACTCGGAGATGGCCATCGGGCTCGCGCTGCTCCTCGGCTTCCGCTTCCCGGACAACTTCGACCGGCCCTACGCCGCGCGCTCGCCCCAGGAGTTCTGGCGCCGCTGGCACATGACGCTCTCCCGCTGGCTGCGCGACTACCTCTACATCCCGCTCGGCGGCAACCAGCGCGGCCGGCGCCGCACCGCGATCAACCTGCTGGTCACGATGGTGCTCGGCGGCCTGTGGCACGGCGCGGCCTGGACGTTCGTGATCTGGGGTGGCGTGCACGGCGGCGCGCTGGCCGGGCAGCGAGCCCTCGCCAGCGGCCGGGCCCGGCGCTCAGGCGGCTCCGACGGGCCTGACGACCCGGCCGGCCCAGCCGACCCGGCCCACCGGCTGGTCAAGGTTCCCCCCGGCGCGCCGGGGACGATCCCCTACCAGTTCTCCCCCGCACCGGCCGCGCGTTTCGTTGCCGCGGCCGGCCAGCCCGCCCGGCTCGACCCCCTCGCGCCCGCCGCCGAGCAGGAACCACAACCCGAGCCCGAGCCGGAACCCGAACCGGTGGCAGCGGAGGTCGCGCCCGCGGGCCGCCATCGGATGCCGGGCCGCCCCTTGGCCGCGGCCCTCGCCCCCGCCCGGATGCGCTGGACCCGCCGGATCGGGGACGGCTCCCCAGTCTCGACGGCGACCCCAGCTCACGGGGCTCAAGGCGCGCTCGGCGTGGCCGGCTCCCGCCGCCGGACGTGGCTGGCACGCCTCGCCACCTTCCATTTCGTCTGCCTGACCTGGGCGTTGTTCCGCGCCCCCGACCTGAGGACGTTCGGCCAGGTCGTCACCGGGCTGGCCACAGGTTCGGGCCCGTCGCCGCTGGTCACCAGGGGCGTCCTCGTCGCGATCGCCGCGGGCCTGGCCACCCAGGCTGTCCCGGCCAGCGCCTGGACGCGCGCGCGCGACGCGTTCTCCCGCGTCGCCCCCGCGCTCCAGGCCCTCGCCCTTGCCACGTTCCTGCTCACCGCCTACGCCCTGGTCAACGACCAGGGCGTAGCCCCGTTCATCTACTTCCGCTTCTGATGAACGATCATGATGGATCCACTGCGCTGCATGGCTTTCACTCGCCCAGACCGGGCCGATGGTCACGTTTTGGACACATCGCGCGCGATCAGGCGCTGACCGCGCGGTCCAGGAGGGCCGCCACCGCCTCGGCCGCCGCGACCGGCGTCCCCTTCACGAGATGCCCGTACAGGTCGCCGGTGATCCTCCACGAGCCGGCCGCCTCGCTTGGTCGGGCACCTGGGCCATCACCGGCCGCCATGTTTGGCTCGTCAGCAAAACACAGCATGGCGCAGAGGTCGAACCGGTCATGCCATTGAGCAATAGGCCCCATCCGGACCGCTGGGCCCCATGATGCCGAGCAACCCCGTGGAGACCGCCGACGTCGCACCCGATCGATCGGACCCTCACTGTCGGAGCTGCCTGGCCGCGTCGTGGCCCGGGGTTGGACGATAACTGAGAATCGGTATTTCCGGGTGTCAGAATCACCCGAACGTCACAAAATCCACCGTATCTAATTTGTAACTTAGAGTTACGAAAGTGCAAGGTAGACGCCGCCGCCGCGCACGAGCTGGGCCGACATGCCCGGTCCGGCGACCAACCGCCCTCGTTCCGGCACAGCGCGTCGTCACCGTTAGACCACACGACCGAGAGGCCGCTCATCCCCGCGCGGAGCACGGCAAGAGGGCCGTACCGCCCGTTTGAGTGTTCGTGGTGCTCAACTCGGCCCAGCCGAAGATGCTGCGGCACAGCCGATCCGGCCAAGACCCGCATGTAGCTGGCCTTCAAGGACGCCTCGAAGGCGACCCTGCCGCCGGTATCAAGTTCAGGCGCCGAGGTTCCACCGAGCCACAGAATCGATCTTCGAGGGTCCGCCAAGATCGAGAGCACTGCGCCGTCACATGAGCGCCGAGCAGATCGGCGAACTGCTGTCCTGAACGAGGAGAACGATGATGGCCGCGGATCCCCGCTGCCGCCCGGGTGGCGCTCAGCTCTACCGCCGGCGGAACAGCGGGTAGGCAGACGGCAACTTGGGCCCGCCGCCCACAGTCCACTCGGCGAGGGCCCAGCCTTCGGCCTCGACTGCCTCGATCATCTCGGCCCAGTCGCCCACCGATCCAGATGTGGACTTGAGCCGGGTCGATGAGTTCAGCCGCGCGACGAACACATACCGGCCCTCCGTGTAGGCCCGGCGCGCGTCGTTCACAACCATTTGGACCTTGGTGTCCCGGACGATCCCCATAGCCGGGAGGATGGCGCTGGAGGGGCGTGAGATCCGCTGGAGGGACTTGCGATGATCGGGCCGTGTTCCAGGTTGAGCGTGGCGTGGCCGGCGGATGGGTTCCACGCGCGTGGTGGTCAGCCGTCCATCAGCGGAGACGGTGAAGTCCGCCAAGGCCTTCGCGCGAGCGAGGGGCCTACGGGGCTGCGGTGGAACCGGCCGCGGCCCCGACCGGACCAGCGTCAGCCTCGCCGGGTTTGACGACGTAGAGCGTTACCGGCCGCCCAAGGGCGAGGGCTGTACCGCCGACCGGGTCCTGACGGACGACGTGCCAGTGCTCGTCGATGATCTGCATCCGACCCTGTCCGGTCGCGTCGGCCGAGATGCCGTCCCAGGCAGGCTCGAGCCGAGCTTTCGCGGTAACGAGGTCGAGGCCGACGAGGTTCGGCACGGCGCTCGGCCCGTTGTCGTTCGCCCCGGTGCCGAGGCAGGACACGAAGCCGATGAAGACCACGAAGGCCAGCCCGCCGGAGACGAGGGCTTTCTTCCCCCGGCTCCAGCCACGCCAGCCCCTCGGCCGGAGCGGCGGGGGGGGCGGTTCGGGTCTCCGGAAGTTCGGCAGATTCGGCCGTGGAACGCGCGGCAGGTCGGGGGCCACCTTGTCGTACAAGTCGCGGCGTCTCGGCCGACCTGACGGGCCCGGTCCGTGTACCCCGGTTGTGAGCCCCGGCGGCCGTAGGCCTGCCCCCGGTCGTCCCATCCTCCGGCTCGCGGTGGCCGTCCTCGTGGTGGCGCTCTTCTGTCGTGCCCGTAGAAGCCGTAGCTGATCCCCCTGGCTTCGATCAAGCCACACGAGTCGGTGGTGGTATGGGTGTTGGTGGAGGCGACGTCGGCGGGGGCGAAGGCTGGGGCTGCCCCGCAGCGGGGTCTGACATGCTCGGCGCCGGTCTGGGCTCGCTGCTGGTGGCAACCTGGCCGCGGGAGCCTGGAGTCCCGGTCGGAGCCTCCCGCGTCGGGGGCGGCGTGACCTGGGGTGCCGCCGTTGGTGTCGGGCTCGGGCTCGGGCTCGCCGAGTCGCCGACATACTCCCAGTCGCAGTACTGGGGCCGGATGTAGCAGCCAGTCCCGGGGGCGCTGCCGCCTACCGGCCGATAGTTGGTGAGATCGGTCGGGTACGGCTTCCCGGTCGCGATCGGCACGGGCGACTGGCCGGGGCCGTACGAGGACGAGGGTGTTCCGCTCGGCTGTCCGGTCGACGTCGCGGCGGTGGCGTGCGCGGTCTTCGCCGGCTGGCCGGTCGGCGCGGAAGACGCCGCGGCGGATGCGCCTCCGACGGGCCCGCAGGCGGCCAGCGCGGCGGCGCAGATGGGCATGGCAAGTAGAGGCCGGTAGCGGCGCAAGGATGATCCCCCCTGATCAGTGAGCCGCGCGACAGTAGCCGCTTGCTCACGGACAGGACAGATGGGGTCAAGCGCTTAATATCGATGAAACGAGGTAGCCGCCGGGTCTCCTGCGGACGATGCCAGTCCGGATCGTTCCAGACCGGCGCGCAAATCGGAGCCCGTCAACTTGCCCGCCGGCGGAAGAACTGCCAGGTCGGGGCGTTCCTGGCCCACCGGTCTCGGTTCGGGCGCGCGCTGATCGATCGGGAACTCTACCTGCCCGAGTTCTGGAGGATCGGGAACAGTGCCGGGCGGCGGGGATCCCGACCGAGGGCCCCCTTCACGACCAAGCCGCGCCACACGATCCTCATGCTGGAAGGGGCGATCACGGCTGGGGTGCCGTTCGCCTGGGTCACCGCCGACGAGGCCTACGGCAGGCGAAGTACCTCCGGGTCTAGTTGGAGGAGTGGAAGCTGGCACATGTCCTGGCCACGAAAAGGTAACGACACCCTGATCACCGTCCACCGGTAGGCAGGACCGCAGGGACCAGTTACTACGGCCCCCGCCGGACAAGCCTCGCCGGGCTCGCGGCCGTGGCCGGAGCCCGCTGGCCGATCGAGGAATGCTTCCAGCAGGCGAAACAGACCTGCGGGCTCGGCGACTACCAGGGTCCGTGACTACCGGGCCGGCCGGGCGGCCGGCTGGTCACCACGATCACCGGGACGTACATGGTCCTCACGGCGACGCGGACACCGCGCGGGCTGGTGGGCATGGTCGAGCACGAGCCGGCCGCGTTCATGGGCACCCACGCGGGTGACGACCACCCGCCGTCGGCGGGCGATGGGGACGTCAACGAGCGGCCCGGCGACCAGATCAGCACCGGCCGGTATCCGGTGCTGGACGTCGCGAACGCCTGGCAGGTCTCCACCATGCTCACGATCGCCGCCCCGGGTATCCGCCACGGCTACCGCCGCGAGCCGGACGGCCGGCACACCGCGACCATGACCCACCCCGACGAGTCCTGGGCCCCAGCCACCGCTGTCGGCACCGAACGCCCGACCGTCCATCAGGGCGGCCCCCGCCGGCTGTGGGACCTGCTCGACGACGTCCGGGACGACTGGCTCCGCCTCGGCATAATCCCGGCCTTCGGCGCCCGCGTCCGGATCAACGACGACGGAAGCATCCGGCTCGACTACGGCACCTGGATGGCGACGATCCCCGCCGCGTTTCCCAGCCCCTTACCGGGCAACTAAGCCGTCTCCTCGTCCCTGGCCGCCCCATGGCCCAACGGCCGAGGCGGGGAGACGCCCCCTTCGCCCCGGCCCGGGACGCGGCACCCCGGCCGGGCCGAAGGGCCGCCCAGCGTCCACCCGACTGCCCGAGGAGAGGACCAACCATGACCCACGCGGGACCCCGGATCAACGTGCGATCCGCGTCGGAACGTCCGTCGTCCACGCCGATCCGGGCGTGACCGCCCAGCACCTCGTCAACACGATCGCGTTCTCCGTCCCGCCGACCTGCACCCTGGACAGGGTCGAGACCGACGAGGACGGTCGGCTCGTCCTGACCTTCACCCCCGGGCCCGCGCCATATGTTGACGCTCCGCTCGACCCATGCACCATCCCGACGGGCCTCGCGCGCGACGTCCGACGGGATGATCTGCGACGACCGTAGCCCGATCGCTGTCGCCCACTACGAGCTACGCTGCCGCACGGGCGAACCATGGACGGGCCACCATCCGGGCGTTCTCGACGGTCACCGAAGTCGTCACGTCGATCCTGGAGAACCGCGAGCCCGCCATCGACCGGGAGCTGATCGAATTGGTGGTCTGGGTACACAAGGCCCAGCACCGCTGCGAGGCTCCGGACTGGGTTCGGTTCTGGCTTTGATGTGCCCCTCCGCAATCGTCGGCCTTCGATGACCCCTGCACGTCGTTGACGTCAAGCAAGCAGCTAGATTCGCTCAGCTTGATCGACACGGGGGGGAAACATGAGGCTGAGCGGGCCACGCATGTCAATGGGCTTGGGCGGGGTGAACGTCAGGGGTCCACGGCTCCACATCGGGGGCGGCCGACGCCACCATCGGGGCGGAAGCGGGCAGGCCCTCTGGAGCCTCACCGTCGCCTGCTTCCAACTGTGCTGGTGGATGATCGTGTTGTGCTGGTGGGTGACCGTACCAGCGCTCATCCTGTTCGCCTGGATGGTCCAGTTCGGCGCCTATCTTCCAGCCCTCGCAGTCACGCGTGCCGCACGAGGCCAGCGCCCGCTCGTGTCGGAGCGCGAGAGCCGAGCGTGGCGGTTCTGGTGAAGTCGAGGCGGCGCCATTGCTGTGACCGTCATCGCCACGACGCTGACCGCTCGCGGGCGAATCAGGGACAACACCCGTCCGAGTCCCAGAATTGGACACTTCGCCCTGGACACATCTTGGGACACGCGACCGCCCGAGACGGCTATCGACAGGTGTCGACCAGCATTGATCGACATGTGCTCTGACAGCGACAGATAACGACCGATGACGACCGCCGTCGGGCGCTGTCGACAAGGTCGCTATTTCCGCTTCTGATGAACGATCAGGCCGGCGGCGCTGTCCCGCCGCCGGGCCGGACGGGCGTGGCCGCGGGAAGCTGTTCCCCGGCTCGGCCTGAGCCCGTGCCCTGACCGCCCTCAGCGGGCGCGGCCGGCCAGGAGTTCGTCGACGGCGCCCAGGATGTGCGCCCAGGGCAGCGGGCGCGTCGGGGGTTCGGCCCGCGGTTCGGACAGCGGCCAGACGTCGTCGCCCTCGATCAGATGGACACCGGCGCCGCGCAGCCGAGCGGTGTTGTCGGCCCAGGCGGGATGGCGGGCGTGGGCGGCGTTGATCCGAGGGAACACGACGACCGGGATGTCGGTGCCCAGGGCTTCACTGACCGGGGTCAGCGCCTGGCTGTCGGCCACGCCGGTGGCCAGCTTGGCCACATAGTTTGCCGTGGCCGGGGCGACGACGTAGCAGTCGATCTCCGGATGGGGGCGGGGCTCGTCCGGCCGCCGGGGCGTCGAACGCGCCGGTAGCCCCGTCCGCCGGGAGAGCGCGTCGACCGGGCCGGGCCCGAACCAGTTCGCCGCGGTCGGGGTCAGCGTGATCGCCACCCGGTGGCCGCGGGCGAGCAGCGGATCCACCAGGTTCAGGACGACGTCCAGCGCGCCGCCAGCGGCACAGATCACCAGGCCGACCACACCGCCGCGGACCGCCGCCATGGCGGCAAGCTATCGCGACCGCCGCGATCGGCCCCCGCGAACGCCCGAGCTGGAGCGCCTCATGGTCCTTCGCGTGTCGTTATGACTACGGTGCGCCACATCCGAGGATCGGCGCGGGATAGTCGCGGGGTGCACCCGTGGGGACCCGACGCCGAGACCTGGTGGCGGCGCGGCCGCTCGAGCGGCCGGCCGCCGGGGACGATGGCGGCCGCGCACGCGGTCGCGCTGGTCGCCGCGGTCCTCGGGCTCATGGCGTTGTTCGACGCCCGCGGGCTGGTCCGGACCGGAGAAGGCATGCCACCGGGGAGGACCCGGACGCTGGTCCTCGCCGTCGGACGGCCGGTTGCCGCGCTGACGGGGGCGCTGCGCCTGGGCGCGCCCGTCGCCGCGCTGGAGCGGGCCGTGGGCTCGGACGGCTCCGGCTTCGGCGGCGGTTCCGACCAGTCCGAGTTGATCACAGGTCTGCCACCGACAGTGACCAGACCCGGCGGCGGCACCCCGGGCGGCGCGGGCGGCCCCGGTGTTCCCGCCGGTGGTTCGGCCGGCCCGTCGCCGTCGCCGTCGCCGGCCGCCGGGGCCGGGGCCGGATCCAGCCCGGGCCCCAGGACAACGCCGGGCCGGACCGGAGGCACCGGTTCCGGCCCGGCGCCGGTGTGGACGCCGCGGCCGGTGACGGCTTCCGCCCCGCTGCGCCTGCTGGTCACCGGGGACTCGCTGTCCGAGCCGATCGGCCCGGCGCTGTCCCGGGTCGGCGGTGACTACCTGCGGGTGGACCGCGACACCCATGCCGGGACCGGACTCGCCCGGCCGGACTACTTCGACTGGGCGGCCACCGCCCGGGCCCAGATCGACCGGTACCGGCCGGACGCCGTGGTGGTGACCCTCGGTGGCAACGACGGCCAGGGGATCACGCTGCCCGGCGGGAAGGTCCTCGACGCCGGCACGCCGGCCTGGGCGGCGGAATACCAGCGCCGCGCGGCCATCCTCATGCGGATCTGGACCGGGGGCGGCGCGCGGCCGCTCTACTGGATGACGCTGCCGATCGCCCGGCCCGCCGTCCTCGACGCCGACTACCGGATGATGCAGGCCGCCGTCGACCGGGCCGCCCGCGCCGTTCCCGGCACCCGGATCGTCGACGTCACCGGCCGCCTGGCCGCGGGTGGCCGCTACAGCGACTATCTGCGCGATGACGAGGGCCACCTCGTCCTGGCCCGGATGACCGACGGCGTCCACTACACGATGGACGGCGCGCGGATCGCGGCCGGCGTGATGATGCCGGCGATCGCCCGGGACTGGCACCTCCCGACCGGCCGCTGACGGCGGGCGCGGCCAGCGGTGGCCCGCTGTCAGGGGACGAGATCGGCGCCGGCCGCCCGGATCGCGGCCCGGGCCCGAGCCACGATCGCCGCCCGGCGCTGCGGCGTCGGGTCCGTGCGTCCGGACGCGCCGGCCGCGACGGACGCGCTGTAGCGGTCCGGCGGGTCGGCGAGCGCCTCTATCAGGTCGTTCGCCAGGACGACGAGCTGGTCGGGCAGGGCGTGCTCGCCCACCCGTTCGGGCACCGCGCCGGGCGGGGCGCCCGTACCGGCGGCCCGGCCGAGCTCGGCCAGTTCGGCCAGCAGCACGACCATCCGGTCGGCCCGGCTGACCGACGGTGTGGCCGCGCGGGCGCTCATCCGCCAGGACGGCTGGGTCCAGCCGCGTACCCGGCGATAGAGCCGCTCGACCTCGCCCGCGAGGTCGGCCACCAGGTCCGACACGCCGGCAGGTTACCCGACGATGACGTCGATGGCGGCAGCCGCCCGGAGCGACCGGGACAATCGGGCGAAGCCCCCGGTCGCCCAGCGCGGTCAGACGGCGCTCAGACGGCGTTGGGTCTTGCCCTTGGCCCTTTAATGGGGCACCCTCCTTCCATGGTTCGTTGAGCCCGTTGCCGGGATTGCCAGCCAAATGGGTCGGGGAGGCGCGCAGGCCGCGCCGCCGACGGCCGCGCGGTCCCCGGAAGCTAGGAGGCGCCCATGTCACTACAACGCTCCGCGGCGACTCATCAGAGTCTGATCGAGCGAATTCCGAAAATCACCGGACATGACGTGCGGCACTGGCTCGATTGCCTGGATGCTGGTCCCAGTTTGCTCCGGTTCAGTGAGCGGGTGAGCTGGCTGCGCATCGAGCACGGTCTCCCCGGCCCCTATGCCGCAGCGGTCGTCCACGAGGCTGACCTGCGGCGCCACGCCATCAGGACCTGAGTACCCACAGGATCCGAGTAGCCCCAGGATGTGGGTCCCGCCGGGGGCTTCTGGCCCGGAGCCCCCGGCCGACTGTTCCCGCCGGCACCTCCCGGACCCTCCCGCGCGGCTGACCGGCACGGAGAGTACCGTCGGTCGACGATGGAAGTCGCGGCCGCCCGTGAGTTCGTCCGGGAAAACCAGAACGCTGTTCTCCTGACCTACCGGCTGGATGGTTCTCCGCAGATGTCGCCGGTTACCGCCGGAATCGGACCGGACGGGCGAATCGTCATCAGCAGCCGCGAAACGGCGTTCAAGGTGCGTAACCTACGCCGGGATCCACGCGCGTATCTGTGTGTTCTCACCGACGCCTTCGCTGGCCCGTGGATCTGGGTGTCCGGAACCGCGATGATCCAGTCGCTGCCCGACGCCATGGACGGGCTGGTCGGGTACTACCGGAGCCTGGCCGGGGAGCATCCGGACTGGGACGACTACCGGGCGGCGATGGTCCGTGACCGACGCTGCCTCATCCTGGTCGAGATCGAGCGAGCCGGCCCGGACCGGTCCGGCTGACCGGCCCGCCCTGGCTCGCCTCTACTGGCGCAGCTTGGAGAGCAGCCGCAGCATCTCCAGGTAGACCCAGACGAAACCGACCAGCAGGGCGTAGGCGGCCCGCCACGCCTCCTGGGCCGGCACGCCCTCGTTGACGGCCCGCTCGATGTAGTCGAAGTCGAGGATGAACTGGAGGCTGGCCACCACCAGCACGGCCAGACTGAACAGGATGCCCAGCGGCGACGGGCTGTTGATGACCGGCAGGTGGCTCCCGGTCAGGCCACGCAGGACCAGGTCGATCAGGCTGGTGGCGACGACGCCGAGCAGGGTCCCGAAGACGATGCGGGCCATCCGGGGCGTGGCCCGGATCCGCCGGCTGCGGTAGGCGACCAGCATGATCAGGAAGATCACGGCCGTCCCGATCATCGCCTGGGCGACGATGCCGTGGAACGAGTCCTCGTAGATGCGCGAGACGGTGCCGACGAACAGGCCCTCAAGGGCCGCGAACAGCACGACCAGCGGCGGGCGCAGGCGGCTGCCGAAGGCGAGCACGAACGACAGCACAAGCGCGGCCAGCCCGGCCGCCAGGCCGAACCCGGACGAGTTGGGCGCGATGGCCCAGCCGACGGCGCCTGTGGCGATGGCGATCGCGAACACGCCGAGGGTGTGCATCACGACGTCGTCGATCGTCATCCGGCTCGGCTGCCGGTACATGCTGGCCAGCTCGTCCGGGGTGGGGGTCGGCGGCTCGCCCACGCCCGGCCCGTCCGCGCCGAATCCTCGCCGGAAGACCGGGTTCGACGAACGCATCTCGGCCATCAGCCCACGACCCCTCTCGGCGGCGACGACCGCTGGGTCGCCCCCGTCTTTTCCGCGGCGACGACCGCACCGCGCGGCGCCATCCTCCGGCGGGCCCCGTCGACCGCGCACCGGCCGGGTCGAGCCCGTGACTCCCTAAGCGTAGAACGTGAGCGGTCCGTCGCCGGTTCCGCTTCCCCGAAAGGGACCGCGGGAGGCGGAACCCCTGATCCCCAGGCAGGCCCGGGCGAAGGCGACCACGCGGCGTTCGTCACGATGAGCGGCCGCGGCTACTCAATGACGCTGCCCCGGGCGTAGAGTGGGCGACACCCGAACACGACAAAGAGGTCGTGACGCGGACGGCGTCGCGCCAAGGCGCTCTCGTGCGCGCAGGGGCTTTCGCGCGCGCAGGGGCTTTCGCGCGCGCAGGGGCTTTCGCGCGCACGGACATGAAGCTACCGCGCGGTAGCGCATTCGCGGCGAAGACTGGCTCCGCTGCGTGCCGGTGGTCGGAGTCGAACCGACACTTGAGCTGTTTTTAGGACAGCCTCCTCTACCTTTGGGATACACCGGCTGGGTACTTCGTCGAAGTTTCTACCACGCTACGCATGGTTTGTGAAAGAGACAACATAGATAGGGCGTCTCGAGTACGCATTCCGATTGGGTCGGCGACATATTGTTACTATTTCCCGCCAGGACTCTGCCGACTTTGTCCTACTGTACGTGCTCTGTCGCGTCCCGGGGTTACCCGGTCTGGCCCGTCCGGGTCCTCGCGCCGGCGGTGGTCGGCGCCGCGTCGGGCGGGGGCGGGCCGGACCCGTCTGGCGTGGACGTGCTGGGGGCGGTCGTGTCCACGGCCGCCGGGACCGGGCCCGCCACCTGGCGGAAGCCGGCACGCGGGTCCGCGAACGAGCCGAGCGAGACGATCTCGCGCCGGAAGAACAGCGCCAGCGTCCAGTCGGCCATCACCCGGACCTTGCGGTTGGTCGTGGGAACGCGGCTGAGGTGGTAGGTCCGGTGCATGAACCAGGCCGGGAAACCACGAAGCTTCACCCCGTAGATCTCGGCGACACCCTTGTGCAGCCCGAGTGAGGCCACACTCCCGGCGTACCGGTGGGCATAGGGTTCGATCGGGCGTCCGCGCAGGTCGGCCAGGATGTTGTCGGCCAGCCGCCGGGCCTGGCGGACGGCGTGCTGGGCCGAGGGTCCGGTCGTGGCCCCCTCGCCCTCGGTCAGGTCGGGCACAGCCGCGCAGTCGCCGGCCGTCCAGGCGTTGCGCGCGCCGTCGATCTGCAGGAACGCCGTCGCCCGCAGCCGCCCGCGCTCGTCGAGGGGGAAGTCGGTGTCGGCCAGCATCGGGTTGGCCTTCACCCCGGCCGTCCAGACCACCGTCTGCGCGTCGAACTCCGCCCCGTCGTCCAGGACGACCCGGCCGCCGGTCAGGCTGGTCACCCGGGTGCGCAGCCGCACGTCGATACCCCGGTGCTCCAGCTGCTTGACGGTGTAGAGCCCCAGGGCCGGGGACACCTCGGGCAGGATCCGGCCGGTCGCCTCGACCAGCACCCAGCGCAGGTCGGAGGGAGCGATCTCCGGGTAGAAGCGGCAGGCGTCGCGGGCCATGTCCTCCAGCTCGGCCAGCGCCTCGATGCCGGCGTAGCCGCCGCCGATGAACACGAAGGTCAGGGCGGCCCGCCGGGCGTCGGCCTGGCGGGTGGACGCGGCCGCCTCCAGCCGCTCGATAACCCGGTTACGCAGGTAGATGGCCTCGGCGACGCTCTTGAAACCGATCCCGACCTCGGCCAGGCCCGGTATCGGCAGGGTCCGCGCGACCGACCCCGGACAGACCACCACGATGTCGTAGCCGAGGGTGAGCTCGTCGCCTTCCAGCGTGCGGACCGTCGCCGTGCGCTCGGCGTGCCGGATACCGGCGACCGTCCCGTTGATCACCGTGGCGCCGGGCAGGACCCGGCGTAGCGGTACCACCACGTGACGTGGCTCCAGGTTCCCGGCCGCCGCCTCCGGAAGAAACGGCTGATATGTCATGTAGGAGTTGGGCTCCACGACGGTTATCGACGCTTCGCCCTTACGCAGGCGACGCTGAAGCCGCAGCGCGGTGTACATACCGACGTAACCGCCACCGACGACAAGAATGTGTGGAGTATGCGCGCTACCCATGTCCTGACCGTACCGTCGCGTGGAGCGTCGGACAGCGTCATCACGCAGCCGTTCGGTGTGGACCGGGCGCCCGTCAGCCCGGGATTCCGGCGGCCGCCCGGGCCGCGCGGAAGACGTCGTCGAGCATCGGCTCGGTGACCCGTCCGGTGAAGGTGTTCTGCTGGCTGGGGTGGTAGCAGCCCAGGACGGTCAGCGGCGTCGGCACGTCGAGGTCCACCCGACGGCCGTGGCCGAAGGCGACCCGCGGGACCGGAACGGTGAAGCCGACGCCGGCCAACGCCGGCCACAGCGCGCTCCAGGCGAATCCGCCGAGCGTGACGACGACCCGCGGTCGCGGGTTCGGGAGCGCGAGCTCGCGGGCCAGCCAGCCCCGGCAGGTATCGCGCTCGGCCGGGGTCGGCGCGTTGCCCGGCGGCGCGCAGCGGACGGCGGCGGTCATCCGGGTGGCGATGAGGCGCTGGCCGTCGCCGGCCGACACCGAGCGTGGTGAGCTGGCCAGACCGGCCCGGTGCAGTGCGGCGAACAGCCAGTCGCCGGACCGGTCGCCGGTGAAGATCCGTCCGGTCCGGTTGCCGCCGTGGGCGGCCGGGGCCAGCCCCAGCAGCAGGATGCGGGCGTCGGGCGGGCCGAAGGACCCGACCGGGCGGCCCCAGTAGCGCTCGCCGACGTAGGCGGCCCGCCGCGTCCGCGCCACCTGCTCGCGCCAGTCGACCAGGCGGGGGCAGGCCCGGCAGACGGTGCTCCGGGCGTCGAGCTCGTCGAGGTCGGGGGCGGCGGCCGCCAGCGCGCGAACCTCGGCCGGGCTGTGCGCCACCGGGGTGACCGGGCTGGCCCGGTCACCGGGCCAGCCGGAGCCGGGCGGGACCGGCCGCCGGTCAGCCTCGCTCGGCGGGCTCGGCATACGCGGCGTCCGCGGGCGGCACAACGTTGCCGGTACCGGCGGTACCGGCGGTACGGGCGGAACCGGAACTGGCGGAAGCGGCGCTCGGCTCGGCCAGCGAGAAGGCGATGCCGTCGAGAATGTCCCGCTCGCTGGCGATGATCTCCGGTACGCCACAGCGCTCGACCAACGTCCGCAGGACGAGCGCGCCGGAAGCGATCACGTCGACCCGGCCCGGGTGCATCACCGCGAGCGCGGCTCGCTCGTCGTGCGTCATGTGGATCAGTCGGTCGGTGACGGCCGCGACGTCCTCGGCCGACACCACCGACAGGTGGATGCGCTCGGCGTCGTAGGCCGGCAGGTCGTGGGCGAGCGCGGCGACGGTCGTGACCGTTCCGGCCACCCCGACCAGGCTGGCCGCCGACCGCAGCGGAACGACCTGTTCGGCCAGGTCGAACGCGGCGTGCGCGTCGGCCACCACGGCGCCGATCTGGGCGGCGCTCGGCGGGTCGTCATGCAGGTGGCGCTCGGCCAGCCGGACGCAGCCCACGTTGACCGAGCGCGCCGCGGTCACCGTGCCCCCGGGCCGGGCTGCCCCCGCCTCGGCGGCGGCCGGGAGGGTGCCCAGGACGAGTTCGGTCGAGCCGCCACCGATGTCGGCCACCAGCACCGGCGAGCGGGCGGCGCCCAGCCCGCCCACGGCCTGTCCGCCCACCGCCTGTCCGCCCACCGCCTGTCCGCCAACCCGCCGGTCGCCAACCCGCCCGTCGCCCGGCCCGGTCCCAGGCGTGACCGCCAGTTCGGCGGTCGCCAGTTCCGCCGTCGCGCCGGCGAACGATAGCGCCGCCTCGGTGTCGCCCGTGATCACCTCCGGGTCGACGCCGAGGATGGCCCGCACGCCCTGGACAAGCTCGTCCCGGTTGGCCGCGTCGCGAGTGGCGCTGGTCGCGACCATCCGCACCCGTTCGGCGCCGAATCTCTCGATCTGATCGGCGTAGCCGCGTAACGCCGCCAGCGTCCGGCGCAGCGCGTCGGGCGCGAAGGCTCCGGTCCGGTCGACCCCGGCTCCCAGCCGGACGATCTCCATCTGGCGGGTCAGCTCGACCAGCCCGCCCGCCGTCACGTCCGCGACCAGCAGCCGGATCGAGTTCGTCCCGCAGTCGACCGCCGCGACCCGCGTCACTGTGCTCCTTCCGCGGCCCCGTCGTCCGGGGCCAGGTCGTCCACCGGGACGCACGGTCCGGCCGCGCCCCAGTCCGGCAGGGCGGCCAGCGCCTCGTCGCCCAGCGGGTTGACTCCCGGGCCGGCGGCCAGGCTGTGCGCGACCAGCACGTGCAGGCACTTGACCCGCTCGGGCATCCCACCCGCGCTCGGCGCGCCCGGCAGGACGTCCAACGCGTCCCGGCGGGCCAGGTAGTCCCGGTGTGCCGCCTGGTAGGCGGCGGCCAGCTCCTCGTCGGCGCCGAGGCGTTCGGTCATCCGCCGCATCTCCCCGGCCGCCTCCAGGCGCCCGATCGCGGCGGCGGCCCGGGGGCAGGTCAGGTAGAACAGCGTCGGGAACGGCGAGCCGTCGGCCAGGCGCGGCCAGGTCTCCACGACGTCCGGCAGGCCGCAGCCGCAGCGGTGCGCGACCCGGCGGACCGAGCGGGCCGGCCGGCCGAGCTGCCGGCGCAGGATCTCCTCGGTCGCGCGAGCAGGTTCCGTGCCGACCTGCCCCGCCGTCCCGGTCGCCGGTAGGCTGCCGCTCACGGAGCGCCGGTCACCGGTCACGGAGCGCCCGTCGCCGGTGCGGGCGCCGGAGTCGTCGTCGGGGTGGCCAGCGCGCCCGCTAACAACCGGGAGTACCAGGGCCCGTGGGTCGCGTCAGCGGCTGGGTCTCCGCCCGGGCGGGGCGAGATGGTGGAGGGCAGCAGATAGTCCTTCTCCCCCGGCTGCGTGTAGTGCAGCCGGGCCCGGGCCTCGTTGCGCACCCAGTTGGGGTCGTCGTAGTGGGCCACCTGCGCCTTCAGCGCGGCCACCCGCTGGCGCTGGGCGGCGTTGCCGGCCGCGAGGTCGCGGATGTCGCCCTGCTGCTTGATGTAGAGCCGGAGCGGATAGGCCAGGGTCAGCACGAGCACGCAGATCACCAGGGCCAGCAGGGTCGCCCTGGTCGTGAACGTCAGCCGGCGCACCGTGAGCCCCCTCTCCTCAGCACCGCTCGCCGTCCTCAGCACCGCTCCCCGCCGGGTGGTCGCGGCCGGCAGGGCCGCCGGGCCACCCGGCGCACCGTCATCAGCTGGTCGTGGCCGACCACCGCGGGAAGGCGGCGGCGCCCGCGTACCGGGCCGCCTCGTCCAGCTCCTCCTCGATCCGCAGCAGCTGGTTGTACTTCGCCACACGCTCGCTGCGGGCGGGCGCGCCCGTCTTGATCTGGCCGCAGTCGACCGCGACCGCGAGGTCGGCGATCGTCGTGTCCTCGGTCTCGCCGGACCGGTGCGACATCATGCAGCGGTAGCCGCTCCGGTGGGCCAGGTTCACCGCGTCGAGCGTCTCGGTCAGCGTCCCGATCTGGTTGACCTTCACCAGGAGCCCGTTGGCCGCCTTCTGCTCGATGCCGCGGGCCAGCCGCTCGGGGTTGGTCACGAACAGGTCGTCGCCGACGAGCTGGACGCGGTCGCCGAGCCGGGCGGTGATCTGGGTCCAGCCGGCCCAGTCGTCCTCGGCCAGCGGGTCCTCGATCGACACGATCGGGTAGGCGTCGACGAGCTCGGTGTAGTAGTCGCTCATCTGGCCGGCGTCGCGCTTGCCGCCCTCGAACGTGTAGACGCCGTCCCCGAAGAACTCGGTCGAGGCGACGTCGAGCGCGAGCGCGAGATCCTCACCCGGGCGGAAGCCGGCCTTCTCGATCGCTTCGACCAGCAGGTCGAGCGCCTCCCGGTTGGCGCCGAGGCTGGGCGCGAAGCCGCCCTCGTCGCCGATCGCCGTGTTCAGGCCGCGCGCCTTGAGGACGCTCTTGAGCACGTGGTAGGTCTCCGCGCCCCAGCGCAGGGCCTCGGCGAACGTCGACGCCCCGATCGGAGCGATCATGAACTCCTGGATGTCGACGTTGGAGTCGGCGTGCGCCCCGCCGTTGATGACGTTCATCATCGGGACCGGCAGCAGATGGGCCGACGGGCCGCCCAGGTAGCGGAACAGAGGCAGGTCGTTGCTGGTCGCCGCGGCGCGGGCGACGGCCAGGCTGACGCCGAGGATGGCGTTCGCGCCCAGGGCCGACTTGCCCGGCGTGGCGTCCAGGTCGATCAGGGTCTGGTCGAGGATGCGCTGCTCGGTGGCGTCGATCCCCTTCTCGGCGATGACCGGGTTGATCTGGTCGATGACGGCCTTGACCGCCGTCTGCACGCCCTTGCCGCCGTAGCGGTCCCCGCCGTCGCGCACCTCGACGGCCTCGAAGGCGCCGGTCGACGCCCCCGACGGAACGGCGGCGCGGCCGAGCGTCCCGTCCTCCAGGACGACCTCGACCTCGACGGTGGGATTGCCTCGGGAGTCGAGAATCTCGCGGGCTCCGACGACCTCGATGGCTGGCACGGTCCTGTGACCTCTCCTTGTTCCGGCGCTGAGCGGTTCGGGTGCTGCGCGGGTTCGGGTGCTAGGCGGTTCGGGTGCTAGGCGGTTCGGGTGCTACGCGGGACATCATCAACTGGGTCCTTCGACCCCGACATTACCGTCACCGTGCTCGCATTGGGCGGTCCTGTGGACACGCCACGCCGCCGAGCGACGGCGCGGAAGCCTTGACACGAAAGCCATGACACGAACACGGTCGACAGTGCGGCCGACCGGCTTCGGTCGGGTCCGCCGGCGGCGGGCTGGATGCTCAGCTCGGCCAGTGGGCGCGCCACCGGGCCGCGTCGAGCTCGGCCGGCTCGGCGCCGGCGTCCCGGGCCGACGCCTCGGCGGCCGCGATCGTGTCGCGGTAGCGGCGGGCCACCGCCCGCAGAGCCGTCTCCGGGTCCACCCCGAGCCGCCCGGCCAGCACCACCACGGAGAACAGTGCCCGGCCGACGTCCTCGGCTCCACCGGCGGTGGTCCCGCCGTCCGGGCCGCCGGCCTCGTCCGGTTCGGGCCGGGCCGGCGCGGCGGCGGCCAGGTCGTCGGGAATGCCCAGCTTGCGGGCCTTGCGGTACAGCGTCGCGGTGAGCGCCAGCGCGGGCTGGCTCAGCGGCATGCCCTCGGTGACCGAGCGCCGCCCCTTCTCGACCGCCTTGATCTTCTCCCAGTTGGCCTCGACGGCGTCGGGGCCGTCCACCGACACCTCGCCGAACACGTGCGGATGACGGCGGACCAGCTTGTCCACCAGTCCGCCGGCGACGTCGTCGATCGTCCAGCCCTCGGCCCCGCGCTCGGCGGCGATCCGGGCGTGGAAGAGCACCTGCATGAACACGTCGCCGAGTTCTTCGCGCAGCCCGCCGGAGTCGCCGTCCTCGAGGGCCTGGTATGCCTCGTAGGCCTCCTCGATCAGATAGCCGGCGAGGGAGGCGTGAGTCTGCTTCGCGTCCCACGGGCAGCCGCCCGGGGAGCGCAGCCGGTCCATGACAGCCGCCGCCGCCAGCATCGCCGCGCCCGGCGGGTCCCACGACCCGACCAGCGTGTCGACGCCGAGACCGGCGGTCTCCAGCGCCGCCGCCAGGTCCGCCGACCCGGCCGGCTCACCGGCCGGGTCGAGCAGGTAGACGACCCGGGCGCCGGTCGCGCTGGCCCGTTCGCCGAGGCGCGCCGCCACCGAGCCCGGGCCCGGCCCGCCCGGCCCAGCCGGGCCGTGGGCCAGGACGGTCACCCTCACCCCGGCCTCGGCCAGCGGCTCCAGCAACGGGTGGTCGCTCCGCCCGGCGTAGACGTCCGCCCCGCCGCGCAGCAGGTCCCAGGCCGCGGCGGTGAGCGCCCCGGCCGGCGCGAAGGCACCGGTGGACAGCAGGACGACGGAGTCCACCACCAGATCGGGTCCGGCTGGCTCGCGCAACCCGGTCACGACCGATGGCCCGCCCGGCTCAGCTCAGCGAGAAGGGCGAGCCGCCCGACGACGCGGGCGGGGCCGCCTTCGTCGCGATCGAGCCGTCGGCGCTGGCCACCTGGAACTGCTTGGCGTCCCAGGTGCCGAAGCGCGGGTTGATCGAGACGTGCCGGTGGCCCGACAGGTCCCGCAGCCTGTTCAGGACGGCCGGCGTCACCTGGGTGTCGGCCACCATGACGTGGACCAGGAAGTCCTGGACCGCGGGGAAGGTCAGCGGCAGGCCGTTGTACTTCGCCACCTGCTGGTCGTAGAACGCCTTCGCCTCGGACACCGGGGCCTGCGCGTCCGGGAGCAGCTTTTCGCCGATCTTGGTCTCCAGCACCCGGCGCTCGGCGAACAGATTGAGGTCCTGGCGGGAGATGCCGCTCTGCGCGGCCGCCGCGTAGAAGTCGGGCATATTGCCGAACTGGAGGATGCCGAAGTCCTGCAGGTACGTGCTCAGGTCGCTCGGCGAGACGGAGATGCCCAGCGATGAGGCCTGGTCCCGCAGCAGATCGAGGTAGACCAGCTCACCCAGCGTCCGCGACTGCAGGTCGGGACGCTGGATCGGGGCCGAGCCGACCGGCGCCGGCGCGGCGGCGGCCGCGGCCATGCCGCGGTCGACCATGCCGCGCAGCGTCGACGTGTCGATCTTCTGGGACCCGACCTGGGCGGCCGCGCCCGTGTGGGTGGTGCAGGCGGACACGCCCAGCACTCCCACCACGGCCAACGCGCCCGCGGTGACAACGCGGCGAAGCTTCACGAGAGACACGGTATCGGTTCGGGCCGCCGCGAGCAGCACTGGGCTGCCGCGGCGGTCGCGAACCCGTGGTACGGAGCCCGGCTGGCCGGCGCCGGTCAGCCGGCGCCTTGGGGTCAGCCGGCGCGTTGGGGTCAGCTGGCGCGTTGGGGTCGTCAGCCGGCACGGCGGCGGCCGGTGAGCGGCGCGGCGTCCAACGGGCGGCCGTGTTCCCGCTGCCAGGCCAGGGCGAGCTGGGTCCGGTTGGCGCAGCCGGTGGTGGCCATGCTGCGGCGCACGATGTGCTTCACCGTGTCGACCGTCATCCCGAGGCCTTCGGCGATCTCCCGGTTGGTGTGGCCGTCGGCGACCTCCGAGACGACGGTCCGAGCCCGGCCGGTCAGGGCACGCATCCGGGACGGCGCGCGGCGCCGGTGCCCGTGGTGGCGGAACAGGGCGGCGACGTGCCGGCCGAACAGGCCGAGCACCATGAGATCGTCGGCGTCGAAGGCGCCGGGCTCGGGGTCGACAACGACGAGCATCGCGGCCAGGGTCGACGGGCCGGACAGGTCGATCAGGACGCTGTCGCGCGCGCCGTGGTAGCTGAGCAGGCGCTCGAGGCGACGCCGTTCGCCCGGGCCGCCGACATCGATGATGCGGTCGAGGCCGCCGCGGCTCGGGGCGGCGGATCGCCGATCGGGGCCCGGGCCCAGCTGGGCCGGGGCCCCGGGCTCGGTCGGCCCGGCCCATCCCAGCGGGGCGCCCTCCAGACTGGTGCTGGCGAACCCGGTGCCCTCCAGCCGGCTCCGGCCAGTTGTCCCGGGCTCGCCTAACAGCGCGGCGAACCGTTTCGTCAGCGGCACGGCCAGGGCCGCGGCCAGGCCCCGGGCGCAGGCGGACGCGCCCGGCCCGGTCGAGGTCGACGCCGGGGCGCCGCGCATCGCGCGCGGACCGCCCAGGCCGCCGGCGGCCGCACCGCCGACGACGCCGAGGCCGGCCGGGGCGGCCGTCACAGCGCTGCCCGCGACAGAGCCGGCCAGACCGGTGGCGGCCAGGACGACGCCGGGCAGACCGGCGCCGGGCCGGCCCTCGTCGGGGTCGCAGTCGGCCTCCGGGTCGACCAGGAAGGCGACGTGTGGGTAGCCGAGGCAGTTCTCAATGCCGTCGAGTACGGCGTGACGGAACGTGGCGAGCGATGAGGCGGCCTCGACGGCCTCCAGCGCCCGCAGGACTCCTCGCAGCTGCGGCGCGGACAACGACTGCTCCCAGTCGTGGTCCGCCCCGAGCCCGGACCGCCCCGGTTCGTCGGCTGCTGTGTTCACGCGGGCGTTTACGACGGCGGCGGCGTTGACGACCACACTGGCTCCTTCCGCGTCGCCACTGGCGTCCGGCCGACTCGCGGCCGCCCGGTCGCCGACCAAGATCGGAATATGCGGCGCCACCGATGGCCGGGACAGGATCGGGACCAGGCATCGTTGCCGGGCTCCGGGAGCCCCCACTGGTCGACGTGACCAGCACCACAAGCGGCGATGCCGATTGTGGCTGAACTCACCGCCGAAAGCGAATATTGCCTCTTTACTGTCCGGCGATGCCGGACGGGCGGCCGCGCGCGGCCCGTGCTGCCAGGCGAAACGGGCTCCCAGCCGACGGGAGGAAGCTCGGTGGACCCGGCGGGTGGCGCGGGCCGTGAACGCGGGTGGGGCCGGAGAGGAGCGCGGGAAGCGGTGTCTGCCGGTGTCAGCCGGCCACGCTGGCGGCGACCGCGACCGAGTCGCCGACCACCGCCGTCAGCAGGTCGGCGGCCCACGTCAGCACGGCCAGGTCGCGCAGCGGCCGGGCGCCGATGCGGGGCGTCTCGGCCGGCGCCGGCACCAGGACGGTCCGGGTCGCCGCCTTGACGATCGCGCCCTTGTACAGGCGGGTCAGGCGCATGGTCTGGCTCTCCCGCAGCTCCATCGGCGCGAAGCGGATCTGGCGCCCCTGCGCGCTGATCTCGGTGACGCCGTAGCGGCGGGCCAGCACCCGCAGCCCGGCCACGGCCAGCAGGTTCTCCACCGGCTCGGGCAGCGGCCCGAAACGGTCGAGCAGCTCGGCCCGCACGCCGGCGATGTCGTCGTCGGTGACCGCGCCGGCCAGCCGCCGGTAGGCGTCCAGGCGCAGCCGCTCGCTGGGGACGTAGGTGTGCGGCAGGCTCGCGTCGACCGGCAGCTCGACCTTGACCTCGGCGATCTCCGTGGTGTCCGTGCCGCCCTTGAACTCGGCTACAGCCTCACCGACCATCCGGACATAGAGGTCGAAGCCGACGGCCGCGATGTGCCCGGACTGCTCGCCGCCGAGCAGGTTGCCGGCGCCTCGGATCTCCAGGTCCTTCATCGCGACGGCCATGCCGGCACCGAGGTCGGCGTTCTGGGCGATGGTGGCCAGCCGGTCGTGGGCGGTCTCGGTCAGCGGCTTCTCGGCCGGGTGCAGGAAGTAGGCGTAGGCCCGCTCCCGGCCGCGCCCGACCCGTCCCCGTAGCTGGTGGAGCTGGGAGAGGCCGAAGTTGTCGGCCCGCTCGACGATCAGCGTGTTGGCGTTGGAGATGTCCAGCCCGGACTCGACGATCGTCGTGCAGACCAGTACGTCGAAGCGCTTCTCCCAGAACGCCAGCATGACCTGCTCGAGCGCGTCCTCGTGCATCTGGCCGTGGGCGGTGGCGACGCGGGCCTCGGGCACCAGCTCGCGCAGCCGGGCGGCGGCCCGGTCGATCGACTCGACCCGGTTGTGGATGAAGAAGACCTGGCCCTCGCGCAGCAGCTCGCGCCGCACGGCGGCGGTGATCTGCCCGGCGTCGTAGCCGCCGACGAAGGTCAGAACGGGGTGGCGCTCCTCGGGCGGGGTGTCGATCGTCGACAGCTCGCGGATGCCGGTGATCGACATCTCGAGCGTGCGCGGGATCGGCGTCGCGCTCATCGTCAGCACGTCGACGGCCGTGCGCATCTGCTTGAGGTGTTCCTTGTGCTCGACGCCGAAGCGCTGCTCCTCGTCCACGATGACCAGGCCGAGGTCCTTGAACCTCGTGTCGGTCGACAGCAGGCGGTGGGTGCCGATGACGACGTCGACGGTGCCGGCGGCCAGCCCGTCCAGGACGGTCTTCTGCTCCTTGGCCGAGTTGAACCGTGAGATCGAGGCGACGGTCACCGGGAACGCGGCGTAGCGCTCAGAGAACGTCTGGTAGTGCTGCTGGACGAGCAGCGTGGTCGGGACGAGGACGGCGACCTGCTTGCCGTCCTGGACGGCCTTGAACGCGGCCCGCACGGCGATCTCGGTCTTGCCGTAGCCGACGTCGCCGCAGATCACCCGGTCCATCGGGACCGGCTTCTCCATGTCCGCCTTGACCTCGTCGATCGCGGCGAGCTGGTCGGGGGTCTCGCGGAAGGGGAAGGCGTCCTCCAGCTCGCGCTGCCAGGGGGTGTCCGGGCCGAAGGCGTGCCCGGGGGCGGCCATCCGGGCGCTGTAGAGCCGGATCAGCTCGCCGGCGATCTGCTTGACGGCCTTGCGGGCCCGGCCCTTGCGCTTGGCCCAGTCGGCGCCGCCGATCCGGTCCAGGCTCGGTGCGTCCCCGCCCACGTAGCGGGTGACCTGCTCCAGCTGGTCGGTCGGGACGTAGAGCCGATCGCCGCGGGCATATTCCAGGACCAGGTACTCGCGGCGGGCGCCGGCGACGGTCCGGGTGACCATCTCGATGTAGCGCCCGACGCCGTGCTGGTCGTGGACGACCAGGTCACCACCCCGCAGGGCCAGCGGGTCGATGCCCTTGCGGCGGCGCGAGGGCATCCGGGTCGCGTCGCGGGCGGCGACCCCGCGCGCGCCGGCCAGGTCACCCTCGGTGAGCACCGCGAGCCGGGAGTGCTCGCTGGTGAAGCCGGTGGCCAACCGGCCCCGGGTCACTGTGGCCACACCCTCGACCAGATCGGCGTCCTCGCTCAGCCGGGCGCCCAGGTCGGCCTCGGCCAGCATCTCGACCATGCGCCGGGCCGGCCCCTGGCCCTCGGTGACCAGGACGACCCGCCACCGGCTGGCCAGCCAGCCCTTGATGTCGGCCAGCGCCCGGGCCGTGTCGCCGTGGTAGGCCGGGGCGGCGCGGACGGTCGAGCGGATCGAGTCCTCGTCGTCGACGGCCAGCGCGGGTACCTCTCCGGCGGCCGGGTCGAGGGACGCGGCCGCCTCGTCCGCCTCGGGCAGACCGAACGGGCCGATCGTCCACCAGGGCTGGCCGAGCTCACGCGCCCGCTCGATGACCTGCGCGATCGAGCGGTAGGAGGCGGCGCCGAGGTCGATCGGCGCGCCGCCGCCGGCGGCCGCGACACTCCAGGACGCGGCCAGGAACTCCTCGCTGGTACGGACCAGGTCGGCCGCGCGGGCCCGGATGCGTTCCGGGTCGCAGACCAGGACGTGGGTGCCGGCGGGCATCTCGTCCAGCAGCAGGACGAGGTCGTCGACGAGGGCGGGGGTCAGCGCCTCCATCCCGTCGACCGGCGTCCCGTCGGCGACCTTGTCCAGCAGGTCGAGCAGCTCGGGATGGGCCCGGGTCAGCTCGGCCGCCCGGGCCCGGACGGCGTCGGTGAGCAGCAGCTCGCGGCAGGGCGGGGCGAACAGCGCCGGGCGGGCCTCCGGCGCGGCGGGCGGCCGCCCGCCGGTGCCGGCGGCCTCGGCACCGGTGCCGGCAGCCGGGTCCGCGCCGAGCGTCCGCTGGTCGGCGACCGAGAACGGGCGGATGTCCTCGACGTCGTCGCCGAAGAACTCGACCCGCAGCGGGTGCTCCTCGGTCGGCGGGAAGACGTCGAGGATGCCACCGCGCACGGCCAGCTCGCCCCGGCGCTCGACCAGGTCGACCCGGTGGTAGGCGGTGGCGACCAGCCGGGTGACGACGTCCTGGAGATCGGCGCTCTCGCCCACGCGCAGGGTGACCGGCTCCAGGTCGCCGAGCCCGGCGACCTGCGGCTGCAGCACCGCGCGGACCGGCGCGACGACCACCGACAGCGGCGGGCGGCCGGTGGTCTCCGGGTGCCGCAGCCGGCGCAGCACGGCCAGCCGGGTCCCGACGGTGTCCGCCCGGGGCGAGAGGCGTTCGTGCGGCAGCGTCTCCCAGCTCGGGTAGACCGCGACGGTGTCCGGCGGCAGCAGTCCGGTCAGCGCGGCGGCGAGGTCGTCGGCCTCCCGGCTGGTGGCGGTGACCGCGAGCACAGTCCGGCCCGCGCGGGCGGCCAAGGTCGCCGCGGCGAACGGCCGCACGGCGGCCGGCGCGGACAGGTCGAACGAAGGTTGACCGACGGCGGCCAGCGCCCGGATGAGGGCGGGGTCGCCGCCGGCCCGGTCAACCAGCGCGTCCAGCAGTGGCGCGAGCGTCATCAGGACGACCCTGACCTCTCGTTGTGACCCTCGGGTGCCGGGAGACCCGCCGGCACCGGCGAACCCGGGTGTGCCCGGGAGACCTCTGATGCTTGGAGACCTCTGATACCGGGAGACCGCTGATACCGGAACGCACCGGGTGCGCCCGGGACGGCCGCGCCCGGGAAACCGCACGCTCCCCCGGTGGACAACCCCGTCCCGGCCCACCCGAACACACGTCCCCAGCGGAAACCCGGTGGAGCGGTTCGATGGTGACCGTCCAACGGCTCAATCGTACCCGCCGCGCGCCGGAGACCCGGCCGGGCCGGGATGCCGGGCTGGCTTGCGCCGGCGGCCTCAGGCCAGCTCCGCATATCATGCGCGTTCGGCCGGTCGGAGCCGAACAGAGGGACAGCCAAGGGTGCTGGGACGTACATTTATAGGCCGGACGCATGGACGGGCCAGTCCACCACGGCCGGTTCATCACGGCCAGGCCCACCACGGCAAAGGTCTGCCGGGGCGCGGCACGGTCCGGCATGGCGTTCGTACCCGCCAACGTTAGGGTCAAGTTGTCGACGACGCGACGCAGCAGTCAAGGCTCCCACGGCACCGGTCGCGGTGAGGTGTTCCAGATCGGCGAGGTGGCCCTGCGGGTCACCCTGTCGCTACGCACGGTGCGCTATTACGAAGAGGCCGGCCTGTTGATGCCGATCGGCCGGACGGTCGGCGGCTTTCGGCTCTACGACCACAACGCCATCGACCGGCTGCTCCTGATCAAGAAGATGAAGCCGCTGGGCTTCACCCTCGAGGAGATGCGCTCCTTACTTACCCTGCGTGACGAACTGCTGGCCCCCGAGACGAGCCCGGAGCGTCGGACCGAGCTGCAGGAGACGCTGCAGACCTGGGTCGTACTGGCCGAGGAGAAGCTGACCAGCCTGCGCCAGCAGGTCGGCGTGGCCGAGGCGTTCGTGACCGGCCTGCACGACGACACGGACCGCTCCCGCCGCTGAGCGGCCGGGCGCGGCGGCGCCGCTAACGGGCGGGCGTGGCCCGCCAGAGCGCTCGGTACTGCGCCGATGACTGTGGGTTCAGATTCGGGTTGTTGAGGGACGACATGACGTTGCCCGGATTGTGATCATTGAAATACGCTTCGTAGGCGAGAATGTCCGCGTTGCTCACGAACAACGAGCGCATCTCGCTCACATAGAGCGGATTGTCCCCGCCGGCCTGTCCGACTCCCGCCGCCTTCGATCCCGAGCCGACCACGCCCCATTCCGGCACCGAGAACAGCTTGTTGTGCGCGCGGGCGAAGCTGATCGCTCCGCACAGCCCGTCCAGACCGTCACACTGCTGGTCGAACGCGGCGCTGGAGGTGCTCGGCGGGTACTGGTCGTAGGCGTCGACCCCGATGACGTCCACGTACCGGTCGCCGGGGTATAGCGCGAACGCGTTGGCGACGTCCGTCGAGCTGTGGGCGTTGAAGTTCCAGTCGATGCGGACGGTCGGGCTGCCCTGGCGCAACGCCGTGGCGGCATGCCGGAAGCAGGAGATCCACTCGGTCGGGTCGCTGGCCGACCACGCGAACCACGAGCCGTTGAACTCCCAGCCCAGGCGGATGAAGGTGTTGCCCCTGCCCTGGGCGACGAGCCACTGCCCGAACGCCCGCCAGTGATAGTCGTAGCTGCCGTCCGCGCACCTGGACAGGCTGCCCTTGTCCGGGCCGGAGTCGGGGAACAGCGGCTGGCTGATCACCCAGGTGCCCGAGAAGCCGGCGAAGTCCTGGGCCGAGTTCCCGATCCAGGGATGGACGATCGTCGACCAGCTGGAGCGATCGGTGTACATCACGACGACGTCGACCGGCAGGCCGCGAAACGACGCCCAGTTGTTCGCCTCGGTCAGGCTGTGCGCTGCCACCCCGCTCGGGAACAGTCCGGTGGTCGCGGCCCGCGGCACCCGCGGGACCGAACCCGCGCCGGAGGGGGTGTCGGCGAACGTCGCGGTGGTGCTGGTCGGCGCGACGCGGGCCGGGGTCGGCGGGGCGAGGGTGGGGGAGATCGACGCCGAGTTGACCACGTTGGGGGAGTCCTTGCCGACCGTGGACAGCTGCCAGCCAGCCAGGGACAGGGCGAGAGCGATCACCACACCGATGGCGGCGAACTCGCGCCGGCCCAGCTCCCGCCCGGCGATCCGCGGGGCCCGGCGGCCACCGCCACGCCGACCGGAGTCCTCGTCGCCGTCCGGATCGGGCACGGGCGGCGGCTCGCTGTCCCAGCGGCCGAGCAGTCCGTACTCCCGGCCGTCGCGAGACCGGCCGTCGGAGCGGGCGATGGTCGTGGTGGCCGGATCCACCGCCCCGGGCCGGCGGGCCCGGACGGCGGACCGGCCCGGGGACCGCGGGCGGCTGGCCGCGGCGCCCCGGCCGGACTCGGCGCCCCGGCCCGGCTCGGGTCTGCGCGGTGGGTCCGTTCGCCGGCCGGCGTCCGTTCCCTGACCGGCATCGATCCGCCGGCCGGGATCCGTTCGCGCGACGGGCTCCGTTCGCCGGGTGGGCAACGCGGCCCGGCCCGGCTGAGGACCGTCATCCCAGGCGTCGTCCCGCTCGCGAGCGTCCGTCCGACCGGGGACCTCCGTCCGACCGGGGACCTCCGTCCGACCGGGGACGTCGTTTCGACCGAAGGCTTCCGTCCGTCTGGAGACGTCGTGCCGGCCGGGACGCTCGTCCCGACCGCCGCGACGGTGCCCCCGCGCGGCCGGCGCGGCGGGCGGGGAAACCCAGCCCGACTCGTCGCCGGAGCGCTCCTCCGGCCCGGCCGGGGCGCCGGCGCGGCCCGCCGGCAGCCGCAGGCGGGTCGTCTCCGGATCGCCGGCCCGATGATGCCCACCCCAGGGCGGCGCGGGCCGGGAGGACGACGATGAAGGCGGCGCGGACGGCGGCTGCTGGGGCGAACGCGCAGCTCGGAACCCCGCCGCCGGCCCGGCCTCCGGGGGTCCGGCCGGCGCGAGCGGGTCGACGGGCAGGGCCAACCTGCCGCCCTCCGCGACCGGGGGCTCCGCCCATTCTCCCGGCTGCTTCGGGCGGGTCGCCAGCGCGGGCGACGACGGGGCTGGTGGGGACGATGGCGTTGGTGGAGACGACGGCGTTGGTGGAGACGACGGCGTTGGTGGAGACGACGGCGTTGGTGGGGACGACGGGGCCGCGGCCACCTCCGGATCGCCCCCGGGGTGCATCGCGCGCTGCGGTGAACTGAGCGTGACGGTGATGCCAGCGGTGTCGTCGCTCCACTCAACGGGGCGGCGCGGGACCGGCCAGGACGGCGTCGAGGGCTCGTCCCAGCTCACCGTCGCGTCGGCGGCCGGCCACCAGTCGCCGACCGGGTCGCGGTCGGGGCGGTCGGAGCGGTCGGAGCGGCCACGCGGCGAGAGCGACCGGCGGTGATCCGTCGGCGGCGTCGCGTCGCTTTCCACCTGGCACGTCCTCATGGTCACCGGGCATGATGCCCTCGCGGCTGGCGCGCCAGGACGACCGAGCCAGGCCGGCTCGGTCCCCCGGAACTCGCCCACACGCGGATGGCTGTCCAACCCCTACGGGTGTGGCCTCGAGACTAGCCCGACAGGACGAAGCCACCATGCACAGTAGCCAGCCCGACAGCGCGGACTACTGGCGGCCCCCCACCCAATCACGAGGTGGCAGCCACCCTCGACGACGGAATCCCGACGCGCCGAAAACATGATGGTCCCGTCGCGTGTCGCGCGAGCGGACCACTCCCCCGCCGCGGCCGGAGGCGCCGGATAACACGACAGGCAAGGGGTAGTGCGGCCGAGCGGCCGGAAGGGGACGGTACGGTACCGTTGCCGGCGCTGTGCTCGAACGGGCCGGCGCGGCGGTCTGATCCCCGCCCGCCCGTACCGGCTCCACCGAAGCCTCGGCCGGCGGGACCGAACTTCACACGGATGACTCCAAAGGGTGGCGCCCAAAACCAAAGGGTGACACCAAAAGGGTGACTCCGTGTGGATGCCGGCTCCATCCATACTCCGGCCCCGACCACGGGAGAAGCACACAGGTGACACCCGATCCGACCCCGACCGTCACGGCCGGCTCCGGCGCGGTGGGGGGCGTCAGCGACATCCCCGTCGTCATCCTCTGCGGCGGCATGGGCACCCGGCTGCGCGAGGCCAGCGAGAAGCTGCCCAAGCCGCTGGTGGACATCGGCGGCAAGCCGATCCTCTGGCACATCATGAAGACCTACGGCCACTACGGCTTCCGCCGGTTCGTCCTGTGCCTGGGGTACAAGAGCGACCTCATCAAGAGCTACTTCCTGAACTACCGGCAGCAGGTCGCCGACTTCACCCTGCGGCTGGCCGACGACCACGCTCCCGCCTTCCACAACGCCGCCGGCGACGAGGACTGGGAGGTCACCTTCGCCGAGACCGGGCTGCTCTCCGGCACCGGTGCCCGGGTCCGGCGGGTGGCCGAGTACCTCGACGTCCCCCGCTTCATGCTCACCTACGGTGACGGCGTCGGAGCGGTCGACGTCGGAGCCGTGCTGGCCCGGCACCTGGCCTCGGGCCGGCTCGGCACCGTGACCGGCGTCCGGCCCTCCAGCCGCTACGGCGAGCTGTCGACCGAGGGCGACGCGGTGGCCCTGTTCGCCGAGAAGCCGCCGGCGACCAGCTGGGTCAGCGGTGGCTTCTTCGTTTTCGAGCGGGAGTTCATCGACAAGTACCTCGACGACGACCCGAACCTGATGCTGGAGCGCAGCCCGCTGCAGCGCCTCGCCCGCGACGGCCAGCTCACCCTGTTCCCGCACGACGGGTTCTGGATGGGCATGGACACGTTCCGCGACTGGACCGAGCTCAACCAGCTGTGGGACGCCGACCGGGCGCCCTGGCGGATCTGGAAGGACTAGGACGCCGGTGTCCGCCATCCCCACCAGCACCAGCACCAGCCCGGCCGGCACTCCCCACGCCGGCACTCCCCATACCGACGGGCCGCTCGCCGACGGGCCGCTCGCCGACGCGCCGGCCGGCCACGCCGACGGCGCCTGGCTGTACGACTTCGTCGCGAGCCTGGCCGGCCGGCCGCGCAGCATCACCGGCGACGGCCTGCGCGAGACGCTCGCGACCGTCCGCGCGGCCCTGCCGGCCGGCCTCGACGCGCGCACCGTGGAGGTACCGAGCGGGACGCCGGTGCTGGACTGGACCGTCCCGAAGGAATGGAACGCGCGCGCGGCCCGGCTGACCGGTCCGGACGGGACGGTGGTCGCCGACTACGCCGACAACCCGCTGCACCTGCTCGGCTACAGCGTCCCGCGCCAGGCCCGGATGAGCCTGGCCGAGCTGCGCCCGCACCTGCTCTCGATGCCGGACCGGCCGGACTGGATCCCCTACCGGACGTCCTACTACAACGAGAACTGGGGCTTCTGCCTGCCTGACAGGACGCTGGCCGCCCTGCCCGACGGCGAGTACGACGTCGCGATCGACACCAGCCTGGCCGACGGCTCGCTGACCTACCTCGAGGTCGCCGTGCCCGGGACCGAGCGCGCGGGCACGACCGGTGCCGGGGCGGCCGGCGACCCCGGCGAGCTCCTGGTCACCACGCACACCTGCCACCCGGCGATGGCCAACGACAACGGCTCGGGCCTCGCCGTGGCGACGCTGCTGGCCCGGCACCTGGCCGCCCACCCGCTCCGGCGGACCGTCCGCTTCCTGTTCATCCCGGGCACCATCGGGTCGATCACCTGGCTGGCCCTCAACGCGGACACGGTGGGTCGGCTGGCCGGCGGGCTGGTCCTGACCGGGCTGGGCGACACGAGCATCCCGACTTACAAGCGCAGCCGCCGGGGCGACGCGCCGGTCGACCGGGCGATGGCCGCCGCCCTGGCCGAGGCCGGCGTCGAGCACCGGATCGTCGAGTTCTCTCCCTATGGCTACGACGAGCGGCAGTTCTGCTCACCCGGTTACAACCTCGGGATCGGCCGGTTCGGCCGGGGCCAGCACGGCGAGTACCCCGAGTACCACACCTCGGCTGACAACCTGGAGTTCGTCCGCCCCGAAAGCCTGGCCGAGTCCTACCGGCTCGCGCTGCGGGCCATCGAGATCGTCGACACGGACCGGACCTGGCGCGGCACCAGCCCGTACGGCGAGCCGCAGCTGGGCCGGCGCGGCCTGTACCGGGCGATCGGCGCGACCATGAACCGGCAGGCGATCGAGATGGGCCTGCTGTGGGTGCTCAACCTGGCCGACGGCTCGCACAGCCTGCTCGACATGGCCGAGCGTTCCGGTCTGCCGTTCGCCAGCCTGGCCCAGGCAGCCGACGCGCTGGCCGGGGTGGGCCTGCTGGTCGAGGACGGGCGGCTGGCCGAGGACGGGCAGCCGGCCGAACAGCGGCCCGGAGCCGCGCCGTGAACCCGCCCGGGACGGGCCCGGCGTGGGCGATCGTGCTCGCCGCCGGCGGCGGGACGCGCTTCGGCGGCCCCAAGCAGTTCGAGGACCTGGCCGGGCTGCCGCTGCTCGAGCATCCCGTCCGGGCCGCCGCCGCCGTCTGCGACGGGATCGTCGTGGTCGTCCCACCGGGCCACCTAAAGACGTGGACGCCGCCGGCCGGCGTCCGGCTGGCCGTCGGCGGCGCCAGCCGGGCCGACTCGGTCCGGGCCGGCCTGGCCGCGGTGCCCCCCGAGGCGACGGTCATCGTCGTGACCGACGCCGCGCACCCGCTGGCCACGCCCGCGCTCTACCGCCGGGTGGTGGACGCGGTGCGGGCCGGCGCGGGCGCCGCCGTCCCCGGCCTGCCGCTGACCGAGGTGGTGAAGGAGATCACCGTCGGGCAACCGACAGGCACCGGGCCCGGGCCGGTCGTCGCCGGGGCGTCGCTGCCCCGGGAGACTCACCGCATGATCCAGACGCCGCACGCGTTCGCCGCCGCCGAGCTGCGGGCGGCCCACGCCTGCGCCGAGCAGGCCGTGGAGGACTCGGCGATGGTGGCCGCGCGCGGGGTTCGCGTGGTCGTCGTCGACGGGGAGCCGACCAACATCCACGTCACCACGCCAGCCGAGCTGGCCATGGCCCGGCAGCTGGCCGGGGCCGTCCTCACCGATGGGGGAGTTCGTTGACATCCGTCTTCGTCGAGTCGCCGCTGGACGACGACGCCCGCCGGCAGTCGCTGTACGCGGGCAACCTGTTCAGCTACGCCCCGCGCCCGAGCACGCTGGCGCTGGTCGAGCACGCGCGCGAGATGGTCCGGGAGGCCTTCGGCGACCTCGACCCGGAGACGGCGCAGTTCGCGATGCCGGTGGAGGACTACGCGGCGCTGCTGGCGAAGCTCAAGCCGAGCTTCATCCATCACCCGCGCAGCAAGGAGCTGATCACGGCCATGCTGGCCGACTTCGGCTGCGACCTGAGCAGGACGTACTTCGACGTGCCCCGGATGCGCACGTCGACCAGCGACGACTACCTGACCTCGGGCATCGCCTACGCCTTCCACCCGCACCGGGACACCTGGTACTCGGCGCCGTTCTGCCAGCTGAACTGGTGGATGCCGATCTTCGACGTCACCCCGGACAACGGGCTGGCCTTCCACCCGCACCACTGGGAGCACGGGCTGCGCAACGGCTCGCGCGAATACAACTACTACGAGTGGAACGCGACGAACCGCCGGGACGCGGCGAAGCACATCCACTCGGACACCCGCAAGCAGCCGAAGGCCGAGGAGCCGGCCCAGCTCGACCCGCAGATCCGGGTGGTGGCCCCGGCCGGCGGGATGATGGTCTTCTCGGCGGCGCAGCTGCACTCGTCGGTGCCCAACACGTCCGGGCGCACCCGGTTCAGCCTCGACTTCCGCACGGTGCACCTCGACGACGTGCTCGGCCACGTCGGCGCGCCGAACGTCGACTCCGAGTGCACCGGCACGACGATGCGCGACTACCTGCGCGGCACCGACCTCGCGCACATCGACGAGGAGGTCTGCCTGACCTACGACACCGCCCCGCCCCGCCCCGACGCTGTGCTGGTCTACGACGGCTCGGCCACGCCGTGACCGGCGAGCGCGCGCCCGGCGAGGCAACGCCCGGCGAGGCAACGCCCGGCGAGGCAGCGGGCGGCGGGGCAACGCCCGGCGAGGCAGCGGGCGGGGCGGCAGCCCGGCCGCTGGCCGGGCGGGTCGCCCTGGTCACCGGCGCCTCCAGCGGCATCGGCGCGGCGATCGCGACCCGGCTGTGCGCGGCCGGCGCCGACGTGGTCGGGATCGGGCGGGACAAGGGCCGCCTCACCGCGGTCGCCGAGGCGGCGACCGCCGCGCCCGGCGCCGGAACGTTCGAGCCGGCCCAGGTCGACCTGACCGACGACCAGGCCCGACAGTCGTTCCTGGCCAGCCTCGTCAGCCGGCACCCGGCGCTGGACGTGCTGGTGCACAGCGCGGGCGGCTACGTCAACGGCAGCCACGAGACGTCCAGCCTGACCGACCTCGACGCCCTGTACCTGGCCAACGTCCGCGCCCCCTACGCGCTGACCCAGGCCCTCATCCCACCGCTGCGGGCCGCTCGGGGCGACATCGTGGTGATCAACTCCTCACAGGGAGTGAACGCGACCGGGCGCACCGGCCAGTTCGCGGCGACCCAGCACGCGATGCGGGCGGTGACCGACAGCCTCCGCCAGGAGGTCAACGACGACGGGATCCGGGTCTGCGGCATCCACCTGGGCCGAACGGCCACCCCTCGCCAGGAGGCGATCTTCGCGGCCGAGGGCCGTTCCTACCGCCCGGACCTGCTGGTGCAGCCGGGCGACGTGGCCGAGGTCGTGCTGGGCGTCCTCACGCTGGGCGCGAACGCCGAGATCACCGAGCTGCACCTGCGCCCGGCCCGCAAGAGCTACTGACCGGCCACCGGAACGACGCAACGACGGGCCGGCTCGCCCCGGGCAGACACCGGAGCGGCCACCGGCAGATTCACGTGGCGGCTATGGGACGGACGCCCGCACACGGAAGAATTCTCCCGTTAACATGAGCAGCCCGAACCCCGCGAGCGGCCTGAACCTGTGAACTGTCCGATCGGCGTCCCCCAGGCGCGGCATCCGTGGAGAAGGTGATGGACCTCATCGCCCAGCGCAGCCCGCGGATCCTGTTCCTGTGCGAGCAGTACCCGCCGGTGGTCTGGGACGGCGCGGGCGTCTACACGGCCGCCGTAGCCGTCGCGCTGGCCGGGCTCGGCCTCGAGGTCCACGTGTTGTGCGCGCAGGGCCGCCGGGTGACCGACACCGTCGACCGGGGGGTACACGTCCACCGCCGGCCGCTGTTGCGGGTGCCGGTGAGCCGGGCGCTAGGTCCCTACCAGCAGTTCCTGACCGGCCCGCTCTACCCGCGCGACTCCCTCAGCCTGCGGGCCAGCCTGAGCCTGTCCTACAGCGTCTGGCTGCGCCGCCTCGGCCTGCGCCCGGACGTGATCGAGACCCAGGACGGCGACTCCCGCGCCCTGGCCGTGTCCCTGTGGCGTTCGTTCCCGCTGGTCATCCACCTGCACTGCCCGACGATGCTGCCGATCCGCCTGGCCGCGCCAGGCCCGCTGACCTGGCGGGGCGCCCTGGCCGACCGGGTCGACCGCCTCAGCTCCGACCGGGCCGACATCGTCACCTCCCCGTCCCCGCTGATGGTCGACACGCTGCGGGAGTTCGGCTGGCTGCGGGACCGGACGGTCGAGATCATCCCGAACCCGTTCGACGCCGCCGACTGGCTGCGGGTGCCGCCGCCGGTGGACACGGAGCGCACGGTGCTGGCGGTCGGTCGCCTGGAGTGGGCCAAAGGCCTCGACGTCCTGCTGGACGCGGTCGCCCTGCTGGACCGCGACGGCGGCCGGGACGGGCCGCGCACCTCGGTCGTGCTGGCCGGGCGGTCGGCCGGGGTGATCGACGGGCTGCCGGCGGCCGGCTGGCTGGAGCGGCGGGCGGCCCGCCTGGGTGTCGAGGCCCGCTTCGCGGGGCATCTGTCCCGCGACGAACTGCTCACGGCCTACGCTCAGGCCCGCGTCGTCGCGGTGCCCAGCCGGTTCGAGAGCCTGTCCATGGCCGCGCTCGAGGGCATGGCCTCCGGCCGGCCGGTCGTCACCACGACCATGACCGGCATCGCGCCGTTCGTCACCCGGCACGGCGCCGGGACGGTTGTCCCGACCGGCAACGCGCCCGCGCTGGCCGACGCGCTGCGGGTCTTCCTCGACGACCCCGACGCCGCCGGCCGGGCCGGCAAGGGCGGCCGGGCGGCCGTCGCGGAGTTCGAGCCGACGGCGGTGGCCCGCCGCCGCCTGGCGGCCTACCGCGAGGCGATCGCCCGCTTCGCCGTCCGCGCCGGCAAGGGCGTCTAGCGGTCCGCCGCGGCCGGCGCGGGCTTCGGCGGGAGCGTCGGGCGGGCCAGGTGATCGAGCGCGCCGACCTCCAGGTACACCTCGTAGCGGCTTCGGGTGGCCGACAGCAGGGACGGGGGCAGGCTGCGCGGGCCACCAGAGGGATCCATCTGGCTGGCGTGCTCGGCCAGCGCGGCGCGCTGTCGGGACCGGTAGCCGGGCGCCGCCTCGACGAGCAGCGGGCGGGTCTCGCCGACCCGGCGGACGGGCTCGCGCAGGAAGCGGCGGGCCGAGAAGCCGCGGGCCTGGCCATACCCGTCCGTCCACGGCCAGTGCGTCCACAGCCACACCGGGTACTCGAGGATCCGGCCGACGTACCCGGCGCGGGCCGCCGCCGCCCGAGCGGCCCGGTTGGTCGCGTCGTGGTCGGGATGGCCCTCGCAGGACACCGGGACGAGCAGGAAGTCGGGGCGCAGCCGGGTGACAAGCTCGGCCAGCCGCTCGGTGACCGCGTCGGCCCGCTCGGCCAGCCCGCCGTCGGGGAAGGCGAGCTGGTGCAGGTGCTCGGCGGTGACGCCGAGGCGGGCGCAGGCCCGGGTGGCCTCGACGGCGCGCAGCGCGGCCATCTCGGCCGGCGAGCCGATCGCCGGCTCGGCCAGCGCGCCGTCGCTGACGATCGCGATGTCGACCCGGTGGCCGGCGTCCCGCTTGCGCAGGATCGTGACACCGCAGCCAATGGTCTCGTCGTCCGGATGCGGCGCGACGACCAGCGCCGATCCCCCGGCCAGCAGATCGGTGGCCGGGATACCCCGGCGCAGCCACAGCCGCCGCCAGGCCAGCCGCGCCGGTAGCAGGACCTCGTCCCGCCCGGGCCCGCGCATCAGTTCCCCCCTCGTCTCGCCCGAGCCGCCGCCTGCTGGCGGCCGGCCGCCAGCAGCGGCCGGCGGGCGGCCGGGCTCGGACGTTTCACCGCCCGATGCCGGCAACCTATCCGAGTCGCGGCGGTATCCGGCGCGGCCGGGCGCCGCCGGTTGTCCCTACTGGCCCGGCTCAGCCGTTGCCGAACAGGTTCAGGTACTCGCTGGCGGCCCGCGGGTTGAGCACCGGGGAGCGCAGCGAGCTGCGGACGTTGTTCGCCTCGGCCGTGTTGAAGTACGCCTCGTAGGCCAGAATGTCCCGGTTCCCGGTGAAGAACTCGTGCATCTTCCTGATGTAGAACGGGTTGTCGCCACCGCCGCCGGTCGAGCGGACCAGGCCCCACTCGGGGACGGCGAACTTCTTGTGGTGGGCCCGGGCGAACTCCACCGCCGTACACAGGCCGGACGGGGCCTCGCACTGCCGCTTCCAGATCGTGCCCGTGGTCGAGGCCGGGTAGGAGTCGTAGTCGTCGACGCTGATCACGTCGACGTACTGGTCGCCGGGGTAGACGCTCCACAGGTCCTGGCCGCCGGGCAGCCTGTCGCGGTGGGCGGAGATGTTCCACTCGATGCGGGCCGACGGGTCGGTGCTCTTGATCGCCGCCGCCGAGCGCTGGAAGCAGGTCTTCCAGGCCGGCGGGTTGTAGGCCGCCCACCAGAACCAGTCGCCGTTGAACTCCCAGCCCAGCCGGACGTAGGAGTCGGCCCGGTTGTTGGCGGTCAGGGTCCGGCCGAACTGCGCCCAGTAGCCGTCGTAGGCCCCGGACGCGCAGGCGGTGACGTTGCCGCTCTGCGGGAACAGCGGCTGGGCGACGGAGAGCGTCCCCAGGAAGCCCGCGCGCGGGAAGGCCGTGATCGGCCAGTTCGAGCCGACGATCTGGCCCCAGCTGTCGCGGACGGTGAAGGTGACGGCCACGTTGATCGAGTGCCCGATATATGCGCCCCACTGGTCGACCTCGGCCGGCGAGTTGCCGTTCGCGCCGGTCGGCCACTGGATGCTCCCGGCGCCCGTCCCCGGGCCCGAGAAGGTGGCCGGCCCGGACGCGGGCGAGCCGGCCGGATGGTGGCTACCGCCGCCGGAGCAGCCGGCCAGCGCGGCCAGCGTGCCGGCCAGGACGAGCGCGACGGGCACCCAGGGCACCCGCCAGCCCGAGCGGCGGCGGGCCATGCCCGCGCGTGCCGTCATCGTTCCCCCTCACTCGGCGCCCGAGGGCTCCGGCGCTCGTGCCCACCGGGCCCGACAGCGCCCGCCGGTGCCCGGCAGCGTGGGTCCTCGCCCCGTCCGGCACCACCTGCCAGGACTCTACACTCACGTTACGGCAGGGTTGGCTACCGCGACGCAACGGGTGGTGGCGTGGCATCCCGGGGCACCGTGCAAGAATGCACTCCGACAATTGTTGACCAACGAGCGCGATTGACGGGTCCCGCTTTTCGCTCAAGACTCGCGCCGCCGCTCGTGACTTGGCGGGGCACCGCGTGACAACCTCCAGACGATGTCCTCGACAAGGGGGAAGCTGAACGTGCAACGGCAACTACGGCAGATGGTGGACGACATCGGCCTCGGGCCGAGCCTGCGCAAGGTCCGCCGCTCGGTGCTCCCCACCGCGCGGCGAAACCAGCGCGACGACCAGCACCTGGCGTTGCTGCTGGCATTCGTGCTGCGGGAGGACTCCAACTGCATCGACATCGGGGCGCACAAGGGTGACGTTCTGCGGCAGATGGTCCGCTGCGCACCGCGCGGCCGGCACATGGCCTTCGAGCCGATCCCCCAGATGTACGACAAACTGGTGACCGAGTTCCCGATGGTCGAGATCCGCCCGACGGCCCTGTCCGACGTCCCCGGGACCAGCTCCTTCGCCCACGTCGTAAGCCGGCCGGCCTACAGCGGGCTGCTGCAGCGCCTGCCGGAGGGGACGGAGGAGGTCGAGACGATCACCGTCGACGTCGAGGTACTCGACGACGTCGTCCCGCCGGGCTACTCCCCCACCCTGATCAAGATCGACGTGGAGGGCGCCGAGTACAAAGCGCTCAAGGGAGCCCAGCGCCTGCTCAAGGCGAGCCGGCCGTACGTGGCCTTCGAGTTCGGCGCGGGCTCGGCCCCGCACTACGGCACCACGCCGGACGACATCTACCGGCTGCTCGACGAGGACTCCGGCCTGCACATCTACGACATGGACGGCGAGGGCCCCTTCACCCTGGCCGCCTTCCGGGAGATCTACCGGACCGGCCGGCGGTTCAACTTCGTGGCCCACGCCTGAGCTGGCCCCGACTGGGCCGGGCCGGACCCGGATCGGGCCGGGCCGGCCTCGCCCGGGCCAGCCCTCGGGCTGGCCCGGCTGAGCCAGCCCGAGCGGGCCGGTCGGGGCGCCGCCGACGGGCAGCGGATACTGACGGAATGAGCGAGCGCGCATGGTAACGGTCCTCACCACGAGGATTCCCCGGTCGCCGGCGATCATGACGCCGGAGGCGGAGCGACCGGCCACGGGCAGCGAGCGTCGCGTCCTGAAGACGCTGACGTTCCTGATGTTCAGCAACATCTTCCTGATGCGGATCGCGATCCCGGCCAGCGCGGCCGGGATCTCCATCCAGCTGCCGATCGTCCTGGTCGCCACCTACCTGCTGGTGAGCCAGGGCGACCTGGTGGTGAACATCGGCCGCACCCGGGCTTACCTGATCGCGATGACAATCTGCGCGCTCTGCGCTCTCGTCGCCTTCCTGCGCGCCCTGGACAACGCGGCACTCACCTCCCTGCTGCTGCTGATCGTCACCTACCTGCCGTTCTGTTTCGGCCTGCGATCAGGCATGGCGGCCCGTGTTTTCCCCCGCCTGCTCGACCGCTTCATCACGATGACCACGGTCGTCGCCGGCCTGGCCATCGCGCAGTTCATGCTCCAGGTCGTCGGGCTGAAATACACCGATGTCATCGGCGACATCGTGCCGAAACCATTCCTGATGCAGGGCTTCAACACCTCCTATCCCATCCAGTACGGCGCGTCGCTGTACAAATCGAACGGTTTCGTCTGCCTCGAGGCGTCGTTCTGTTCGCAGTTCCTGGGCCTGGGAATCATCGTCGCGGCGCTGCGGCGGGGACGGTGGTGGCGGCACGCGCTGTACATCCTGGCCCTGGTCTCGACGTTCTCCGGGACGGGCGTCCTGCTGCTCGGCGCGGGCGTGGTCCTGCTCTCGATCCACCGCGGCGCGCGGTTCGCCGGGTCGGTCGTGCTGCTGATCGCCATCGGGCTCGGGATCATCAGCCTCACCCCGGCGTCGCAGATCTTCGCGAAACGGGCGACTGAGGTCTCGTCCAACACCTCGAGTGGAAGCCTGCGTTTCGTCCAGCCCTACCAGCGGATGTGGAACGACGGCCTGGGCAACCGGGACGTGGGCAAGGCATTGTTCGGCCAGGGGCCCGGCTGGGCCGACCGGGACGCGTCCGCCTTCCTCCAGAAGACCAAGCTGCCGCTGAACTACGCGACGCTCCCCAAGATCGTTCTGGAGTACGGAGTCGTCGGCGCGGCCGGGTTCATCTTCTTCATCTGGATCTCGTTCGTGGCCGGCACGCGTTCGTCCGTGCTGTCCGGCTCAATTCTGACGTTCTATCTGATCCTTTCCGGCGGGCTTCTGGGCACCGTCGTCGTCTACGCCGGCATGCTGCTGGTGACCTGGTACTCCCGGGACACCGGCCAGCCCGGCGACCCCGGGTAGGACCCCGGGCGCGCCCGGGCCTGTCCGGACAGTCCCCACCGTGGTGGGTCCGCTGGTCAGTCGAAGAGCTGATCGAGCGTCTCGACGGTCAGGACGCGGGCGGTCCAGGCCTGGAGTTGGTCGGTGGACGCGCCCCGTACAGCGGCGAGCGCCGCCGCGGGAAGCGGGCCGAACTTGAGGGTAAGCAGCTGGACCAGCGTCTCGACGCGCCCTTCGACCAGCCCTTCGGCGTGGCCTTCGACCCGGCCTTCGACCCGGCCTTCGGCGCGGAGCATCTCCGCTATGGTCATATGGGCCTCCTTCGCCTCGGGGCCAAGAGTGGCCATCAGGTCCCGCAACTGGTCATGCGTGTCCGCCTCCCCGACCAGCTCAATGTAACGCAGCAAAGCGGTGAACTCCTCCCTGCCGTCTGGGCTTTCCAGGACCGCGCGTAGCTCGTCCACCCACGGCCACAGGTCCGAGGCCAGCCGGGGGTTGCCAGGGGCGATCTTGAGTAGGAGCAGGGTGAGCCGCACGGAGTCCGTCAGCGGCCGCTCCCGCAACTCCCGCTCGTCGACCCGGACCAGGTCATCCAGGACGAACCGGAACCGTGGCAGGTACTGCCGGCATGCGTCGACCAGCTCCGGGGCGAGGTCGACCAGGTCGAGCACCTGGGCCGGCGCGGTCCACGCCTGCTCGTTGTGGTGGACGACCAGCGGGATCACCGCCGGCAACCGAGTCGCCTTCGCATGATCCCTCAGGTAGCGGTCCCAGATCCGGACGACGTAGCGCAGCATCCGGAACGCCATCAGCGGATCGTTACTGCTCTGATGCTCGATGAGGACGTAGACGAACGCCTCACGGCCGTCAAGCGGGGCAGTGAACAGCAGGTCGGTATGCCGCCAGCGCAGCGTGGCGTCGACCAGACTGCCGGGGACCGAGGTCAGCCGGTCGAGGTCGAGCCGGGCCACGAGGGCCGGCGGCAGAGTCGCGCGCAGCTGCGACGCCGCGTTCGACGGCGTACCGAGGATCCGGCGGAACACAGCGTCATGAGGCGTGGACGGACTCGACATGCCGGCACCGTACCGACGATCACCGACATCCCAGACGGCGCCACAGAGTGGCCCTCGATCCGGCCCGCCACGACTCGGCCGGATCGTCACCCGGGCGCGCCCACCGCCGGCGGGCGCGGGGCGCGGATCCGGTCAGCCGTTGCTGGGTCGGCCGGCGTAGAAGCGGTCGGTCGTCTCGACGTCGGCGCCGGGCGCGGGGGCCGGCGGACGGCGGCGGTCGACCGGCGCCGGGCGCTCGCTGGGACGGCGGTCGGGCACCTGGCGGGTCCGCTCGTCCGGGCCCATCTGCTCGGCGATGCCACCGGCCGGGGTCTGCGGGCCGGACAGGCTGTGCGGGCCGGTGCCCTCTGCCGAGCGGCGGAAGCCGGGACGCTCGTCGTGCACGGTGCCGGCGATCCGCTCGGCCAGCGCCGGCCAGTCCTGGCGGACCTGGGTCAGCTCCTTCAGGCGCGTCTCCGGCGAGGTGAACACGACGACGGCGTCGGCCTGCATGGCCGAGGCCGCGGTCATCGGGAAGTCCGCCAGGGACGGGGTGAGCAGCAGGATGATGTCGACGTCCGAGGCCCGGTCGGCCAGGATCGGCGCGAGCCCGCCCGGGCGGGCGGCCCGGGCCGGCGCCACCCGGCTGTAGAGCACGCTGCCCCGGCCCGACCCGGATGAGCGGGCCAGGCAGGTGGGCTCACGCGCCCAGCGCGGCAGCGCGTTCGTCGTCGCCCGGGGCAGGCGCTCGAGGGCCGCGCGGACGTCGGACTGCGGCGTCGCGTCGAGGATCAGCACGATGCCCTGGTCGTCGGCCCAGCTCGCGCCGAGCGAGGCGACCAGGTCGGCCGAGAGGTCGGCCGCCGTCGAGGGCGTCAGCGCGACGACCTTCACCGTCGGCGACATCACGGCGGCCAGGGAGGGCAGGAGCAGGTCGGAGGCCTGCCGACCGTTCTTGCGGCCGCCGGCGATGTTGGCGATCAGTGGCGCGCCGAGCGCGTCGGCGGCGTCCCTCGCGTCCAGCACGTTCAGGCGGCGCAGGTAGAGCACGACGATGGTGAGGATCGACAGGAGCAGGCCGAGGATCGCGCCCACGATCACGTTGCGGCTGGTCGACGGGGCGGTCTGGCCGAGCGCCCGCGGGGACTCGGCCAGCTGGACGCCGGAACCGGCCGTCACCGAGGTGATCGTCAGGTTGTCGATCGTCCGCTGGACGTTGTTCAGCTGGCTGGTGACCGTGCTCAGCTTGGCCGCGAGGGTGTCGTTGGGGTCGCCCTGGGTGTTGATCTGGTTGCTGATCTGCGTCTCTTGGGCCTCAAGCTGGGTCTGGCGGGCCTGCAGCGCCTTGAGCTGGGCGGCCGGGCTCTGGCCGTAGGTCGCCACCAGGGTCTGGTAGACGTTCTCGTCGGTCTGGACCAGCTTGATCGCGGCGTCCTGGGTCCGGCCCTTGCCGGTGATCGTGAAGAAGTACCCGTTGAGGGCGGCGGTCGTGGTGAGCCGCTTGGCCACCGCGGCCCGGGTCGTGCCGAGCTGCTGCGCGATCTCGTCGAGCGCCTTGGTGGAGGTCGCGAACTCGGCGCTCGTCTGGACCAGCGTCGCCGGGTCGGCGTTCGTCGCGCTCCCGGTGGACGCGGCGTTCGTCGAGAGGAACACCCGGGCCGACGCGCTGTAGGAGGGCGCCTCGCGCTTCGAGATGATCATCGCGATGGCGGCGAAGACGACCACGGTGACCGCGATCGCGACCCAGCGTCGCGCGATCACACGGAAAAGCGGGAGCCCGGGCGCGGACCGCCCGAGATCCGACCCCTGCGCGGCGCTCACGCCACGTCTCCAGCGGAGCCGGCCAGCGAGCAGGCGGGCGAAACTCGAAACATCACGGCTCCCGAGAGAGTCAGACATGACCGCCGAGCCCGGGCAGCCTCAGCGGGTTCAGGCGATAACTATAGTCGATTACACATCGTAGCCCGGCTATGACTACGCCGAGTCCGGACGGAGCTCGCGATCCCCCGAAGCGGCCGCCTCGGCGGCGAGCTCCTCATCCGCCTCGCGGGCCGCGCGGCGCAGCTGCAACCACCAGAACGGGGCAGTCAGATAGAAGGCGACGATATAGCCGAGGACAACGCCAACCACACCACCCGCGTACAGGCCGACCAGCGGGCAGAGGATGAGCAACGGCGAGAGCAGGGCGTGAATCTGGAAGGTGTTCCTGGCCCGGCCGAGAGCGTAGAGCACAGCCGCCGGGCCCACCGCGAATGCCGGCCCGGACTGTTGGACAATTGACAGCAGGAGAATGTGCCGGGTGTCCGACCAGGTGTTGCCCAGCAGCGAGTGGCCGATGCTCGGGGGCAGGAGCATGAAGAACAGCCCCCACACGGTCCCGACCGCGATCACAGTGATCGACAGGCCGTAGGCGGCCCGGACCTTCTTGGCCGCCGGCATGGCGCGGCGCCGGGCGAACTCGGGGACGGCGAAGCTCACCAGTGCCGTGGCGACGTTGGACGTCGGCCCCAACAGGGTCTGCGCGCCGCGCAGCGCGCCGACGAGGGCCGTCGACCCGAGCCCGGCGACCAGCAGCGTCGACGCCTGCTGCGCGCCCTGGACGGTGACATACTCACCACTCATATAACCCACGATGTCCCGGTGGACGGAGAACCACTCGAGAACGCGGGCGGGCGCCGGCCAGGTTCCGGTCTGGACGATCCCGAACAGCGCCGCGACGGCCGCCGCTCCGCCCCAGGCCAGCACCATCGGAATGGCGGAATGGCTCCCGCTTTCGATGACGAAATAGATCCCGATGGCCATCACGACCACCCAGACCGTGTCGTTCGCGGTGGCCGCCGCCGGGCGCCCCTGGGCGAAGAAGGCGTAGCGCCAGGCGTCCTGGGTCAGCAGGGCGGGCAGGACGATACCCACGGCGACGAGATTTTCGCCCACCGCGCCCGAGAGAAACCCGCCGATCGCGACCAGCAAACCGCCGCCTATGATTCCGAGCACGAGCGAGGCCCCGGTGGCCGCCCGCGCGGCGGAACGGAACACCGACGGCGACGCGTCGGCGTACCGGATACCGAGCGGACCGCTCGCGCTGGCCCGGGCGAAACCCACCATCAGCGCGAAGACCGTGAACCCGATGGCGAAGGCGCCGAACTCCGACGCCGTGACCTGCCGGGCCACCAGGAAGTTGATCGCCGCGTTGCTGGCCGCCGAGGCGATCTGGTCGACGATCGTCCACAGGGCCTTGCTCCGGTTCGAGCCGAACTCGCCGAGTTCGGCCTCGGCCGCCGGGTGCGGGCCGGACAGGTCGTCCAGGCCGGCGCCCGCACCCTGGGCCGGGACGACCCACCCGCCGGTTCCCAGGTGGGCGACTTCATCCAGGCCGCGATCGTCCAGGCGCCGATCGTCCAGACGCCGGTCGCCGGGACCGCGATCGTCCAGACCGCGCAGCCCGTCGTCGTAGCGGTCGGGCTCGCTCCAGCGCGGGGCGCCCGGCCGGGCGCCCGGCGGGGCGTCCGGTCGGGCATAGCCGCGGCCCAGGTAGGCCGTGTCGGGATCGCGGTAGTCGCGACCGTTCCCATCCCGGCCCGGCCGCGGCGGCCGGCGGGAGATCGTCTGCGTGCCGCCCCGGTCACCGTCATCGGCCGGCGGGCGGGGGCGGCCGTAGAGGCGCGGCTCGAAGTCGACCCGGCCGCCCTCGGCCCGTGACTCCTGAACCAGCCGGCGCTGCAGCGTCGACAGGTCGATCGTCTGGGTGAACGAGCTCATGAACGGCCGGTCGTACGGCCCGTGGCGGCCTTCTGGGACGTGACCGCGCTCCGCCCGGTGACCGCGCTCCGCCCGGTGGCCGCGTTCCGCCCGGTGGCCGCGTTCCGCCCGCTGGCCGCGTTCCGCCCGGTGACCGCGCCCCGGCCCCGGACCACCGTCAGCCCCCGAGCCGCCTCCCGCCCCCTGACCGCGATCGGGAAGCTGACCGCGATCGGGGGGCTGCGCGCGATCGGGGGGCTGCGCGCCATCAGAGCCGTGGCCCGGCTCCGGCCGCCCCCGGCGGCGTTCCTCCACCCCGGTCACCGCTCCCGGGTCCGATAGCTGGTCAGAGGATCACCGGGCGCGGAACAGGCACGATGAACCGCCCGCCCCGCTTCTGGTATTCCGCCTGCTGCGCCATGATCTCGTTCTTGACGTTCCAGGCCAGAATCAGCAGGTAGTCGGGCGGCTCGGTGAGCAGGACGGCCGGGTCGCGGATCTCCAGGCGGGCACCGGGGACGTAGCGGCCCTGCTTGTGGGTGTTGCGGTCGACTACGTAGTCGACCAGGTCGGTGGTGATGCCGCTGGAGTTGAGCAGGGTGGCGCCCTTGGCCGCCGCGCCGTAGGCGGCGACGGTCTTCCCCTCCGCCTTCAGCGAGCGCAGCAGGGCGAGCAGCTGCTCGCGCAGCTCGGTGACGTCGTCCCCGAAACTGGCGTAGGTCTCGAACCGGTCCAGCCCGGCCGCGCGCTCGGCGTCCAGCACGGCCAGCGCGCCCGGCCCGGCCGGGGTGTCGCCCTTCGACGCCCGCCAGCGCAGGGTTCCCCCGTGCAGCTCGGGGAACTGCTCGACGTCCTCCAGCCGCAGGCCGTGGCGGCCCAGCAGCGCCTGGACCGCGATGGTCGAGAAGTAACAGAAGTGCTCGTGGTAGATCGTGTCGAACTCGGTGTGCTCGAGCAGCGCGCCGACGCCGGGGTTCTCCACGGTGATCAGTCCATCGTCGGCCAGCAGGATCGAGAAGCCCTCGACGAAGCTGTTGAGGTCGGGCACGTGGGCCATCACGTTGTTCGCGATGATGACGTCCGCGCGCAGGCCCTCGGCTACCAGGGACCGGGCGAGATCGGCGCCGAAGAACTCCTCCCGGGTCGGGACCCCGACCTCGCGGGCGGCGGCGGCCGGGCCGGGCGTCGGCTCGATGCCCAGCACCGGGATGCCCCGCTCGACGAAGGCCTTCAGCAGATAGCCGTCGTTGCTGGCCACCTCGACGACCAGGCTGTCCGGACCGAGGCCGCGGCTTTCGATGAGCTCGACGGCGTGCTTCTCGGCGTGCCGGACCAGCATGTCCGAAAACGAGGAGAAGTACGGGTAGTCGGCGTCGAAGATCGCCTCGGCCGGCAGGACGTAGGTGAGCTGGGCCAGCGCGCAGGTCTCACAGAAGCCGACCTCGAGCGGGAAGCTGGCCTCGGTCTCCTCCAGCCGGTCGGCCTGTAGCAGCCGGTTGGCCACCGGCGTCGAGCCCAGCGAGAGGAACGGTCGCGGCTCCGGCCCGGAGCAGGACCGGCAGGCGGCGACCGGACCGGATGAGCTGGAGTCGGATGACATGCGTTCCTCTCAGGGCGGGTGGCGCGCGGGCGCCGCCTGTTACTGACGGTTATCGAAATACGACGGAACCGCGCGCGACGACAAGGCGCATCGTTCCCGGGTTGTTCATCGTAAGGGGACCTGTTGCCCACCGTTGGGTGGGACATCCCCTCGGTGGTTCCGGCGCGCGGGCGCCCTGCCCGCTAGGCGAGTAGTGGCCACTCGCGGTCCTTCACCGAGATCTGGCTGACCGGCAGGGGCCACGGAATTCCCAGCGCCGGGTCGTCGTGGCGCAGGCCCCGGTCGTGGCCCGGCGAGAAGGGGATGTTCATCTGGTAGAACGCCTCGGTCGCGTCGACGAGCGTCTGGTAACCGTGCGCAAGCCCGGCGTCGATGAACAGCGCCCGCCGGTTATCGGCCGTCAGCTCCACCGCGACGTGACGCAGGTAGGTCGGCGAGCCCTCCCGGGTGTCCACGACGACGTCGAGCAGCGCCCCGCGGGTCACCCGCACCAGCTTGGTCTCGCGCACCGGGTCGCCCCTCCAGTGCATGCCGCGCACGGTGCCGGCCTCGTGGTTGTAGGCGATGCTGCACTGGGCCACGGCCGGTTCCAGGCCGGCCGCCGCGAACTCGTCGGCGCAGAAGGTCCGGGCGAACAGCCCGCGCGCGTCGGCGAACGGCTCCAACTCGACGACGTGCACGCCGTCGATCTCGGTGGGGACGATCTTCACTGGAGAGCCCGCCTCATCAGTACGTCCAGAACAGGTCGGCGTCGATCTGCGCGGTGTCGAGCAGGTGGCGCAGCTGGGCCAGGCGGGTGTGGCCGCGCCCGGTGAACGTCTCGGCGTCGAGCTGGATGCGGCTGAACACCTCGTGCAACTGGCGGGCGCCCCGGTGGGCGTCCCAGTCGCAGGAGAACCCGGGCAGCCCGGTCGCGATCTTGTCGAAGTTCACCCGGTAGCTGCGGTTGTCGCCCGCGTTGTCGCCGAAGCTGACCCGGCAGCCGGGGAAGACCTCGGCCACCGCGTCCGCGATCTCCTTGACCTGGTAGTTCTGGGCGCTGTCCCCGACGTTGAAGACCTGGTTGTGGACCAGCTCGCGCGGCGCGGCCAGCGCGCAGCGGATCGCCTTGGCGATGTCCAGTGCGTGCACCAGCGGGCGCCAGGGCGTCCCATCGCTGGTCATCGCGATCTCCTTGGCCGTCCAGGCGATGCCGGAGAGGTTGTTGAGCACGATGTCGAAGCGCATCCGGGGCGAGGCGCCGTAGGCCGTCGCGTTGCGCAGGAACGTCGGCGAGAAGGTGTCGTCGGCCATCGGGCCCAGGTCCCGCTCGACCAGGACCTTGCACTCCGCGTACGGGGTCTGGGGATTGACCGGCGAGGTCTCGGTGACGTCGGCGCCCTCGGCCACCCCGTAGACGCTGCACGACGACATGTAGATGAAGCGCGAGACGCCTGCCTGCTTGGCCAGCCGGGCCAGGCGCACCGAACCCTGGTGGTTGACCTCGAAGGTGACGGCCGGGGCGAGCGCGCCGAGCGGATCGTTGGACAGCTCGGCCATGTGCACGACCGCGTCGACGCCGGCGAAGTCGTCGACGGTGGCGTGGCGCAGGTCCTTGTCGAGCGTCGCCGCCGAGTAGGTGGTCCCCCGATAGAGCCAGCCGGCCTTGTAGTAGCCCGTGTCGAGCCCGACCACCTCGTGGCCGTCCCGGACCAGCTCCGGGACGAGGAGGCAGCCGAGGTAACCCTCGGTCCCGGTGACGAGCACCTTCATGCGCGCAATCCTCCCAGCGTTTCGGCGGCCGGCAGCCGCCGGGGCCCGCTCGCGCGCCCATCCGTACTCCCGCTCCCGGCCAGCCGGGGTCGGCCGCCAGGCGGCCCACTCGAGCAGACAGTACCGAGCGCCCGCCGACCGCCGGGCGGCGCACCCGGGACCGGGCCGGAGCCAGGCCGCCGACCGGGTCGGGGATCGACCCTGACATGTCCGTACCTGTGTGGGAAACTTCGGGCGCGAGCGCCTCGTGCCAGGCCCCGGCCTGGGCAGCGCCCGCCGAGCACGCTGGGCCCGCCGAGCCGGCCAGGTCGTCGGGACCCGCGAGATCGCCTTGACCCCAGGAGACGGACGGTAACCGCTGTGTCGCGACACGGTCGCATACCGAGGCTCGTCGCGGCCGGGGTGTTGCTCACAGTCCCGCTGGCCGCCGGGCTCGCGGCGCTGGGCTGCCCGGCGTCGGCGGCCATCCCCAAGGTCCGCGAACAGTGGTATGTGACCGACCTCTCGATCGGCGCCGCCGACGCGATCACCGACGGGCGGGGCGTCGTGGTGGCCGTCATCGACGGCGGCGTCGACGCCACCCATCCCAAGCTCGCCGGCCAGCTCGTCCCCGGTTTCGGCACCGGCGGTGACGCGGCGCCCGACGGGATGCGCGACAGCGAGGAGTCCGGCCACGGCACGGCGATGGCCGGCATCATCGCCGGCCGGGCCGACGTGGGGCCGGCCAGCATCCAGGGCATCGCGCCCGGAGCGAAGGTCATGCCGATCTCGACCGGCTCGGAGATCGACACCGACGAGGTCGCCGCCGGCATCCGCTACGCGGTCGACCACGGGGCCAAGGTCATCAACATGTCGCTGGGCTCGCCCGGCCCGGCCACCCTGACCGAGCGTTCGGCCGTCCGCTACGCGCTCGACCACGACGTCGTGGTCGTCGCGGCGGCCGGCAACAGCGAGCCGGGCGACCGCGAGATCAACGCCCCGGCCAACATCCCCGGGGTCATCGCGGTCACCGGGACCAACATCAACGGCGAGGGCTGGCGGGGCTCGGTCACCGGGCCGCAGGCCGTCGTGGCCGCGCCGGCGCCGAACGTGTTCGCCCCGGTGCCCCGGCGGGTCTCGGCCGACGGCTACGACTCCGGCGACGGGACGAGCAACTCCTCGGCCATCGTGTCGGGCATCGTCGCGCTCATCCGGGCTCACTACCCGACGCTCGACGCGGCGAACGTCATCGAACGGCTGATCGCGACGGCCACCGACAAGGGGGCGCCCGGCCGGGACGCCCTGTACGGCTACGGCGAGGTCGACCCGGTCCGGGCGCTGACCGCGACCGTCGCCCAGGTCAGCGCCAACCCGCTGCTCACCGGGGCCGCGCCGGCGCCGGCCGGGGCCGGGGGCTCGGCCACCGGCGCGCCAGGCGGCGCGACCCGGCCGCCGGTCCCCGTGGTCCACCCGCCGAGCGCCGCGCCGAAGCCGGGGCGGGTGGCGCCGATCGCGGCGATCGGCGTCGCTGCCGGCCTGGTCGTGGTGGCCGCGCTGCTGGCGGCGCTCGTGGTCGGGCGCCGGCGCCCCTTCCGGCGCCGCCGGCCCGGCGGCGGCGCGGGTGCCGGCGCGGCCGGCGGCGCGGTTGGCGGGAGCGGTCTTCCGCCCGTCGGGCCGACGTGGCCGGTCGACGGCGAGACGGCCTGGCATCGGATGTCGGTGCCAGCCGGCCCCGGCCCGGCCCGGCCCGGCCCGCCGCGGTCCGGGGAGCTGGCCGGACGGCCCGTGACCTGGCCCGGGGCGCCCTGGCCGGCGCCAGCGCCGGCGTCCACATCAGCGCCGGCGCCGGGCGGTAGCCCGAACCGGCCGGCTCCGGGGCCGCGGCTCCCGGGGACGCCAGTCCCCACCGCGCCAGTCCCGACCGCGCCAGTCCCGACCGCGCCCGTCCCGACCATGCCGATCCCGCCCGCGCCCGTGTCCACCGTCCCCTTCGCTCCCCCGCCCGTCCCGGGCGCGCCCCGGCGGGAGGCGCCAGTCGGGCCGGCGCCGTGGTACCGGCACCTTCCGCCCGAGGGCGACGCGGTCACCCGACCGATCGCGTCGCGCGTCGCGCAGCGCGGCCCGAGCCCGGCGTCCAGCCCCGGCTCGATGCCCGGCCCGAGTACGGCAGCGGGCGGCGACCCGTCCGAGCGGCCCGACGCCTGACCGCCCAGACACCGGACCGCCCCGACACCGGACCGCCCCGACACCGGACCGCCCCGACCCCAGGACCCCGCCGGAGTCCGGTCCGCCCAGGCGCGCCCCGGCCGACCCGGCACGTCCCGACCCGCCCGTGTCGGCCGAACCGGACCCGTCCGCCCGGTCCCACCCCACGTTTGGCAGACTGCTCAGGCGTGCAGCAGGCTGACTCAGCTCAGAAGACATACCGCGGCGAGCGGCGCACCTGGGACTATGAACTCGTCACGGTCAGTTACCACAGTCGGGATCAGCTCGAGCTGATGCTGGCCGGGCTCCCGATCGACCTCCCCGTCGCCGTGGTCGACAACGCGGCCGGCGCCGACCGGGTGCACGAGCTCGTCGCCGACCGGCCGAACGGCCGCTACGTCGACTCCGGCGGCGGCAAGGGCTTCGCCAAGGCGGCCAACATGGGCGTGGCGAGCTCGTCCTACGAGTACATCGTCTTCGGCAACCCGGACGCGCGGCCGAACGTCGACATCCTCGACAAGCTGGTCGACGACCTGCGGACCGACCCGAGCCTGGCCCAGGTGGCGGCGACGATGAAGGGCCACGACAACCGGCCCGAGATGGGCAACGGCGGCTGGGAGCCCACTCCTCTGCGCACGCTGGCCCACGTCGTCGGGGCGCACAAGGTGGCGCCGAGCGTCGGCCTGTTCGCCAAGCCGACCCCGGGCCGGCCGATGGATGTCGACTGGCTGACCGGCGCCTGCCTGGCCATCAAGCGGGACACGTTCAGCGAGCTCGGTGGCTTCGACGAGCGGTTCTTCGTCTACAACGAGGACATGGCGATCGGCCGGCGCATCCGCGAGGCCGGGATGCGCCAGAGCCTGCGGACCGACCTGCTCGTCCCGCACGGGGCGGGTGGCTCCGGCGCGCCCAAGACGTGGATGCTCCAGATGCGCGGGGCGTCGATGATGCGCTACCTGCGGCTGCACAACACCGCGTCGAAGGCCCGGCTGATGCGCTCGATCCTGGTCGCCGGCTACGCCGGGCGGGCGGGCGTGGCGCGGGTGCGCGGGAACGACAAGGCGGTGGCCGAGCACAGCTCGTACATCAAGGGCCTGCTGAACGGGCCGCCCGAGCTGCCCTGAAGCCGAGCCGCCCTGAACGCGCCGGTGGGGGACGCCTCGGGCGCCCCCCACCAGGTCGCCGGCTGCGTACCGGCTCGATATGGCGTTGTGCAGGTTTGATCCAGCCTCGACTCAGACCGGGCTCAGAACGCGCCGGCCGAGTCCTGGCGCCACCAGCCGACGCCGGCGGCGGTCGCGTCGACCGTCCCCGGCCGGCCCGCGCCCGGAGCGGCCGTGGTGGTGTCCGCCTCGGCGCTCGCCTCCGGCCCGTGCGCGTCCGCCCGGTGCGGCGCCGGCTCGTGCGCGCGGGTCTCGGCGACGAGCGGGGCCGGGCCGGCGATCGGCTCGAGCTCGGCCGGCGCGCTGGGCGCGGGGACGGCGGCGGGGGCGGCCCGCTCGGGCTTCGGCCAGACGGCCGGACGGTCCTTGGCCAGGAACCGGCGGACCCCGCCCAGCGCGACGGCCTGCAGGAAGAACACTTGGGCGGCCAGCCGGACCGGGGCCGGCGCCGAGGTCTCGCCGTCCTCGTCCCCCTCGCCCCGCATTATCATGATCATGCTGCCGAAGCCGAAGGCGTTGCCGGCGAGAAAGACCCGGGCCGGCCAGGAGTCGCGGGCGGCCGGCAGCGAGAGCCCGACCAGCGCGGCGTGCGCCAGCGGGCCGAGCGAGGAGCGGATGAGCCGATGGCCCCACAGCTGCGGGGTGACCGGCAGCGCGCCGGGCACCAGCGCGTCCCGGCGCCGCCAGAGCATGTCGAGGTTGCCGGCGACGATGCGGGTCCGGCGCTCCCACTCGTCGGTCGGGTCGGTGTTGGCGCTCTCCACCGAGTAGGCCTCGGGCTCGTAGATGACCCGCAGGCCGGCCTCGGCGATGTCCAGCGCGAGCCAGGCGTCGTCGACCGCGACGTCATGGGGCAGCGGGACGAAGGCCTCGCGGCGGAAGGCCAGCATCTCCCCGACGACCCCGATGGTCTGGCCGGTAGCGGATTCGCGGCGCTTGAGCCACGACTCGAACTTCCAGTAGAAGCCCTGGGCGCCAGCGGCGTCGTCGACCCGCTTCTCGCCGGCCACCGCGCCGATGGTGGCGTCGGTGAAGTGCCGGGCCACGGCGGTGAACGCGCCCTCGGCGAGAACGGCGTTCGCGTCACTGAGCACGACGATCTCGTTGGTCGCGGCGGCGACGCCGCGGTTGACCGCGGCCGCCTTGCCCCGCCGCTCGCCGTCCGCGAGGACCCGGACTCCCGGCCGGGTCGCGGCGGCGGCCGTCGCGGGGTCGTCCGCGACGACGATGACCTCCATCGGCCCCGGGTAGCCGCACGCGGCGAGCTGGTCGAGCTTGGCCCCGATGACCGCGGACTCGCGGTACGCGGCCACGACGACACTCAGGCTCGGCCAGACGTCAGGGGCCGGCGGTTCCACGTCAGGCAGGCCGCGACTCTTCAGCCCGATGTAGAGCGGATAGACCACGTGGCCGTACATCGCGGTGAACCCGAGTGCACCAACCGCAACGCCTTTGCAACAGGCTTTTACTCCTGGCATGCGCTTACCGTAGCGGCGAGTCCGGAGGCTCCAACCAGCACCTCCTCCGGCGCGTCCCGGAGCGACAGGTACGTAACGCGTCGCGAACCTCGCTTACTGCCATTTGCCCACAATTACGGACCAAAAGGCCTACCAGCTGGCGCCACTCCGTAGCCGGGTGGGTGAGCTTGTGACCCGATCAGACCCCCGTGCCCGGCCGGGAGGCACTACCGGGCCGCCGGGACGACTCGCCCGGGCGAGCCCCCGACCAGGGCCCCGGCCGGACCCCGCCCGGGGCCTGAGCACCCTCCGTTCGGGCCCGGTCCGCGCTTGCCCCGCACCAAAAGCGGGCCGGGCGTTTCTCGGCGACGAACACGCTGAGTGTTCGGTGTCGGATGCGATCGGACCGCGGTCCGGATGATGGTCCGGATGACGGTCCGGATGACGGTCCGGACCGCCGGACGGGGCCCCGGCCGTCCCCGGGTGCCGGCGGCCGGGGACGATGGCGGTTGTCGACGGCTGCCGCCGGAACCTGGGGAGGATCAGATGACCGACGCCAAGCGGTGGATCGTCGTGGTCGAGGAGCCGTTCCTGCCGGCCGACGCGGGCGGGCGCGTGGAGACCTTCAGCTTCCTGCTGGCCGCGCTGGCCGCCGGCGTCGACACGCGGGTGGTGATCCCGGCTCAGACCGGGCTGGACCTGACCGACTACGAGGCCGCGCTGCCCGGGGTGACGTTCGGGCTGACCCCGCGGGACCGGGGGCCGCGGGCGATCCTGACCGGACAGCCCTACGTCCACTCCTCCCGGCCGACGCGGGCGCTGCGCCGGGAGCTGGCCGGCACAACCCCGCGGGCCGACGCTGTGATCAGCTACAGCTGCCGCTCGTCCCACCTCGGCGAGGAGATCGCCCAGGCCTGGGGCATCCCGCACCTGGTCCGGGCGCACAACGTCGACTCGGAGTACTTCCGGGTACTCGCGTCGAACAGCTCCGGCGCCCGCCGGATCGGCTACGAGCTGGAGTACCACAAGCTGCGCCGGGCCGAGCAGGACATGCACCACTCGCCGTTCGTCACCTGCATCGCCGACATCTCGCTCGCCGACCACGCCTGGCGGGCCGCCCGCGCGAGCGTGCCGACGATGCACCTGCCGCCGTTCCTGCCGGCACACATCGTCGCCGGCGGCGCGAACGAGGCTGGTGGGGCGGATGGGGCCGGTGGAGCCGAGGTGGCCCGGGAGCCGGCGGAGCTGCTGTTCGTCGGCTCGCTGGACACGCCGACCAACATCGAGGCCATCCGGTGGTTCGCCGCCCAGGCCTGGCCGCTGCTGCGGGAGCGCCGGCCGGACGCGACGCTGACCGTGGTCGGCCGGCGGGCCGAGCCGGGCCTGCTGGCCGAGCTGCGCGCGATCGACGGGGCCACCGTGCACACCGACGTCCCCGCCGTTACGCCGTACCTGCGCCGGGCCGCGGTGTCGATCAACCCGACCCGGTCCGGTTCCGGGGTGAACATCAAGGCCGTGGAGGCGATGGCGGCCGGTCTGCCGGTCGTCACGACCGACGTCGGCGCGCGCGGCCTGGACTGGCAACCCGAGCGGGACCTGCTGGTCGGGGCCGACCTGGCCGGCTTCGTCGAGGCCGTGCTCCGCCTGCTCGACGACAAGGCGCTGGCCGGCCGGATCGGCGCGGCCGGGCAGGCGTTCGTCACCCGCGAGCTCGACCACCGGACGCTGATCGAGCGGGTAGCGGCCGCGCTCGGCTGAGCCGGCCCGGCTGGCTGGGTGCGGGACCGGGCCGGGAGGCGGGGCCGATCCCCGGCGGGGGCCGACCAGTACAGTCCGGCCATGTCGCTGGCGCGCTCGCTCGGGCTGTTCGTCGTGGCGGCACTGACCGAGATCGGCGGGGCGTGGCTGGTCTGGCGGGGGATCCGCGAGCATCGCGGCTGGCTCTCGGTCGCGGCCGGCGCGGCCAGCCTGATCGCCTACGGGTTCGTGGCCACGCTGCAACCGGACAGCCACTTCGGGCGGATTCTGGCCGCCTACGGCGGGGTGTTCGTCGCCGGCTCGCTCGTCTGGGCCATGGCCTTCGACGGCTTCGCCCCGGACCGGTGGGACGTCATGGGCGCGGCCATCTGCCTGGCCGGTGTCGCGGTGATCATGTACGGCCCGCGGGGCTGACCGAAACCCCCCGGCCGCCCGGGACCGGCGGGGAGCGGAGGCCGAGCCCGGGTCTCAGACCAGGGCGTGGAACTGGTTCTGGGTCGCCTCGAGCCCGACCGTGACCAGGGACTCGACGGCGTCAGCCGCCCGGTCGACCAGCAGCTCCAGCTCCCGCTTCTCCACGCTGGAGAAGTCCTTTAACACAAAGGCGGCCGGGTCCTGGCGCCCAGGCGGACGGCCGATGCCGAACCGAACCCGGGAGTAGTCGCGCGAGCCCAGCGCGGACGTGATCGAACGCAGGCCGTTGTGGCCGTTGTCCCCGCCGCCGCGCTTGAGCCGGATCGTCCCGTACGGCAGGTCGAGCTCGTCGTGGACGACGATCACCCGCTCCAGCGGGCTGGCGAAGTAGGCCCGGACAGTCGATGTCGGGCCGCCGGAGGTGTTCATGTAGGACCGCGGCCGGACCAGGACGGCCCGCTCGCCGGCGAGCCGGCACTCGACGGTGTCCGCGACCGAGCGGAACGCCTTGAAGCGCGCTCCCACCCGGCCCGCGAGCAGGTCGAGGACCATGAAACCGACGTTGTGGCGGTTGCCGGCGTAGGCCGGGCCGGGGTTGCCCAGCCCGACCACCAGCCACGGTCCGGCGGACTCAGTCATCTCGCCCGCCGTTCCCGGCACGCCGCCTCACGGCATCCGCCGCTCGAGGCCTACGCCGCTCATGACATCCATCGTGGGTCTCCGGCTCGCGAGCGACAACCGTCGCTCCCGGCGCTCAGACATCCCAGGGCCTCCGGGCGCGCGGCTTCGCCATGATTGCGCGCCCTTCGGCCCGGGCCAACCCAGGGCCTCCGGGCGCGCGGCTTCGCCATGATTGCGCGCCCTTCGGCCCGGGCCAACCCAGGGCCTCCGGGCGCGCGGCTTCGCCATGATTGCGCGCCCTTCGGCCCATCAGGCGCTGGCTTCGGCGGTCTCGCTCCCGGCGCCCTCGGCCGCCTCCTCAGAGGCGGCGGTCGGCTTGGCCAGGCCGGCGACGACGACCAGGTCGGCGTCGGAGACCAGCGTGGCGCCCGAGGGCAGCGGCACGGTGCCGGCACTTATGCTGGCGCCGACGGTGAGCCCGGTGATGTCGAGCTCGAGAGCGCTCGGGATGTCGGTCGCGTCGGCCTGGAGCGACACAGTCGTCGACTGCTGGTCGACGATCGCGTCGCGGTCGGCCTCACCGGTCAGGGTGACCGGCACGTCGACCGTTACCCGCTCGCCCCGGCGGACGACGACGAGATCAACGTGTTCGAAGCTGCCCCGGATCGGGTGACGCTGGACGTCCTTCGGCAGCGCGAGCTGCGCCCCGTCGGACAGCTCCACTGTCAGCAGGACGTTCGTCCCGGCTTCCGTCTTGAAGGCGTGCAGGAGCTCGCGCGCGGGCAGGGCGATGTGGCGGGGCGGCTGGCCGTGGCCGTACAGGACGGCCGGGACCTTGCCTGCCCGGCGGGTGCGACGAGCGCCGCCCTTCCCGAACTCGGTGCGCGGCTCCGCGGCGATGCGGACCTCGGACATGGCGGTGCTGATCCTTCCTGCTGGCACGGGAATCCGACCTGCGTACCGCGGGCCCCCCGGTGGCGGTCGTTGGCCGGCAACTTCGGACGCTGTGCGCGTGAGTACACGGTAAGACCATACTGACGCGGTCTTTAACAGTACCCGACGATGCCGGGCGCTACCCGATCCGCCCCCATTTGCTGGCGCCGCGTCGGGAGCGCCCACCCGTCACGGGGCGTAGTCACCCTTGCGGGACAGACGTTCCTGAACTCGCCCATCGGCCCGGGCCAACCTACGGCCTCCGGGCGCGCGGCTTCGCCATGATCACGCGCCCTTCGGCCCGGGCGGCGAAGATCCGGTCGGCCCGGGCGGCCGTGGCGTTCACCAGGACCGCGTTGACCCAGTCGTTCGTGTCCACCCAGCGCCGGGCGGCCGCCTCGTCCCGGCCCGCCGCCCGCGATCGCGCCAGGAGCCGGCGGCGCAGGCGAGCCTCCGCCACGGCGAGAAACCAGACCTCGTCCAGCAGCGGCGCGACCTCCTCCCAGCCCGGCCGGTCCAGCAGGAGGTAGTTACCCTCTACGATGACCAACGACGTGGCCGCGGGAATCTCGATCGCGCCCGGGACCGTCGTCTCCCGCGCCCGGTCGAAGGCGGGCGCCCGGCCGGGCGCGCCGTCGGGACGCAGGGCGCGCAGCAGGGCGACGAAGCCGCCGACGTCGAACGTGTCCGGGGCGCCCTTGGCCTCAGCTCGGCCCAGCGCGGCGAGTGTCGAGCCGTCGAGATGGAAGCCGTCCATCGGCACGACGACCACCTCAGGCGCCGCGCCCGGGGCCAGCGCGGTCGCGAGCGCCGCGGCCAGCGAGCTCTTGCCCGCGCCGGGCGGCCCGGTGATGCCCAGCAGAGCCCGGCCGGGACGATCCCGCAGCCGCCGGGCCGCCTCGAGCGCCGCTGGCGGCACGGGCGGGACGGTCACGGACTCAGGCACCGGCGGCGGGTCGGGCTCTCGGTTCCGACCGGTCTCAGAGCGGGTGGCGGCGCTCGGCCGGGATGGCCAGGGCCGGGACGTCCACGCGCACCCGGACGTCGACCAAGCCGGCCTGTGCGGCCAGTGTGCCGGCGACCGCCGCCCGCACCCGGGCGGCCGTGACGGCCAGCGGGTCCGGGTAGGGCAGCGCGCAGGTGACGACGACGTCGGCCGTGTCGTCGTGCAGGCGGACCGAGACCCGCGGCGAGCTCGTGGACGGCCGGGCCGTCGGCCTTCGCCGCATCGCCCGGCGGCGCAGCCGTCGGTGCCGCCCGCCGCGTACGCCGGCTCCGGCGCGTCCGGAGCGGTTTGCGGCGCGGCCCGGCTCGGCGCCGGCGCAGACCTCGACGGCCGCCCGCTCGGCGATGGTGGCGACGGCTCGCTCGGAGATCGTCAGCCGCCCGGCGGCCCCGGCGGCCGGGCGGGCGGGGTCGGTCATCTGACGTTTCGCCGCCGGTTGTTGAAGCGGTTGACATAGTGCCCGACGTCGAGCTGGCCGTCGACGATCCGGCCGATGGTCAGGCCGATCGCCCCGAACACCAGCACGATCAGAAAGTCGCCGAAGCTCCCGAACGCGAGCGCGAGCCCGGCGATGAGACCGGTGATGAGGCCGAGACCGGTAGCGCGCATCCGTTGCTCCCTGCTGTGTGCGGCGGCCTGCTTTGTGCGGCGGCCTACTGTGTGCGGCGGCCTACTGTGTGCGGCGGCTGGGTGGCTCGACGCGCCGGCGTGGACGGCGCGCTGGCGGGCAACGGCGCCCGCTACGTCACCCGAGGCGGCCTTCGTCCACTCCAGCATCGTTGCCTGATCCACGTGATGACAAGCGACACACCGCTCACCCGCCGATAAGTGGTCACCGCGGTCCAGTCCGCGCGGGCGGCCGGACCACGCAGGCCATGCCCCGGGTAGGTATCGGCCAACCCTCCACGGCCAGGCCGGGGCTGGCCCAATCGCGTCCTCGGCCAGCCGGCCGACGGCTGCCCGCCCGACCACTGACGCGCCGATGGCTGCCCGCCCGGTGACCGCCCGCCCGGTGACCGCCCGGCCCGCAGCTCACGGAGGCCGGCCGCGAACACCTCTGGGTCCCCGCCGACGTCCGGGTGATGGTCGCGCGCGAAGGCGCGCAGCTCGGCCCGGCGCCGGGCCAGGTCAGGACCGGCCGGATCGGCCCCGCCGGTGACGGCCCGAGCGGGGCCGTCCAGGTCGCTCCGTCCCGGCCGGTCACGATGGGCCGGCGCCGGGACGCCCTCGGGCGCCCGCGCTCGCCCCGGCCGCCTGTTGACGAGCCTTGTTCGCCCGCTTCGACTTCTTTGTCTTCTTTTTGACTTTGCCATCGTCAGACCTCGCGGCCTGTCCCGCTCGCTCGTCCCGTTCCGTCCACTGCCCGGTCGTCTGCCCGGTCGTCTGCCCGCCTGGGGGCGGGACGGGTCCGGTGGGCTCGGTCAGATCGAGATCGTCGACGCGGACGTCGACCCCGCCCAGGTCGGGTTCGGCGGCGATCACCGCCGTCCGGACCTGCGCGGCGATGTCCGGTACGGCCGCGCCGAACCGCCCGACGACGCCGACCTCGACCAAACCCGGACCGAGCAGACGCACGGGGACCCGCGGGCTGAGCCTGGCCACCAGGGAGCACCGTTCAGCCGCGCCGGCCACCGCGGCCAGCCACGCGGCCGACCCGGCGCCGCCGGGCCCCCTTCCACCGGGCCCCCTTCCACCGGGCGTCGGGTCACCGCGCGTCGGGTCACCGCGCGTCGGGTCACCGCGCGTCGGGTCACCGCGCGTCGGGTCACCGCGCGTCGAATCCCCACGGTTCGGGTCATTGCGCATCGGGTCACCGCGCATCGGATTACTGGACACGGGCGGCCTGGTCGTCCTCGACCGGCAGGTACACGTCGTCGACGTCCACGTTGACCTCGGTGACCTCCAGCCCGGTCATGCCCTCGACCGAAGTGATCACGTTCCCGCGTACGGCCCGCGCGATGTCGATGATGGAGACGCCGTAGTCGATCACGACGTCCAGGTCGATCGCCGTCTGGCGCTGGCCGACCTCGACCGACACCCCGCGCTCGACCTTCGGCCCGGACGAGCCGGGGATCCGCTGCCGGATCGAGCCGACCGCCCGCGAAGGGCCGGCGCCTAGGTCGTGCACTCCGGAGATCTCCCGGGTGGCCACCCCGGCAATCTTGCGGACCACCGCGTCCGAGATCGAGGTCCGCCCGCGCGGCGTGCTCAGCGCGGTGCCAGCCTGGGTTCCGGCCAGTTCGCGCCCGGGTCGCGCCTCGGCCTGGTCATCCCGCCGTCCGGCTGCCTCGCCCGGCCCGGCTCCCGGCCGGCCGGGAGCGCCGGCGGCACCCGCGGCGCCCGGCGCGGGCGAAGCGGCGGGGTCGGAGCCGGCCGGAGGCGAACCGGACCGGTCGGTAGTCATGGTGCTCATACCGCTCCTTACGATCATCCGACCTCAGCCGGGCGGTAATCGTTCAGTTACTATGCATAATCGTGCTACCCCGGTCCGCCCCCGCCATTCACCCCAGCCACCCCGGCTATCGATAGGTTCGGCGCAACCGTCGCCCACTGCCCACGTGCGCCGCCGACCGCTCGCGGGGCGCCACGGAAGGAGCCCTCGCTTGCCTCGCTCCGCCGAAGACCCGCCGCCCGCCGCCCGCGCGGCCGCCGGCCGTTCGTCCGTGGGCGTACGCGCCCCGGCGAAGGTCAACCTGCATCTCGGCGTCGGCCCCCGCCGGCCCGACGGCTACCACCCGGTGATCACCGTGCTCCAGGCGGTGTCGCTCTACGACGAGATCGTCGTGACCGCCGGGGCCGACCCGGACGCTCCCGGCGGCAACGCCGACATCCCGGACGCCGGCCTGGCCGGTACGGCCCGGGTCTCGGTGACCGTGGCCGGCGAGGGCGCTTCGGCCGCCGGTCCGGGCGACGTCTCCAGCGTGCCGACCGGCCGCGACAACCTGGCCGTCCGGGCCGCGCTGCTGCTCGCCGCGCGGTGCGGCATCACCGACGTCGACCTGGGCATCCGCCTGGTCAAGGGCATCCCGGTCGCGGCCGGCATGGCCGGCGGCAGCGCCGACGCCGCCGGCACGCTGGTGGCCTGCGACGCCCTGTGGGGTACCGAGCTGGATCGGACGGAGCTGGCGGCGCTGGCCGCCGAGTTGGGCAGTGACGTCCCTTTCCCGCTCATCGGCGGGACGGCGCTGGGCACCGGGCGGGGCGAACAGCTCAGCCCGGTGCTGGGCCGCGGCGACTACCAGTGGGTGTTCGCCCTGGCCGACGGCGGCCTGTCGACCGGCGGCGTCTACGGCGAGTTCGACCGCCTCGGCGGCGGCCAGAAGCGGGGCGTGCCGACACCGGCCGACGAAGTCCTCGCCGCGCTGCGCACCGGCGACCCGGCCCAGCTCGGCGCGGCGCTCACGAACGACCTACAGGCGCCCGCGCTGCGGATGCGGCCGTCGCTGCGGCGCCTCCTGGATGCCGGCACCGCGTTCGGCGCACTGGGCGCGATCGTGTCCGGCTCCGGGCCCACCTGCGCGTTCCTGGCCGCGAACGCCGCCGCCGCCGACTCCCTGGCGGCGTCACTGGCCGGCGGCGGCCTGTGCCGGGCGGTCCGGCGCGCGCACGGCCCGGTCGGCGGAGCCCGGGTGGCCGAGGCCCTGCCGCGCGCCGTCTGACCGCGCGGCCGCGGGCCGCCACCCGCCGCCCGCCGCCCGCCTGTCAGCCGACGAGTTCGGCCAGCTCGAGCCAGCGTTCCTCCAGCTCGGCCGTCTTCGCCTCCAGCTCCCGTAACTCGGCGACCAGCACAGCCAGGCCGGCGTAGTCGCTCTGGTCGTGCGCGGCGATCTTCTCGTGGGCGGCCGCCGTCTGCTGGGCCAGTCGCTCGAGCCGCCGTTCGGCGGCGGTCAGCTCCTTGCGGGCGGCGTACTGGCCGGCCGCCCCGGGCCCGCCCGAGGCGGTGGCGGCCGCCGGCCCGCCCGCGGCGGTGGCCGCGACGGGACGGGCGGGACCGGCGGGCGAACCCGCCGGCGTCCCCGGCCCGGACGCGCGCCGCGCCGCCGCCAGCCGCAGGTACTCCTCGACCCCGCCCGGCAGGTGGCGCGTCCCCCCATCGATCACGGCGTACTGCTGGTCGGTGACCCGCTCGATCAGATAGCGGTCGTGAGAGATGACGATCAACGTGCCCGGCCAGGTGTCCAGGACGTCCTCCATCGCCGCCAGCATGTCGGTGTCGACGTCGTTGGTCGGCTCGTCGAGCAGCAGGACGTTCGGCTCGTCCAGCAGCACCATCAGCAGCTGGAGGCGGCGGCGCTGGCCGCCGGAGAGCTCCCCGACCCGGGTGGACAGGGCCTCGGGCGCGAACCCGAGCCGTTCCAGCAGCTGGAGCGGGGTCAGCTCGCGGCCGTCCACCACGTAGCTGGCCCGGGCCCGGGTGACGACCTCCCGCACCCGCTCGCCGACGTGCTCGGCCAGCTCGCTCCCGCGCTGGTCGAGCACCCCGATCCGGACGGTCTTGCCCCGCCGGACCTCGCCCGCGCTCGGCGCGACCGTCCCGGCGATCAGGCCGAGTAGCGTCGACTTGCCGGCGCCGTTGGCGCCGAGGATGCCGGTCCGCTCACCGGGCGCGATCCGCCAGGTGACGTCGCGCAGCACCGGCACGGCCCCCTCGCCGCCGCCGCTCGCATCGGGGCCGTCGCCGTAGGTCACGGCCACGTCGAGCAGGTCGACGACGTCCTTGCCGAGCCGGGCCGTGGCCAGCTTGGCCAGCTCCACCCGGTCCCGGGCCGGCGGCACGTCGGCGATCAGCGCGTTGGCCGCCTCGATCCGGAAGCGCGGCTTGGACGTGCGGGCCGGCGGGCCCCGGCGCAGCCAGGCCAGCTCCTTGCGCATGACGTTGCGCCGCCGGGCCTCGGCGGCCGCCGCCCGCCGGTCTCGTTCGACCCGCTGCAGGATGTAGGCGGCGTAGCCGCCGTCGAACGGCTCGACCGCCCGGTCGTGGACCTCCCAGGTCGTGGTGGCGACCTCGTCGAGGAACCAGCGGTCGTGGGTGACCACGAGCAGGCCGCCGCTACCGCGCGGCCAGCGCCGGCCCAGGTGCTCGGCCAGCCAGGCGATCCCCTCGACGTCGAGGTGGTTGGTCGGCTCGTCCAGGGCGACGATGTCCCAGTCGCCGGCCAGCAGCGCGGCCAGCGCGACCCGCCGGCGCTGGCCGCCGGACAGCGCGGAGATCCGGGCGTCCCAGTCGAGGTCGGCGACCAGCCCGCCCACGACGTCGCGCACCCGGGAGTCGCCGGCCCACTCGTGGGCGGCGGCCGTCCCGACGACGGACGTTCCCACCGTCGCGGCGTCGTCCAGAGTGTCGCCCTGGTCGAGCACGCCGATGCGGACCCCGCCCCGGCGGGTCACCCGGCCCGAGTCCGGTTCGATCCGGCCGGCGAGCAGCCCGAGCAGGCTGGACTTGCCGTCGCCGTTGCGCCCCACGATGCCGATGCGATCGCCGTCGTTCACGCCGATCGTGACCCCGTCGAACACGACCCGGGTCGGGTACGACAGGTGCAGAGCCTCGGCCCCGAGAAGGTGCGCCACTCCTCCAGGCTACGAGCCCGCCACCGGGCGCCGTACGCCCGCCGGCTGACCGGGCTCGGCGGCCGGGCTCGGCGGTCGGGCCCGACCGGTGCTCGGCCTAACCGGGGTTCGTGGCGAGCTTGGCCCGCAGCCGTTCCGGGTCGGGCCAGCGGACGTCGGTGACCAGCCGAGTCGTCTCCATCAGCTTGATGATGTAGGCGCTGGTGTCGAGCTGCCAGACCTTCACCCCGTGTCGGGCCGAGGTCGGCTCGGCGTGGTGCAGGTTGTGCCAGGACTCGCCCATCGACAGGAAGGCCAGCGGCCAGACGTTGCCGGACCGGTCACGCGAGCGGTAGGGATGCCGCCCGACGACGTGGCAGATGCTGTTGGTGGCCCAGGTGACGTGGTGGAGCAGGCCGACCCGGACCAGGCCGCCCCAGAAGAATGCCTCCAGCGCGGCCTCGAACGACCCGCCCCACAGCCCCCCGGCCAGGGCCGGCAGGGCGAGGCTCACGAACGCGCAGGCGGCGAACGACCGGCTGACGGCCACGACGTCGGAGTCGTCGAGCATGTCCGGGGCGTAGCGGCGCTGGTCGGTCTGCTCGACGTCGAACAGCCAGCCGACGTGGGCGTGCCAGATCCCCTTCAGCAGCGCCCGGCCGGACGAGCCGTAGCGCCACGGGGAGTGCGGGTCGCCGTCCCGGTCGGAGTAGGCGTGGTGACGGCGGTGGTCGGCCACCCAGCGGATCACCGGCCCCTCGATGGCCAGCTGGCCGGCGACGGCCAGCGCCATCCGCACCGGCCGAGAGGTCTTGAAGCCCCGATGGGTGAAGTAGCGGTGGAACCCGACGGTCACGCCGTGGCCGCTGATGCCGTACATGACGGCGGCGATGACGACGTCACGCCAGGTGATCCAGCGGTCCCACAGCAGCGGGATCGCGGCGACGATCGCGGCCAGGGGCAGAACGATGATCGCGGTGAGCAGCAGTTGCTCACCTCGCGCTTTGAAGGCCGAACGCGGCACCGTCGTGTGGCGCGCCGGCGGGGCGTCAGCCGTCGGGGTGGCCCCGGCGGCCAGGGGCTCCGTCTCGGTTGCGGTCATGCGGTATTCCGCCCAATCGTCTCGTCAGGTCGGGTCTCGTCAGCTCGGGATTCGTCCCGTGGGTCTGCCGTCACGGGGTCCTGACCTGGGAGAGCAGGTACCCCTTGGCGTCACGGTAGCTTGTCCGCCTGATGCCCGGCAGTGGTCCGAACCAACGAACGGGGGAACAGGAAATCTCCGGCGGCCGACAAATCGGCGGACCGCCGGACACCGGCGACCCAAGGGGCCCGAACGCCGAAACCGGGCTCCGAAACCGGCTGCGGGTCCGGTGCGCGGACCGGGACTGTGGCCTGGCCGGCCACCGAGGCTCGGGCGGCCGCCGGCCTCGGGTGCTCGGATGCTCTCTGGTGCTCGGATGCTAAAGTGGAGCGTCTTTGTCGCGGTCCGCCGTGGTGTAATCGGCAGCACAGAAGATTTTGGTTCTTCTAGTCCACGTTCGAGTCGTGGCGGCGGAGCGGTACTGGCGGAGCGGTAGGCGCGGAGAGCTGTTATGCGCGAAGACCGGTACGCGCCAAGACCGGTACCGGCGAAGAGCGGGTGCCAGCAAAGAGCGGTGTCGCGGCGGGTCACGCGTGCTCCCAGCGCGGACGGCCGCCGTTTTCCTCCCGGCATTTTCGTCCCGGCTCTGAACGTGGTCCGCGGGGCGCCGGGTGGGGGGCCACCGCGGAGCGGGCCGGTAGGGTTGACCGCGATCGAGCGGATCGGGCCAGAGAATCGGCTGGGGGAACGGTGATCGAACCGCGAGCGGCCGCCGTCGTCGTCCTCGCCGCGGGCGAGGGCACACGGATGCGGTCACGCACACCGAAGGTCCTGCACCCGCTGGCCGGCCGCGGCCTGCTCCACCACGTGCTGCGGGCCGTCGCCCCGGTGGGAGCCCGTCGCCGCATCGTCGTCCTCGGCCACGGCCGCGAGCAGGTCGAGGCCGCGCTGGCCGACGTCGTCCCAGCCGTCACTCCGGTCGTGCAGGAGCGGCGCGGGGGCACCGGCCACGCCGTGCGGGTCGCGATGGGCGCGTTCGGGACGGATGTGCCCACCGGACCGATCGTGGTCCTGCCGGCCGACGTGCCGCTGCTGCGGGCCTCAACGATCCTGGACCTGCTGGCCGCCCACCACGCCGGCGGCGCGGCCGCGACCGTCCTGACCGCCGTCGTCGACGACCCGTTCGGCTACGGACGGGTCGTGCGCGGCCAGGCCGGTGAGGTGCTGGCCATCGTCGAGCAGCGCGACGCCGACGCGGCCACCGCCGCCGTCCGGGAGATCAACACCGGCGTGTACGTCTTCGACGCCGACGCGCTGACCGGCGCGCTGAGCCGGCTGACCACCGACAACGCCCAGGGCGAGGAGTACCTGACCGACGTCGTCGGCCTGCTCGTGGGCGACGGCCTGGACGTCGGCGCGCACGCCCTGGCCGACCCGGATGAGGCCCGCGGCGTCAACGACCGGGTCCAGCTGGCCGCCGCGGGCCGCGTCCTGCGCGACCGGATCGCGCACGCGGCGATGCTGGCCGGCACGACGATCGTCGATCCTGAGACGACCTGGATCGACGCCGACGTCACCCTCGAGCCCGACACGACCCTGCTGCCCGGTACCCACCTGCACGGCGGGACCGTGGTGTCCAGCGGGGCGACGGTCGGGCCCGACTGCTCGCTCACCGACACGTTCGTCGGGGCCGACGCGACCGTCAGCCGGAGCACCGCCACCCGGGCCCACATCGGGCCGGACTCGGTGATCGGGCCGTACAGCTACCTGCGGCCAGGTACCCGCACCGGGCGCGGCGTCAAGATCGGCGCCTACGTGGAGACGAAGGCGGCCGAGTTCGGCGACGGGGCGAAGGTCCCGCACCTGTCCTACGTCGGGGACGCGACGGTCGGCCCCCGGTCCAACATCGGCTGCTCGACCGTGTTCGCGAACTACGACGGGGTGGACAAGCACCGAACGGTGGTCGGGGCGGACGTTCGCATCGGCAGCGACACCACCCTCGTCGCTCCCGTGACCGTAGGTGACGGGGCTTACACCGGCGCCGGGACGGTCGTGACCGGAGACGTCCCGCCGGGGGCCCTGGCCGTCCGGGCGGGCCAGCAGCGGACGATCGAGGGCTGGGTGGCCCGGCGGCGGCCGGGCTCGGCGGCGGCTCTAGCCGCTCAGCGTGCCTGTGACCAGGAGTTCGTCGATATCGACGCCGACGGGACGGTCGTCGCCGCGCCGAGCGGTGAGCGGGGCGCCGAGCCTGGGACGAATGGCGACACCGCGCCGGGACCTCTTCCTCGGGTCCCGGGGTCCGGCGGCGAGACGCTCGGCCTGGGGGTTCCCGGGCGCTCGTAACGGGCACGATCACCTGTATGGGCTGTACGGTCGGTTACGAAAGCGTGGAACCGTGGGGAACCGCCCGGCATCATGCGTATGGGCGGCGGGACGGGATTAGGAGTCCAGTGTCCGGCTACCAGACCGAGAACCGCCGCAACCTGATGTTGTTCTCCGGACGCTCGCACCCGACCCTGGCCGCCGAGGTCGCCGAGAACCTGTCGGTCACCCCGGTCCAGACCAGCGCGCGGGAGTTCTCCAACGGAGAGATCTACGTGCGGTTCGAGGAGTCCGTGCGCGGCTGCGACGCCTTCGTCCTGCAGGCCCACTCGGCGCCGGTCAACACCTGGCTGATGGAACAGCTGATCATGGTAGACGCGCTGAAGCGGGCCAACGCCAAGCGGATCACCGTGATCGCGCCGTTCTACCCGTACGCCCGCCAGGACAAGAAGCACAAGGGCCGCGAGCCGATCTCGGCCCGCCTGGTCGCCGACCTGTTCAAGACGGCCGGGGCGCACCGGCTGATGTCGGTCGACCTGCACACCGCGCAGATCCAGGGCTTCTTCGACGGTCCGGTGGACCACCTGTTCGCGCTGCCGCTGCTGGCCGACTACATCGAGTCGAAGCTCGACACGTCGGCCATCACCGTCGTGGCGCCGGACGCCGGCCGGGTGCGGGTGGCCGAGCGCTGGACCGATCGGCTCGGCTGCCCGCTGGCGATCATCCACAAGCGGCGCAGCCGGGACGTGCCGAACCAGGTCAAGATGTTCGACGTCGTCGGGCAGGTGGCCGGGCGGACCTGCATCATCGTCGACGACATGATCGACACGGCCGGGACGATCACCAAGGCGGCAGAGGCGCTGTGGGCCCAGGGCGCGACCGACGTGATCGCGGCGGCGACGCACGGGGTGCTGTCCGGGCCGGCGATCGACCGGCTGAAGAACTCCGCCATCCGCGAGGTCGTGCTGACCAACACGCTGCCGCTGCCGCCCGAGGCGCGGATCGACAAGATCACCGAGCTGTCGATCGCGCCGCTGCTGGCGGCGGCCATCAAGGCCGTGTTCGAGGACGGGTCGGTCACGGGCCTGTTCGGCGGCGACGCTTAGTTCTCCACCGGCTCGCGGCCGTTCCCGTCGGCTACAGCGGGTAGCACAAGTGCTATCTTGGGAGCATGGACGAGATCGGGCTGCGCGAGGTGCGGCAGAACGCGAGCGAACTGGTGCGGCGAGCCCAGGCCGGCGAGCGACTGACCATCACCGTCTCCGGTCGACCGGCAGCCGTTCTCGGCCCGGTGACCCCGCGCGCATGGCGTCGATGGGACGATCTCGCTGAGGTCTTCACCCTGCCGGCCGACACTGACTGGCTCGGCGATCGCGAGTTCGTCGACAACACCCTGACAGACCCTTGGGAAGATCGATGAATCGTGGCGTCCTCGACACCAGCGTGCTGGTCGCCACCGACGTCCTCCCGATCCCCGGCGAACTGGCGGTCAGCGTCATCAGCATCGCCGAACTCCAGTTCGGAGTCCTTGTCGCGAAAACGCCGGAGGCCCGCGCGAATCGACTGGCCCGCCTCAGCGCACTCCAGAGACGATTCGACCCGCTACCGGTCGATGACGCCGTTGCTGACAGCTACGGACGTTTGGCCGCGCGGGTCGTCGAAATCGGCCGCCCGCCACGGGCACGAGCGATGGACCTGCTCATCGCGGCTACGGCGCACGCACACGGCGCCAGCGTCTACACCCGCAACGCCGCCGACCTCGCCGGCCTCGAAGACCTCATCACAATCGTGACAATCTAGCTAAGTGATGCAGTCACCGGACCACGACGCGGAGCCGGTCAGCAGGATCGCTGCCAGACGAGGGCCTTGACCATCGCGCCCCACTCGTAGGCGATCCAGTAGCCCCAGCTCCACGGGGGCACGGTGACCGGACTCATCAGCACCTGGCCCGGGTAGCAGCGCCGCAGGCGCAGGCGGGCCCGGTTCGTCTGGGTCACCGCGGTGACCACGATGATCTTCTTCCAGCCCCGCTCGGCGGCCAGCCGGCCGGTCTCGCGGGACTCGCCCTGGGTGGTCAGCGGGTCCGGGCGAAAGCAGATCGTCTCCACGCCGGGGATGCGCGGCGGGCAGCCCTCCCCCGGCACCGGCGTCGAGACGACCAGCACCGGCGCGTACCCCTGGCGGGCCAGCGACACCGCGTGCCCCAACCGTCCGGGTGTGCCGGCGAACATGACGATCGCGTCCGCCTTCTCCGGCGCGTCGCGGCCCGGCCAGACGATCAGGCGCCCGGTGGCGGCCGCGAACACGCCGACCGTCACCCCGGCGGCGACGAGGCCGATCCGGCGGCGGCGCGCGCGCCGGGCGCCCCGGTCCGCCCGGCCCGGCCGTCCTGACTCGCCCGGCCGTCCTGACTCGCCCGGCCGGCGGGTCGGGTCTGGCATCCAGGGCACCGCCGGTCCGGGCCCGAGGCCGGGACCGACCGAGCCGGCGACCGGCTCACCCACCGACGATGCGCCCCGTGGTGGCGTGCCAGCGCGGGTAGGTCAGCGTCGGGCGGACGCCCTCGGCGGGCCAGACCTGCCGGGGCTGCTCCCCCTGCCACTGCAGCAGGGAGATCTGGTGGCCGACCTGCAGGCCTGTCGCCCGGTCGAGCTGGAACCGGCCGAACAGCGTCGTCGTGTCCAGGCCGCGGCAGGCGGCCAGGACGGACGTGTCGTCGGCTCCGCCGCTCCAGCGGACGCTCCGCCCGAAGATCGTCCCGGCGGTGTAGGCGGCGGCCGCCGCCGCCGTCGGCGGCTCGCCGTAGGCGGCGAAGTAGCTCTGGGCGAACAGCCGCGCGCTCGGACCGGTCGCGACCTCGGCCCCGTTGTCGCCGGACCACTCCCGCAGCCCGATCAGCCCTTCGCGCAGCCCGACCGGCATCATCCGCGGCACGTCCGAGGTGATCGTCGAGAGCAGCGCGGCCCGCCACGGCCGTCGCAGCAGCACGTCGGCCGCCACGACCTCGTCCTCGGGCGAGCCGTGGACGAGCAGGATGTCGGCCGGCGGCAGCCGGCGCGCGGCCGCGCCCGCCCGGTCCGGGGTGTAGACGCTGGACGCGATCTCGAAGCCGAGGCTGCTGGCGGCGGCCCGAGCCGCCGAGACGAGCTCCAGCGTGCCTTCGTTCTCGGCGGCCATCAGCGCGACCTTGCGCACCCGCCGGTCGACGCCGCGCACGAGGGTGAGCGCGCTGCGCGTCCAGCTGGCGCCCGTCGCGGCGATGTTGATGACATGCGGAAACGCCTGGCGCACAAACCGGGTTGACGGAGCGCCTATGTTGAAGACCGCGCGCTCAGTGGCCGAGAAGGCGGCCAGGCCGGCCCGGTACCCGTGCGGGCCGAAGATCGCCGCCGGGCGGGCCGCCTCGGCCGCCCGCATGGCCCCGGCCGGGTCCGGATAGGCGTCGTAGGTGGCGACGTTGATGGAGTCCCACGGTGGGGGAAGCTGCTCGTCGCGGGCCCACAGGCTCGCTGCGCGCATGGCGGCGAGGCCGTGGTGAGCCAGCGGGCCGGTCAGAGGAGTCACCAGCGCGACGGCGAGGGAAGTCGGCATAGAAGTGTAAGACCAGTCTCAGAGCTCGGTGATGGAGGGGACCCGGGACGCCAGCGGGTGTGAGCCGTGCCCATAGCATTGTCTACCCGAGTGCGCGTGGCCCGCCGCCGGGTCGTTGACCTGCCGACATATGAGAAGCCACAGGTCCCGCCACAGTCCGCGGCACGGGAAATCGGAAAAGAGGAAGACCATTGGCTCGAACCGCCGCCGACCGTAAGGGCGACCCGCCGGCCCCGCCGGAGCCCCTGCCGGTGGACGTCGTCGACTGCCACTGCCACCTGGACATCATGGGGACGGACGTCGCCGCGTCGGTCGCGGCGGCCCAGGCCGTCGGCATCCGCCGGATGATCACCATCGGTGTCGACCTCGAGACGAGCCGCTGGCAGGCCGAGACAGCCGCCGCCCACGCGGACGTCTACGCCGCGGTCGCCATCCACCCGAACGAGGCCGCCGCGGGCGTCGACGACGCGACGTTCGACGAGCTGACCCGCCTGGCCACGCTGCCCAAGGTGCTGGCCATCGGCGAGACCGGGCTCGACTACTACCGGACCACACCCGAGGGCCACCGGGCCCAGCAAGACAGCTTCCGCCGCCACATCGACATCGCGAAGCGGACGGACCGGACGCTGGTCATCCACGACCGCGAGGCCCACGAGGACACGCTGCGGATCCTGGCCGAGGAGGGCGCCCCGGACCGGGTCGTCTTCCACGCCTTCTCCGGCGCCGCGGCGATGGCCCGGACCTGCGCCGACGCCGGCTACGCGATGTCGTTCGCGGGAAACGTGACGTTCAAGAACGCCCAGGGGCTGCGGGACGCGGCCGCCGTCGCGCCGCGCGAGCTGCTGCTGGTCGAGACCGACGCGCCCTTCCTCACCCCGACGCCCTGGCGCGGGCGGCCCAACGGCCCATACCTCGTGCCGCTGACCGTGCGGGCGCTGGCCGCCGTCCGGGGCGAGGACGTGGAGACGACCGCGACCGCGCTCGCCGCCAACGCCGAGCGGATGTTCGGACCCTGGTGACGAGCCCGGGCGCCCCGGGCGCGCCGGGCGCCCCGGGCGCGCCGCCGCGGCTGGGAGGCGCCGACGGCCTGCTGACGCCGGCCGACGTCCGGACGCTGGCGGCCGAGCTCGGCGTGCGCCCGACCAAGAAGCGGGGCCAGAACTTCCTGATCGACCCCAACACGGTCCGGCGCATCGTCCGCCTGCTCGGCCTGCGCGGCGGCGAGACGGTCCTGGAGATCGGTCCGGGGCTCGGCTCGCTGACCCTCGGCCTGCTGCCGGCGGCCGGTTCCGTGGTCGCGGTGGAGATCGACGATGTCCTGGCGGCCGCGCTGCCGTCCACCGCGGCCCGCGCGCTGCCGGCGGACGTGGCGCGGCGGCTGCGCGTCCTCCACATCGACGGCCTGGCGCTGCGTCCGGCCGACCTCGCCGCCGGCCCGCCGGACAGCGCGCCCGGGCCGGAGGTCCTCGCGGCCAACCTGCCCTACAACGTCGCCGTGCCACTCCTGCTGACCGTGCTCGAACGGTTCCCCACGATCCGCTCCGGCCTGGTGATGGTGCAGGCCGAGGTGGCCGACCGGCTCACGGCCGCACCCGGTGGCCGGGTCTACGGGGCGCCCAGCGCCAAGCTGGCCTGGTACGCCGAGGCCCACCCGGCCGGCCCGGTCCCCCGCGCGGTCTTCTGGCCCGTGCCGGGTGTCGACTCGTCGCTGGTCGAGGTGCGCCGGCGTCCCGTTCCGATGCCGGACGCCGCCCGGGCGGACGTCTTCGCCGCCGTCGACGCGGCGTTCGCGCAGCGCCGCAAGACCCTGCGGGCCGCGCTGTCCGGCTGGGCCGGCTCGGCCGCCGCCGCCGAACGGATCGCGCTGGCCGCCTCCGTTGACCCGTCCGCCCGCGGCGAGACGCTCGACATCGCGGCCTTCGCCCGCCTGGCCCAGGCCCGCGCCCAGCTCACCGCACCGACCGACGGCTCCTGACCGCGCCCCACCCTTCACCCACCAGCCGGTTCACGGAACCCAGCTCTGATCAGCGCTCGCAGGCGCCAAAAACTGCTTTCGATGTTCTGTTTGGGAAACTCGATCACATGGTCGGGTACGGCGGCCGGGACGAAGCTGCACCCCTCCTCGACGAGCAGAACGACCCGACTCGCGCCGTACCGCCCCTGGAAGAGCCCGACCTCGTGCACGACGTTCTGGCGGGCCCATTCCGGGACATCGTCGGTGATGTCCTCCGCTGTGAGCACGCACACCGCGAACCCGCATTGGTCGAGGTAGCGGCTCAGCGCGTCCGTGACGTTCTTACCCGTCCACGCCCCGCCGTCGAATGCTACGGACGGGAGGCCGAGCTCCGTCGAGACGAACTCCTTCACCGCCAGCCATTGCGGACTCCGCCCATGCGAGAGGAACACGGCCTTCGGCGCGGCCGTGCCGGCAGGTGGTGACTCCAGCGAGCGCAGCACCGACCTGGTGATGGCCGCGAATTCGCTGTGACCATGTGTGCCGACGTAGCTGAGCTTGTGGCGCGCTAGGCGCATGCCGAGGACGGAGCCCAACTCCAGATGAAGCCGGTGGGACGCGAGCGCGGCGAGAAAACCCGCCGCAAAGACGTCCCCGGCGCCGGTCGAGTCCTCGACCTCGTCCGGACGCAAGGGGATTTGGCGCATTTCTTCCCGGGCAACCTCACCGCCCTCCAGGGTAAATGTCTGGATTCGGTCGCTTCTTTTCACGACGAGCGTCGCGCTCGGGCGGTCCAGCCGCTGGAAGATCTCGCTGGCCAGGTTTCCATCTCCCGCCTCACCCGAGCGACCACCGAGGGCATGGAACTCTCGGGAATTGAGGATCAGATAGTCACTCAGGGATATCAGATTGTCGATATCAGCCGTCGGTTCGGTTGCCCAGACGTGGCCCGGATCGAAGCTGATCACCACGTTCGGACGCGCCGCACGCACTGCGCGGAGCAGATGGACAAGCTCGGCTGGCGTCTCCGCGTCGAGAAATGACGTAAGGTGGATGATACGGGCCCGGGACAGGTATCCGCTTAGTTTTTCACGTTTCGAGCGAATCAGAGCGGCCATGCGGAGGTTGGCGCCGGCATGCGTGCAGAGCGTACGCTCGCCTCCAGCCAGGATGGAGAGGCAGACGCCGGTGAGGCGGTCCTCGTCGTATTCGACGCAGGTGTCGTCCAGGCCAAGCTCCGAGAACACCTGTCGATTCGACATGCCGTAAGCGGGAACCCGTCCCGCCACACCGACGAAGCCGATCCGGAGGTCGAGTCGCATGCGCGCAAGAGCGACCATCGCGTTGAAGGCCGAGCCACCGAGTGAGGCATCGATCGTGGCTGTGTTGACCTCCTCCAGCGCCGCATAGATCGTTTCCTCATCGGCGCTGACCTCCGAGCCCCACTCAAACGGAACCGACCGGGCAGCGAACAGGCTGGCCAGGCGGGCCGCGAGGGACGGCTGGCCCGCCGCGGACCCGCCGGCCCCTGGTTCGGCGGTCTCTGGCTCCGCATTGACTATGTAGTCGAGGTTGAGTGCCCCGATACCCACCACATCGAGATGTCCAGAACCGGCTCCGAGAGCCGGCGCGCCACCGGTGGCCGTCGTCCCCATGTCGTCTCCAGTCGTCATCACATCGTCGGCAAACGCAGAGCGGGGGCCGAGAGAAACCTTACCGGCCGGCCGGGGCGCCCGGGACTCTTGTGGCGAGCACTCCCTCGCGCCGGAGCATCTGTTCAAGCCGAAGAAACGTAGTGTCGATGCGGCCGGGCTGAAACTCCAACCGAATGAGTCCAGCCACGTTGGAGAGCACCTCGCAGCCCTCCTCGGCCAGGAGCGCTACTCGACCAAAGCCGTACCGGCCCTGAAAGACGCCTGCGTGTTGTATGACCCGCTGGTTAGTCAGTCGACCGGTTCGCGTCTCGGATCGGCTGAGTATGCAGACAGCGAATCCACACTCGGCGACTGCGCGATTCAGCGGAGCCATGTCCTCGCTGTCGACAGAATCGGCGTCGAACCGGTGCACGTCGAGACCGCGGTTTCTCGCGAGAAACCCCATCACCGACCTCCAGTCGCTAGTCGCGCCATGTGCCAGCAGAACACCGGATGGCACCGGAGTGCTCACGTTGGTCAGACGCGGAAAAAGCAGGAAACCGCGCTCCAGACTTGGCTCGAGCGTGGAGACCAGCGGCTTCTGGGTGGCGCGCTTATACCAGGCGAGGGCTCGGCCGACGAGCGTGCCCAGACGGGCGTGCAGATGAGGCGAAACGAGGGCAGCCAGAACAGCGGCGGCAAAGATATCCCCCGCGCCTGTCGCGTCCTCGATATCCCGGTCAGCCGGCGCGGGCGGGCCAGCGGGACCGCTGACAACGACGCGCGGAGACTCATGACCTCGGAAGATCTCAATGAGATCGTAGCGCTTGGTCACGACCACCGTTGCCTCGGGATACTGGTCAGTGATCCGGCGCCCGATCGTCTGGTCCTCCTCGCCCGGCTCATACCGGCCGAGCAGCTTGAACTCACGGTGGTTCACGAAGATGTAGTCGGCCGCACCGAGGAGTTCATGGACCGAAGGCGCGAGGTCCCGCACCCAGACGTGTCCGGGGTCCACACTTAGAACCGTCTCCGGATTTGCACGTTTGACCGCCAACATAAGATCAGTCACGCGATAGGTCGAGGCCTGGTCGAGAAACGATGTAACGTGTACCGCCCGCGCCCCGGCCAGATATCGCGCGAGGTCGGAGAAGTTGGCGGTGATGAAGTCGCCGACGCCGAGGTTGGCCCCCGCGTGAGTGAGCAGAACGCGCTCACCGTCCTCGACATAGGAAAGGCACAGCCCGCATCGCCGGTCGGCGACCCGTTCGACATAGCGGCTGTCGATGCCGAGGCGTTCCATCTGACGGACGAAGGAGAGCCCGGGAAACTCCGTCCGCCCGGCGATCCCGACGTAGCCGACCGAGATCCCGATCCGCATCTGGGCGAGCGAGTAGGCGGTGTTCCACGCCGACCCGCCCAGCGACCCGTCCAACGAGGATGGTCCAAGCCGGGCCAGCACCCGTTGGATGACCGCCTCGTCGACCGTCCCCTCGACGTTCCACTCGAACCGCGCGGTCGACTCGACCACTTCTTCGGCCATCCGGGTCGACAGCTTCGACGCACTGGCTATCAGGTCTAGGTTGAGCGCGCCGATACATACGATCATGGGCGAAGGCACGGAATGGGCGTTCTGCCCGTCCGCCGTCGACATCACAGGCCGCCACTCCAGGTCCCGGTCGTGATCCGGGCTGCTTGGCGCCGGAGTCGATCAGCCAGCCCACTACGCGCCGCAGCCATTCAGTCTCATTATTGCAATAGGTAGACAATGAGGCGACAGCATTCCGGGCAGCGACCGGCTCGGCGATGATCGACCAGAAACCGGACGCACTGGCCAGCGGGCGTAGCCGGAGCCGAGCGGGCGTCGCCGTCGATGCGCGTCCGCGCAGCGCGTCAAGACCCCGCGGGCCGTGGTGTCCGGCTGGGCCGGTTTGGCCGCCGCAGACAACTCCTGACCGCGCCTGGCCGTGGGCGGAAGTCGGTTGAGCCCTTCCCTGAACGCCGACAAGGCAATCTCGCATAGTAACTGATCAGCACTCAGTGTTACCTCGTTCGCCGAAGAACCTCCACGTGGAAGTGGAACAGATGTTCGACTGGCGCGGGAAGAGAGTTTCGGGCCGCGCAGAAAAGGACGTAATGGCCGCATCCGCATCCGGACGAATCCGCTTCACCCGACGACCCGAAAACAGCGCAAGCGCGTTCCGAGAGCGAGTGCCTCAGCGGGCGCGGCCGGAGCCGGGGCGGCCCGGGACGATGAGAGCCTCGGCCCGCAGGTCGGCGCGGCCGGTGGCCTGGCGCGCGTGGGCGAGCACGACGCGGTCGATCCGCTCGATGAACGCGGCGATCTCGACGTGGTCGTCGACGGCCGCGCTGATCCGCGCGACCGGGGCCCGGCGCCGTCGCCCGGCGCGGCGGCCGCCGACGATCTCGACCGTCGCCGCCTGGGCACCGGGGATCTCGGCCACCTCGGCCTCGATGGCGTCAGCCAGCGCGGCGGCGCTGAGGCGGACGTCGCCCAGCTCGTCGTCGACGACCATGAGCGCGCCGGCCCTGTCCCGACTCAGCTGGGCCAGGCCCCACCACAGCGCGGCCAGCGTGAGCAGGCCCGTCGCCACGCCGACGACCGGCCAGAACCAGCCGTGATCGGCCGCGAACCGGCGCCAGTCCCCGGTCAGGACGGCCCGGTGGGCGACATCCGCGTCGAACGCGCCGCTCCCGGCGAGCAGGATGACGACCCCGGCTCCCAGGCAGAGCAGCCCGAGGAGTAGCAGGACGAGCCGGTTCACCGCGTCGACGCGCGCCACCGCCGGCTGGGACGGGCCGTGGCGTCGCCGGCCCCGGACCGGACGGGCCCGGCCGGGGCGCGGCACGGCCGTTGCGGCCGGCGTCACGGGCGCCGACGCGAGCGGGTCGGGGCGGCGGCGGACGTTCATGAGCCGCCCGCCGACCGGCCGCCCGGTGGGCCGCCTGGTGACGGGCCATCCGGGGGCGGGCCACCGGATGACAGGTCGTCCGCGGGCGTGCCCGGGAGGTCCCGGACGGTGCCACCGCCCGACCCGCCCCGCACTCGGAACCGGACCGGCCGGGCCGGGACGAGATCCCAGGAGCTCACCGACGCCGCCAGCGCGCGCGCCGCCCTCTCGTCGCTGTCCTGGAACATCGTTCCGCGAGCCGCCGCCGGGCGGAGCCGAACGGCGGCCCGCACCCGCCGGCGCCCGATCCGGACCCGGGCCGAGCGGACGCCGTCCACGCCGAGCAGGCGGTCCCGAGCGGCGCGCGCCCCGCCCCGCCGCGACACGAACGCCGAGGTCGAGGGCAGCAGGTAGCGGGACGCCCCCGTCGCCCGCGGCCGCGAACCCGCCGGCAGCCAGCGCGGCCGGCCTGGCGCGTACCAGCCGAGGACGAGGGCCAGCAGAGCCAGCCCGACCGCCGCGAGGATCGCCCCGGCGACCCTCGCGCCGGTGCTGGCCCAGTCGTTACGCGCCAGCACCCGAGTGATCGCCGGCCAGTCCACGACGAGCCAGCCGGGGCCGAGCGCCGCGTGGACGATCTCGATCAAGGCGATCACCCCGGCGGCGGCAAGAACCGCGGCCAGGACGGCCGAGACGACCCGCCGTGTCCGGTACATCCCCGCACCTCCCCGCCACGGGACCGGGGCCGGACGGATCCGACGGGCCCGGCGGGCAGCCCCGCCCGGGAGCTATTCCCCGGCCGGACCGTGATGACCCTGGGTGACACCGCTGCGCGCAGCGCCCCGGGCGGCGACAACGGCGTCGTAGACGGTCCCGCGCCGCACCCCGTACTCGGCGGCGACGGCCAGAATGGCCTGCCTGCGCTCCTCGCCCGCCTCGACCCGCTCGGCCACAGCGTCCGCCAACTCGTCCGGTTCGACCGCGACCGGCCCCTTCGGCGCGCCCGCCACGACCAGCGTGACCTCGCCCAGAACCTCCCGGGCCGCGGCCCAGTCGCGCAGCCCGCCCAGGCCGTCCCGCACGATCTCCTCGTGCGTCTTCGTCAGCTCTCGGCACACGGCACCGGGCCGGTCCTCCCCCAGGGCCGACGCCAGCTCACCCAGGGTGACCGCCACTCGCTTGGGCGACTCCAGGATGACCATCGTGCGGGGCTCCCGGGCCAGCTCGGCCAGCCGGCCCCGTCGCGCCCCGGCCCGGCGGGGCAGGAAGCCCTCGAACGTCCAGCGGTCCGTCGGCAGCCCGCTGACGGCCAGCGCTCCGGTGACGGCGGACGGTCCGGGCACGAGCGTCACTGGCAGCCCGGCGGCGGCCGCCGCCGAGACGACCCGGTAGCCCGGGTCGGACACCCCCGGCATCCCGGCGTCCGTGACCAGGGCGACGGTGGCCCCGCCAGCGATGTCGGCGACCAGCCGCTCGGCCCGCTTCGCCTCATCCAGGTCACGGTAGGAGATCAGTCGGCCACCGATCGTCACCCCCAGGGCGGCGGCCAGCCGGCGGGCCCGGCGGGTGTCCTCGGCGGCGACGATGTCCGCGCCCGCCAGCGCCGGACCCAGCCGGCCGCTGGCGTCGCGGGGATCGCCGATCGGGACGCCACACACCACCAGGGTTCCGCTCACCTGTCCAGGATGTCAGGCCGGCGGTGAGCTGGGCCGGCGGCCGGTCACCGGCGGCCTGGCCCACGGCGGGAGCCGGCCCGGCCGCTCGGCCTATACCAGCGCTCGGAGGGAGACGCGTCGGATGGGTCACGGGCGACCCCATAGTCTGGTCGGGTGGCGGTGATGGACGCGATCCTCGACAAGCCTCCCCGCCCCGCCCCCACCGGGCGGGGTGAGCGGACGAGCTGGCGCGAGCGACTCGTCGAGGAGATGCCGACCGACCGCGTCGCCGGCCTGCTGGCACCGCTCGGGCTGACCGTCATCGCCGGGATCATGCGCTTCTGGGGGCTCACGTCCCGCAAGGGCATCTACTTCGACGAGGTCTACTACACCCACGACGCCTACACGCTGTTCCACCACGGCTACGAGCAGGACACCACCTGCACCGGCCCCGGATTCGTCGTCCACCCGCCGCTGGGCAAGTGGCTGATGGGCCTGTCGGAATGGCTGTTCGGCTCCACCGACTGCGCCAATATCCGGCACGGCAACCCCGAGCTCGGCTGGCGGTTCGCCTCGGCCGTGGCCGGCACGATCGCGGTGTTCGTCGTCGCCCGCACCGCCCGGCGGATGTTCCGCTCGACCGTCCTGGGCTGCTTCGCCGGGCTGCTGATGGCCTTCGACGGCCTGGAGTTCGTCCAGAGCCGCATCGGCATCCTCGACATCTTCCTGATGCTTGGACTGGTGCTGGCCCTGGCCTGCCTGGTCGCCGACCGCGACGACGGGCGGCGGCGCCTGGCCGCCCGGCTGGACGCCGCGGTGGCCGACGGGACCGGCTCGGGCGTGGCCACCGCCGGCTACGGCCCCCGGCTGGGCTTACGGCCCTGGCGGATCCTGTGCGGGATCTGCCTGGGCGCCTCGCTCGGGGTGAAGTGGAGCGCTCTCTACACGGTGGTGGCGTTCGCCGCGCTGGCGATCGCCTGGGACGTCGGGGCACGCCGCCGGGCCGGCGTCCAGCGCCCGGTCCGGGCCGCGCTGCGCAAGGACGTCCTGGGCTGGTTCACCTGCTTCATCCCGCTGCCGTTCGCGGTGTTCATGAGCACCTGGACCGGCTGGTTCGCCTCGTCCGGCGGCTACGACCGGCACACGCCGACCCGACCGGGCAAGGGCGTGTTCGGCGCCCTGAGCAACTGGTGGAACTACCAGGACCAGATCTGGACCTTCCACGACCACCTGAGCACCCCGCACAAGTACGAGTCGAAGCCGTTCAGCTGGCTGGTGCTGGGCCGGCCGGTCGACTACGACTTCACCGCGCTCAAGTACGGGCAGCACGGCTGCCGCATCCGCGGCGGCTGCTACAAGGAGATCCTCGCCCTGGGCAATCCGGCCGTGTGGTGGATCGGGACGCTGGCGCTGGTCGGGGTGATCGCGCTGTGGGTGGTCCGCCGCGACTGGCGGGCCGCGATGGTCGTCGTCGGCTTCACGATCTCGTTCGCGCCGTGGCTGGCCTTCCCGGAGCGGACGATGTTCTTCTTCTACGCGCTGCCGCTGCTGCCGTTCCTGGTGCTGGCGATCACAGCGATGGCCGGGCTGGCCCTCGGCGGCCGGGGGATCTCGGAGGTACGCGCGCTCGCCGGCGCGCTGACCGTGGGCATCTACGCGATCGTCGTCGTCCTGTTCTTCGTGTACTTCTACCCGATCCTGGCCAATCAGATGATCTCCATCCCAGGCTGGCGGGCGCGGATGTGGTTCCCCGGCTGGATCTGACTCGACACACATCCCGCGTCGCGTCACGCAAAGTAGTCGTGTCACGATTGACTGTCACTCTCTGTATCGAGGATGGTGCACGGGCCTACTCGGTGCAAGGGGGTCTTCGTGTTGCCGCGTGCCCAACGACATGCCCAACGACGTGCCCATCGGCGCGCCCTCGAGCGGGCCCGCGGCCAGCGCCGTCGGCGCCCGGCCGCGCTGGCCACGGCGCTGGTCAGCACCGCCCTGGCCAGCGCCACCCTGACCGGCACCACCCTGACCGGCACCACCCTGACCGGCACCACCCTGACCGGCACCGCCCTGGCTGGCCCAGCCACACCCACCCACGCCACGCCCGCCCACGCCGCGCCCGGCCCGGCCGCCGCCGGTCCGGCGACCGGCCGGCCGCCCTGGGCGGAGCTGCGCCAGACACCGCTGCCGGCGGGGGCGGTCCCCCGCGGCGCCGAGCACGCCAGCGTCCGCGCGGCCCTGCACACGCTGGCCGCGACCGGCCCGGTGGGCACCTTCCCGACCGTGGCCGTCGTCCTCGGGCTCGACCGCCAGGTCTGGGCGACGACCGGCGCCGGCTTCGTCCCGCTGGGCGGCGTCGTGGCCGACGACCCAGCGGTGGCGGCCGCGCCCGACCAGCTCTGGTTCTTCGCCAAGGGCCTCGATGGCCGGCTGTGGCTGCGCACCGCTGACACCGGCTGGCAGAAGCCGTCCAACCCGCCGGAGATCGGCACCAGCCTGACCGCCGCCTACTTCGGCCGCTACCTCTACCTCGGCTACACGGACGCGGCCGGCACCGCGCACATGAGCGTCATCGACCCGACAGCGCCGGACGGCCCGGACGTCGTCTACGACGCCGGTGGCCCCCCGGCCGACGGGGTCGCGGTCAGCGCCGCGGCCGCGCCGCTGATCGTCGGGCCGCGCTACACGCCGGGCCTGCTCGGCCCGGCCGGCACCCTCTACACCTGGAACGGGCTGCCCGTGCCGACTGACGGCGCGCTGGGGCGGGTGGGCCTGGCCTGCGCCCCCGGCCGGCCGGCGACGGTGACCGACCTGGTCGATCCGCCCTACCCGACGGCCACCGGCGCCGTCGCCTGCCGCTCCACCATCGCGGACGGGGTGAACTTCATCGGCTCCGGCGAGCCCCACTACCTCGGCGGGCACATCATCGGCGGACCCGGGCTGGCCCTGAACCCGGCGGACACCAGTGATCTGGTCGTGTACGCCGTCGGCCTGGACCGGGCGATCTGGATGAAGACCGTCACGGACACCACCGAAGGTTTCCGGTCCGACCCGACCTGGGTCCGGGTCGGCGGCTTCGCCCTCGGCGGGGTCCAGGCCACCGCCTGGACGCCCTGGTAGCGCCAGCCTCCGACGCCCGCCGCGGCGCCTCGGCCCGAGTGCCGGCGCGGCCCGCTTGCAGGTGGCGGCCGGCTCCCCCAACCGGGGTAGACGCCGCCCCCTCCGGGGACAGGGCTCACCACGAGTGGGCACGCTGCGCGTCCGATCGATCATCGATCCGTCAGATCGGGGGATGGATCGGCACCTGATTAAACTTTAGGTACCCGTACGGACGCATAAGGGCAGATTTTCCTCCCGATCCGCGCATGGTGGCGATCCGGTCGACTGGGGGTAGCGGCCCGGATGACAGGATCAGGCCCGTCGACCGGCCGCGGCCCACCGCGGTGACCGCGGGAGGAAGGGAACCCACCATGGCTGATGTGTCGGTTCGTTTCGCCATGACCGACGACAGCGAGATCGTGCTCAACCTGTCGCTTACCCAGGCGATCCGGCTGACCGAGGCCATCGCGTCGAAAGTGTCCCAGGCGATGACCGAGCAACCGCGCGCCCTCAACGGCGCCGCCTACGGCGGGCCGGGCGTCCGCCCGGGCCCGTACTCGACGTCCTGACCCCGCCGAAGGGCGCGGCCGGCCCGGGCCCGGGCCCGGCGAAGTAAAAGTCGCCGAATCCAGCTGCTCCTGTCGGACATACTACGTCAATCCGTCACTGGACCAGGATGACGGCGGGCCCGGGGGGCGACACGCGTCCACCGGCGTGATAGCTCTCGGTCTGCCATGGGACCAGCGTGACGGCGGGGTCAGGACCGACACACGTCCGCCGTCTGGATAGCTCTCGGTCAGGAAGCGACGTACCGTCACGCACAGCCCGCCCGGGCCGGACCCGCTCACACCGCTCGGAGACCGCAGATGCCCGCGCCCACCGGCCATCCACCCATCGACGGCTATCCACCCATCGAGGAACACGGGGTCATCGGTGACCTGCGGACCGTCGCGCTGGTCGCGACCAACGGCGTCATCGACTGGTACTGCCCCGAGCGCTTCGACTCGCCCTCGGTGTTCGCCGGCCTGCTCGACGCCGAGCGCGGCGGCTCGTTCGGCATCTCCTGCCCGGGCTCGCGGGCCAAGCAGATGTACCTGCCGGACTCGAACATCCTGATGAACCGCTTCCTGGCCCCGCAGGCGGTGGGCGAGGTCATCGACTTCATGGTGCCGGTGGACAGCGACGTCACCGAGGCGCCGCACGTGATCGTCCGCCAGGCCCGCTCGGTGCGCGGCCGGGCCCGCTTCTCGCTGCGCTGCGACCCCCGCTTCGACTATGGCCGGGCTCCGCACACGGTCGAGCTGGTCGAGGGGCAGGGCGCGGTGTTCACCTCCGGCGCCGGGACGCTGGTGCTGCGTACGCCGGCGCCGCTGCGGGTGGCCGACGGAGGCGACGGCACCGGCGGCGGGGCGGTCGAGTCGACGTTCGAGCTCGACGCGGGCGAGACGGTCAACGTCGTGCTGGAGTGGAACTCGACGATCCGCCCGCTGATCGACGGCGAGGCCGACCGGCTGTTCGACCGGACGCTGTCCTACTGGCAGACCTGGCTGCGCCGCGGCCGCTACCACGGCCGCTGGCGGGAGATGGTCACCCGCTCGGCGCTCGTCCTCAAGCTGCTGGTCTACCGCCCGACCGGCGCCCTGGTCGCCGCGCCGACGACGTCGCTGCCCGAGGAGCTCGGCGGCGTGCGCAACTGGGACTACCGCTACACCTGGATCCGCGACGCCGCCTTCACGATCTACGCGCTGATGGCGCTGGGCTTCACCGACGAGGCCGCGTCGTTCATGGACTGGCTGGAGCAGCGCTGCCGCGAGGCACCGCCGGACAAGGGGCTCTACGTCCTCTACCGAGTGGACGGCTCGGTCGACCTGGATGAGACGGTGCTGGGCAACCTGCGCGGCTACCGGGGCTCAGCGCCGGTGCGGGTGGGCAACGGCGCCGCCGGCCAGCTCCAGCTCGACATCTACGGCGAGCTGATGGACTCGGTGTACCTGTACAACAAGAACGGCGCGCCGATCTCCTTCCAGCTCTGGGAGGCGCTGACCCGCCAGCTCGACTGGCTGGCCAAGCACTGGGAGGAGCCGGACGAGGGCATCTGGGAGACCCGGGGCGGCCGGCAACGCTTCAGCTACTCGGCCCTGATGACCTGGGTTGCCTTCGAGCGGGCCTGCCGGATCTCCCGGCAGCGCGGACTGCCCGGCCCGACCAACGACTGGAAGGACCACGCCGGCCGGGCGTACATGTTCGTCCAGAACGCCTGCTGGGACCCCGGGCGCGGCGCCTACATGGAGTACCCCGGCTCACCCCGGATGGACGCGTCCCTGCTGGTCATGCCGCTGGTGAAGTTCGCCGGCCCGACCGACCCGCGGTTCCTGTCGACGCTGGACCGCTTCGGCCGGGAGCTGGTCAGCGACAGCCTGGTCCGCCGCTACGCCGCCGACGGCAGCGACGGCCTGTCCGGCGACGAGGGCACGTTCAACCTGTGCTCGTTCTGGTACGTGGAGGCGCTCACCCGCGCCGGCCGGGTGGCCGAGGCCCGGACGATCTTCGAGAAGATGCTGACCTACGCCAACCACCTCGGCCTCTACGCCGAGGAGATCGGCTCGTCGGGCGAGGCGCTGGGGAACTTCCCGCAGGCCTTCACGCACCTGGCGCTGATCAGCGCGGCGACGCACCTGGACCGGACCCTCGGCTGACGGCCGGGCGCCCCGGCGGCACGCCTGGACCGGCCGCCCGGCGGAGCGGAGGCAACCCGCGTTGCCACCCGGCCGCGTTGCCACCCGGCCGCGTTGCCACCCGGCGTGAGCAACTGGCGCGCCGGGGCGAGAACAGCGCCGCCGGCGCGCTGGCGACGGCGCGCCGATGAGCCGGGAATGGCATGCTGTCGAGGTCACAGTGTGTTCCAGGGCACGGGCCGGCGGGGGCCGGGCGCGGGCGGGCGCGGAGGACTCCGAGCGGTCGGCTGTCGGGCGCCTGACCACGAAGTTTCCCGACGCGAGCCGCCGGTGGCCCCCGGGCCTGGGATCATTGGGCGCACGACGCACAGCTAGGGGCGAGGGGCGCGACAATGGCGGGACTTGACCGTTTTCGAGTGGTGGTGGAGAACGGGCCGGCCGCCGAGCCGGGGGTGGTTACGAGGCTACCCGGGGTTCTGCTCGTCGCCCGCACCGGGCGCACCGAGACGCATCAGGTGGCCAAGCAGCTACTGGACGCCTGCCTGGAGGGCGTCGCCGAGGAGCAGCCGCCGTTCGGCGCCGGCCGGCGGCTGCTGCGCCGAGTGGCGTTCCTGCTGGCCGAGTCCGACCCGGACGACGTGCCGGACTTCGTCCTGCTGACCACCGTCAACGAGCGGCTGGCCGCGCTCCTGCACGGTGAGATGGAGATCTCGCTGGACGGCCCGACGCCGCTGCGGCTGTCCGGAGCCGAGTCCGCGACCTGGGTCGACCGGCTCCTGCCCGGGGAGTTCACCCGGCTGGACATCGGCGTCGCCGGCGCGACGCCGCCGGCGGAGGCGGCCGCGACCGCCGCCGGCCCGTTCCCGCTCGACCTGCGGATCGGGGCCGTGGTCGGCTCGACCGTCGCGCTGGTGGCCGCGGACCCCAGCGCGGGCGGCGGCGACGGGGCCGGCGCGCTGGGGGGCTCGGCCGTGCGCGCCCGAGCAGCGATGAGCGGCTTCCTGGCCGGCGCCAAGGCCAGCACCGGGGCCGGGTCCAACGCTGGGGCTGGCGCCGGCGCCGGGGCTGGGGCTGGCGCCGCCGTGCTGCCCGACCCGGAACCGAGCACCAACCCCGAGATCGACGCCGAGCCGAAGGTCGCCCCCGAGCCGGCCCCCGAGCCGGCGCCGCTCCCCCGGCCGGAACCGCCGGTGGCCGCGCGGGCCGGCGCCGCCACGGCGAGCCCGGTCGAGGACCAGGCCGACCAGGCCGACGAGGCCGAGGAGCTGGTCGAGGCCGACGACGCGGACGACGCGGACTCACCGCCCCGGCGGAGCTACTTCGACGCGCGGGTCTCCACCGACGGCGGCCCGGGCAGCGGCTCCAACAGCGCCTCCAACAGCGCCTCCAACAGCGGCCCCGGCGGGGCCGAGCCGGGCCACCGCGGGGTGTTCGAGCCCAGCGGGCCGAACGGCGCCCGGTCCGGTGGGCTGGCCGACGCGGGCGAGCGGGCGGACGCCGCCCCGGCTCGCGGCGGCGCCTCCTGGGCCACCGGCCCGTCCCTGGACCTGGCGAAGAAGCCCGGCTCGTCACCGTCGTCCGCGACCGGTGACGACGACCGTCCGGGCCTCGGCCGGGGTGCGGCCAGCTCCGACTACGACCGCTCGGACCACGACCGCTCCGACTACGACCGCTCCGACTACGACCGCGCCGACTACGTCCACCAGACCGACATCGACGCCGACCCGCCGACCGAGCTGGCCGGGGCCGCGCACATGATGAGCACCGGCGAGGACACCGAGAGCGACGCGCTCACCGACCTGCCCGGCCGCGGCTTCGACGTCGACGACCTCATCGACGACCAGGACATGCCCACCGTCCTGCCAGACCACAACAGCGCCCAGGTCGAGGGCATCCTGTGCGCGAACAACCACTTCAACCACCCGGCCGCGCCGTACTGCATCGAGTGCGGCCTGCCGCTGGCCCAACAGACCAACCGGCGGGTCTGGGGGCCGCGCCCGACCGTCGGCGTGCTGGTCTTCGACGACGGCCTGACCGTGAACGTCGACACCGACCTGGTGATCGGCCGGCAGCCCGACCGGGACGACGCCGTGCGGGCCGGTCGGGCCAAGCCGCTGCTGGTCGAGGACGCGGAGAGCGCCGTCTCCCGGGTCCACGCGGTGATCTCGCTCAACGGCTGGGACGCGGTGATCACCGACCAGGGCTCGGCCAACGGGACCTACATCGCCCCGCCGGAGGCAACGGTGTGGACGCCCCTGAACCCGAACGATCCGGCGCCCCTCGTGCCAGGCACCCGCGTTCAGGTCGGGAAGCGTACGTTCGTCTTCAACTCACACCTGCAGGTCTGACCCTGGCCGCGCGCCCCCGGCGCTCGGCCGGCCGAGCGGGAGGGCGCGCGACGCCGTGGCGAAGGCTGGCCAGTCCGGAGGCGGGACCGGCGGAAAGAGCGGGATGGGCGCGCTGGTCGCCCTGCTCGCCCTCGCGCTGGCGCTGGGCGCCGCGCACGAACGAGGCCGGACGGCGCCACCGGCCGCCGTCGTCGTACGCGGCTCGGACCTGGCCGACCCGTCGGTCCTGGCCGTCGCCGGGACGCTGTACGCCTACGGCACCAACACCGTCTTCGGCGGGCACGTCCCCGTCCTGACCAGCGGCGACGGCCGGACGTGGCGGCGTGCCGGCGACGCACTGCCCACCCTGCCCGGCTGGGCCGCGCCGGCCGACACCTTCTCCACCTGGGCTCCGGCCGTGACCCACGTCGGCAGCGGCTACCGCCTCTACTACACGACCCGGAGCGCGGCGACCGGCACCGAGTGCGTCTCGGTGGCCAGCGCGCGGCGCCCGGCCGGCCCGTTCCGCGACTCCTCCGACCGGCCGCTGGTCTGCCAGGCCGACGTCGGGGGCAGCATCGACCCCAGCCCCTACTCGGCCGGCGGCCAGGCCTACCTGACCTGGAAGAGCGAGGGCCGCGGGCCCGGCGCGACCTCGGTCATCTGGGCCGCGCGCCTGCGCCCGGACGGCGAGGCGCTGTCCGGCCCGGCCGTCGCCCTGCTGCGACCCGACCGGCCGTGGCAGGACAGCGTCGTCGAGGCGCCCGCGATGCTGACCCGGGACGGCGGTTACCAGTTGGTGTTCGCGGCGGGCGACTGGCGGGGGCAGAACTACGTCACCGGCGTCGCCACCTGCGCCGGTCCGCTCGGGCCGTGCCAGTCGGCCGGCGCGCCCGTGCTGACCAGCGGCCCGGGCGCGCCGAGCCTGCACGGCCGGACCGGGATCGCCCTCGGTGTCGCCCCCGGCGGGGCGAGCGTGTTCCTGTGGGGCACGCGGTGGTGGATGGCCTTCCACACCTGGCCGTTCGAACCGGAGACCATCCCGGACGTGCCGCGCCAGCTGGTGATCGCGCCGCTGCCCGAGCACGGCAGGCCCGTCCCCGACCTGGGGGCCGTCGCTCGCGGAGCGGTCACCGAACGCGCCGGCTGACGCCGGGCGACCGCAACCGGCGCCGGGGCGCCGGCGGCTTCGGGAGCGCCGGCGCGCGGTCGTCCGGCGGCGGCACCCAAACCGCGCACCTCCAGCCGACTTAAAACGACCTGAATTCATTAAGGTGAGACCGGCGCCGGCAGTATTCGCCCAGTCATGAACGACGCGGACGGTCAGCATTTTCCCGTTCACAGGAAATTGCCAGGTAGCGCTAAGCCAGAGGCTAGGCCGACCCACGACGGTGAGAGCATGCCCACCACGACCGAAGAGCCTGTCCCACTCGCCGCGCGCGAGCCAGGTACCGGCCGGGACATCGAGATCGTCATTCCGGTGTACAACGAGGAGCAGGACCTCGAACCGAACATAGTTCGGCTCCACGCCTACCTGAGCGCATACATGCCTTTCAGCTACCAGATCACCATCGCGGACAACGCCAGCACGGACTCGACCTGGCGGGTGGCCCGGTCGCTGGCGGACCGGCTGCCCTCGGTACGCGCGGTCCGCCTATCCCAGAAAGGACGCGGCCGCGCCCTGCACGCGGTGTGGCGCGGCAGCGACGCCCGGGTCGTCACCTACATGGACGTCGACCTGTCGACCGATCTCTCCGCCCTGCTCCCGCTGGTCGCGCCCCTGCTGTCCGGGCACAGCGACATCGCCATCGGAAGCCGGCTCGCCCAGACGTCCCGGGTGGTGCGCGGTTCCAAACGGGAGGTGATCTCCCGGTCCTACAACCTGCTGCTGCGCGCGGTTCTGCGCACCCGTTTCAGCGACGCGCAATGCGGGTTCAAGGCGATGCGGGCCGAAGCAGCGCAATTGTTGTTGCCACTGGTCGAGGACCCTGGCTGGTTTTTCGACACCGAGCTGCTGGTCCTCGCCGAACGCAGCGGAATGCGTATTCACGAGGTACCGGTCGACTGGATCGACGACCCGGACAGCCGGGTCGACATCGTCGCCACGGCGCTGGCCGACCTCAAGGGCGTCGCCCGCCTCGCCCGCGGCCTGGCCAGCGGCCGGCTGCCCATCTCCGCGCTACGCGAGCAGCTTGGCCGCGCGCCGCTGGCCCCGCCGCCAGGAGTACCGGCCGGGCTAGTGCCCCAGCTGGCCCGCTTCGCCGGCATCGGGATCGTCTCGACCGTCGCCTACCTGCTGCTGTACCTGGCCTTCCGGGACTACACCGGCGCCCATGTGGCCAACATCGGCGCCCTGCTTGTCACCGCGCTGGCCAACACCGCGGCGAACCGGCGGCTGACCTTCGGCTTGCGCGGCGGCCAGGGGGCGGCGACGGCCCAGCTCGAGGGCCTGGTCGTGTTCGGGCTCGGCGTCGCGCTGACCACCGGGTCGCTGGCCGCGCTCGACGCCGCCCATCCCCACTCGGGCAGGGGCACCGAACTGGTGGTCCTGGTCGTGGCCAACCTGGCCGCCACGGTCATCCGCTTCCTGCTCTTCCGCGCCTGGGTCTTCCACCCACGCCGCCAGCGCCGGCGAGGCCACCGGGCGAACCCGCGCGCGACGGGACTGTCCGGGCTGTCCGGGCCGCCGACGACCGCCGGAACGACGGGCGAGAAACCCACCGGCGCGCCGGTCCTGGTCGAGTACCGCGCGCCCAGCCAGCGAATTGAGAGCCAGCGCGCCGAGAGCGGCGAGCGCTGGGACGCGGGGGCCGGCCCGAACGAGGACGCCCACCGATGAACGACCTCTCCCGATCTCGGCGGTGTCCGGCGCGCGGCGTGGTCGGGCTACCGCCGCCGCGCACGTCCGCTCGCGGCGGCGGCCGGTCACGACCCGCGCTGGGTCCGGCCCGCCGTCGCCGGCCTGCTGGCGCTGAGCGCGCTCACCTACCTGTGGGGGTTGGGCGCCTCGGGCAACGCCAACAGCTTCTACGCCGCGGCGGTCCAGGCCGGCACCAAGAGCTGGAAGGCGCTGTTCTTCGGCTCGTTCGACGCCTCGAACTTCATCACCGTCGACAAGCCCCCGGCCTCGCTGTGGGTCATGAGCCTGTCCGGGCGGATCTTCGGGTTCTCGGCGTGGAGCATGCTGGCGCCGCCGACCGGCCAAGGGGGTGGGGCGGCGGCGACGTGGAGCCGCGGCCCCGCGCGGGCCGGGCCGGTCAGGCCGGCCCGCGCACCCGTCCGCGCAGCACGATGGCCAGCGGCTGGGCCAGCACGGCGACGTCGGCCCGCGGGTCGGCCGGGTAGACGACCAGGTCGGCCGGCGCTCCCTCGACTAGGCCCGGCCGGCCGAGCCAGGCCCGGGCCGACCAGACGGCGGCGTCCAGCGCGGCGAGCGGCGGCAGGCCGGCCGCGACCAGTTCGGCCACCTCGGCCGCGACCAGCCCGTGGGGCAGCGACCCGCCGGCGTCGGTACCCACGTAGATCGGGATGCCGGCGTCGTGCGCCGCCCGGACCGTGTCGTACCGACGGGCGTGCAGGTCGAGCATGTGCCGGGCGTAGACGGGGAAGCGCTCGCTCGCCCCGGCGGCGATGCCCGGGAACGAAGCGATGTTGACCAGCGTCGGGACGATCGCCACCCCGCGCTCGGCGAGCAGGCCGATGGTGTCCTCGCGCAGGCCGGTGGCGTGCTCGATGCAGTCGATGCCCGCCGCCACCAGGTCGGCCAGGCTGTCCTCGCCGAAGCAGTGGGCGGTGACCCGGGCCCCCTCGGCGTGGGCGGCCTCGATCGCGGCCGCCGCGGCGTCCCGGGGCCAGCAGGGCGCGAGGTCGCCGGTCGAGCGGTCGATCCAGTCGCCGACCAGCTTGACCCAGCCGTCGCCCCGGCGGGCCTGCTCGGCGGCGTAGGCCGGCAGCTCCTCCGGTTCGATCTCATGGGCGTAGCCGCGCAGGTACCGACGGGGGCGGGCCAGGTGACGCCCGGCGCGGATCAGCTCGGGCAGGTCGTCGCGGCCGTCGATCCAGCGGGTGTCCGCCGGTGAGCCGGCGTCACGCAGCAGCAGCGCGCCGGCCTCCCGGTCGGTCAGGATCTGCCGCTCGGCGGTGGCCGTGTCGACCGCCCCGCTCGCGCCCAGGCCGACGTGGCAGTGGGCGTCGACAAGGCCCGGCAGGGCCCAGCCCTCGATCGTCCGCTCGACCGGGACACCGACGGGGGGCGTGAGCCGCACGCGGCCGTCGACGATCCAGATCGCATCGCGTAACTCGTTCGGGCCGACCAGGACGGACCCCCTCACCATGGTGGCTGACCCGGCCTTACTCGGCTCGCTCACCTGGGCCTCCCGCTGCCTCCGCGAGCTCGCGGGCACGGTGCCCGCGGGCCCTCCCACCTTGGCAGACCACTGAACCGGACGTGGACCTGTGTGATTCGTCACCTGGTTCGAGCGCTCCTCTTCAGGTATGGCTAACCTAAGCCAACGGCCGGCGCCCCGTGCTTCGGGGACCGGCCGACCTACCTCGAAAGCGAGCGGCCCATGCACCCGGCTCACCCCGCTCCTCCCGTCGGCCCGATCCGGACCACCGGTCTGGCCCAGGCCGCCGGTCAGGCCCCGGCCGCCGGCCTCGTCCGGACCCCGGGTGTCCCGGGCCGCGACCGGGCCACCAGCCTGATCCGAGCCTCGGCGACCGGCGGCGGGCACGGCCACAGCCACGGCAGCTCCGGAGGTTTCATGGAGACGATCGGCGCGGTCGCCGCGATGCGCCGGCGGCGCTCCACTCCGCGCCTGGCGGAGCCGGGTCCGCACCGCGACGAGATCGCCTGGCTGCTCGACGCGGCCGTGACCGCGCCGGACCACGGGCGGCTCAAACCCTGGCGTTTCGTCGTGTTCGAGGGCGACGCCCGGCGGGCCTTCGGCGACGTGCTGGCGGCCGGCTATGAGAGCCGTTGCCGCGACCGCGGCCAGCCCGTCATCGAGCAGCGGGTGGAGACCGAACGGGGCCGCCTGATGCGGGCGCCCCTGGTCCTCGCGGTGGGCGCGCACATCACCACCGGCAACGTGACCCGCGACGCGCAGGTCTGCGCGGTCGCCGCCGCCGCCCAGAACGTCCTGCTGGCCGCGACCGAGCTCGGCTACGGCACGATGTGGCGCAGCGGCGCGGCCTGCGCCGACGAGAGCGTGAAGACGGCACTGGGCCTGCTGAGCGACGACGTGCTGCTCGGTTTCCTCTACATCGGGACCGCCTGCGTCACCCCGCCGCCCGCGCCCGACCGGTCGCTGGCCGGTGTCGTGCGCTGGTGGCGGCCGGCGGCGCGGTGCGACCAGGCCGTCTCCGACCCGGCCGTCCCCGAGTGGGCCGTCCCCGACCAGGCCGTCCCCGAGTGGGCCGGCCGGGACGAGGCGCGGGCCGAGGGGGCGCGCGCCCTCGACGCGACCGGCACCGACGGGCCACCCGGCCCGGCCGCCGCGGCCAGCCCGCTTCGACCGGTCAACCCGACCGGTCGCGGCCCGTACCGCGCTCGTTGAACCGCCCCGCGCGGGCGAGTGCCGACGCGGAGGAAACCCGGTTCGGCCTGGAGATCGAGTACGCCCTGGCCCACCCCGCCCGCGGCTTCATGGACTTCGCCAACTCCTCCTTCAGCGACTTCGGCCGGATCGTCGAGCGGCTGCCCGACGACCACGACCCCGACCTCACCCGCGGCGACCTGGCCATCAAGTGGACCCGCTGGTACGTCGAGGGCGACGAGCGCTTCGACGACGACGGCCGCTTCCTCGACTGCGCGCCCAAGGGCATCGAGACCCGGACCCCGATCCAGCCCGACATCGACGCGGCGCTGGCGGCGGCGGGCGACCAGACCGACCGCCTGGCCGCCGCGGCCGCGCGGGACGGCGCCTATCTGGTCACGATTGGTTACAACCCGATCCGGGACGGCTACCGCCCCACACCCCCGTTCAACCGGTGGGAGCTGGCGATGCGGGCGGCTCATCCCGAGTACGCCGCGCCCGAGGTGTACATGCTCAGCTACGGCCCGGACGTCAACCTGTCCAACCCCGGCTGGGACGACGCCGCCATCGTCGACATCGCCCGCAAGCTCACCTACTACAGCGCGGCGATGGTGGCGTTCTCCCTGAACGCCCCGTTCGCCGGCGGCCGGCGGATCGAGGGCTACTCGGCGCGGATCGTGGCCCGGGCCGGGCGCCGCCCGGCGGCCCGGGCGTTCGTGGCCCCCGGCGAGGTCGCCGCCTACCGGCCCGACGGCGGGGGCGGAGTCCCGTTCGTGACGGCCGCCCGCATCCCGGCCGAGCGCGGCCGGATCGAGTTCAAGGCCTTCGACCCGGTGCCGCTGCCGGACTACGGAGCACTGCTCGCCCTGGTCGCGGGGGTCGCGCTGGACACCCGGCTCGCTGGCCGGGCCGACACGGTGGACGCGCGGGCGCAGCGCCGCGTCGCCCGGGCCGGCTTCACCGACGCCGGCGTGCGCGACGCGTCGGCCGAGGTGCTGTGGGCGGCCCGGGAGGCGCTCCCGGCGTCCTGGGCCAAGCGGCTCGACCCGTTGGAGGAGGCGCTGGCCGCCCGCCGGACCCCGGCCGACGCGCTCATCGAGCGGCACGCCGCCACCGGCGAGCTCCTTCCCGCGCCACCCGCTGGCTGAGGCGCGCCGGGGCGTCGCGTGCCTCGACATGGGCGCCGCGGCGCCGACGGCCCCGACGTCCCGGTGATCCGCGACCACCGCCACCGCCACTGGATCGCGGGAGGTCATACTTGACTGATGATGTCGGATCACGGCGTCCGGACGGCGGTGGCCGGGCGTCAAGCGCCTGCCCCGGCCAGCGCCGCCGCGACCACGGGCGGGCTCGTGGCCGGGCCGGCTTCTGGGCCCGCCGTCAAGTCGCTGGCTGAGGCTGTCGTCGGATCATGAGCGCCACCGTGAGCCTCATGGTGATGGCGCCGGGCTGGGGCGCGCTCGCGGGCGGGGCGGTACTGGCCGTGAACGCGCTCGCCGCGCACCAGCGGCGGGTCCTGGCCGAGCAGGCGCGGGTGAGTTTTGCCCGGGCGGCCTACACGGCGCTCGAGGCCCGGCTCGCCGACGACCGCGCGCGGTTCCCCGGCCTCAGCCCGCTGCCTCCCCCGCCGGTCGGACTGTCGGCGGCGGACGAGGCGGCGGCGCTGGAGGCCATTGTCGCCGCCGGCGAGCGGCACCTGGGTGAGCAGCTGGCCGGCGCCCGCCTCGACGCCTTCGCGGCGGCGTTACGCGGGGCGCTGGCCGGCGGCTCGGCCGCCTCGTCGCCCCCGGGGCCGCCGGCTCCGGACTCCAGCCGCCCCGCGGGCACCGGACAGCCCGCGGCCGCGCAGATCGAGCTGGCCACCGCGCTGGCCGACACGCGACGGGTCCTGGCCCGCCTCGACCCGGCCGCGCCGGCGGCGGCCCGGGCCGCGTTGGCCGAACGCGCCCGCGACGTGCTCGCCGCCCCACCCGGGCGCCGGCCGGCGCTGCTGGACGACCTGCGCCTCGCCGTCGCCGACGCCGACGCCCAGGCGGCCGAGCTGCGGGCCGAGCTGGCCGAGCTGCGCGGCCGCGCGATCGCGGCCGGAGTCCCGGCCGAGGACCTCGGCTCGCCGCTGGCCCCCGTCGCCCTGGAGCCGGTCTCGCTCGTCTCGGCGCGGGCCGCCGTGTCGGCGGCCGTGAGCGCCGCCGAGGAGGCGGCCCGGCGGCGGGCGGAGCGGGCCCACGCGGCCGCCGCCGTGCGCGAGGCGCTGGAGGAACTCGGCTGCGAGGTCGAGGAGTCCTTCGACACACTGATCGTCGACGGCGCGGTGGCGATGCTGCGCCCGGCGGACCGAACCGGGCACTCCGAGGCGCCGGGGCGCGGCGCGCTGACCGTCCGGACGCGGATGTCCGAGCGCGGGCTGCGCTTCGACGCGGTCCCGGCCGAGGCGGTCCCGGCCGAGGCGGTCCCGGCCGAAAATGTGGGCCCAGCCGAGACGGCGGGCTCCGACGCGCTCGCGGCCGCCGAGCGAGCCTGGTGCGACGACGTCGAGACCCTGGTGCCCGCGCTGGCCCGCCGGGGGATCCCGGTCGAGATCGTCGCCCGGAGCGCGGTCGGCGCGGGCGACGCGCTCCAGGTGGCGCCCCGGCCGGGCGGGCGCTCGGCCCGCGGCGCCTTCCGCGCCCGGACGCCCGCCCGCCGCCGCGACACCTCGCGCGCCGCGACCGGGGAGGCCAGCCAAGCCACGCGGCCGCCCGACGGCGACCGCGACAGCGACCAGCGCGAACGCGACCAGCGCGAACGGGACCAGCGGTGAGTGGCCCGTCGATGGCGAAGGGCGGCGCTCTGGGGGCGGGCCCGAACGCCGGGTACCAGTACGGCACCGGCCAGTACGGCACGAGCCAGTACGGCACGGGCACCGGCGCGCCGGACGCGGCCGGTGAGCCGGCCTGGCTCCGGGAGGTCCGCACGTCACTGTCGGTCAACGCGCAACTGGTGCTCTACGGCAACATCCGGGACAACTTCCCCCGGCCGGTCGGCGCCGGCTGGGACATGCCGACCATCACCGACTACCTGTGGTGGGCGCTGCGGCGCGAGGGCTACCCGTTCCTCGTCGTCGTCGACGCGGTGACCGGGATCCGGGCGCTGCCGGCCGGGGCAGAGAACAGCCCGGCCTTCCTCGACGTCGCCGGCCGTCGCATCTCCGCCGGCCGGCCCGAGCTAGCCGAGGTCATCGACATCCTGACGGCGGTCGCCGAGGCCGAGGGCCGCTGCGCGGTCGTCGTCGACTACGCCTCGCGCCTGGTCGCCGACAGCGCCCGCCTGGAGCCAACCGAGCACGACTTCTTCGCCACCTGCGAGTGGCTGTCCCATCAGGCCTCGCCCCGCTCCCCCCAGGGCGGCGACCCGCTGTACAACCCGATCATCTGGGTGGTCAACCACGACCGTGACCTGCCGGTCTGGCTCACCGCCGGCAACGACGCCATCCGCAAGATCGCCGTCCCGCTGCCCGACTTCGGCGTGCGCCGGCAGGCCGCGCAGTGGCTGGCGCCGTCGCTGCCCGGCTACACCGCCGCCTCGGACGAGCTCCGCTACGGCCTGCCCGACCGGCTGGCCGAGCAGACCGAGGGCCTGGGCCTGCACAGCATGCTGGAGATCACCCGACTCGCCCGCCGCCTGGGCACCCCGGTCGAGGGCGTCGACGAGGCGGTCCGCTGCTATCGGGTCGGCATCCACGACAACCCGTGGCGGGCCGCTCACCTGCGCTCCCGGCTGGCCGGCGCCGCAACGACGATCCGCTCCCGGGTGCGCGGCCAGGACGAGGCCATCCAGCACTCGGTGGACATCCTGATCCGCTCGGTGCTGGGCCTGTCCGGCGCGCACGTCGGCGGCAACGCGACCCGCCCGCGCGGGGTGCTGTTCTTCGCCGGGCCGACCGGTGTCGGCAAAACACAGCTGGCCAAGGAGCTGACCCAGACCGTCTTCGGCGACGAGCGGGCCTACATCCGCTTCGACATGAGCGAGTTCGCGGCCGAGCACGCGGCCGACCGGCTCATCGGCGCCCCGCCCGGCTACATCGGCCACGACGCCGGCGGCGAGCTGACCAACGCGGTACGCGAGCGACCGTTCAGCCTGATCCTGTTCGACGAGATCGAGAAGGCCCACCCGCGCATCCTGGACAAGTTCCTGCAGATCCTGGACGACGGCCGACTCACCGACGGCAGCGGCTCGACCGTGTACTTCACCGAGTCGATGATCGTGTTCACCTCGAACCTGGGGGTGGCCGCCGTCGAACCGGGCGGCGAGCGCCGGGCCCTGGTCACCCCGGACATGCCCCGGGCCGAGCTGACCGAGCGGGTCACCGCCGCCGTGACCCGGCACTTCGTCAGCGAGCTGAATCGGCCGGAGCTGCTCAACCGGCTCGGGGACAACATCGTCGTGTTCAACTTCATCGGCCCGGCCGCCGGCGAGGAGATCTTCGACCGGCTGGTCGAGCACATCGGCGCCCGCCTGGCCAAGGAGCAGGACATGACGCTGCGCCTGGCGCCCCGAGCCCGCGAGACCCTGCTGGCCGCGGCCACGGCCGACCTGTCCAACGGCGGCCGGGGCATCGGGTCCGTCCTGGAGACGGCCCTGGTCAACCCGCTGGCCCGGGAGATCTTCGCCCGGCCGGCGGCGCCGGGCCGCCTCGTCACGGTGACCGACGCCGACCATCGTGACGGAGTGTGGTCGCTGGCGCTGCGCTACTCGGACCCGGCCACCGGGTCCGGGCCAGCCGCCGGGGCCGGCCCGGGGCCGGGACCGATCCCGGAGCCGGCTCCGGGATCGGCTGGCTGGGGCCGGGGCGGGACGGGATGGGGGGCGCGATGACCGCGCGGCCCGTCCGGGCGTCCGGGCGCCGGGCGGTGACCGCCCCGCGCCCGTGGGCGGTAGCTGATGATGCAACTATCTGGTACACGCGGGTCACCCGGACAGGTGGCCGCGAGACCCGGCTGGCCGCGCCGACACGGTCGAGCCCGATCCCGAGCCCGCGGGAGGCGTCGTGACCGAACTGGTCTGCCCCAGCTGCGGCTCCGTCGCGACCGGCGCGACGCCGCTCTGCCCGACCTGCATCATCCCGTTCGTCGAACGCCTGGAACCGACGCTCGCCGAGGGCGGCTCGGGTGCCGCGGCTGCCCGCGAGACCGGTGCCCCGGAGGGCGCCGCCGCCGAAGCCTATCCCGACGCTCCCATTCCCGTCGACGCCGTCCTCGACGTCGTCGCCCCCTCCGCCCCGGCGTCCCCGGCGGCGGCCGGCGACCAGGGGCCGGCCTGGCTGCGGTTTCCCTGGGGGGATGTGGAGGTCCGCCGGGGCGAGCCGCTGGTCGTCGGGCGGGAGGGCTCGACGCTGGCCCGCCGGCTGGCCGACTATCCGAACGTCAGCCGCCGACACGCCGAGATCGCTCTGGCCGACGGGCGCCTGACAGTCGAAGATCTGAACTCGGTGAACGGTACCTTCGTCAACGGCGAACGCGTTCCCGCGCTTGCGCCCCGACCCCTTTCCGACGGCGACGAATTACGTTTCGCGGCGGTTCTGCGAGCCACCGTGCGGTCAGCGGGGCACCGGGGCGGCCCGCTCAGTACGGCCAGAGCATGATAGGGAGCCCCGACATGGCAGGGAGAGCAGTGTGACCAGGCTGGACGTGGTCGCAGTCACGCATCACGGCGTGGTCCGCGATCACAACGAGGACACGATCGCGGTGGACGGCCTTACCTCGAACGCCTACGAGGGCGAGCCCGTCCAGGTGATCATCGACGCCGATCGGCCGATCCCCTGCCTGGTGGCCGACGGTCTCGGCGGCCACGCCGAGGGCGCCCGGGCCAGCGGCCTGGCGGCGACCGCGCTGGCCGACGCCTGGGCGCGCTTCGGCGACCCCGACTCGATCACCCAGGCGATCGAGGAGGCCAGCAAGCAGATCTTCGAGGAGATGCGCTGGTCGGCCAGCTGGACCGGGATGGCGACCACGCTCGCCGGCATCGTCTTCTACGAGGACCAGGCGATCTGCGTCAACGTGGGCGACAGCCGCTGCTACCGGCTGCACCCTGACGGCGGCCTGGAGCAGATCTCCACCGACGACTCGCCGCCGCTGCCGCCTGGCGCGCCGCCGGACGCGGTCAGCACGATCGTCACCCAGACCCTCGGCGGGACGCCGACACCCAGCCCGATCAACCCGCACCTGACGATCGAGCGGATCCGCCCGGGTGATCGTTTCCTGCTGTGCAGCGACGGGCTGACCGACTACCAGCCGCTCGAGGCGATCGAGAACTGCTTCGCCCGGCGGGCCGAGGACGACACGATCGGCGCGGTCGCGGACGCGCTCGAGTCGGCGTTGCGGGCCGGCGGGCGGGACAACGTCTCGATCGTCCTGATCACCGTCGAAGCCGTCGAGAGTGGCGTGTGACCGTGCGTCCCGACAGCTGGGCGCGGCCTGTGAGCGGGAGGAGCGAGCAAGCGGACGTGGGCCGCGAGGAACGAGCGGCCCGCGGGAGCGCGCGAGCGACGGAGCGAACTGGGGTGGCGCGGCGCGATCCGGTGAGGCCCGGGGCCTGACATGGCGCGGTACGCCGGCGATGACCCGTCCGGCTCCCCGGACTCTCCGAGCCCGGGGGACCTGCCCGGAGGCGACGAGCGGTGGCCTGCTCCGGCGCCGCCGACCGTCCGCGACCCGGCCCCGGGCCTGGCCCCGGACCAGGACCAGGCATCGGCCCCGGCGACGGACGCGGCGAGGGCCCAGTCAGGGGGTGACGCGCCCGAGCCGGATGCGCCGTCGACCGTCCTGGACGATCTGGTGCCGCCCGCCCGGGCCGCTGCCCGGTCCGCGCCCGGCAGCCAGGGCGCGCCTGGCGGTCAGGCAGCGCCGACGAGCCGGGTCAACCTGCCGGCCGCGCTGACCGGCCGCTATGTCCTGGAACGGGAACTCGGTGGCGGCGGCGAAGCCGACGCAATGCTGGCCCGCGACCGGGCTGACGGGAGCCCCGTCGTCGTCCGCCGCTACCGGCGCGACGCCGTCGATCTCGATCCCGAGCTGATGGCCCGGCTGCGCGATGCGGCGGCCGACAGCCATCTGATCGGGCTGCTCGACTGGGGCCGGGACGAGACCGCGACCTGGGAGATCCTCGAGTACGCGCCGTTCGGCTCGCTGCACGACCTCTACCGCACCGACCCGATTCCCTGGTCGGGCTGGCGGGTCCGGCTCATCGTCGAGCAGATCGGCGCGGCGCTGATCGAGCTGCACGCGATGGACGTCGTCCACCGCGACGTCAAGCCGCAGAACATCCTGGTCCGCTCGGTGGCGCCGCTGGACGTGGCGCTGACCGACTTCGGGCTGGCCCGGGTCATGGCCGCGACCCGGGAGATGCGCACAGCCTCGCGCACCTCGGCCTACGCCGCGCCCGAGGCCGCGCTCGGCGCCACCTCCCGCGACCTGGACTGGTGGTCGCTGGGCATCGTCGTCGTGGAGCTGCTGAGCGGGCGCAACCCGTTCCAGCGGCCCGACGGCGGCTGGTTCCACGACATGCAGATCCTGGCCGAGCTGACCAGCCGCGACATCCCGCTCGACGGCGTCACCGACGACCGGTGGCGACGGCTGTGCCGGGGGCTGCTGACCCGGGATCCCCGCCACCGCTGGCGGGGCGAGCAGGTGCTGGCCTGGCTGGACGGGCAGAACCCGCCGGTCGCGGCCAGCCCCGACGACGCCGGCACGAGCACCGCCGGTTCGGCTTCCGGCGATCGGGACACCGGCCGCCGGAACGACGATGGCTGGCACGATGACGGCTGGCACGACGATGGCTGGGACGACGAGCCGGCGGCGGGCCGAGGACGGGCCCGCGCCCGCGCCCGCCCGCGCGGGAGCGGCGGTCCCGGCGCGAGCGCCGGGGCTGGGACCGGCCGGGCCTACGTCTTCGCCGACGTCCCCTACCGCGAGCCGCGAGCACTCGCCGCGGCGATGCGCACCCGCTGGGAGGAAGCCGAGGCGATCATCGGCGGCCCGGCTGGCAACCCGCGACTGGCCGGCCTGCGCGACTGGCTGCAGGAGCGCGGCGCCGACGCCGCCGCGCGGATCGTCGAGCGAGACGCGCCGCCGGCGCGGCGGCTGCTCCAGCTGATCCTCGCGCTCGACCCGGCCGCGCCGCCCGTCTTCCGCGGCCAGGTCCTGTCAACAGCCGCCCTGACCGAACTGCTCGGCGGGGTCGCGGCCGGCGGGCCGGACGCGGGCTCGCTGAGCACGCGGATCGAGGCCTACTACGACACCGGGGCGCTCAGCATCGTTGACGGCCTGGCCGGATGCGCGGGGCTGGCCGTCGTCGACGACCGCTGGCACCGGCTGGTCGCGGCCATGGAGTCCGCCGTGCCGGGCGAGGGCCGGGCCGAGATCCCGGGCGAGCTGTGGCGGCTGGCCGGGGCGCGGCTGCTCGCCGTCGCCCTGATCCCCGCCGCCGCCGGCGACCTGCTGGCCGAGGCGGACCGGCTCGGCCGGGACGAACGGGCCCGCTCCCGGCCCTGGTTCCGCTCGCTGGCCCGCGCCGCGGGCGACGCCCGGCGGGCGGCGGCCGGCGGGGACACGGTGGCGGCCGACCGGGCCACCGCGATCGCGATGGCCGTCGTACTGTCCGCCGAGGTGGCGGCCACCCAGGCGTCGCGGGAGGCGGCCGAGGTCGCGCGGGGCGGCTCTTTGCGTGAACAGCGGCGGCGCGCGGCCCGCCGGGCCCGCGTCGACTCCATGAGCCCGGTCCTGAGCCTGCTCTGCGCGCTGGGAGCGTTCATCCCCTTGGCGGGCTGGGCGTTCATCGTGGGCGCCTACTACTTCTGGTTCCGGACGCTGCGCTCGGGCACGGCGTCCGGCTGCCTGCGTCACGCCGGGGCGATGCTGGCCGCCCTCGGGGTGCTCGCCCAGCTGTTCTGGGCGAGCTGAGCCCCGCCCGCCCGGCAGATGCGTTCGGCCGGACACGTCGTTGTCGGGACATGCCCGAATAGGACCCCCTGTCCGACTGGCCGGTCATACTGACTCACTGGCTGGCTGGCTGGCGCCCGGCCCGCGGGGGCACGCGAACCGCGCCGGCCTGGGCTCGGGCTCGGACGGGGGTGGCGTGGACCGGCTGGGCGACCTCGAGGCCGAGGTCATGGATGTGATGTGGGCGGCCGCCCGGCCGATGACCGTCCGCAACGTCCTCGACAACGTCCTCGACGCCCGGGCCGGCGCCCGGCCGCTGGCGTACACGACGGTGATGACCGTGATGGACCGGCTGTTCCACAAGGGCTGGCTGACCCGGGCCCGGGAGGGCCGGGCCTACCGGTACGCGCCGGCGTTCAGCCGCAGCGTGTTCGCGGCCAGGCTGATGGGCGACATCCTGGCCGGGGCCGAGGACAAGGGCCTTACCCTGCTGCGGTTCATCGAGGCGATGGGCCCGGGCGATTTCGAGGCGCTGCGCGAGGCGGTCGACTGGCGCTCGGGCCGGACCGGCGCAACCGGCTGACGGCGGTCGGGAACAACCGGGTTCGGGGTTGTCCACAGGAAATCGATCTTCATTTGCGCGGGCGGCGCGCGCCGGCAGAATCGAGGCTGGGCGACGGCCCGGCGCGGCCGAACGGGAGGACGCCACACCCCATCAGGCGGATCTACTAAGGGCGGTAGTAGATGTTACGCAGACAGACAGCGATTTTCGCCTGAGTCGCAGCACCTCTCCCCACTATCTACTATCCAGCGTAGTGGTATACCGTATCGCCGCCAGTTACACCGGGCCGCACGCCGAGTACCGCCCACGGCCCGGGACCCCTTCAGAGCAGCCAGGGCGGTAGCGGGGGAACCAGGTTCCACCGGGTGTCACGCGCAGGTGTGACGCCCTTGGGGTGAAGCCGCCGACGTTCCCTCGACGTCGCGGCCGGGCCACCCAAGCCCGAACCCGACAGCTCACCTCGCAGGCGTCTGGGAAAGGCTGTCATGCGTCAGACACTGCCGGTCGGCCCAGCCGACCGTTCCGTGTGTTCGCCGATCGCGGGATCAGGACCCGCCGCCCTCGGGCCGGCCGCCCTCGCGCCGGCCGCCGTCAGACCTGATGCCGCGCTCGCCGAGCGGGCGTCGGCGGGGGTCCCGCCGCCGCGCCAGCCCTCGGACGAGGCCAGCGTCCCCGAGAGCGCCGCCCCCGCCAGCGCCGCCCCCGAGAGCGCGGGCGCCGAGGGTGTGGCGGACCGGACCGCGGCGGCCGGTCGGCGGCGGGGGAAGGCAACCCGCTCCGGCCAGACCCGCTCGAGCCGGACCCGGTCCCGGCGGACGCGCGGGGAGGCCGCCGAGCAGTCAGCGCCCCGCTCGGCGGCAGCCCGTCGCTCGGCCCGGGCCACCGCGGCGATGATGGCCGCCGGCACCATGGCCGTCGCCGGGTTCACCGTGGCGGGCTCGTTCGCCCAGCCGGCCCAGGCCGCCGTGACGTCCGCGCCCAGCGCCACGGTCGCGGCCGCCCCGATGGCCTACACGTTCGGCGGCAGCTCGGCGCTGAGCCAATGGACCTCCCAGGCCCAGGCCGCCCTAGGGCAGGTCGGCGTGGGGCAGTCCGGGCCGACCGCCGCCGCGCCGGCCGCGAGCGCTCCCGCCGCGCCGGCGGCCCAGGCGCCCGCGGCCGAGGCACCGGTCGCCACGCCCGCCCCGGCGCCGGCCACCGGAACGTCCGCGCCCACCCTGGGCGACCGGGCGGTCTTCCTGGCCTCGACCGAGGCGGGCAAGCCCTACGTGTACGGCGCGGCCGGGCCGGACTCGTTCGACTGCTCCGGCCTGGTCCAGTACGTCTACCAGAAGCTCGGTGTCAGCCTGCCCCGCACGACGCAGGCCCAGTACGCGGCGACCAGGCGTGTCGCCCCCGGGTCCGAGCAGCCGGGTGACCTGATCTTCTTTGGCACTCCGGGCAACATCGACCACGTCGGCATCTACGCCGGCAGCGGCAAGATGTGGGTCGCCCCGCACACGGGCGACGTCGTGAAGCTCGAGGCGATCTACGCCGCCTACTCCGTGGGTCACGTGGGCTGACCCGCCAGGCCGCCGAACGGCGCGCGATCACGGCGAAGCCGCGCGCCCGCGGGCCGTGCGGCAGCCCGGTCGGGACGGTCCGGGCGGCTCCCGGGCGGTCCAGGACGGTCCGGGGCAGTCATTGTCAGGTGACGGTGACCGTCCCGGTCATGAACGAGTGGATCTGGCAGATGTACGGGTAGGTGCCCGGCGTGGTGAACGTCCGCGAGTAGGTCCGGCCCGGCAGCAGGTTGCCCGAGTCGAAGCTCTTGTCGGCGGCGGTCACTGTGTGGGTGACCGTGTCCTGGTTCGTCCAGACCACCGTCGTCCCGGCCGGGACGGTCAGGTTCGCCGGGCTGAAGGCGAAGTTCGTGATGAGCACCGATCGCGTCGATGCGGACGCCGCCGGTGATGCTGCCGAGGTCCCTGCCGGCGAGGTCCCTGCCGGCGGGGTCCCTTTCGGAGGCGTCCCTGGCGGAGGCGTCCCTGGCGCCGGGGCCGGGCCGGCCGTGGTGGCCGCGGGTCCGGCCGGACCCGCGCCGGCCGGGCCGGGAGTGGCCGGGGACGGCCCGCCCAGGTAGGCGCCGGTCGTGTTGCCCGAGCAGGCCACGAGCACCCCGCCGAGCGCCGCCGCGGCGAGCACGGCCGCGGCGGCGCAAAGGCGGCACCGGTACCAGCTCTCCATCAACTCGTGAGCTCGTTCGGGTTGACCGACAGGCGCGTCGGGATGAAGGTGTCCGGGACCGGCGGCCTGCCCAGCAGAAGGTTCAGCACGGCCGCGTGCATCGCTTCGACCGGGGCGATCGTGGCCGCGGTCGAGATTGCCCGGGGGTTGCTCGCCGTCCCGGTGACCTTGACGTAGGTCTGGGCCGCGCTGTCCTCCAGGCTCAGGGCGAACGAGGCGACGTCGGTCAGCGACTTCGTCGAGTTCAGCGCGTTGGTCACGCTCGGCGTGATCTTCAGCGGTGCGCCGGTGACCGGGGGCAGCTTCGCCGCCGTCAGTACCGAGTTCCAGGCGGCAGCGTGCTCGGCGTGCTGGGCCCGCACTGTTGAGACGAACCGGCTCACGGCCGGCGGCACGGCGCCGTAGGTGCCGGCGGCCGCCCGCCTCGCCACGCCGTCGTAGGCCAGGACGGCCAGGTTCTCCAACGCGGCGGCCAGCGCCACCACCCGGTTCTCACCGGTGTAGCTGGCCGTCCCCGGGGAGCCCGGGCTCACGGTCGGCGCCGCCGCGGCGTTGTTCGCGTCCCCGGAGCAGCCGGCGGCCAGCCCGACCAGGCCGCCGGCCGCCAGGCCGCCCAGCAGCATCCCGCGCCGCGACGGGCCGGCCAGCTTGGCCAGCTCGGCCCGCATCGCCGGCAGGCTGCCGCGGTGGGCCTCGTCCAGCTCGTCGGTCAGCACCCGCAGCTCCGCCTCGGTGACGGACAGCTGGGCACGCTCGCTCGGTCGGCTCACGACAGGGCTCCCTCGTTGGCCGGCGAGGCCATTGACGTCGGGTAGAACGCGTTCGGGAAACCGGCACTGCCGGCGGGGGGCGGCAGCTTGTCCACCGGCGGCGGGCTGACGATCAGGTCCGGCGTCGGCAGCAGGGTCTGGACCTCCAGGAGAACCGCCCGGTGCTGGGCCTCGACCCCGGCCACGCTGCTGAACAGCTGCCGCAGCGCCGGGGTGGTGACCTCGCTGGTGTTCCTGACGTAGGTCTGCGCGGCGATGTCCTCGAGCGAGAGCGCGAGCGAGATGACGTCGCCGGCGTCCTTGATCTTGGGAAGGGCCTGCTGGACGACGGGCGCGTACTTCGGGTCGGGCCCGGTCTGCTGTTTGCCGCCCAGCCGGACCACGGCGGCGTTGAACGCCTTCGCGTGCTCGGCGTGCTGGTTCCTCGTCGTGGTGACGAAGGTTTTGATTATCGGGTTCGCGCCCGAGCCACCGATGTAGGGAAGGTCCAGGGCCTTGCCGTAGGTGCTCACCGCCAGGTTCTCCAGCGACGCGGCGGTCTGCAGGATCGCCACGTTGGGGTCGGCGGCCAGCGCCGGCGTGGCGCTGGCCAGCACGCCGGCCAGAACCGCTCCCCCACCGACCGCCCCCAGCAGCCCGGCCCGGCTGACCGGGCCCGACCACCCGGCCGCGCCGTGCTCGGCCGCGCCGTGCTCGGCCGCGCCGTGCTCGGCCGCGCCGTGCTCGACGCCGCGCCGCTCGTCGGCGGCCAGCTCGACGTACTCCGCGAGCGCGGCCCGACCGGCCCGCATCGCATCCGAGTTCTGATCTTGTGAGCGCTCGATGAGCTCCCGCGCCCTGTCCTCGTCCACCGCGTCTGGCACCCTGAATGCTCCCTGTCCAGCGGATATGTCGATGCCACCTGGTCATCAGATGGCGACGGACCGCGCTCAAGCGAGCGCGCAGTTATCAGTCGAGCACACAGAGTATCCAGTTAGATGCGTCACGCGTACGAGCGCGCCGCCGTGGGCCGATGTTTCGCCGCGTCGGCCACCGCGGCTGGGGCGCAGGACCCGGGCGGGAGGTCCCGTGATGAAACCGACATCGGCCGGCCCGGCCACCTACCATCAGGGCCATGACGCCTTGCCCCGCAAGCCTGTACCGGCGCCTGGCCAGCCCAGACGCCGCAGCCGTCCCGGTGAGCGCGCACCCGGGACCAGCCACGCCTGCGCCGCCCACCGCCCCGTCCCGCCCGCCGCGCACCGCCGTCACCACCACCCCCGACGGGGGCGACCACGAGACCGACCCGGCGAGCGCGCTGCTAGCCATCTACACCGCGATCTGGACCGGGACGAGTCCCGCTGTCCGGTGAGCGGGGACATTCCCGTCCGGTCCTGATCGGCACCGAGACCGACCCGCACGTGGCGTCGGTCGCCGCCAGCCTGCGCGCCGCCGGCACCGAACCGGTGGTGTTCGACCTGGAGTACCTACGTCACTCCGGTTTCACGCTGGACGAGCGTCGGCTCACGCTGGCCGGCGAGATGGCGCTGGCCGACCACGAGCTGGCCGCGTCCGGACGCGGTTGGCTGCGGCGGCTGGCCCCGCCGGGCTGGAGCATCGGCCCCGGGCCGGAGTCCCACGACGGTGTGCTGCGGGCCAGCTGGTACGCCCTGCTCTTCGGCTGGCTGCACACCGTCCCGCTGGACTGGCTGACGGCCCCGGCCGCGCTCGCGCTGGCCGAGAACAAGGCGGTCGCGCTGCGGGTCGCGCACCGGATCGGGGTCGCGGTCCCCCGCTCGATCAGCACGTCGTCGCTGACCGCGGTGCGCGCGCTGTTCGGCGACCACGTCCTGATCAAACCGCTGGGGCCGGCCCGGTTCGTCGACGCGGACGGCTACGAGCGGGCGGTGTCACCGACGGTCGTGCGCACCGACGAGCTGACCGAGGACGAGGTCGCGGCCGGGCCGTTCCTGTTCCAGGAGTACATCCCGACCCGCCGGCACCTGCGGGTGGTCACTGTGGGCGACCAGGCCTGGGTGGCTGTCCTGGAGGCGGCCGGCCGCCCGCTGGACTGGCGCCGGGACGACTCGGCGTTCGACGCCTTCCACCCGGGCGGGGACGCGGTGTGCGCCCAGGCCGCGCGCGGCGCGCTGCGGGTCGCCCGGTCCCTCGGGGTCGGATTCAGCAGCCAGGACTGGCTGGACACCGGGAGTCGCCTGGTCTTCCTGGACCTGAACCCGGCCGGCCAGTGGCTGTTCCTGCCGGCCGCGGTGGCCGAGGCGGCGACGGCCGCCCTGGCCGCCTGGCTCACCCGGCCGTCGGGACGGTGAGACCGGGACAATGAGAAACGCGGTTGGCCCGGCCGGGCGGAACATGGCCGCGGCCCGCCGCGTTCTGAAAAGATCGAGACGACTATGACGACTCCCACCGCTCCGGCGAACGCGAACGCGAACACGAACACGAACGCAGGCACCACCGCGACCGCCGCCGCCCGCGGGCCCGGCCCGCTGACCGACCGGCTGCCCGGCGACGACCCGGACGCCGTGTTCGACGCGTTCGCCGCCTGGGCGACCGAGCAGGGCCTCACGCTCTACCCGGCGCAGGAGGAGGCACTGATCGAGGCGGTGTCGGGCTCGAACGTGATCGTGGCCACGCCGACCGGCTCGGGCAAGAGCCTGGTCGCGACGGGCGCGCACTTCGCCGCGCTGGCCGGCGGCCGGCGCACCTTCTACACCGCTCCGATCAAGGCCCTGGTGTCGGAGAAGTTCTTCGCGCTGTGCGCGGTTTTCGGCCCGGCGAACGTCGGGATGATCACCGGCGACGCGAGCGTCAACGACGGCGCGCCGATCATCTGCTGCACGGCCGAGATCCTGGCCAACATCGCGCTGCGCGACGGGGCGGACGCCGACGTCGGCCAGGTCGTCATGGACGAGTTCCACTTCTACGCCGACCCGGACCGGGGCTGGGCCTGGCAGGTCCCGCTGCTCGAGCTCACCGGCGCCCAGTTCGTGCTGATGTCCGCGACGCTGGGTGACGTCACCCGCTTCCGCGACGACCTGACCCGCCGCACCGGCCGGCCGACGGCCGTCGTCATCTCGGCCGAGCGGCCGGTGCCGCTGTTCCACCGCTACGTGACGACGCCGATGCACGAGACGCTGGAGGAGCTGCTCTCCACCGGCCAGGCGCCGATCTACGTCGTGCATTTCACCCAGGCCGCCGCCCTCGAGCGGGCCCAGGCCCTGATGAGCATCAACGTCTGCGACCGGGCCGAGAAGGACGCGATCGCCGCCGCGATCGGCAACTTCCGCTTCACCGCCGGCTTCGGCCGGACCCTGTCCCGGCTGGTCCGCCACGGCATCGGCGTCCACCACGCCGGGATGCTGCCGCGCTACCGCCGGCTGGTCGAGCAGCTGGCCCAGGCCGGCCTGCTGAAGATCATTTGTGGGACGGACACGCTCGGCGTCGGGATCAACGTCCCGATCCGGACGGTCGTGTTCACCTCGCTGTCGAAGTACGACGGGACCCGGGTGCGGCTGCTGAACGCCCGCGAGTTCCACCAGATCGCCGGCCGGGCCGGCCGGGCCGGCTTCGACACCCTGGGCACGGTCGTCGTCCAGGCCCCCGAGCACGTCATCGAGAACGAGAAGGCGCTGGCCAAGGCGGGCGACGACCCGAAGAAACGGCGCAAGGTCGTCCGCAAGAAGCCGCCGGAGGGATTCGTCGGGTTCGGCCTGCCCACGTTCGAGCGCCTGGTCGCGGCCGAGCCCGAGCCGTTGACCTCCAGCTTCGCCGTCAGCCACGGCATGCTGCTCAACGTCATCAGCCGGCCGGGCGACGCGTTCGGCGCGATGCGTCACCTGCTGACCGACAACCACGAGAACCCGAAGGCGCGGCGCCGCCACATCCACCGGGCCATCCAGATCTACCGGGCGCTGCTGGCGGCCGGGGTCGTCGAACGGCTGGCCGAGCCGGACGCCGAGGGCCGGACCGTCCGCCTCACCGGCGACCTGCAGCTCGACTTCGCGCTCAACCAGCCGCTGTCACCGTTCGCGCTGGCCGCGCTCGAGCTGCTCGACCCGGACGCGCCGGGCTACGCGATGGACGTGCTGTCCGTGATCGAGGCGACGCTGGACAACCCCCGCCCGGTGCTGGCCGCGCAGCAGTTCCGGGCCCGGGGCGAGGCGGTCGCCCAGATGAAGGCCGACGGCGTCGACTACGAGACCCGCCTGGAGCTGCTGGAGGACGTCACCCACCCGAAGCCGCTGGCCGAGCTCCTGGAGGCGGCGCTGGCCACCTACCGGCGCGGCCACCCCTGGGTCGACGAGCACGAACTGTCGCCGAAGGCCGTCGCGCGGGACATGTACGAACGCTCGATGACCTTCGTCGAGTACGTCGGGTTCTACGGGCTGGCCCGCTCTGAGGGGCTGCTGCTGCGCTACCTGGCCGACGCCTACCAGGCGCTGCGGCGCACCGTGCCGGAGGACGCCCGGACCGAGGAACTGGCCGACGTCACCGAGTGGCTGGGCGAGCTGGTCCGCCAGGTCGACTCCAGCCTGCTCGACGAGTGGGAGCGGCTGCGCAACCCGGTCGACGACGAGGGCGCCCCAGCCGGTGGGACAGGGGCCGGCGGGACAGGGACCGGCGGCGACGAGCGGCCGCCCGCGGTCACCCGCAACGTCCGGGCGTTCCGGGTCCTGGTGCGCAACGCCCTGTTCCGGCGGGTCGACCTGGCCGCGCGGCGCCACTACGACGAGCTGGGCGAGCTCGACGGGGCCGACGGCTGGGACGCCGAGGCCTGGGCGGACGCGCTCGAAGGCTACTTCGCCGAGCACGACGAGATCGGCACCGGGCCGGACGCCCGCGGCCCGGCAATGGTCATGATCACGACCGAGCGGGATCGCTGGCTCGTCCGCCAGATCTTCGACGACCCGGCCGGCGACCACGACTGGGGCATCAGCGCGGAGGTCGACCTGGCCGCCTCCGACGAGATCGGCGCGGCCCGGGTCCGCGTCACCGCCGTCGACCGGCTCTGAGCTGCAGGGCGCGCAGGGCGGCTGGGACCAGGGGTGGCGTCACCCCTGACGCTGAGTGGCCGCCGGGGTCGGCCGGTGCGAGCGGAACTCCCGCATCCACACCGCAAAGACAGGGCGTTCCCAACATTCTCCCACGAAGATCGCACTGAAAGTATCTGCACCATAACGGATTGTGCGCAGAGTGACCGTCATCCTCGCAATTAGATACCAACTTTATACTTGCGATTACCTTAAGTAGTTCGCTACGGTTGCCACGCTCTCCGACGCAGCGCCGGGCGAACGCCGAATTCTGCCCACGCCCCGGCGCCCAACCATCCAGGCCCGGGCAGAAGCGGGGGACCCAGGTTCCTCCGGGTCGCGCCACCGGCGCTTCCCTAGGGGTGAAGTCGACCGCGCTAAAGGCGCGGTGGACCGGGCATTCCTGTGCCCGAACCCGACAGCTAACTCCGCAGGCGCGCCGAAAGGGACGCCGAGAATAATGTTCAGACGCAACACGCGTAAGAAGTGCGCCTTCCGGCGGACCGCCGTCGTGGCGGCCGCTGGAATCGCGGGGACGACGGCGGGCATGGCGCTCGCCCAACCGGCCAGCGCGGCAACATCCATCATTCCCGACGCAGGTATCGCGACCGTCGCGAAGAACGCCGGCCTGCCCGGCTGTGGCGGCCTGCCGCTCAGCTCCTGGGTGGCGATCGCGCTGGCCGAGTCCGGGGGTAACACCTACGCCCACGCCACGGTGGGCGAGGATTCCCGCGGCCTCTGGCAGATCAACATGCGGGCCCACGCCGGCTGGGTCGGCAACCGCGACCTGTACAACCCGGCAACCAACGCCTGGGCGGCCAAGCAGGTCTGCAACGGTTCGGGCCCGCGGGCCTGGAGCACGTACACCAACGGCGCCTACCTGCGGTTCGTAAGCAGGGGCCAGGCCGCGGCGGCCGCCGCCGGCTCGGGTGCCGCCCCGGCGCGGACGGTGGCGGCACCGGTCAACCGGACCGCCGCGCCGGCCGCGTCCGCCTCCGGCGTCCTGCCGGGCTCGGTGCTGAGCTACCCGGCCGGGTATCTCTCGATCGCCTACAACGGCTACGTCCGTGAGGACGTCCGGGCGGTTCAGACCAAGCTGAACCAGGCCGGTTACCACGTGGCGGTCGACGGCGTTTTCGGGCCGGAGACCAGCAACGGGGTGAAGCAGTTCCAGGCCGCGCACGGGCTGGCCGCCGACGGCATTGTCGGGCCGCTCACCTTCAAGGAGCTGTTCTACTAGAAAGCGCCGGTAATGCAACGCCCAGCCGGGCCGGCCCACCGCGGCCGGTCCGGCTGCCGGCGTTGACCGGCCCCTTCCTCCGTCCTTTCCCGCGTCGTGCCCGCGGGTTGGGCGCTCAGACGCCGGTGGCCGACGCGTCCCGGACATGCGCGAGACAGTCCCGCAGGTGCCGCCGGTGCGCGTGCGGGTCGGTCGCGGCGGTGCACATGTCGTGCGGGTCGATGTGCAGGACGTCGAGCCCGGCCGCGTGCGCCCCAACCACGTCGAAGATCGCGGTGTCGCCCACGTAGAGGGCGGCCGACGGCGCCACCCCGAGAGCGTCGAGCGCCAGGTGGAAGATGGCCGGGTCGGGCTTGGCCACGCCGACGACGTGCGAGTCGATCAGGATCTCGACCGGCACGCCCGGCCCGTCGCCGAGCTGGCAGATACCGGCGTCGGCCAGCATCGCCGCGATCGTCCCGGCCGCGTTCGAGATGATCCCGATCCGGACGTCGAGGGCGGCCAGCTCCCGCAGCGCGTCGGCCGCGCCCGGGATGACCCGGGTCCAGATGTGGCCGTTGAACACCTTCCGCAGCCCGGCTACGGTCTCGGGCACCACGTCCTCGGCGACGCCGCACGCCCGCACGTACGTCGTCAGGTACAGCGGCCAGTCGGCCCAGCCGGCCGCGTCCATCGCCGCCGTGCCCGCGTAGTGGGCGCGGTCGAACGTCTCCACCGGCGGGCGCACGCCGCCGAACCGCTCCAGCGGCGGCGCCATCACCACCGGGTCGGGCAGCAGGAACACCCCGCCCACGTCCAGGAGAACCGCTTCGACCGGGGACCTCGACGAGGTGGCAGCCATGCCGCTCAGGCTAACCGGACGGCGCCGCCGGCTCAGCCGATCCGGCCCGGCGTGGGCACGGGCGTGGGCTGCGCCGCGGGGCCGGGCGCGACCGGTTGTCCGGGGCCGGCGGCGGGCGCCGGTCCCGCCGAGGCCCGGGCCGAGCGGAAGGCGAGCGCCAGCCCCAGAGCGCCGGCCAGCGCGATCCCGCCGGCGCACAGCGCCGTCACATGCATCGCGTGCATGAAGGCGTCGTTCGCCGCGTCGAGCAGGCGGGGACGGCCGGCGGTCAGCGCGACCCGGCGGGTCGCCTCGGCCGAGGGCTGGGCCAGCGCCCGCTCCGCCGGCGGCAGTCCGGTCAGCGACGGGCCGATACCACGCCGGTAGGCCGTGGCCAGCACCGTGCCGAGCACGGCCACCCCCAGCAGGCTGCCGACCTGGCGGACCGTGTTGTTGACCGCCGACCCGGCGCCGATCCTGGCCGGGGGCAGGCTGGCGATGACCGCGGCGGTGGTCGGCGCGACCGTGGCCCCGCCGCCTACCCCGGCGACCGCGCCCACCAGGCAGAAGACGGCCAGCGGCGTACCCGCGGTGAACAGCGCGTTCAGCGCGGTGGCCCCGCCGAGCAGGCCGAGCGCGGGCGCGGCGATGGCCGGAAAGCCGAACCGGCGCACGAGCCGGGCCCCGGTCGGCGCGCCCACGACGACGCCGAGCGCCGCCGGCAGACTGAGCAGGCCGGCCGTCCAGGGCGACATCCCCCGGGCGCCCTGCAGGTAGAAGCTGCTGTAGAAGCTCTGCCCGGCCATCGCCAGGAACATCGCGCCGAGCGCGATGTTGCCGGCGGCGAAGCGCCGGTCGGCGAACAGCCGGGGGTCGAAGCTCGGCTCGGCCTGGCGCAGCTCCGTCACGACGAACGCGGCCAGTACCGCGACGCCGCCGGCCAGGCTGCCCCAGACCCGGCCCCGGTCCCAGCCGCCGGCCTGGCCGCCCTCGATCAGGCCGTAGGCCAGCAGGAGCAGGCCAGCCGTCGAGAGCGCGATCCCAACCAGGTCGAGGCGGCGCGACGCCGCCGAAGCGGTGGGCGGGACCACGGCGCGGACCCCGATGAGCGCGATGACGACGACCGGGACGTTGATCAGGAATACCGATCCCCACCAGAAGTGGTCGATCAGCGCGCCGCCGAGCATCGGCCCGCAGGCCAGCCCCACGCCGCTGGACGCCGAGAAGGTTCCGATGGCCGCCGCCCGCTTCTCCGGCGGAAAGCTCGCGGCCAGGATGGCCATCGACGACGGCATGATCATCGCGCCGCCGGCACCCATGAGGCCGCGGGCCAGGATCAGCTGGAGCGCCGTGGGCGACCAGGCCGCCCAGACCGACGCCGCGCCGAAGGTGACGATGCCGGCGGCCAGGATCGTCCGGTGGCCGCGGCGGTCGCCCAGCGCGCCCGAGACGAACAGGACGGTCGCGAACGTCAGCGAGTACGCGCCGACCGCCCACTGCAGGTCGCCCGGGCTCGCGCCCAGGCCGCGCCGGGGATCGGCCAGCCGCTCGAGCGCGACGGCCAGCACGGTCGCGTCCATCCAGATCAACACGGCCGTGAAGGACAGGACAAGAAGGACCCGGCCGGGTCGGGCCGCGGCTCCCGGCTGGCTCTCGGCCGGGGAGGGCGGCAGGGTCGGCGGTGGGACAGATGAACGAGTGGGCACGACACCCCTCCGATTGACAAGTTCCTGACGATATCTCCACGCTCGCAGAAACGTCAGGAACCTGTCAATCCTTGCGGGTTCACAATGAACCCATGACGAGCGACCCCGCCTGCCCGACCGAGGACTGCATCTCCTTCCTGGTCCGCCAGGCCTGGCTGAGCATGCGCACCGTCATCGCGGCCGCCCTGGCCGAACACGAGCTGTCCGTCGCGCAGTACGCGTCCCTGCTGACGCTGGCCGAGCAGCCGGGCCTGTCGCCGGCCAATGTGGCCCGCTGTGTGGCCAGTACCCGCCAGGCGGCCAACCAGCTGCTCACCGGGCTGGAGCGGGCCGGTCTCGTCGAGCGCGCGCCGCACCCGAGCGACCGGCGCAGCCAGCGGATCTTCCTGACCTCGGCGGGTGCCGAACGGCTGCGGGCCGCGGCTCCGGCCGTGCGCGCGGCCGAGGCGAGCCTGGAGGCCGGCCTCGACCTGGGGGAGGCGACGGCGGCCCGGGCCTGGCTGCGGCGGATGGCGGCGGCTTCCGCGCCCTCGGTCGAGGAACTACCCACGCACTGAGCCCGCCGCCGGTCACCCGCCGCGGCGGGGGCGCGAGCTCGTCACCTCCGAAGGTTCCGCCAGGACGGTGACCAGGCTGTCTACCTGCGCGAATGCCGGCGCGAAAATTCGTTGGGAGTCGGGGCGCCGATGGGTTTTCGCCAGGCCCTTGCGTCGGCTGATCCACGACCTAGGATGGTTGTATGTTCGAATTCGCGGATGGTGGCGGCGGGGAGCCGGCGGTGATATCCGCTGCCCGTGAGGCGCTGGCCGCGATGGCCGCCGCCCACGATTCCGCCCTGTTCGCGCTGCGTGCCGGCGAGGAATCCA